>Ga0126312_10003439_pt1 | contig 10690 bp, 8 predicted proteins | sample Plot104A_FD_92537 | JGI IMG/M metagenome (GOLD analysis project Ga0126312, IMG submission 92537) | Serpentine soil microbial communities from UC McLaughlin Reserve, CA, USA - Plot104A | ecosystem: Environmental > Terrestrial > Soil > Grasslands | place: USA: UC McLaughlin Reserve, Lake County...
GACGTCGACGTCCTCGCGCATCAGCTTCGCGACCGTCTCCAGATGATGGAGGGGCGTGGCGAGGTCGGCGTCCATGAACAACCGGTACCGGCCGCGGGCGGCGCGCATGCCGAGCCGGACGTCACGTCCCTTGCCCGCGGGATCGCCGGCGTCGAGGACCTCGAACGTCTCGAACGCGTTCGCCTGGGCCCGGGCGAGCTCCGCGGTGCGGTCGTCACCTCGTGCCACGACCACCAGCACTTCCACAGCGCCGAGGTCCTGTCCGTGGGCGTGTAGGTGGTCGGACAGCGTCTGCAGCGAGACGACGATCCGGCGCGCCTCGTTGTACGCCGGGACGATGATGCTGAGATCGATCGCCGAGCTCATGGGAGCGGGGCGAGGAACAACGCCACGGTCTCGAGGTCGGCTCGCTGCTGGAGGTCGGCGTAGCGCTCGAGGCGACGCTCCCATGTGCCGTCGAGCGCCAGGTAGTGCCGCCGGATCATGACGTCGACCTCTCGCGAATCGAACAGCGGCTGCGGGTTGGCGCCCTGACGCTGGAACTCGACCAGCTTGGGCAGGTCGCCGGTTCGGAGCGCGGCCTGCCCACGCTCGTTCAGACGCAACCGGCCCGCCTCGATGTAGTCGCGGATCTCGGTCCTGAGCCGGGCCAGCTCCCGCCGGTCGGCGACCGACAGGCCTTCACCCAGGGCGACCCGCCGGCTCCCCGGCGGCGCCTGCCTCGCCGCATCGCCCGTCCGGAGCAGCAGCTGCGCCTTGGCGTTGTCGTCGTCGAAGCGGCGCGCCGGCCCGAACTGGCGCACGAGGACGGGGTCATGGGCGACGAAGTCGATGCCGCGCCGCTGGAGCTCGGCCACCGCCGTCCCGCCGTACGGGTCGGCGAAGGCGCCGTGGAAGAGATCGTCGATGAGCAGTGGTCCCTCGTGCTCGAGGGATCCCATGTGGTTCGCGAGGTCCTGGGCGGCGGGGATCGCGTACTCCTGTGAGTTGGGCCCGAGGCCTTCGTCGGCGTACGGGATGTTCAGGACCGCGACCACGAGAGTCGCGATCGCGAACACGCCGACGAGCGGCAGTGACTGCGCGGACCCGCCGGCGTGGCGTGCGAACCGCCGGGCAACGGTGATCGCGACGGCGAAGAACATGAACGCACCGAGCGGCCACAGCCAGCGGAACGTATGCGGCGTGACCTTGCCGAACACCGTCACCGGCCCGCGCCCCGCCGTGATCAACGCTGTCAGCAGCCCGACGATCGCGGTCGCGATCGCCCACCACGACACGCGATCTCGACGCCGGCGACCGTCCCACGTGCACCACGCCAGCACCAACGCCAGCACGGCCAACGACACGAGCGCGGCCGCCAGCGAGGGCGCCTTCCACCCGGCGGTGAACTGCTCCCGCAGTGACGGGCGGAACCACCACGGCGGAAGCGACACCACGGTGGCGACGACCCGGGCGCCGAATCCGAAGCCGATCGTGTCGGCATCCCCGTTGCGAGCGCTGTCGGCCAGGCGCGTGAGGTTGCCCGAGCCGTCGCTCGTGAACTGCTCGATGAGCGGCTGGAGCCAGCACACGACGACGACCAACGCGGCAGCGCCGCCGAAGCGCAGCGACCGGGTCCGCCGCTCGGGCCATGAGCCGGCGTCGTGACTGCGCTCGGCGCGCAGGCACACGAGGAGCCCGACGATCCCCCACGCGCCGAGCAGCGGCACCAGGAGCGCGTAGCTCAGGTGCGTCTGCATGACGAGGCTGCCGACGCCGGCTGCGAACGGCACCGCGAGCAGGTCTCCGCGGGTCATCGACCATACGAGCACTAAGAAGAAGAGGAACGGCAGCATCGCGCTGTGCGGGTTCCACGGCTCGAAGAGCAGCTCGCTTCCCATCGCCCAGCCCAGCGCGGCCGTCGCCGCCATCGCGGCCGTCCCCACGAGAGCGCCGCCGCGCCGGTACGCGAACCACGCGATGCCTGCGATGCACAGCGAGTTGATCAGGGCCACGCCGAACGCGACGCCGGCGCCGCTCTCCGAGACACGAGCCGGGACCGCGAGCAGGTCGAAGTACAGCGGGCCGGGGTGGTTCACCTGGGTGCCGACATTCAACGACGCCGACGACCACGTGCCGATCAGGGGCAGATGCGTGTAGGTGAACAGGTCCCGGGCCCGGATCGCGAACAGGGCGTTGTCCTCGGTCGGAATCCAGCCGGTGATGATCGCCCGGGCGGCGGCGACTATGACCGGAACGATGGCGACAGCGACAGAGGCGAAGAACAACCGTGACGCGAGCCGCTCGCGTGCGGGACGGGACGGTGCTTCCTCGTCGGTCAGGACCGCGCGGCCTCCGCCTCCCGCCGGTGTGCTCTCGGCGATGTCCTCGACGCTTGTGTCGGATGTCGGTCCCGGGTTCACGTCAGCCCACGGCCTCGCGTGGACCGATGAACACCGCCGCCGGCAGCCCCAGGTTCGTCATGCGAATGAGCTTCTGGCGCGCCGGCTCGGGCACGCGGGTGTTCAAGCTGAGGCCGAACAGGTTCTCGTCGACGGTGGGCACGAGGTCGCCGAGGCCGGCCGCGTCCAGCTCGTCGATGACCTGCGTGCGGAGACGCTGGTACTCGGCCCGTTCCCTCCGGGTGCGCGGATCGGTGCGAACGACCTCACGCACGCCGGGCTTCGCCCGCCAGACGTCGATGTCGTCGGGACCGATCGCGAGGTGCACGACGCCCGTGGCGTCGGCGGGATCGATGACGCGGTAGCGGGTCGCGCCGGGCCCGTAGATGTCGAGCACGCCGATGTCGAACCCGCGGCGGTCGAGCTCGTTCATGAGGCCGTATCCCATGGCGCCGATGTCGACCGGGTCGCGCACGGTCACGAGGTACAGCCCCTCGCGGCCGCCGCCCGGCACCGAGCTGCGGTCGAGCGCGGTCGCCGTCGGCCGCACGAGCACACCGAGCGTGTTCGAGAGCCGCGACGCGGGCACCTCCGCCGACGTCGCGTCGTACGTGAACAGTGCGCTGAAGAGCACCGCGATGCCGACGAGGCCGGCCATGCCGACCGTCGCCGCGCGCGTGGCCCTCGGACGGTCCAGCCGCCGCCCGACGAGCTCCACCGCCGTCCAGACGACTGCGAGCACCATCAGCGCGCAGATCCCCCACGCCCAGAGCACGAGGTAGTACCAGACGAGGCCGAAGATGCGGCTCATCGAGACGAGTGCCAGCACGAGCCCGACGCCGAGCACGACGTCGAGCCGCACCAACGCGCGGTGACGGATCCGCCAGGCGGCGACGGCCGATGCCACCCACATTCCGAGGAAGACGACCCCGGGTACCAGCGATCCCGACTCGACCTTGGTCCGGTCCGCGGTCACCAGGTGCTCGACGAGATGCCACGGGTTGAGGTGCACGAAGAAGACGTCGATCGCGCGACGGAGACCGACCGGCGATTCGGGCGGGTTGCGGAAGTAATCCGACAGCACCGACAGGTTCCCGGGAGTGTGGACGATCTGGTCGATCACGGGCGGGATCCACAGGATCGCGGCGAGGCCCGCCGCGATCGCGCCCCACACCAGGAAGCGACGGAGCGCGACCCGGTTCTTGCGCCGCCGGTACGCCGACCAGCACGCAACGCCAACCGCGAACGCGCCGAGGCCAAGTGTCAGCCCGAGGTATGGGACGTGGGTCTGCGCGCACAAGGAGCCGGCCGCCACGGCCACCGGCAAAAGGGGCAGGTCGTCATCGACGACCGACCACAACGCGAGGAGGAACACGATGAACGACAGGAGCGGGAGGTACGGGTTCCACGCCTGCGTCAGGGTCTCCGCTCCGTAGGCCCGCGTCAGGATCGCCAGCACCGCCGCGACCGCGACCATCAGCCCGACGCCGCCGCGCCGGAACGCGATCCAGAGGGCGGTTCCCATCGCGACCACGTGCAACACGACCGCCGACACCTGCATGGCCCACGACGACGCGCCGAACAGGCGGTAGGTCGGCCACAGCGCCCAGAAGCTCATCGGTCCCGGGTGGCTTCCCTGGCGGCCGAGCGGACCGATGCGGCCGACGAGACCGATCAGCGGCGGATGGCTGCTGCCGACGTCACGCACGCGCAGCTCGGTCATCGCCAGATCGAGGATCGGATACCAGCGCTTCTGCGCCAATACTGCGAGCGCGACGATCAGCGGCAGCGCGAGGAGCGCCAGGAGACCGGCGCCGATCAGCAGGGGTCGGGAGCGCGCGCCCGCCGGCATCCGAAGGCGTCGGCGCCGTTTCGCGACGGCCGGGGTGGTCTCGGCCTGGAGGGCGGTGCGATCACCCTCGACGGGCTCGGCGGCATCCCGCACCGCCGTGCCGGGTCTGCGGTCCGGGTTCACGAGGGACGAAGTATACGAAGCGCCCTCGTCTTCACCCCGGCGGCGTCGCTCGACGACTCCAGCTCGTCCACCGCTGGGGCGCTCCGGCGATCGTGAGCGAGAGCGCCGATTCTCCGGATCGCGGCGTCGATGCCGACCGAGGCGAGGAGCACGAGCGACACCTCGGCCGGCGCGCGGAAGCGAGTCGTGCCGTAGACGAACCCGACGGTGAGCGCGACGGCACCGATCACCGCCAGCAATGGGGTCAGTGGCACGCGGCGTCGACGGAGGGCGACGACACCGACGACGCCGAGCGCGACGAACGCGTAGTACATCACCAGCGCGATGCGCGACGTGTTCAGCTCCTTGTCTTCGATCTGGTCGATCGTGATCTGTTGGCCCGCGTTGAAGAATCCCCAGGTCCGGCCTTCGCGGGCGAGCACCACCACCGGGACGCGCGACTTGTGGTCCGCGACGTAGTCCCGCACCTTGTCGCGGTAGAAGTTCGCTTGCACCGACGCGTCCCCCTTCGGGGGCACGAACTGCGTGCCGCACTTGAGGGCCCAGAATCCGAGGAAGGGGCCGGAATACGTGTCGTCACAGTTGGCCGACAAGAGCGTCAGCTCGAGATTGCTGGACAGGAAGACGGGGTGCTCGAAGCGCACGATGTTGTATCCGACCCATGGCGCGATCGTGGCGAGCGTGGTCCCGGCCGCAACGGCGAGGAGCTGGAGCCGGCGTCGCCAGTCGACGTCCCGGAGCCACAGCACGAGCGGCACGATCAGCAACGGCACGAGCAGGATCGATTCGGCGCGCGTCAGCGCCGCGACACCCACCGACACACCCAGACCGACCGCGAACCCGACGCTCGGTCGCCTCACGAAGCGGTAGGCGATCAGGATCGTGAGCGCGGTCGTGAACAAGACGGCCGTCTCGGACATGACGACCGAGTCGTAGAACCACACGTTCGGGTACGCAGCGGCGAGGAAGGCGGCGACGAGACCCACCCGCGCCCCGGCGATCTCCCTGCCCGCGACGCCGACGAGGGCGACGGTGCCGGCCCCGATGATGCACGACCAGATCTGGTGGGCGAGGAAGGTGTCGAGACGCAACAGCGACGGGATCGCGAGAGCGACGATGTAGGCAGGGGGGTGCGCGGCACCAGGCACCTCGTTGTGTCGCTGCAGGAGCTCGATCGGATCGGGGAAGCCGCGGCCGTCGACGAGCAGGTTCGCGCCGTAGTGGTAGTAGAAGGAGTCGCCGCCGATCGCCCTCGGGTTCTTCGTGATGAGGACGTACGCGATGCGGAGAGCGAGGCCGGCGACCGCAATGAGGCTCAACCACAGCCACCACCGCCGACCGCGCATCATCCGCGTCCTACGGGAGTCGTTTGAGCAAGCGGAGGAGTCCTGGACGAACGGGGGATTGGTGGTGTGAGCGGTTCGCGGATTCGAGCTCGTGACGGTGCGCGAGGAACCACTCGTACGACTCGATGAGCATGGACGCGTTGGAGTGCGCCGGCTCCCAGTCCAGCTCCGTCCGTGCCCGCGTCACGTCGAACCACAGCGACTCGCCGTAGAGCAGCCAATGGTACGGAGCGAAGGGCGCCGCGCCCAGCGTGGCGAACACGCTCATCGCCGCCGCGGCCGGCGCTACCGGGAGAGATCGAACCTGCGAGCCGGTGCCGGCGTGATCGACGAGCGCCTGCAGCGTCTCGCGCATCGTCCCGAACTCCGTCGCCCCGACGTTGTACACGGCCGGCCCCTCGCGTGCGGTGGCCCGGAGGCACGCGTCGGCGAGGTCGGCGGCGTGGACGAACTGGTAGCGATTGTCTCCCGCGCCGAGGACGTATACCGGCGCACCGTCGGCCACGAACTCGAACAGCACGCCGAAGATCCCGAGTCGACCGTGACCGAGGATCGTGCGGGGCCGGATGATGGTCACGTCGAGACCGGACGCAACCGCCTCGCGACACAGCGCCTCGGCCTCGAGCTTGGCCCGACCGTACGACTCGAGGGGACGGCAGGGCGTCTCCTCGGTGACGGGATTCGCGTCCGGGATCCCGAACACCGCGCTCGACGACGTGTGGACGACCTTGCCCACACCGGCGTCGCGCGCGGCAACCAGCAGGTTCGCGGTGCCGACCACGTTCACCGACCGGAACAGCTCGCGGTCACGCGCCAGCGGCACCTGCGCGACGTTGTGCAGGACCACGTCGACGCCGTCGCACGCGGCGCGGACGGCGTCGCGGTCGCGCACGTCGCCATGGACGTACTCGGTGGAGGCGCCGGTCGTAGCGGGCGGGTTGACGTCGAAGATCCGTACCCGGTCGCCGCCGGCGACGGCGCCGCCGGCAACGATCTCCCCGAAGTAGCCGCTCCCCCCGGTGACCAGGATCGAACGCCCCACTAGATCCGCTCTCCCCGCTCGACGCACCAGCGCACGCTGGCCCGCATGCCGTCGACGAGTCCCGTCTTCGGCTCGTACTCCAGGTCGGCGCGCGCCTTCGAGATGTCGCAGGCGATGGTGTCCTTGACCTCGCCCAGGACGTGGAGCGCCTGCACGTAGAGGCCTCGACCTTGGAGAAACGCGTCGAGGGCGGCGGCCGCGTTTCCGACGATCGCCGGCAAGTGCGGCTCGCGGTGCGACACCGTGAACCCCTCGGCTTCGAGCGCGTCGCGCACGCCCTGGATCACCTCGCGCAGCTCGTACGGCTCGGCGTCGGCGACCCAGTACGCGCCGCCAGGTGCGGCATCGGACACCTCGGCCCGAAGGAGCCCGTGCACGAGGTTGCCGGTGTACGCGAGCGACCGGCGGTTCGTACCCGGACCGGGGATCGGGAACATGCCGCGACGCACCGTGGAGAAGAACCGGGTTTGGCGCGCCGGTTGGAACGGTCCGTAGAACCACGGCGCGCGGATGATCACCGTCGCCAGGTCGCCGCGGTCGTAGCTGCGCCGCACGAGTTGCTCGGCCTCCATCTTCGACTGCCCGTACGCGAGGTACGGGTTGTACGGCGAGTCCTCGGTGAAACGGTCATCGCGCGTGGGGTTGGCGCCGAAGGGCGAATTGGACGACACGTGGACGAAGCGCCTGACACCCGCCCGCCGGGCGCGGTCGAGCACCAGCTGTGTGCCGCCGACATTCACATCGAACAGCTCGCGGGTCCGGCCTTCGGGGTGGATCACACCGGCGGCGTTGAACACGGTCGCCGGCCCGAGAGCGTCGAACAACCGGTCGACGGTGGCCGGGTCCCGCACGTCGCCGACGACGGTCTCGACCGACGGGCCCACGATCTCGAGCAGCGGCGCCTGTTCGTCGTCGTGCACCAGGCAGCGCACGCGTTCGCGCGTGCCGGCGAGGGCCCGCACCAGGTTCTGGCCGAGCCAGCCCGCCGCTCCCGTGACGACGGCGACGCCGGACGGTTCCGAGTCGGGGGTCATCGCAATTGCTTAGCCCACCCGCATGCGAGCGGCACTACGGGCGAGGTCAGACGCGCCAACGCTCGGGCCGGGTGTTGCCGCTGCCACCGCTCATCCCCGATCGGCGCGGCGGCGGGCTCTCTACGCGCTCGGATCGGGCACCGGGAATCGCAGCGACGCTGCGACGACGTTTTGATCAAGGGGCGTGTCGATGTAGACGTGCTCGACGTGTCCCCCGGTGTCCACCACGGTCGCCGACATCTCATCGATCACGTCGGGGGCCTTGCGGGTTGGCTGCCCGCATACCGGGCACTCCTCCCCTTCGAGGCCCAACCATCCGCAGTTGTCGCACGCCCGGCCCGGTGCCTGCTCGTCGTCGTGGACGAGGAGGAGCTGGACGGCGTGCTCGGTCGTGGCCATGAGGCACCACTCCAGCCCGGCCGCGGCAAGGTCCCTGGCGCCGACCTGCCCGAGCACCTCGTCGACGAGCCGCTTCTCTTCGTCTCGCTCGTATGCATTCACCACCTCGTCGGCACGTTCGCGTACCTGCCCCGGCGACACCGCCCCGGGTTCGACGACGAACGTGCCCGCGATCCGGGACTGCAGCTGATGCGACAGGAAGTGCCGGAACTCGGCGACCGTCTCCTCGTGCCCACCGACGACGAGCAGCTCGGCACCCGTCCTCCGCAATACCTCGTCCACCCGCCCGGCGGTATCGCGATAGTGCTGGCGCGCGAGCTGCCGGGCTTTGTCGTGGACGGTGTGCTCCTTGTATCCCTGCCATCCCCCCGCGTAATCGGGCTTGCGGAGGGCCCGCCCACGAACCCGCGACGCGTCCTCGAGCGCTCCCATGTAGAACTCGTAGACCCACGCCTGCTCGCGGTCTACGACGACCACGCAATAGCGGTGCGACTCGGCGAGGACCGCGAGAAGAGGCTGAAGGTGCGGTGTCGCATCTACCGCGGCGCGGTCACGCACCCGGCGCGGCAGCATGATCTCCTCGTACAGGTCGGCGCGTTGGCAAGCGAAGACCGCGACGCCATGACCTTGGAGCTCTCGGGCGCGCCCGGCAAGCGCCAGCACGCGCTCCACGTCTTGGCGGAGTGATTCGCGCTCCTCGTGCGCGAGGTCCTGCGAGCCGGCGAACTCGCGGACGGGTTTGAGGATCGAGCGCACGCGCGACTCGACGCCGCGAATCTCACCAGGGTCGGACGGGAAGCCGAGATAGACGGAGAGGACGGGCGCGTCCTCCGTCGAGAAGTGCAGGAGTCGGTCGACGACCTCGGGATCGACCACCGCTCCTCCACGCTGCGCCTCGTACCTGTCTGGGCTCACGTTCGCACTCCCCCTTCGCTCGAGGTCGCGATCCCGAGTTTGTACCCAGGGGATCCCCACGTGACGCCCGGCCCGCCTTGCTCCGCCCGCCCCAGGGCGGACCCGGGTTGGTGCCTGGCACCGCGTCTTGGCCGCCGAATGCGAGAATCGGGCCAGGAGCGGCGAACGATGGCGGCAGTGCAGACGATCGAGGCCGGGACGTTGCTCGTCGCGTCCGCCTTCCCGGACCCGCCGTTCGAAGTGGTGAAGGAAGGCAACGACACGGGCTTCGACGCCGAGCTCATGCGCGCGGTCTGCGGGCAGATCGGGCTCCGTTGGCAGCTCACGAAGTACGAGGACGACGACTTCAACGGCATCTTCGACGGCCTGCGCACGCATTCGTACGACGCCGTCGCGTCGGGAACGACGATCACGCCCGAGCGGGAGAAGGTCGCGCTCTTCTCCGAGCCGTACCTCGAGTCGGGTCAGAGCCTGGTCGTCAACACGACGCGGACGCCGCACATCACGTCCACCGACGATCTAGTCGATCAGGTCGTGGGCATCCAGATCGGGAACACGTCCGACATCGTCGCCAGGGGATTGAAGCAAGAGGGCAAGCTCGCCGGGATCAGGTACTACCCGTACCGCGGCATCCTGGACGCGCTCGATGACCTCACGACAGGTCGGATCGGGGCGGTCATGAAGCTGCTGCCCGTCGCCACGGCGCTCGTCAGGGACCGGCCCGATCTCGACGTCGTGCAGGAGATCCATACCCGCGAGTTCCTCGGTATCGCGTTCGCGCCCGACAACCGCGGGCTGCGCGACGCGGTCAACGCCGCGCTCCGGACTCTCCGCGAGGGTGGCGCGATCGACCGGCTCAAGCGACGCTGGCTCGAGTAGCGCCGGGTCGATGGCCATTCGAGCAGCGAGCCGATCGACATCGCGACGGCTCAGGCGTCGCCGAGCGTGCGACTGAGGTCGACCTCGCGCATCGTGGTCAGGGCGAACACGGCGAGCTCGTCGTCCTGGAGGAATCGGGTGCCGACAAAGTGCGTGCGGCCGCGCTGCTTCTCGCGCCGACTCTCGATGACGAACCGGGGGCCCGTGACGGGCTCGAAGTAGTCGACCCGCATGTTGGTCGTCGCCAGCCATCGCATCTGTCGAGGAATCGAGCGATCTTCGCCGGCTCGGACCGTGAAGAGCGCGACCAGGTCGACGTAGGTGGGCGTGAACCCGCCGAAGAGCTGCCCGCGCGGGTTTTTGACGTGGTCGGGAAGCGTCGCCTCGACGCGGAGGTAACCCGACGCCTCGTCGAGCACGTCCCACGCCCACGCTTCCAGGAAGTCGCCCGCCGGGTGGCCTCGGCCGACGAGGCGGCCGGGCGGCGGTGCGGCCCAGGGGCGGAGTATCGGCTCACTTCCGGACGGCTCGGATTGGCTCATCGCGGCGCCACGCTAGTGATTCGACCCGCGCGCAGGTCGGCGTTGCGGGTGGCTCTGCGTGCCCGGTGGCTATGGAACTCAGCCGCCGTAGACCGTGACGATCTGCGCGCAGGACTTCTCCTTCTTCAGCGCTTGCAGGAGGTCCTGGTTGGACGACAGCTTGGAGAAGGGATCGCC
>Ga0126312_10003440_pt1 | contig 10689 bp, 8 predicted proteins | sample Plot104A_FD_92537 | JGI IMG/M metagenome (GOLD analysis project Ga0126312, IMG submission 92537) | Serpentine soil microbial communities from UC McLaughlin Reserve, CA, USA - Plot104A | ecosystem: Environmental > Terrestrial > Soil > Grasslands | place: USA: UC McLaughlin Reserve, Lake County...
GACCCCAGGCCCGCGCACCGTCGACTATGGCGGCAACACCTCCTGCGTCGAGGTTGGGCTCAACGGAGGTCCGACGCTGGTGCTCGACGCGGGGACGGGGATCCGGGAGCTGGGACTGCACTTGCTCGAGCGCCGGGAGCGGCACATCCATCTCTTGCTGACGCATTTGCACCTCGACCACCTCGAAGGTCTTCGGTTCTTCGCGCCGCTCTGGGACAAGGAGGTCGCGCTCGACATCTGGGGCCCGCCGTCGCCGCTCGTGAGCCTCCGCGAGCGGATCTCGCGGTCGTTCTCGCCGCCGCTCTTCCCGATCAACCTCGGCGACGTGGACGCACATGTCAGCTTCCACGACGTGCCGCGCGGCGGCTGGACGATCGACAGCGTCTCGCTGGCGGCGCGGCTGGTCGTCCATCCAGGGCCGACGGTCGGGTACCGCATCGAGAGCGAGGATGCGACGGTCGCGTATCTGCCCGACCACGAGCCGGCGTTGGCGGGCGCGATCGAGGCGAAGCCGCGCGAGTGGATCTCAGGTGCGGCAGTCTCGGCGGACGTCGACCTGCTCCTGCACGACGCGCAGTTCTTCGAGGACGAGTACGGGGAGCGGATCGGCTGGGGCCACTCGAGCGTCGCCGACGCCGTCGCCTACGGCCGCGCCGTCGGCGCGCGGCGGCTCGTGCTCTTCCACCACGAGCCGAGCCATTCGGATAGCTCGCTCGAGCGGCTCGAGGCGCGGGCTCAGTCGCTCGCGGCTGAGCTCCGCCCGACGCTCGCCCGCGAGGGGATGACGATCGACCTGCCCTGACCTCGGTCGCACCCTCGAGAGGTGCGCTTGCGGATTCTCTGCCTCGCGTGCGGCACCGATGAGTTCGTGGCTCTGAGCCACAACGTTCGCCGAAGGCACGGTGCTGCGACCGACGCGATGGTGAAGTACGCCGCGCGGCCGGTGCCGACGCTGCCGACATTTGCGCGCACCTCCAGCGGCTGGGACGATTGACCGAACGGCAATGGCCTGGCCGTTCTCCACGAGACCGCTTTTCGCTCGTTACCCCGCTGGGGACAGACGTGCTGCGGGTCGCCGGTTTTCGCGGGACGGAGAGCATGTCGCAGCTGTTCCGGTTCGAGCTCGACGCGCTCGCCGAGAGCTCCCGACGCATTTCGTTCGACGCGCTGCTCGGGCAGAGGCTCGGCGTCCGGATCCAGCTTCCGCATAGTCCGGCGCGCGTCTTCTGGGGCATCTGCTCCCGGATCACGCAGGGCGCGCGGAACACCGGGTTCACGCGCTTCGAGCTGGACCTCGTCCCGCACCTGAGGCTGCTGACGCGGCGCGGCGGCTTCAGGATCTTCCAGGACGTCTCCGTGCAACAGGCGCTCGAGCAGAGCCTGGCGGGACAACGGGCGAGCTTCGAGCTCCGCGCGTCGTACGAGCCACACGAGATGCTGGTTCAGTACCGCGAGACCGACTTCGCGTACGTGAGCAGGCTGATGGAGGACGAGGGCATCTTTTACTTCTTCCGGCACGCCGCCGATGGTGACGAGCTCGTGCTCGCCGATGGGCCGCAGAGCTACTCGGATGCGGACGACTTCGAGCGTCCGTGGTCGAACCTCGAGGGGCAACGGACCATTCAGGAGTCTGTGAGGCTCGGAAGCGTCGAGCACAGGCTCGCGCTTGCCGCTAACGCATCCCTCGAGCTCTACGACTATCCCGGCTCGTACGGACAGCCGTTCGACTCCGTCGGAAAGGCGCGGCGGGCGGCCGTGATCCGAATGCAAGAGCAGGCTGCGGCGAGCGTGGTCGTAACGGGAGCATCCACGGTGGCAGCGCTTGCCGCCGGGCACACGTTCACGCTCGAGCAGCACGCGGACGGCAATGGAAAGTATCTCGTCACGGGTGTGCAGCACACGGCCGAGCTGCCCGATCTCAACAACTCGATGGTCTCGTATCGCAACGACTTCACGTGCATTCCGGCGGATCTCGTCTACCGGCCGCCGAGGACGACGCCGCGGCCCGTCGTCGGCGGGATGCAGACCGCGATCGTCATCGCGCCGCTCGCGGGCCCGATCATCGACAAGCTCGGACGCGTGAAGGTGAAGTTCCACTGGGATCGCGAGGGCACGTCGACGACGTGGCTCCGCGTCGCGCAGCCGTACTCGGGCGGCCCGGACGGGCTGTGGCTTCCAGACGTGAATGACGAGGTGCTGGTCGGCTTCGAGCACGTAGATCCGCACCGGCCGTACGTCATCGCGGCTGTGGAATCCAGACGACGCGCCGCCCGAGCGTCGGAGCATCGAATTCGAGGACCGAACCCGCCCGTGGCCGTCGTAACCGCCTGCGAAGTCGTGCTCTGGTACAAGCGGAGCGTCTGATCGTGCCGACGCAGACCGCCTCCAACCGCCTCGTCCGCGCGGCGTCGCTCCAGGAGCTTCGCGCCGCGGGGCGGCTCGTCGTCCACGTCGACCGGCATACGCTCTGCCTCTTCGCCGACAGCGGCGAGGTCTACGCCATTGACAACCGCTGCCCGCACATGGGCTTTCCGCTGCATCGGGGGACGCTCTGCGACGGCATCCTCACCTGCCACTGGCACCACGCGCGATTCGATCTCGCGTCCGGCGGCACGTTCGACCAGTTCGCGGACGAGCTGCGCAGCTTCGCGGTCGAGGTCGACGGGGACGACGTGCTCGTCGACCTCGGCCAAGCCAAGGATCTGGTCGCGCACCGGCGCAAGCGGCTGCAGGATGGCCTCGAGCGCGATATCCCGCTCGTGCTGGCAAAGGCGGCGATCGCGCTGCTCGAGGCCGACCCGAGCGGCGTCGACGTCTTCCGCGTCGGGCTCGACTTCGGGGTCCGTCGCCGCGGCGGTGGGTGGTTCCGGGGCCTGACCACGCTCACGTGCTTCATGAACCTGGCGCCGTGGCTCGATCCTTCGGAGCGCCCGGCGGCGCTGTACCACGGCCTTGCGGACGTCGCCTCCGACTCGGCCGGGCAGCCGCCCCACTTTCCGCTCGAGCCGCTTCCGGGCCGCGCGCCGGGACCGGCACGGCTGGCCGTCTGGTTCCGGAACTTCATCGATGTGCGCGACGCCGAGGGCGCCGAGCGGGCGCTCGCCTCCGCGGCCCGCGGCGGCGCTTCGCCGCACGAGCTCGCGGACATGCTCTTTGCCGCCGCGACGGACCACCGCTACCTCGACGGCGGCCACACGCTCGACTTCGTCAACAAGGCGTTCGAGGCGCTCGACGTCGCGGGCTGGGAGCGCGCGGAGCGGGTGCTCGCGTCGCTGCCGGCGCAGCTCGCAGGCGCGGAGCGAATGGAGGAAGCGAACGCATGGCGGAACCCGGTCGACCTCGTCACGCTCCTCGACGATGCGTTCTCGAAGCTGCCGCAGGCGTTGGCAGCGGGCGCCGCGAGACGAGGCGAGTGGGATGGGCGCGCGGCGCTCGTCGACGAGGTTCTGGAAGGTGAAGCCGCAGTTGTGTTCGAAGCGCTTCTGACGGCGCTCCGTGAGGGCGCCGGCGCGGTCGAGGTCGCGTCGGCCGTCGCCTACGCAGCCGCAACGCGAATCGCCCGTTTCCCGACTACGAACGAGTTCGGCGACTGGGATACGGCACTGCACACGTTCACATTCGCGAACGCGGTCGAGCAGGGCCTCCGCCGATCGGCGTCGGTCGAGCTGCTCCGGGGTGTGTTCGATGCAGCGGCGAGCGTCCACCTCGACCGGTTTCTGAACGTCCCGGCAAGGCGTCTACCGGAACCGGAACCGACAGCAGACCCGCCGGCGCTCCTCCAAGAGCTGCCGCGTCTACTCGACCGGCAGCAGCAGGTCGACGAGTCGGCGCAGCTCGCCGCGTCGTTTCTTGCGGCGGGCGGAGAGCCCGCGCTTTTCATCGCGGCGCTCGGCGGCACGCTCGTTCGCGAGGACCGTAACTTCCACACCATCCAATGCGTCGAAGCGGCGGTTCGTCAGTACGAGCTCCTCGCCGGCAGCGACGACGCGGCTCTGCCGCTGCTCGCCGCAACGCGCTACCTCGCCGCGCACGCGACCACGACGCGGTCGCAGCGCCAGACGTACGAGATCGCCTGCCGCCTCCACCGCGGCGAACGGCTCTACGAAGACGTCGCCTCCTAGGAGTGACCGTTTCCGGGCCCGATCCCGAAGACGTGGCAGCCTACGACGCGCTTGCCCAGCGCAGGATTGGCGGACCGCAGCCGCTCAGCGGGCCGATCGAGATTCGCGAATACGATGCCACGTGGCCCGCGGCGTACGCGGGGGAGGCGGAGCGGATCCGCGGCGCGCTCGGCCACCGCATCGTGCGGCTCGAGCACGTCGGCTCCACGTCCGTGCCCGGTCTTGCGGCGAAGCCGGTGATTGACATCGCGCTCGAGGTCGCCGACACGACGGACGAGGCCGCGTACGTGCCCGACCTCGAGGCCGCGGGCTACGTCCTGCGGATCCGCGAGCCCGAGTGGTTCGAGCACCGGCTCTTCAGGCGCGAGGAGCCGGCCGTCAACCTGCACACGTTCTCCGCCCGCTGCGTCGAAACCGACCGGATGCTGCGCTTCCGGGACCGGCTCCGCGTGAACGACTCGGATCGTGATCTGTATCTACGGACGAAACGCGCGCTGGCCGCACGAGAGTGGAAGTACACGCAGCAGTACGCCGACGCGAAGCGCGAAGTGGTCGAGCAGATCCTTGCGCGCGGCGCCTCAACACTGCGCTGAAAGATGGCCGTCGAGGGCAACCCGTTCGCGGCGATCAGCGATTACGACCTGCACAACCTCGTCGCTCACTACGGCGAGGCGCGGCGCGGCGACGTCGTACACCGCCTGCTCGAGCTGCCGACCAACGCGGGACGAAACGGCTGGTACGAGGCCCAGCTCGAGCGTGCCGACACCGATGCTTATCTGGCGGACGTCGCGCGCGCCTGGGAGCTCGCAGCGGAGACGCAGGACGTGGGGCTCGAGGTGCGGTACGCGCTGATCACGTCGACGCTCAACAGCCGGGCGCAGAACGTCCCGCCGGAGCTCGCCGTCGCGGCGCTCACACAGGGTCTGTGGAGCGAGCGCCGCACCGTCGCATTCGTCCGGCAGCTTCAAGACCCGGCTGCGCGCGCCGGCGCGCTGGCGGCGGTCGCCCCGCACGTCGACGAAACGCTGCGCGACGAGGTGCTGACGGACCTGCTCTCGGCGATGGCGGCCGCGGCGAGCGAAGGGACCCTGAGCGCGGCAATGTTCTCGGCGCTGCCGGACGAGCTTCCGGAGCCCGTCGTGGATCAGGTCCTCGAGCTCGCACGGTCGCTCCGAGAGCTCGATGCTCGGGCTACGGCATTGCGCGTGACCGCGCTCCGGCTGTCGGAGCCGGCGCGGAACGATGCGTTCCGCGCGGCGCTGGCCGCCGTCCGAGACATCCCTCCAGGCGCGACACATCTGAACGCGATGACGGGGCTGCTTCCCGAGCTGCCGGACGACCTCCGTCCCGACGCTGCATCGAACGCGCTGAAGGCTGCATTGGAACGCGCGCCGGCCGAGCTTGCGCCGCCGCGGCTGGCCGTATTAATGGTGCTCGCGCCGCAACTATCGGAGGCGGAGCTCGAGGCGGCGCTCAAGCTCGTCCGGTCGCTGACATCGTGGGAGGAGCGCGTCGACGCCGTCGACGCGATCGCGGCGCATCTTCCCGCGCCGCTTCTCGGCGACGCCGTGGAGCGGGCGAGGTCGGCGAGGTCGAACCCCGAACGTGCTGCGACGCTCGCCGTGCTCGCACTGCATCACCCTGAGCCCGTCCGGCGCGAGCTTCAGGGCGACGCGCTCGCGTTCGCGCGGGCGATTCCGGTGCACCAGGGCCGGGCAAAGGCGCTCGCCCGTCTCGTTGGCAGCTTGCACGGGTCGGATCGCTCGACCGTGGTCGACGAGACGCTCGAGGCATTGCGCGGGCAGCCGTACGAGACGGCAGGCATTCTCGTTCAGCTTGCTCCACACCTGTCGGACCCCCAGTTCGAAGCCGCCCTCGCACTGGTTCGGACGTCGCTCGAACCAGGCGGACGCACTGAGGTGCTCGCCGCCTTCTGGCAGCACGCGCCGTCGCACTTGAAGCGCTCCGTGCTTCTCCGCAGGCTTGCGGCCGCGCGCGCCGAGGACCACGAGCCTTTTCGGATCGAGGCGCTCGCGACGCTTCTGCCGCTGCTCTCGCCGGCAGCGCGGATGCGAGCTGCGCGCGAGGCACTGGAGGCGGCGCGCTCGCTGGAAAGCGGCACCTTTCGTGCGGGCGAGCTCGCCGCGCTCGCGCCGCACGTCCCCGAGGCGCTGCTGTCCGAGGCGATCGAGGCTGCCGAGACCATCGGCGACCACGGCCCGCGCAGCCTTCTCCTCCTTGCGCTCGCGCGCGACGTGGCGTTACCGCTCGAGCCGGAAGTCCTGCGGGAGGCAATCGCCGTCGCGCGGGAAAGGCAGAACTTCCGGGAACGCGTCCCGATCCTCGTCGCGCTTGGGCCGCACCTGAAGCCCGAGCTCCTTGCAGAGGCGCTCGAGGCCGTCGATGCGCGACTCGGTGACGTCGGCTCCGACCGCGTGGACCACGGCGTCGATTCCGCGACGGCAGCAGTTCTGGCACCGCTCGCACCGCACCTGCCCGACGAGTTGCTCCCGGAGGCGCTCGACCTCGCGCGGACGATCGGCTACCTCGCAGAGCGCGCCCAGGCGCTGGCGGCACTCGCGCCGTACCTCCCCGCGCCGTTGCTGCACGAGGCACTGGCTGCGGCGCGCGAGATCCCGCCCGGGGCGCACAGTGACGGTCGGCAGGGCGGCTGGCTCGATCACAGGGTGGACGCGCTTGCCGGTCTCGCGCCTCATCTCCCAGAGCCCGAGCGAAGCGAGGCGTTCGAGGAGGCGCTGGCGGCAGCGCGCGCGATTCCGTCCGGCCGTGGCGTCGCCGAGCAGCTCGTCCTGCTCGTGCCCCGGCTCCCCGAGCCGCGACGTGGAGATGTCGGCGCAGACGCGGTTGCCGCGGTCGCAGCCGGAGATCTCCCGGACTCGGGCGCGGCGGAGGCGCTCGCCGCGCTGGCGCAGCACCTCCGCGAGCCGGCGCTCGCCGACGCGACCAAGACGGCGCGCGGCTTTCACGACGACGAAGCCCGAGCCGGCGCCCTCGTCGCACTCGCCGACCGCCTCCCGCCGGATGGTCGTGCGGCGACGCTGAACGAGGCGCTCGACTCCGCGCGGCGCGCCCGCGACGACACGACGAAGGTGTCGCTCCTCGCCGAGATTGCGGCGCTCCTGGACCAGCCGGCGCAGCGGAGCGTCGTGCTGGAAGCGCTCGCGATCGCGACGGCGATCGACTACCAGGGCTGGGGAACGGAGAAGGCAGCGATCCGTCTCGCCCCGCTGCTCGAACCGCAGGAGCGGAACGCGCTCCTCGACCAAGCGCTCGAAGGTGCGCTCTCGCTCGCGAGCGCAGGCCTCGAGCCCGACCCCCGCAAGCTCCTGGCGCTCACGCCGGTTCTCGCTCCGGCAGCGGCGATGCGGGCACTGCGCGAGGCGCTCGCGATCGCCCTTCGGGAAGGTGACCCGAGCGACCCCAGCAGGCCTGCGCACGTCGACCTGCCACCGCTCGAAGCGATCCCGCCCGAGACGCTTCGAGCTATCTGGTCGCCGACGCTGCGCGCCCTGGTCTCGGACAGCCGGCCGTTCCTGCTCCAGCGCCTCTGCGACCTCGTCCCCTTGCTCGTCGCGATCGGGGACAAGCGCGCAGCGGAAACGACGCGCGCGGCGGTCGTCGCTGTCACGGCATGGTGGCCGTAGGGCTTGACGCGCCGTCGGCAGGCGCGTACTAGTAGCCGAGTCATCGCCTGGGGGAGGTCGAGTCCGGATGGATCCTGTCTCGCTGATCGTCGCGGCGCTCGCGGCCGGCGCTTCGACCGCGCTCAAAGACGCTGCAGGGGACGCCGTGAAGGACGCGTACGACGGGTTGAAGTCTCTTCTCAAGCGCAAGCTAGGCAAGAATCCGGCGGCCGAGATCGCAATCGACAAGCACGAGGAGTCGCCGGAGGTCTGGGAGAAGCCGCTGGAGGCCGAGATCAAAGAGGCGGGGGTCGCGGACGACGAGGAGGTCGTCAGGTCGGCGCAGGACTTGATGAGACTCGTCGACCCCGCCGGCGCGCAGGCCGGTAAGTACAACGTCACCATCTCGGGCGGCAAGGGCATCGTCGTCGGCGACTACGCGCAGGTCCACCAGACGTTCAACAACGGAGACTGACGCCGTGGCTCAGGCCCGCGATTCGTCCAACACGCGGTTCGACGTCAAGGTCGAGGGCGGCAAGGGCGCCGTCATTGGCGACTACGCGACGGTGATCCAGGTCTTCAAGGACGCGCCTCCGCTGCTGTCGTCGCAGATCCGGACGCAGGAGTTCACGGCCCTCATCGACGAGCGGACACGGAACTTCGTCGGCCGCGAGTACGTGTTCGCGGCCGTAGACGAGGCGCTCGCGGATCCCGAGTTTCCGAGCGGCTACGTCGTCATCCAGGGCGAGCCTGGAATCGGGAAGACGGCGATCGTCGGCCAGCTCGTCAAGGATCGCGCTCTCGTCCACCATTTCAACGTCGCGCCGCTCGGGATCCGGTCGCCGCAGGCGTTCCTGTCGAACGTCTGCGCGCAGCTGATCGTGCGCTACGGCCTCGACCACTCGAGCTTTCCACCGGAAGCGACCCAGGACGGCGGTTTCCTCTCGCGCCTGCTCACGGAGGCCGCGGCGGATGCGAAGAACCAACCGGTCGTCGTCGCAGTGGACGCGCTCGACGAAGCGGAGGATGTCGGGCTGACGCCGGGCGCAAACCGGCTCTTTCTGCCGCCGAGCCTTCCGAACGGCGTCTACTTCGTCGTCAGCACGCGTCCGCAGGCCGGCTTCCAGCTGTTCACGGACCAGCGGCGCGATTTCTACCTCCGTGACGACGACCCGCGGAACCTTGAGGACGTCGCGACGTATGTCCGCGACGCGATCGCCGCAAATCGCGGGCGTCTGGAGGCGCGGATCGAGGCGTGGGAGGTGGGCGAGGAGGAGTTCGTCGACGTGCTGACCGCCAAGAGCGAAGGCAATTTCATGTACCTCGTCCACGTGCTGCGCGACATCGGGAGCGGCGCGTTGACGTCGGCGAGCGTCGACGACATCCAGAACCTGCCGCAGGGCCTGAAGAACTACTACCAGCGCCACTGGAACGACATGCGGAGCGCCGACCCGGAGCACTTCCAGAAGTACCAGCAGCCGGTCGTGTGCCTGCTCGCGACTGCGCGCGAGCCCGTGGCGGTCCTGCAACTCCTCGAGTGGACGGTGCACTATTGGGAGCGGCACGATTGGGACGCGAAGAACGTGGATGCGATCGCCGTCCAAGACGTGCTGAACGCCTGGCGCGAGTTCCTCGACGAGGTGTCGACGACCGGCGACCGCCGCTATCGCGTCTACCACGCGAGCTTCCAGGACTTCCTCTCGGACGAGGTCGGCCTGCTCACCTACCACGAGACGATCGGCGAGACCGCGCTGGCGAAGATCCCGGGCTTCTGAGGCCGGGGGCGCCGCATCGGTCACGGCCGCGTGGAGCGTGTGCGGCCCGGTTGCGCGGGCGCGACGTTGAAGTTCCAGCTACCGGTCTCAATGGCGCCCGGCGTCCGCGCCTTCACTTGCAGCTCCTCGAGGACCGCCGGAGATGCAGCCCCGCCGACGCGAAGAAGCAGGACGGCGCCGGCGGCCGAATACAGGGCAGTTGCCTGGAGGCCGCGGGAATCTCCCTGTGCTGCATCCGCCCGCGCGGCAGGACCGCCGACGGCGACGATCGATGTGATCACCGCAAGTGCCGCCGCTGCGAGCTTGGTGTGTCTGAGGCGTAGCTTCATGACTTCCCCCGAACCGGGTTCACGAGCCGCCACGATCGCGGGATGCGCTAACGGCGCCCTAACGACCACGCCTGATCGTGATCGCCGACCAGGCGGTGCTACGCAGCGTCCAACCCGGCGATCCCCTCGGCTGCACGCTGCGTGACGCCGAGCTTCCGCAGCGCCACGGCAGCGAGCGAGTCGGGAACCGCGAGCATCCCCAGGAGGACGTGCTCGTCGCCGAACGCCCGGCCGTCGGCGTAGTCAACCGCGTACGCCAGGGCGCGCTTCGTCCGCGGAGTTACGGCGAGGCAGCCCGTGCGCGTGCGCTCGAGCGCGCCCGGCCCGAACGTCTCCTCGACACGCTCGCGGACGGCGTCAAAGTCGATGCCGAGCGCTGCGAGCGCATCCGCGTCGATCCGCGGCGCGCACGCGGCGACGCACGGCGCGAGCGCCTTCTCGACGTCGTCCGGAGCAACTCCGAGCCGGTCCAAGATGCTCGTCGCGCCTCCGTCGAGATTTCGGATCAGGACGAGCAACAGGTGCTCGGTCCCGACGAAGTCGTGCTCGAGCCGACGCGCCTCTTCGGCGCCGGCGAACAGGTACGGCTCCGCCGGCCTGAGGTCCGTCGCCCGCGGCTCGGGCTTACGGCTGCGGGGGAAGACCCTCATCGCATCCGGGGCCGCTTGCGCGGTTCCCGGTTCCCGTACTTCTGGTGCACCGCCTGCTTCGACACGCCGAGCAGCGCGGCGATCTGCTGCCAGCTCCACCCGAGGTCGCGCGCACGGCGAACCTGGAGCTCCTCCACCGTCTCGAGCAGGATGCGCAAGGACGCCACTCC
>Ga0126312_10003441_pt1 | contig 10689 bp, 10 predicted proteins | sample Plot104A_FD_92537 | JGI IMG/M metagenome (GOLD analysis project Ga0126312, IMG submission 92537) | Serpentine soil microbial communities from UC McLaughlin Reserve, CA, USA - Plot104A | ecosystem: Environmental > Terrestrial > Soil > Grasslands | place: USA: UC McLaughlin Reserve, Lake County...
CATGCGCGGTTACCATGGACCGTGGAACCAGTCGTTCGTCGAGGGCTTCGGGCCGGACGCCCCTCCCGTCGACGCGCTCGTGGCCTGGAAGGACGTGAAAACTTCCCCTGGGGACGCGGTGACTAAGCCGGGTCCGCAAGGTCCATGAGGATGCGGCGAAACTCGGCCCTCACGGCCGCGGCGGCGTGCCGCCCCTCTGCCAGCCGGCGACCGGTCTCGCCGAGGCGCTCGGCGCGCCCGGCGTCCGCGAGGACCGAGCTCAAGGCCTCGGCGAGGGCGTCGTCGTCCGGCGTGTCCACGACCACGCCGAAGCCGGCCCTTCGCGCGTACTCGGAGAGGTACGAGCCCGTCGGGGCGTGGACCACGATCGGCCGCATCGACGCCATGTAGTCGACCAGCCGAGCGGGGGTGGAGATGCGCACCTGCTCCGGATGGTCGGAGATGAGGCTCAGGCCGATGAAGAGCGTGTGCGCGCGCATAAGGCGCCGGATGAACGCCTCAGTCGGCAGCGGCGGCTCAACGCCGTCGGCCTCGAGGCCGCGGTTTCGAAGCCAGCCCTCGTCGCCTATGAAGGTCACCCGCGCGTCAGGTATGCGGCGGCGGACGCGCAGCAGCCGCTCCACCGCCTCGGCCTGCATCCAGTAGACGGCTCCGGCCAGAACGATCTCGCCCTCGTTGCGCGGCTCCAACGACGGGGTCGGCAGCTGCGCCACCGCGGGATCCGCGGGAGTCGCGATCACGCGACAGTCGACGCCGTGCCGCACCCGAAGGTGCTCAGCGGCCTCCTCGCAGTAGACGAGGACGGCTCCCGCTCCGCGCAGCAGGCGGCCCTCCAGCCGGCGGCCGAGCCAGCGCTCGAACGGCCCGTACGCGCTCTCGCTCCAGAGGTCGAACACCATCACCACGTGCGGGATCCCGAGCAGGCGGGCGGTGAGCGCCCCGGCGATTTGCGAGAAGCCTCCGTCGAGCACGGACATCACCCACCGGCTCTCCGCTCGGCGGCCCGCGAGCGCTGCCCTCACCCCGGCCAGCACGGCCAGCAGAACATTAAGCACGGCGAACAGTTCGCGGATACTGCGCACGGCGGTGAGCGGACCTGCCAGGCGCGGCGTGTAGCTGTATCGCGCCGCGAGCGCTCCCCCGGGATCCTCGCGCACCAGCCTGCGCACCCTGCGGTCGGTGACCACCTCCAGCGCCAAGCCGTCGAGTCGGTGCAGCAGCCGCCTGAGCACCACCGGCACTCCGCCCCGGCTGGGAGGCGGCGCCGCGTAGACCAGCATGAGCCGCGGTTCAGGCACTCATCCGACCGAGCGAGGTCCTGACGAACCCGACCAGACGAGTGAGATCCGCCCGGCGCGGCAACAGGTCCGCGGGCCCGACGTCGGTCGACCGCACGACAGCGGCCACGCCGAGCGCAAACAACAGCGAGTAGACGAGCGAGGAGGCGATCGCTGCCCCCGTCATGCCCCAGCTGCCGATCATCAGGTAGTAGAGCGGGAAGCTCACTAGCATCGCCGCGCTCATGAGCAGCGTGGTGGTTCCCGGCCGACGCAGGCTCGAGACGATGAAGAGGCTGAGCGGGAACCAGAGCGCCAGGCATACGGTGCCGGGCAGGAGCAGCGCGAACGGAAGGGCCGCCGACCCGAACTGCTCGCCGAAGACCAGCGGGATCATCGGGAAGCCGGCGGCCGCGAGCAGCGCGGCAGTCGGCACCATCAGGATGATCAGCACCCGGATCAGCTGCGCGGTGACTTGCACCGAGTCCTCGGGCTTGCTGGAGCCGACGCGTTTCGCGCTGGCCGAGTAGGCCGCCGTGCCGATCATGCTGATGCGCTCAGCGAATACCGATGCCAGCGAGTAGATGCCTACGAGCCCGGGCCCCGAACGCGCGCTGAGGAAGTAGACGTCCGCGCGCAGATAGCCCTGATGCGCGAGCGTGCCGACCCAGCTGCGCCCTCCGAACGAGATCGCCTCGCGCGCTGAGGCCCAGCTCGGACGGCTCGGTCGCGCCGCTGTCGCGGCCATGTAGACGCCCGCGGCCACGGCGTTGGCCATTACTGTCAGCAGCCAGCCGGCCTGCGTCCATTGCGCGCTCTGCGTGGCGATCGCGGCGCCCACGAGCACCGGCGGCGTGCCGAGCTGCACGATTACCCGGATCCGGGTGGTCGCCGGAATCCGGCCCAGCCCCGTGAGCGTGGAGAGGACGATCTGGATGTACACCACCGGTGGCACGCCAGCGCATAGGAGAACGAACATCGTCGTGTCGAAGCCCTTGAGTACGTGCGCGCTCCAGAAGCCCTCGAGTGGCAGGAAGAGCAGCGCGGCGAGCGCGCCGATGGCGAGGCTCACCCCGACCGCGAGCCCGTGCAGCTGACGCAGCGGGATCTCCCTGTTGGCCGCGTAAACGATCCCGGTTGTCGCCATACCGAGGTTCCCGACCACGCCGATAAGCGTGGCCGTAGCGAAGGCGAGGAAGAAGATGCCGCGCTTCTCGGGGCCTAGCGCACGCGAGACGCCGATGCTCGTGACCGCGGCCCCGACGGCCGTGGCGATATCGGCCTGGATTCCGAGCCACGTCCCGTGGGCGATGCCCACGCTGCCCTCACGAGGGCGGTCCTTGCCGTGCTCGTCGACGCCGGATCCGAGAGACGTCGCCATGCGGGAACCATGCCAGTCGCCCGGGTCAGGAAGCGCCATGGCGGTCGACCTCAGCCGCCGCGCCCTGCGCCCTCACGCCGGACGCAGCCGGCGGGCGCGACGGAGGCCGCCGTAGACGGCGACGATCAGCCGGCTCATCGCGACGTTCGCGGCGACCGCCAGCGGGTGGCCGTCGCCGTGGCGGCGGGCACACTCCCGATGCTCGTCGAACTGCCGCTCGAAGCCCGCCATGCTGAGCGTGCCCTCGACCATCCGAAAGTTCGAGAGGTAGCGCGGCAGCACGACCGGATCGCCGAGCCGGGCGACGCGCAGCCAGAGGTCGTAGTCGTGCGAGATCTTGAGGGAGACGTCGAGGGGACCGACGCGCTCGAGCGCGGAGCGGCGTACGAACGTCGCAGGGTCCGAGACGAAGTTCTGCGTCAGGTAGAGGCCGTACGAGTAGCGGCGCAGCAGCAGGTTCTTCCAAGCCGTCACCGGGCGCCGCATCTCGGCACCCGCACCGTCGACGATGTGGCAGTAGCCGGTGGCCCAGACGGCGCCGGGCCGACGAGCGAGCGCCTCGCCCACGGCGTCAACCGCCCCCGGCTCGTAATAGTCGTCGGCGTTGAGGAACCCGATCACCTCCCCGGAGCTGATCGCGACGCCCTTGTTGACCGCGTCGGGTCTCCCTCGATCGGGCTCGGAGACGAAGCGGATGCCCTCGGCGCGTTCGAGCACCTCGAGCGTGCCATCGGTCGAGCCGCCGTCTACCAGCACGTGCTCGATTTGCGGGTAGCCCTGCGCGCTGACGCTCTCGAGCGTCTGCTCGATCGTCGCGCGAGCGTTGAGGCACGGCGTAATGACGCTGACCGATGGCAGCTCCACCGCGCACGAGTGTTACAGCCGGGCCGCGCCTCGAAGCAGGTCTCGCACGAGTTGGCGCTCGTCGGGCCGCAGCCATACGCAGTAGAACAGGGTCCAATTCAACGCGACGGAGGCGGCCGCCACGATCAGCGCCATGACGGGGTCATCCGCGATACCCACGAGCCGGAGCGTGCCGAGCGCGGCCGCCTGCAGCCCACCGAGCGCCAGCGCCGGGCCGAACGCGTGGCGCGCCAGCCGCTCGACGCCAACCGGTGCAACCGCGAGGGCGCGCGCGAGCAGGTAGGGAAAGGCGGCGAGGTAGGGGACCGTCGTCGCCAGGGCGATTCCGGTGAGCCCGAGAGGCGGCGTCAGCCCGAGCGCCAAGGCCGCATTTGCCGCGGCAACGGCAAGCGCGTAGCGAGCGAGCTCCCGCGCCCGCCCGCCGGCGATCAGGATCGCCGCAAGCAGGCCGGCACAACCGTTGAGCAGCCAGTGCGCCAGGAGGATGGTCGTAGCGCCCTGGGCTGCGCGGTAGGGAGGACCCAGCCACAGCTCGAGCAATGGCCCCGACAGCACCATGCCGCTGACGGCGAGCGGCACGACCAGTGCCTCCGTATAGCGGACCCCCCTGACGAAGAGCTCCCCGAGTCGGCGCTCGTCGCCACTGCGTACGTAGCCTGACGCGGGTGGCACTGCCGTCACCGTGACGGCCGCGCCGAGCGCGCGAAAGACGTTGTGGGCGCGGACCGGACCCTCGTACAGACCCACCACTGTCGCCGAGCGCGACAGGCCCAGGATCGCACGGTCGAGCGCATAGATCCCGGCGGCCGCCGCCTCGCTCAGCGAGAGGTAGCCGGCCACCGCGGCCAGTCGCCGCGCCTCCTCCATCCGAACGTCCGCGAAGCGGAAGCGGAAGCCCAGGTTCCGGATACGCGCCAGCGCGGTGCAGGCGAGGCCCACGAGTAGCGGGAGGCTGCCCCCCGCGGCGACTACGACCGAGAGCGGGGCGTCCGCCGCCACGAGCACCAGGACCAGGCCCGTGTAGACGATGACCATCGCAATCTCCGTGAGCGCGACCGGCACGAATAGCTGGCTCGCCCGCAGGGCGTCCCGGTTGACGGTGAGCGGCCAGCCGATGGCGGTGACGAGGCCGATCAGCGCCGCGCCCAGGCGAGCCTGGTGCTCGAGGGCAGTCGGCAGTCCTATGCCCATCGAGAGCAGCGCCCCGATCGCCGCGACCAGCACCCCGGCCGTGACCCCTGCGATCGCGTAGACCGCCCCCGTGCTCGAGTAGACGAGCCCGCGGGCGTCTCCCTGCGCCGCGGCGATGTTCTTGATCGCCCCGGTGCCCGCTGCGTTCTGGACCACGAGGAGATATCCCGAGAGCGACACGAGCAGACCGTAGACGCCGAGTTCCCGCACCCCCAGCCGGTGCGCAAGCACCGTAACCACCGCCAACATTCCGACCAGGCCCGTGACCTGGGCCGCCTGCTGCGCGAGCGAGCCCGCGGCGATCCTGCGAGCCTCGCCTGCAGCACGTTGGGGTGGGATCGGCTGCACGCGCGGCGAGTCTGGCAGACGCCCTGGCCGATTCCCCCGCCGTAGGATGCCCCGCCGTGCACGTGGCGTTCGCTTTGCTGACCCTGTTCCCGGGACGTGTCGGCGGCTCTGAGACGAACGCGCGCGGGCTGCTGCGCGAGTTCGCCTCAGGCAACGGCCCGGAAGAGGTCACGGTGCTGGCCAACAAGCTCGTGGAGTTGGCCTACGGCGAGTACGAAGGCGGCCCTATCCGGCTCCATCGCGTTCGGACGTACCGTTCGGGTGACAGCACCTCGACGCGGGCCTTCGCGATGGTGTTCGCGCGAGCCTTTCCGCGCGCCGTGAGTCGCGACGTCCCGCGCGACCCGGAGGTCTTCCATTACCCCCTGACGGTGCCCATCCCAGCGACCGACCGGCCCCGCGTGGTCAGCCTTTACGACATCCAGCATCACGACCTTCCGGGTTTCTTCTCGCGGGCTGAGCGGAGATATCGACGCTGGGCGTACGACGGGGCGGCGCGGTCGGCGGCGCTCGTCGTGACCTCTAGCGCCTTCACGAAGACTCGGGTCGTTGACTTGATAGGCGTCGCCCCGGAACGCATCGAGGTCGTGCATCTCGGCCTTGATCGCGAGCGTTTCCGGCCGACGGGGGAGGACGACGAGCGGCTCCTGCAGGGGCTCGAGGTGCCAGCTCGCTTCCTGCTCTATCCGGCCAACTTCTGGCCGCACAAGAACCATCGCCGCCTGTTCGAGGCGCTCGCACTGATACAGGACCGGGAGATGGCGCTCGTGCTGACCGGCCAGGACTACGGAAAGTCGCGAGCACTGCGCGCTCAGGCCGGCTCGGTCGCCGACCGCGTCTCCCATCTCGGTCACGTTCCCGCGGAGGCGTTGCCCGCGCTCTATCGCGCCGCCGAGGCGCTCGTCTTCCCGAGCCTCTACGAGGGCTTCGGCTCCCCGGCGCTCGAGGCGATGGCCTGCGGCTGTGCGGTCGCGGCGTCCGATCGTACGTCGCTGCCTGAGATCTGCGGCGACGGCGCTCTGCTGTTCGACGCAGGGTCGGCCGAGGCGATCGCCGCGGCGATTGACCGGCTACTCTCTGATCGCGGCCTGCGTAACCGGCTGCAGAGCAGTGGCATGCAGCGAACTGCGCAATTCACGTGGGAATCAGCCGCCGCCCGCCACCGGGCAATATATGAGCGGGCCGCCGCAACTTCTGGCTGACCGACGCCATTGACATACGTGGTTCCGAATGCCCGATACCTTGCCGTCGTCCCGGCGTACAACGAGGGCGCCAGCGTCGGCCGGGTGGTCCGCGATGTACGCGACCGGCTGGGGGGATTCGACGTCCTCGTGGTCGACGACGGCTCGACCGACGGAACCGGCCAGGTCGCGGAGGCAGCCGGCGCAAAGGTCCTGCGCCACCCGTTCAACCTCGGCATCGGCGGGACAGTCCAGTCCGGCTTCGTCTACGCGCTCGACAACGGCTACGACTACATGGTGCAGATCGACGGGGACGGCCAGCACCTGCCGGACGAGGTGCCCAAGCTCATGGCCGCCATGAAGAGCGAGCCGAGCCTCGAGATGGTCTGCGGCTCCCGCTTCCTGAGCGACAACGGCTATCCCGCGCCGATCAGTCGGCGTGCCGGCATCCACCTTTTCGCGTTTCTCCTCTCCCGCATCGTCAGGCAGCGCATAAGCGACCCCACGTCCGGGTTCCGGCTGTACAACCGCCGCGGGATTGCGCTGTTCGCGCGCGACTACCCGCACGACTACCCTGAGGTCGAGGCCGTGCTGATGCTGCACTTTCACCGGCTGAAGATGCGGGAGGTGCCCGTCCGAATGCGCGCCCGCGGCGGCGGGATTTCGTCGATCAGCGGCTCCGGTAAGTCGGTCTACTACATGGCGAAGGTCCTGCTCGCCATCTTCGTCGGCCTGGCCAGAGCCCGCCCGGTGGTCGAGCCGGGTGACGAGGCGCCGGTGGCGGCAGCGCACGGGATCTAGCGATGGAACTCAGGATCCAGCTGCTCGCGATCGCCGGCAGCGCCGGGCTGCTGATGCTGGTACTGGAGTTGGTGCGGCGCCGTCGCTTCCTCGAGCGCTACGCGATCCTGTGGCTGCTGGCGGCCTTCGTGCTGCTCGCGCTGGCAATCTGGAAGGGGCTCCTCTCGACGCTGGCGGGCGCCGTCGGGATCATCTACCCGCCCAACGCGCTGTTCTTGGTCGCCTTCGGGTTCGTCCTGGTCCTGCTGCTGCACTTCTCGCTGGCCGTATCGCGGCTGTCGGACCAGTCCAAGGTGCTGGCGCAGCGGCTGGCCCTGCTCGAGAAGCGTCAGGGGGACACCGAGGCGCGGCTAGAGGAACGCGAGGCTGAGCCCGAGCTGGAGCGCACCGCCCCGCCGAGCTGAGCTCGTCGGCGCGCCGTCGCTAGCGCAACATTGGCGTCCAATGCGGTTTCACTGCTCACACCCTGCCCGGTTGGCGGACGTTCACTTGTTACTCTCTCGCCTCGTTCCAGCTAGTCCGCACAGGGGGGTGCCGCGAGGCAGAGGACGTTCGCGGACTTCACCACCCAACGCATGACCGGCGCACACGCCCACCTCGGAGACGGCCCAGCGCCCGCGCGCGCGATGGAGGGGATTCGCCGTCGGGAGATCCTCGGGATCCCGATCGCGATGACCGACTACGACGGCGCCATGGACGTGATGGACGAGATGATCGCCGGCCGGGTGCTCGGCTATGTGGTCGCCGCGCCCGTGCACGCGGTGATGGTGGGCCAGGACGACCCGGAGATGCGCGACGCCCTGCTTCGCTCGACGCTGACCGTGCCCGACGGAATGCCCGTTGTGTGGGCGGCCAACTGGCTCGGAGAGAAGCTGCCCGACCGTGTCTACGGACCGGAGCTGATGCGCCGCTACAACTTCCGCTGCGTAGAGCGGGGCCATCGCGTCTGGCTATACGGGGGCCGCGACCAGGGCTCGCTCGTGCAGCTGGCGCTCGCGTTGCGCCGGCAGCACCCCGGCATAAACGTGGTCGGCGGCTACTCGCCTCCCTTCCGCCCGCTGACGCGCGACGAGGAGGACGAGATCGTGCAGCAGATCAACGACGCGCAGCCGGACGTCCTCTGGGTCGGCATCGGGGTGCCCAAGCAGGAGAAGTGGATGGCCCGGATGCGCCACCGGCTCGAGGTGCCGGTGATGTGCGGCGTGGGCGCCGCGTTCGACTTCCACGCCGGCCGGGTGTCGCAGGCACCCGACTGGATGCAGGAGCGGGGCCTCGAGTGGACCTACCGGATCGCCCAGGAGCCGCGTCGGCTCCTGCCGCGCTACCTCTACTACAACCCCCGGTTCCTGGCGTCCATCGCCCATCAACTCCTGTCGGAGCGGACGGCTCGCTCGTAGACTGCTGCGCGTGACGACGGTCGCCGTGATCGGCCTCGGGCGGGTCGGCCTGCCGCTTGCCCTCTCCTTCGCGGACCGCGAGCTTCGCGTGATCGGGGTGGAACGCGTGCCGGCGACCCTCGAGGCCATCGAGGCGGGGCGAATGCCGTTCCACGAGACCGGCACCCAGGAGGTGCTGGAGCGGTTGGGCGACGCCGGCCGCCTGCGGCTCACCCAGCACGTCCAGGACGCCGCCGAGGCCGACCACATCGTGCTCACGCTCGGCACGCCGGCGCACATCCACGTGGAGATCGACGTCTCGCAGATCAGGCACGTGATCGACGACCTGCTCCCTGTGCTGCGCGAGGGCCACTCGGTGGTCCTTCGCTCGACCGTGGCGCCCGGCACCACCGAGTGGGTGGCCGGCTACCTCGAGCAGCGCCGTGGGTTCACGGTGGGCGAGGACCTGTTCGTATCGCACGTGCCGGAGCGGATCGCGGAGAATCATTTCCTCGAGGAGATCGCCACCCTGCCGTGCATCGTGGGCGGGGTCGGCGAGGGCTCGGGCGCCAAGGCAGCGGAGCTGTTCGAGGCCTTCGGCACGCCGATCGTCCAGACAACGCCGGTGGAGGCCGAGCTCGCCAAGATCTGGACCAACATCCTCCGCTACGCGCAGTTCGCGCTGCCCAACCTCCTGATGATGGAGTGCGAGCAGTACGGCGCGAACGTCTTCGAGGTGATCGAGCTGATCAACCGGGACTACCCGCGGGGAGGTATAGCCAAGCCCGGGCTGACCGCGGGGACCTGCCTGCGCAAGGACTTCGCCTTCTCCGAGGAGCGCTCCAGCGCGCCGGGCATGCTGCTCGCCGTCTCACGGGTGCACGAGACCGTGCCGCTGTTCCTCGTCGAGGGGCTCAAGCGGCGGCTCGGCGGCTCGCTGCGGGACCGCAAGGTCGTGGTGCTCGGCCTGACCTTCAAGCGCGACTCCGACGACGTGCGCGACTCACTCTCCTTCAAGCTGATCAGGCTGCTCGAGCGGGAGCTCGCGCACGTGACCAGGCACGACCCGCACGTGCCCGACGAATCGGAGCCGCGCCACTCGGCGCTCTCGGGCGCAGACGCGGTGATCGTCGCCACGAACCACTCCGCATTCGAGGACATCGTCTCCAGGCTGCCGGCGGGCGCGCTGCTCGTCGATCCCTGGAACGTCTCCGGCGCGGCCCGCGTTTTCGCGACCGCCGACGAGCTCGTGACCACGTGAACCGGGTCCTCGTGACCGGCGGCGCCGGGACGATCGGCAGCGCCGTGGTCCGCCGGCTCGTGCGCGACGCGGATTTCGAGGTGAGGGTCGCCGACCAGCGCCAGGCGCCCCAGTGGATGCGCCAGTCGTGCGAGGTGCGCGCGGGCGATCTGCGCTCGCTGGAAGAGGCCCGGGCGGCGGCAGAAGGGTGCGCGTTCGTGATCCATCTCGCGGCCATCGTGGGCGGCATCCGCAACTTCCACCAGCTGCCGTACACCCTGCTAGAGGCGAACAACGCGCTCTACAACGGCGTCTACAGGGCCGCGCTCGAGTGTCACGTGTCGCGGCTCGTCTACGTCTCGTCGTCGATGGTCTTCGAGCGCGCGACCGAGTTCCCGACGACGGAGGAGCACCTCGACGACTGCCCCACTCCGCGCTCCGCGTACGGCTTCTCCAAGCTCTCCGGCGAGGTGTACTCCCGGGCGCTGAACGACGAGCACGGGCTCCCGTTCACGATCTGCCGGCCGTTCAACGCGTACGGGCCGGGCGAGCTGGCAGATCCGGAGCCCGGCATAGCCCACGCCGTGCCCGACCTGATCAGCAAGGTGCTCTCCGGCCAGCGGCCACTCGAGATCTTCGGCTCGGGCGAGCAGACGCGCACCCTCACGCACGTGGACGACATCGCTGACGGGGTCGTCACCGCCATGTCGCGCCCTGCCGGCGAGAACGAGGACTTCAACATCTCCGCCGCCGAGGAGCTGACGGTCGCCGAGATCGCGCGAATCGTCTGGGAGGCGTGCGGGGAGGATCCGGCGACGTTCGAGCTAAAGCACCTGCCGAGCTTCGAGGTCGACGTGCAGCGGCGGTGGCCCTCGGTTGAGAAGGCCCGCCGGCTGCTCGGGTGGGAGGCGAGGATCAGCGCGCGGGAGGGAATCGCCCGCACGGTCGAATGGATGCGCGAGCAGGAGCTCGTGGGGCAGGAGCGCTGAGCGGAGCACCGCTCGTCACGGGCGGGACCGGGTTCGCCGGC
>Ga0126312_10003442_pt1 | contig 10689 bp, 11 predicted proteins | sample Plot104A_FD_92537 | JGI IMG/M metagenome (GOLD analysis project Ga0126312, IMG submission 92537) | Serpentine soil microbial communities from UC McLaughlin Reserve, CA, USA - Plot104A | ecosystem: Environmental > Terrestrial > Soil > Grasslands | place: USA: UC McLaughlin Reserve, Lake County...
CCGCGAGCGGCGAAACTGGCCCTAGAGCCCCAGCTGGTCGCGGATCAGGCGGCCGACCTCGCCGCCGTCGGCGCGGCCCATGGTCTCGCGCATCACGAAGCCGACGATCGGCCCCATCGCCTTGTCGTTGCCGCTGCGGACCTTGTCGGCTGCGCCCGCGTTCGCGGCGATCGCGGCTGCGACGATCGGCGCGAGCGCGTCGCCGCCGTCCATCGAGGCGAGCCCCTCGCGCTCGACGATCGCGGCCGGCTCGCCGCCCTCTTCGACGAGACGGTCGAGCACGTGGCGGGCCGCGCCGGCGTTCAGCTCCTTGGCGCCGACCAGCGCGACGAGCCGCGCGAGCGCCTGCGGCGAGACCTTCGAGGCCGCGGGATCGGCGTCGGCGCCGAGCCGCGTGCGGAGCTGCTCGACCCAGTTCGCCGCCGCCTTGCCGTCGCCCTCGCCCGCCGTGGCGACGGCCTCGAAGTAGTCGCCCCACTGCGGCTCGTACGCCAGCAGCCGCGCCGGGTCGGCAGCGAGGCCCCAGTCGCGCTCGTAGCGCGCGACGCGCTCGGCCGGCAGCTCCGGCAGCGCCTCGCGCGCGGCCGCGAGCATCTCCTCGGTCGGCGCGAGCGGCACAAGGTCGGGCTCGGGGAAGTAGCGGTAGTCGTGCGCCTCCTCCTTCGAGCGCAGCGTGCTCAGCCGGCCGCTGGAGGGATCGAAGTGCAGCGTCTCCTGGACCACCGGCTCGCCTGCCTCGAGCAGCGCGATCTGGCGCTCGATCTCGGCCTTGACGCCGCGCTCGAGGAAGCGGAAAGAGTTCATGTTCTTGAGCTCGGTCTTTGTGCCGAGCTCGCCGCTCCCGGTCGTCCGCACCGAGACGTTGGCGTCGCAGCGCAGCGAGCCCTCCTCCATGTTCACGTCACTGACGCCGAGCTGGCGCAGAGTCACGCGCAGGAGGTTGAGCCACTCGCGCGCCTGCTCGGGCGAGTGGATGTCGGGCTCGGTGACGATCTCGCAGAGCGGCGTCCCGCCGCGGTTGTAGTCGACGATCGACGCGTCGGAGCCGTGGATCCGGCCGGACTCGCCGATGTGCACGAGCTTCGCCGCGTCCTCCTCGAGGTGGATCCGGTGCAGGCGCACGTCGCCCAGCCGGCCGCCGGTGCAGAGCGGTATGTCGTACTGGGAGATCTGGTAGTTCTTCGACTGGTCGGGATAGAAGTAGTTCTTGCGGTGGAAGATCGACCGCGGCGCTACGTCGCAGCCGAGCGCCAGTCCCATCATCAGCCCGTAGTGCACGGCCCGGGCGTTGACGACGGGCAGCGTGCCCGGGAGCCCGAGGCAGATCGGGCAGGTGCGCGTGTTCGGCGGCTCGCCGAAGCTCAGCGCGCAGCCGCAGAACATCTTCGTACGGGTGTCGAGCTGGACGTGGATCTCCAGCCCGATGACGGGCTCCCAAGCGCTCATGCGGCGGTCCTCCAAGGAGCATCCCGGAAGCCGATCGACCGCTCGAGCGCGTACGCGGCGTCGAGCAGCCCGTTCTCGCTGAAGGCCGGCCCGGCGAGCTGGAAGCCGACCGGCAGCCCCTCGCTCAGGCCGCTCGGGATCGAGATCGCGGGGATCCCGGCCAGCGGCATCGGCACGGTGCAGTAGTCGTTGAGGTACATCGCGAGCGGGTCGGCGGTCTTGGCGCCGAGCTCGAAGGCGACGCCGGGGCTGGTCGGCGTCGCGATGAAGTCGAAGCGCTCCCAGGCGGCGTGGAAGTCGCGGCTGATCAGCGTTCGCACCTTCTGCGCGCGGCCGTAGTAGGCGTCGTAGTAGCCCGAGGAGAGCGCGTAGGTGCCGAGCATGATGCGGCGCTTGACCTCGGTGCCGAAGCCCTGCTCGCGCGTCTCGGTGTACATCCGCAGCAGGTCGTCGACGCCCTCGGCGCGGAAGCCGTAGCGCACGCCGTCGTAGCGGGCGAGGTTGGACGACGCCTCGGCGGGCGCGATCAGGTAGTACGCGCTGATCCCGTACGGGGCGTGCGGCAGCCGGCACGACTCGACGACGGCGCCGAGCTCGCGCGCCCGGTCGAGCGTCTCGCTGAACGAGGCGAGGACGCCAGGCTCGATCCCCTCGCCTGTCAGCTCCTCCGGCACGCCGAGCCGCACGCCGCGCAGGTCGGTACGGCTCGGCAGCTCGACGGGTGCCGGCAGCCCAACCGACGTCGAGTCGCACGGATCCTGGCCGGCCATCGCGCCGAACAGCAGCCCGGCGTCGGTGACGTCGCGCGTCAGCGGCCCCGCCTGGTCGAGCGAGGAGGCGAACGCGATCATCCCGTAGCGGCTGACGGCGCCGTAGGTCGGCTTCAGCCCGACGATCCCGCACAGCGCCGCCGGCTGGCGGATCGAGCCGCCGGTGTCGGTGCCGATCGCCCACGGCGCGCGGCCCGCGGCGACGGCTGCCGCCGAGCCGCCGGAGGAGCCGCCCGGCACGCGCGAGCGGTCCCACGGGTTGAGCGTCGGGCCATACGCGGAGTTCTCGGTCGAGGAGCCCATCGCGAACTCGTCCTGGTTGGTCTTGCCCAGCAGCGGCGCCCCGGCGCCGGTCAGGCGGGCGACCGCCGTCGCCGTGTAGGGCGGGCGGTAGCCCTCGAGGATCCGCGAGCCGGCCTGGCTCGGAACGCCTTCGGTGCAGAACAGGTCCTTGACGGCGAGCGGCACGCCGCCGAGCGGCGCCTCGCGGTCGACCGCGGGCGGTCCGCCGTTCGCCGCGACCCAGGTGTACGAGTTCAAGTCGTCCGCCGCGGCGCGCTCGCGGTAGCCGTGCCACAGCTCGGCGGGATCGAGGTCGCCCGCGCGGACGCGCGCGGCCGCCTCGGCCGCCGTTAGCGAGAGCGCGTCGCTCATGCGGGCGCCGGGCCCGGGCTCGGGACGCGGAAGCCGCCCATGTCGACGTCGGGCGCGCTCGCCAGCGCGATCTCGGCCGCGAGCGACGGCCGCGGCTCGTCGGCGCGCAGCGCGTTCTCGACCGCGATCACGTGCGAGGTCGGCTCGACGTCGGCGAGGTCGCCCAGCTCGCCGATCGTCTCGATGTGGTCGAGCACGTCCGACAGCTCCTCGCTCATCCGGCGCTGCTCGTCCTCGGTCAGCTCGAGGCGGGCGAGGCGCGCTACGTGGAGGACCTGCTCACGGCTCAGCATGGACCGGAAAGTCTAGGAGGGGACGCCGGGCTTACCGGGGCTTCAGGTTGTCGCGCGGTCGCGCGACTTCCTGCTCCGCACCGCCGGTGCGTCCGCTCCTCGCGGCAGCTCTCCGGCGGCCTTGCTCTCCGGCAGCTCCCCGTTGTGCTCCGGCGTCGCCGCCGCGTCGGACGGCGTGACGGCCTCGGCGGCCTGCAGCAGCGGCCTGATCATGTCGATCGGGAGCGGGAAGATGATCGTCGAGTTCTGCTCGCTGCCGATCTCGCGCAGGGTCTGGAGGTAGCGCAGCTGGATCGCGGCCGGCTCGCGGCTCATCACGCCCGCGGCCTCCGACAGCGTCGCCGCGGCCTGCAGCTCGCCCTCGGCGTGAATCACCTTCGCCCGGCGCTCGCGCTCGGCCTCGGCCTGGCGCGCCATCGCGCGCTGCATCGTCGGCGGGATCCCGACGTCCTTGATCTCGACCGTCGTGACCTTGATCCCCCACGGCTCGGTCTGCTCGTCGATGATCTGCTGGAGGTCCTCGTTGAGCCGCTCGCGCTGCGACAGCAGCGCGTCGAGGTCGGCCTTGCCAAGCACGGAGCGCAGCGTCGTCTGGGCGATCTGAGACGTCGCCTTGACCGCGTCTTCGATGTCGACCACCGAGGCGTTCGGGTCGACGACGCGGAAGTAGGCGACGGCGTCGACGTGCGCCGGGACGTTGTCGCAGGTGATGACGTTCTGCGGCGGGATGTTGAGCGTGACCGTACGCAGCGATACGCGCACCATGCGGTCGATCCCGGGGACGAGCAGGACCAGGCCGGGCCCCTTCTGGCCGATCAGCCGGCCGAGGCGGAACACGACCGCCCGCTCGTACTCGCGCAGTACGCGGACCGAGGCCGCGGCGAGCGTGGCGAGCATCCCGATGAGCACGATCAGCGCGACCAGCACGGCAGTCACGGCGCCACCTCCCATTCCTCTGCACGACGCACCGTCAGCGTCAGCCCGTCCACGCGCTCGACGACGACCGGGTCCCCGCGCTCGAGGCTCTGCTCCTCCTCGCCGGCCCAGACCCGCGCCCGCCAGAGCGCCCCGTCGAGGAAGACCTGGCGCGCCGAGCGCGCCTCGCCGACGCGGCCGATCAGGCCCTCGGGGCCGCTGCGGACCCGCCGGCGCGACGCGCTCAGCCCCTTGCGCACGACGAGCAACGCGTAGGTCGCCGCAACGAGGCCGAGCACGAGGCCGGCCGCCAGCGCCGCGGCCAGCCCGAATCCGGCGCCGGCGATCACGAGCGCCAGCCCGCCGGCCGCCGCGACCGCGGCGCTGCCGCCGAGCGCGCCGTGCGACGGCACATGAACCTCCGCCGCCGCGAGGGCGGCGCCTAGGAGCATCAGCACGATGCCGAGCGTGGACACGATCGTTCCTACCTCTAGGTAAGTGAACCGCCACGGGGCCGCATGCGCAAGTGGCATCCGCGCGGCGACCGGCGTAGCCTCGTGGCGACCGCGAGAAGCACTGGAGAAGGAGTTGGGCATGTCCGCGTCCGCATCGTCGACCGAGCACGGGATCGAGCTTGTCAGCCGCTTCCTGGAGGAGGCCGGGATCGCACACGACGTGGTCCAGCATCGCGCCACCTACACCGCGGTCGAGGAGGCGCGCGCCGCGCGCGAGGAGCCTCGCCACACCGCGAAGACGCTGCTCCTGCACGACCGCGACGGCTGGCAGCTCGCGGTGATACCGGCCAACCGGCGGCTCGACCTGGAGCGCGCGCGGCGGCTGCTCGGCGGCAGCTCGCACCTGCGGCTCGCGACCGAGGAGGAGATGCGGACCGAGTTCCCGTCGTTCGAGGTCGGCGCGCTGCCGCCCGTCGGCCCGATGCTGCCGCTGCCCGAGGTGCTCGACGTGCGCCTCCTCTACCACGACTCCGTGCTGTGCGCCGGCGGTGACCACCGGCATGCGGTCCGGCTCGACCCGCGCGACCTCGTGCGGGTGGCGGAGCCGCGCGTCGGCGACCTCTGCGAGCACGACCCCACGCCGCACCGCAAGGACTTCGTCGAGCTGCCGAAGACCTGAGCCTGGATCCAGGCTGAGGCTAAGGCGCCGGCGCGGGGAGGTCCTCGACCGCCGGCGGCGGCACCCCCGGCATCGCCTCGACGCGCATCGAGCGCCAGCCGCCCGCGGTCATGGCGGCGGCGGCGGCGAGGCCGAGCCAGGCGCCGAGCTCCACCTCGACGGCCTCGTTCGGGCCCGGCTGATCGACGATCCGGTAGAGGATCAGCAGCAGCGCGAGCGCTCCCGCAACGGTGCTGAGCACGCTGAAGGCGACCGGCAGCGACGGGCTGTCGCGCGTGGCCTGGAGGGCGACCAGCGCGAGCGGCGACAGCGCGAGCAGCGCGAGGACGAGGTCCAGTACGGAGAACGCCTGCCAGCCGTTCAGGCCGAGGTCGAGCGGGGCGTACCCGACGCCGGGGGCGCTCAGGGCCGCGCCGGAGTACCAGCCCGTGAACAGCGACGCGAGCAGGGCCACGCCGCCCGCGCCCGCGATCCAGTCCGCGCCGCGTACCCGCCGCATCAGGCGGCGGCGACTGCGCTCGCGCGCGCGGCCTCGAGCGTGTTGCGCAGCAGCATCGCGATCGTCATCGGCCCGACGCCGCGCGGGACCGGCGTGATGCGGGCCGCCTGCTGGACGGCGGCGTCGAAGTCGACGTCGCCGACGAGCCCGTCGTCGGTCCGGTTGATCCCGACGTCGAGCACCGTCGCGCCGGGCTTGATCCAGTCGCCCTGCACCATGCGCGGGCGCCCGACAGCCGCGACGAGCACGTCGGCGCGCCGGCAGACGTCGGGCAGGTCGCGCGTCCGCGAGTGGCAGATCGTTACCGTCGCGTGGCGCGCGAGCAGCATCTGCGCGACCGGCTTGCCGACGAGGTCCGAGCGGCCGACGACCACCGCCTCCGCTCCCTCCAACTCGACGCCGTGGCGGTCGAGCAGCTCCATGCAGCCCGCCGGCGTGCACGGCCGCAGTCCGGGGCGGCCCTTGGCAAGCAGCCCGGCCGACACCGGGGTGAGCCCGTCGACGTCCTTGCCCGGGTCGATCAACCAGGTCAGCCCGCCGCCGTCGATCTGCGGCGGTGTCGGCAGCTGGAGCAGTATCCCGGAGACGCGCGGGTCGCCGTTGAGCTCCGTCAGCAGCGCCTCGACCTCGGCCTGCAGCGTGTCCGCCGGGAGCCGGTGGTCGAAGCCGAGCATGCCGACCTCGTGCGTCGCCTTCTGCTTGCCGCCGACGTAGACGGCAGACGCGGGGTCGTCGCCGACCAGCACGGTCGCGAGCCCGGGCGGATCGTTGCCGGCGGCGACCCAGTCGGCGACCCCGGCGGCCACTTCGCGCCGGACGTCCTCCGCGATCGCCTTGCCGTCGATGATCTCAGCGCTCATCGGACGTGAATCTACTCAGGAGTCGAACCCGAGGCCGAGCCGGTCGAGCAGCCGCAGCCACGGGCCGCGCCTCCCGCCGCGCTCGTCGGCGCGCGCGAGCGCGCGCTGCGTGAGCTGGATCGCCGCCCAGCGCGCCGGCTCCGGCGGGAACGGCAACGGCCGCCGCCGGACCATCTCCAGCCGCGTGCGCTCCGTGTCGAGCCCGTCGAGCAGGTCGAGCCCGACGCGCGCGCCGAAGCGGCTGGCTCCAACGCCGAGGCCGGTGAAGCCGACGACATAGGCGGCGCGCCCGCCGAGCGCGCTTCCCCAGAGCGCGGAGAAGCGGCTGCAGGTGTCGATCGCGCCGCCCCAGCGGTGGGTGAAGCGCAGCCCCTCGAGCTGCGGGAACGTGGCGAAGAAGTGCCGCGCGAGCCGCTCGAACGTCGCGGGCCGCTGATCGCGCGCCGGGGTCACGCGGCCGCGGAAGTCGTAGATCGCGTCGTATCCGCCCCAGAGGACGCGCCCGTCCGCGGTCTGGCGGTAGTAGTGGAACCGGTTGCCCATGTCGGAGATGCCCTGGCGCGCGCGCCACCCGATCGACTCCCGCCGCCCGTCCGAGAGCGGCTCGGTCACGAGCACGTAGTCGTAGACGGGCACGACGTAGCGGCGGATCGCGCGCACGAGCGGCGGGAAGGCGCTCGTCGCCAGCAGCGCGCGGCGAGCGCGCACCGAGCCGCGCGCCGTGTCGGCGCGCACGCCCGCGCCGTCGGCACGCAGCGCGGTCACCGGCGAGCCCTCGAGGACCGTCGCCCCGGCCGCCTCGGCGGCGCGCGCGAGCCCCCAGCACAGCCGCGCCGGATCGAGGAGCGCGCCGGCGTCGCGCATCCACAGGCCGCCGCGGTAGGTCGGCGAATCGACCTGCGCGCGCATCGCTGCGGCGTCGAGCAGCTCGGCCTCCCAGCCGTAGCGCCTCAGCTGCGCCGCGGCCTCCGCCAGCCAGGGAACCTGGTGCGGCTGCGTCGCGACGTCGATCAGACCGCTGTCCTCCCAGTCGCACGCGATCGCGTGACGGGCGATCGTCGCGCGGATGCCGGCGAGGTTCTCGCCGCCCATGCGCTCGAGCGTCGCAATCTCGCCGGGCCAGCGCGCGACGCCGTTGGCGAGGCTGTGCGTCAGCGAGGCGGAGCAGAACCCGCCGTTGCGGCCGGACGCGCCGAACGCGATCCGCTCGCCCTCGAGCAGCGCGACGCGCTTGCCCTCCTCCGCCGCCTGGAGCGCGGTCCAGAGCCCGGTCAGGCCGCCGCCGACCACGACGAGGTCGGCCTCGAGCGCACCCTCGAGCGGCGGACGCGGCGGCGGCGCGTCCGGGCGGTCGAGCCAGTACGGGCGCGGTGCGGCGTCGGCGAGCACCTACGGCTTCGCCGTTGCATGCTGCAGCGGCGCCTGCTCGGTGATGCTCATTGCTCGCCCCTCCCTCGTTCGCTAGATCGTGCTCGTCCGGCGGGTGCGCGCGAGTATGGCGATCGTGGCGCAGCAGATGACGCTGAGCAGCAGGTACGGGACGGCGTCCGACGTGGCGTCGGCGAGCCGCGCGCTGGCGGCGGCGCCCGCCGTCTGGCCGATCGACCAGCCGAGGTTGGAGAGCGCGAAGGCGAAGCCCTGCGCGATGCCGAGCGCCTCCGCGCCGTCGGACAGGAGCGCCATCGAGGGCGCCCACAGCATCCCGACGGCCGGAGCGGTGAGGATCACGAGCCCGCCGAGCTGCCAGGCCGCGTTCGGCCACGGATACAGCAGCATCAGCCCGGCACCGATGCTGAGGCCGATGAGGCACGGGTAGAGCCGCCCGCGCCGGTCGGAGACGCGTCCGACGGCCGGGCTGACGCCGGTCTCCAGCAGTGCCGCGCCGAGCCACGCGGCGCCGATCGCGGCGGCGCCCGCGCCGAGCTCGTCGAGGCGCAGCGGCGCGAGCACGCCGATCGTGCCGAACAGCAGGCCGGGCACGGCGATCAGCCAGATCCCGCCCGCGACGCGCCCGTCGCGCAGGGCGGCGAGCAGCTCGCGTGGGGTCGACGTCCCCTCGGGCGCCGCGGGCGGCGTTCGCAGCGCCCAGGCCGCCAGCAGCGCGCCCAGGACGGCGACGCCCGAGAACGCGGGCGCGACGCCGGTCGCATCGGCGAGCGTCCCGATCGCCGGACCCGCGAGCGTGCCGGCGACCGCAGCTCCCATCGTCGTCCCGATCATCTCGCCGCGGCGCTCGCGCGGGGCGGCGCCCGCGACCCAGGCCATCGCGCCCGCCCACGAGGCGGCGCCGCCGACGCCCTGCACGAAGCGGGCCGCGTCGAGGACGGCGATCGAGTCGGCGAACGCGAAGGCCAGGCTCGAGCCGATCATCATCGCGAGGCCGAGCAGCACGGTCGCGCGCACGCCCGCTCGCGCGGCGAGGTAGCCGCCGGGGATCGCGCCCAGCAGGGTCCCGGCCGGGTAGGCGGCGACCAGCACGCCGGCGGCGGACTTCGAGAGCTCGAACTGGTGCTCGAAGTGCGGCAGCAGCGGGGTGATCGCGGCGTAGAACGCCGTGTCGGTGAACACGATCGCGCAGGCGAGGAGCAGCAGCGGGCGCACGGGCGCTGGATGCTAGGCGGCTCACCTGCGCGGCGGCGGCCGCGGTAGGCGGCTCAACCGAGCGCGCCGAGGATCCGCTCGAGGGCGGCGGCAAAGGCGGCCGGGCTCTCCACCTGCGGGATGTGACCGGCCGCCACGGTCTCGACGGCGGCATCGGGGCGCAGCCGGCGCAGGGCCTCCAGGCCGGCGAACGGCACGACGCGGTCGGCCGTGCCCCAGATCAGCCCGACCGGCATCGGCGCGGCGGCGAGGTCGTCGCGCAGATCGGCCTCAAGCGCGCGGCGGACGCCCGACGAGACGCGGCGCGCGCCGCGCGACGCGTCGAGCAGGAGCCGCGCGTCGGCCGGGTGCAGCCGCGCGGCGTCGGCGACCGTCGCGCCGAACATCGCCTGGCGGCCGCGCGCGCGGGCGGCGAGCTGGTAGCCGACCACGAGCCGTGCGTAGACGGCGCGCTCGGCTGCGGCGCCGAGCGCCGCGGCGACCCCCGTCGCGCGCGGCTCGAGGCCGGCCGGAGCGACCAGAACGAGCCGCCGTACGGCCTCCGGGTGCCGTGCGGCCGTGGCGACCGCGACGGCGCCGCCGAGCGAGTGCCCGACGAGGTCGAAGCGCTCGAGCCCGAGGCCGGCGGCGAGCCGGTCGGCGACTTCGTCGAGGTCGAATCCCGGCCCGGCCGGCTCGGATTCGCCGAAGCCGGGGACGTCGACCGCGATCACGCGCCGGTCGTGGGCGAGCCGCTCGATCACGCGCCGCCAGACGAGGCGGCTGGTGGCGACGCCGTGCAGCAGCACGAGCGGCTCGCCGGCGCCGCGGTCGTCGCGGCCGAGATCCGCTGCCATGGCCGGCCATGATGGCGAGCACTGATCCGCCGGCGGCGCCGCCGCCGCGCCGCGCGCCTCATCCGCCGCCGGCGCCGCCGCCGCGCCGCGCGCCTCATCCGCCGCCGGCGCCGCGGGCGGTCTCAACGCTTGCGAATCGGCGCGTAGTCGGCCATCAGCTTGCGCTGCGAACCGTCGGAGGCGAAGTGGACGACTACGATCCCGCCCGGCTCGACGCCGAGCACGACGCCCTCGCCGAAGGCGGCGTGGACGACGTCGTCGCCCATCCGGAAGACCTGGCCCGCGCTGTCTGCGGCGGGCGCCGTCTCGGCGGAGGCCGCCGCGGCGGTCGCCCACGAGGCGACGCGGCCGGCGCCGGCCGGGCGGCCGATCCCGATCGCGTTGCGGTCCGGCTGGTCGGTCAGCTCGCGCGGGATCTCGTCCACGAAGCGCGAGCGCACGCCGAACGACTCGGCGCCGAAGACGTTGCGCCGGCGCGCGTAGGTGATGTAGAGGTCGCGCATCGCGCGGGTGATGCCGACGTACGCGAGCCGCCGCTCCTCCTCGAGCGAGCCCTCGTCGATCGCGCGGCTGTGCGGGAACACGCCGTCCTCGCAGCCGATGATGAACACGATCGGGAACTCGAGCCCCTTCGCGTTGTGCAGCGTCATCAGCGTCACGAGGCCCTCGTCGTCGCGCAGC
>Ga0126312_10003443_pt1 | contig 10689 bp, 8 predicted proteins | sample Plot104A_FD_92537 | JGI IMG/M metagenome (GOLD analysis project Ga0126312, IMG submission 92537) | Serpentine soil microbial communities from UC McLaughlin Reserve, CA, USA - Plot104A | ecosystem: Environmental > Terrestrial > Soil > Grasslands | place: USA: UC McLaughlin Reserve, Lake County...
CAGCTCTATCAGCCGCACCAGCCGCTCCGATGCACCCTCGATGCCCGTCAGCTCCCGGAAAGCCTCTATGTAGAAAAGGTCCTCCGCGTAAGCGAGCGCCTCGGTCAGTAGCGTCTCCTTGGACCCGAAGTAGTACACAACTAGGGCCGGGCTCAGGCCCGCCCTGTCCGCCACGTCCAAGATGCGCGTGTCGCAAAGACCGCGCTCCGAGATCACCTCCATAGCCGCCTCCAGCATCTGCGTGCGGCGCTTCTGCGTCAACTTGGGCCTGGTCGCCATTCCCCTCCTACACTCTATATCAGAACTTGTGAACGACTATTTAATATGCAACGATAGCATAAGCCGCCGCTCTGGTCCACATGTATCCGGCAATCCGCGATCGAAAAGAAACGTCTTGCCCCCGTAAACGTGGGATGCTACATTGAATGACGGTTTAAGAATCGGCCGTAAATTCTCGAAAGGAGAGGCATGAAGGGCGGTTACGAGGCCGTAGTCATCGGCGGGGGGCACAACGGGTTAGCTGCGGGGGCCTACCTTGCCCGCGACGGGCTAAAGACGGTGGTGCTCGAGGCCCGTCACAAGGTCGGTGGGGCGGCTACCACCGACGCGCCGTGGCGGGAGGCCCCGGAGTTCAACGTCACCACTTACTCGTACGTGATGAGCTTGATGCCCCGGCGCATCATCGACGAGTTACGCCTGGAGCAGCACGGGTACAAGGTGTACCCGATGGGACCTTCCTATTACGCATTCCCGGATGGGCGGTCCCTGATCACGACCGGGGTAGACGCCAAAGAGGACTACGAGGCGCTCGCGCGGTTCTCACGCAAGGACGCGGAGGCGTACGGGGAGTGGCGGAAGTGGTTGGGAGAGCTGGCGGCGATCCTGGAGCCTTTACTGCTGACGACGCCGCCCAGGATAGGGTCGAGGCACCCCATGGACCTCCTGGATCAGCTGAAGCTTGCGTGGCGGATGCGAGGTCTCGACGTGTCCCGGGTGGGCGAGCTCACCAGGCTCATGACGATGAGTGCCTGGGACCTGCTCGACGACTGGTTCGAGTCGCCGCAGATAAAGGGCGCGATGGCTGTCGACGGCATTATCGGGACGTGGGCCGGTCCGGCGACCCCGGGTACGGCGTACGTCTTGATGCACCACGAGATCGGGGACGCCGGACTCGGCCTCAGCTCCTGGGGATATCCAAGGGGAGGTATGGGGGCCGTCTCCGACGCGTTGAAGCGTTCGGCGGAGACGTTCGGCGCGGACGTAAGGACCAACGCTCCGGTCGAGCGTATCCTGCAGAGGGACGGGCGCGTAACGGGCGTGGTGCTCGAGGGCGGCGAGGAGCTCGAGGCCGACCTCGTGGTGGCGGCGACGCACCCGAGGATCACCTTCCTGGAGCAGCTCGGAAGAGAAGAGTTACCCGAGGACTTCGTCGGCAACATCGAGCGGTGGAACTCCCGTAGCGGGGTCGTCAAGATCAACCTGGCCCTCTCGGAGCTACCGGACTTCACCGCCGACCCCGGGGAGCACCTGGGCGGGGCCATAGAGCTCGCCCACTCCATCGACTACATCGAGGAGGCATTCCAGGACGCGCGGCGTGGGGAACCGGCGCGCCGGCCGTTCTCCGACGGTGTCATACCCACGGTGTTCGACCGCACGCTCTGCCCCGAGGGGTATCACATAATGTCGCTCTTTACGCAGTGGGTCCCGCACGAATGGTCGGAGGAGCCCCACAGGGAAGAGCTCGAGGCGTACGCCGACCGGGTGATCGACGGCTACGGTGAGCTGGCGCCGAACCTGAAGGGGGCGATCATGCACCGCCAGGTGCTAGGGCCTTACGATATGGAGCAGGACATCGGGCTCGTGGGGGGCAACATCTTCCACGGTGAGCTTTCGGCCGAGCAGCTCTTCCACATGCGGCCGGCCCCTGGTTACGCGGATTACCGGACCCCGATCCGGGGCCTCTACCAGGCCTCGTCGGCCACCCACGGCGGCGGCGGGGTGTGCGCCATCCCGGCGTACAACTGCGTGCGGGAGATCCGGCGCGACCGGCGCAGAGAGACTCTCAAGGAACGCCTTACCCTGCGCGACCGCGGATAGCACGGTGGTCGTGAACGAAGCCCTGTGCACCATGCTGGAGGCGCGTTCCGTCGCGGTCGTCGGCGCGAGCCCGAGGTTCGATTCGCCGGGCAACCATATGGTGAAACAACTCATCATCGGCGGCTTCTCCGGCGAGGTGGCGACGGTCAACCCCAAGTACGATGAAGTGGAGGGCGTAGCCTGTCTCCCGTCGCTGGGGGAGCTGCCATTCGTTCCGGATCTGGTACTCCTTGGCGTTGGCAACCGGCGGCTGGAGAGGCAGATGGAGGAGGCAGCCCGGTGCGGCGCGCGGGGCGTCGTCGTCTTCGCGAGCGCGCTCGAGGACCCGCCGAGTGACCCCCCGCTGACCGAGCGGCTCAGGAGCATCGCGGCCGAGGCTGGTATGGCCGTCTGTGGCGCCAATTGCATGGGGTTTGCCGACGTCGAGCGCGGACTGCGCGCCCTGGCCTTCGAGGAGCGTGCGGACCTGGAGCCAGGGAACGTGGCCTGGATCTCCCACTCCGGCTCAGCCTTCTCGGCGCTGCTGCATGCGGAGAGAGGGATAGGCTTCAACCTCGCCGTCTCCACAGGCCAGGAGCTGACGACCACGATGGCCGATTACATGCTCTACGCGCTCGAGCGCGAATCGACACGGGTGATCTCGTTGTTCCTGGAGACGGTCAGAGACCCGGAGAGCTTCAGGCTTGCGCTGGAGACTGCCGCCGAGCGCGACGTGCCCGTCGTCGCGCTGAAGGTTGGGCGGACGTCAGCTTCCCGCCGCCTCGTCACGGCCCACTCCGGCGCGCTGGCCGGGGACGACGCCGCCTACGAAGCCCTGTTCGACGCTTGCGGCGTGGCTCGCGTCGGGACCCTGAACGAGATGGCCGACCTCGTGGAGCTCCTCGGTACCGGGCGCCGCGCCGCGCCGGGAGGCCTCGCCGCGATCCTCGACTCCGGCGGAGAGCGAGCGCACCTGGTCGACGCCGCAGCAGATCTCGAAGTTCCACTCGCCCGGCCCTCTGAAGAAACCCTACGGGACGTCGCCGCGCGGCTGGAGCCGGGCCTGCCTGCCGTCAACCCCCTGGACGCCTGGGGTACTGACAATGATCCCTACAACATCTTTCTGGACTGCTCCAGGTATCTGGCCGACGATCCCGACACGGGGGCTTTCGCCTACGTGGTTGACTTGCACAGCGACCGCACCAAGCGGGGCCACGCCTGGGCTGCGGAGCGGGTCTGGGCCTCGACACGGAAACCGCTCGCGGTGGTCTGCGGGGTCACGAGCGCGATCCAGGAGAGCGCCGCAGCCCGCCTGCGCTCCTCCGGTATCCCCGTGCTCGAGGACGTCACCTCGGGACTGCGCGCCTTCAAGCATCTCTTCGAGCTGCGCGACAAGAGCGCACTGCCCTCGCTAACGCCGCCTGACCCGGTGCCGCGGGAGACGGTAAGGCGCTGGCGCGAAGCCCTGGCCGTGGGGAAGCGTCTCGGAGAGGCCCGCGCCCTGCAGATGCTCGCGGACTACGGGGTGCCGGTGGCGCGTACCGTTGCGGCGACCGACCTCGACGGAGTTTTGGCCGCCGCCGGGCGCCTCGGCTACCCGGTCGCCCTGAAGACGGCAGCAGCCTCCCACAAAACGGAGCTCGGCGGGGTGACGCTCGGTCTCAAAGACAGAGACGCCCTTGCCGCGGCGTACAGGGAGATGTCCTCACGCCTCGGCACTGCCGTCACGGTACAGGAGATGGCGGAGCCCGGCGTCGAGATGGCGCTCGGGGTGGCGCATGACCTCCAGTTCGGCCCGCTGGTGATGATCGCCGCCGGCGGCGTCCTGATCGAGACGCTACAAGACAGGCGTCTCGCCCTGCCCCCCCTGGACGAGGCAAGGGCCTCCAGACTCATCGACCGGCTCCACGCCCGTCCTCTACTCGACGGGGTCAGGGGCGAACCGCCCGCGGATGTGAACGCGCTATCCAGGGCTTTGTCGCGGCTCTCCCTGCTGGCCATGGACCTCGGAGACCTTATCAGCGCGCTCGACGTCAACCCGGTCATCGTTGGCCCGCACGGATGCGTGGCGGTCGACGCCCTGGTCGAACCTATCCGGCGCGCCGCTCGGGAGACGCGACCATTGGCGCTCTAGCCTATCGGCTCGGAGTTGCGCTCCGGCGGGATCCAATCCGGTATCTGCGTAGCCCCGTCTTCGAGATATCCTCGGGCGATCATGGCAACGAACTTGCCCGACGTCGACTCGTCCGGTGAGAGCGGCCCCTGCCGGTAACCGCGCGAAGAAGCGCCCCTCTGTACGCCCTCGCAAGCTTTCCAATCCTGACCGTTGGTCAGGTCCCAGAACTCGCTGGCATACGAAGGATCGAACCCCTCCGTCTCGACGGCCTCCCGCGAGAACAGCCACTCGCACTCCACAGCGGTCCTGTCGGGAGCCAGCGGCCTGAGGCGGTGGGTCATCACGTAGTCCGGATGAAGGCTCATGAGCAGGTTCGGGAAGAGCTGGTAGTAGTACACTTCCCGCTCCTGGAGCGCCGTGAGGTGCGGCAGCATCGGGGCGAAGCTCTCGCCGGTGAGCGACATGGTCTCGGCGTCATCCTCGAGCTCCATCGAGCCGCCGATCCAGGCCCCCCGCGCTTCGTGGTCCTCGCCGCTCTTGGGCGGGCTCACCTTGCAGAGCTCAGGGTGGATGGACGGACAGTGATAGCACTCGTGGTAGTTCTCCACCAGGATCTTCCAGTTCGCCGCCACCTCGTAACTGCGCCTGGCGGCCGTCACGAGCTCCCCGCAGCGGTAGTTCCCGATCATCTCCCCCAGGTTGCCCACGTGCTCCTCGAAGGGAGGCGCGTCCCCGCTCGCGTTCACGAACAGCCACCCCTCCCACTCGACGACCCGGACCGGTACGAGCGAGTAGTCGGACCTGTCGAAGCCACGAAGCTGGCCGAAACCCGGAGCTCCCTGCAGACTCCCGTCCAGCCCGTAAGCCCACGCATGGTAAGGGCAGCGGATGAACCTGCCGCTCGACGACTCGCCCACCTCAGAGAGCACGTGCCCGCGGTGGCGGCACACGTTGTAGAAGGCCCGCAGGTCTCCTCCCTCGTCCCGCGTGAGGAGCGCGGACTCGTTGCCGAGCGCTACCGCGCAGCGGTCACCAGGACCACGCAGATTCTCCGAACGGCCGACACACACCCAGCTCTCGTCGAAGAAGTGCTCCATCTCGAAGTCGAGCACCGAAACGTCAGTGAAAGCCTCGGCGGGCAGGCTCATCTGCCCCTCGGAGACCAACGACGAAGATAGCAATTCACGGTCTATGGGCGTCATAAACACTCCCCTTCCGACCCGAGCCTCTAGAGAGCCCTGCCCCTGCCAGGCTAGCCACCGGTGTGCCGGTTGCCCCGGCCCACCGACTTAAGTATAATTTACTTTGAATGATGATTCAAGAATACATCTGGCTTGGATCGCGGTTTCCGATCGGTCGCGGCACGGCCTACCTCGCCAAACCCTGGCGTATCGCTGATGCAAGAAGCGGCGGGCGGTCGATCGTGGCGACGAAGCCTCCGTATAGGCGTTTTGTTGAATAGCTGTTCAATAAAGATGTGGCGTTCGGGTTGCTTGGCGCCTTGATGGGAGTGCCGGGTGGGCGAAGAATTTTGAGGAGGAGTCGGGAATGACGGTTTACGAGGTCATTGTGGTTGGCGGTGGAAACCTGGGGTTGTGGACGGCGCACCGGCTAGCGCGTCGTAATTTCGGGCGGATCGCTGTGTTGGAGCGGGGTTGGGCTGGCGGAGGGGCGACGAGCCGTTCGGCCGGCGTGGTCCGCCAGCAGGGTGGCTCGGCGACGGCGGCGAAGCTGGGCAAGCTCTCCAGGGAGTTGTATCTCAGGCTCGGGGAGGAGCTCGGGCTCGACTCCGGCTTTTCGGAGACGGGGTATTATATAGTCGCTGAGACCGAGGAGGAAAGAGAAGGCTTCCTGCGGTTGGTCGAGGTAAGGCGGGGGGCTGGGGTAGAGAACGAGTGGGTCGAACCCGAAGAGGGCAGGAGAAGGTTCCCGGATCTAAACTGGGACCGTTTCGTGGGGGCGACCTACACTGTGGACGACGGCTACGTACACCCGCCGGTGGCGGCCCGCAATGCCACCTGTGCGGTGCTCAGTGACGATGCGGTCGACCTCTTCGAGATGTGCGAGGTCTTGGAAGTTGGCCAGAGAGGCGAGCGCTACTCCGTCGAGAGTACTCGCGGCACCTTCGAGGCGGAGCGGGTGGTGGATGCGGGCGGTCCGCGGGGGGCGCACGAGGTGGGCGTGATGGTCGGCCTGGAGGTACCGGTCATGGCCGTGCGGCACCAGATCGTCAGCTTCCCTTACGTGCCCGAGGGGGCCGAACATCCTTTCCCGCTCGTGTTCAACGTGGGCAAGGGTTACTACTGGCGGCCCGAGGAGCAGGGGGTCTTGCTCGGCATGAGCAACCCCGTTGATGAGGCTGACCAGACGGGACGGTACCAGATCGACTTCGACTGGGACTACTACGAGGAGTTGCGTCCTGACTGGGAGTCAGCACACCCGGCGCTCGAGGGCTTGCCGGTCTCGCGGGCCTGGGCGGCGTCCATCGACTATACGCCGGACCATTTGCCTATCATCGACGAGCCGGTGGAAGGTTTCTACGTCCTGGCGGCGGGGGGACACGGGATGATGTGGGGGCCGGCGCTCGGGGAGAAGATGGCGGGGCTTATCTGCGAGGGCAAGGTCGAGGATCTGTGCGCAGAGGAAGTGGAGCTGGCGCGGTTCTCGCGGGAGAGGGACCCGAACAGGGTAGAGGACACCATCGCCCTGCCCTTCCCCAAGAAGTAGAAGAGGAGACACAGTTGAGCCGGCGGCGCCGCAGATGATGGCCGAGATCCCGGAAGAAGTGAAGGCGTTGAAGGCCCGCATCGCCGAGTTCGTGAGGGAGGAGCTTCACCCGTTCGAGGCGGAGATCGCGGCTCGCGGGGAGATCGACGAGGAGAAGTTGCGGTCGCTGCGCCAGAAGGCGCGCGAGGCCGGGTTCAGCAATCTCAACATGCCCGCGGAATACGGCGGGATGGACCTGTCCATGGTCTCGCTCGTCGCGCTGGAGGAGGAGTCCGGGAAGGTGACCAACGGCCTCGGGTACATGGTCGCCGACAGGGGACCACGGGAGCTCCTCGAGCTGGCCAGCCCCGAGCAGATAGAGCGCTACGTAATGCCCGTACTAAGGGGCGAGACGCGGGAGGCGTGGGCCATCACCGAGCCCGAGGCCGGCTCGGACATAAAGGACATAAAGACCACCGCAAGGAGAGATAGAGACGGGTGGGTACTTAACGGGGAGAAGTGGTTCGTGACCGGCGGGGAGCGGGCCGGCTTCTTTATCGTGCTGGCGTGGGCCGGCGAGGAGCAGGCGTCTTTCCTGGTAGAGCGCGACACGCCGGGGCTCGAGTTCGTGCGTACGCCGGTCTTTATGCACGATCCTTACGCCTCCAAGCACGTCGAGCTTCGGCTGAAGGATTGCCGGGTTCCCGAGGGCGCAAGGCTGGGGAGCGGGGGTGATAAGGGGACCAAGCGCTGGTTCTCGCTGGAGAGGCTGATGATAGCGGCGCGTTGTTGCGGGGCGGCCGAGAGGCTCCTAGATCTGGCCCGTTCATGGTCGCTACAGCGCCGGGCTTCGGGAAAGAAGATCTCCGAGTACCAGGCGATCCAGTTCATGCTGGCCGACTCGGCGACCGAGCTGAACGCCGCCAGGCTGATGGTCTACCACGTGGCCGGAGTGTGGGATCAGGACCCTCCAAACATCCTGCACGGGAAGACGGCGATGGCTAAGCTGTTCGCCTCAGAGATGGCGGGCCGGGTGGCTGACCGTACAGTCCAGATCTTCGGGGGTAGGGGGTACATGACCGAGAACCCGGCCGAGCGGTACTACCGCGAGCTCAGGGTGGACCGCATCTGGGAGGGCACGAGCGAGATACAGCGGTCCATAATCGCCCGCGGATTGCTGAAGCGGGGCCGAGAGGCGTACACGATGGGCGGGTAGCGAGAAGGAGAACGCACCTGTTGACATAGAGAAGAACTTCGTCGGTGGCGAGGTTCGTGTGAACGGCCGGGGTTAGGTACGCTCCGCGAGAGCCGTGATCTCAACAGCGAGACGTCGCAGCGACTCGCGAAGTTCGGGCGGCGTGCGCACCACGAAGGGGAATGAGAGTCCCGCCAGTACCCGCGCCATCCACGCGAGGTCGGAGGTCGAGGAGCGCATAACGACACCCTGGGACGTCTCTTCGAGCGAGACGCCCATCTTCGGGAGTTGTGCGCGCGCTTCTTGTGCAGTCGTCTCCAGCAACACCTCTACGGACCAGCGGTCCTCCTGCATCTCCGCCAGCGCCCCCAACACCCCCTGAGGGGTATCGATACCTGGCGGTAGCTCGAACGACTCTTCGAGCCTCTCCACCGAGATCACGCGGTCCAACCTGAACAGACGTCTTCCTCGGCGCAGGTGGCAGTAACCGAAGGTGTACCAGAAGGCATCCCCCTGGACGACGGCGTAGGGGTCCACGGCCCTCTGGGTCTCCCCCGAGTCACCTGAGCGGTATCTCATCCATACCCGCCTTCGCTCCCTCACGGCCGCGCTCAAGGTCACGACGACCTCGCCCGCAGGGAGACGCGCCGGGGCCGCGGTCGCGGGGACGACGACCTCCTCGAAGGTACGTACCCGCTCGCGCAGCCCTTCCGGCATGACGCGCTCCAGCTTCGCCTGGGCGCCCTCGACGGCGGGGGCTGCGCCAGATAGACCGAGCCGGCGGGCCGAGAGCAGCCCCAGGGCGAGCGCGAGCGCCTCCTCGTCGGTGAACATCATCGGCGGCAGCTTGAAGCCTGGTCTCAGGGCATAGGCGCCATACCTGCCCCTCTCGGCCTCCACGGGCACGCCCATCTCCTGGAGCATCGCCACGTAGCGGCGCACGGTCCGCTCGCCGACCTCGAGCCTGCGCGCCAGCTCAGGACCGCCCATCCTCCCCCGTGCCTGGAGCAACTCCAGCATCGAGAGCAACCTCGTCGTCGGACGGTAGCCGTACATTCCTCCACCCCTTCGGTCGCGTGTTAGCAATTCAGCTGGTCAGCATCTCTGCGGCCTCGGATCGCTCGCTCCAATAAACTGCGTCTCAAGTAACACTTCCCTCCGCTACGCGCAAGCTGGCTGACCGGCTTACCAGCCGCCCGTAGGGCGGCGTGCTGAATCGCTGAATTGCTTTCATATCAGGAAGGATTATGACCGCTTTCGCAAGTACTCTCATCCGGTAAGCCAGTGAGGGAGATGTACGGTGAACGACTGGTTATCTGTGGAGCTCGCGAGGGAGAGGAAGGCGAGTATTCTGGCTGAGGCTGAGGAGCGGCGGCTCGCGCGGATGGCTCCCCGCAAATCGATCTGGACCCCGCTACGGGCGCGGGTGGCCAGGAAGATGTTCCAGATCGCGGTGGTCTTGGAGAAAGAAGAGACCTGGCGGGCAGTGTGGGAGAGGCTGGAGGCGCCGCGGCACCCGTAATAACTCGCCTCCCGGGCAACAGGTTTCAGGCGCAGGTCCCGTTATTTTCTCTCGACAGAGGGTAGTTCTTCTCTGACGGTCGGCCACGGCGCGGAAGGGTGTAGCCTGCCGGCGATGCGCCCGACGAAGCAGTCCAGCTCCGCGAGCATCAGGTCGTCTGGCTCGAAGCTTGCGGCCCGGCAGTAGTCGTGGGCGATGATGCCGCGCTTCTTGAGTACGATCTTCTCCAGTCTGTTGAGCGGCTCTATAGCCTGCATGAGCAGGTTGACGAGTGGCAGGAGGTCAGCGTACAGGGCGTAGGCCCTATCGAGGTCGCCTTCGTCGAAGGCCCTCAGGATGTGAGGGTAGTAGTCGGCCACGCCCGAGGCCGGCTGGACACCGACCGCTCCGCGCCGCAAACCGTCTACGAGTTGCAGTCCTCCGTAGCCGACGAGGCATTTGATCTCACCGGAGGAGCCTTCTGTAATGGAAGAGATCAGGGGCCCCGGAGGTGCGCTCTCGACTTTGACGTAGCGTACGTTCGGAGCCCGCCGGTTGAGTTCCAGGAAAGTTCCCGCGGTCATCCTCACGCCAGTCTGGGCAGGGGCGTACTGGAGCACGACCGGGAGCGAGGTGGCCTCTGCGACCTCGAGGACGTGTCTCCTGATCTCGTCTTCGGAAGGTCCGAGGAAGAAGGGCGGGAGGAGCATGAGCGCCTCGGCGCCGGCATCTTCGGCCCGCCTGGCCTGCTGGCTGGCTACCTCGTGGCTGTGGGCCGTCACGGAGACGATAGCGCTCTGGTCAGGGGCCCTGGCGTCGAAGGCGGCTTCGATCAGGATCTCCCTTTCGGCGTCGGAGAGCTTGTAGAACTCGCTCGCAAGCCCGAACATGGTGAATCCAGGGAGTCCGCAGGTCTTCAGGTGCCTGACGAGCCGGACGACGCTATTCTCATCTATCTCGCCGTCGGGGAGAAACGGTGTAGCCAGAATCGGGTAGCATCCGCGCAGTTCCACGGTCATTTACGTACTTTCACGGCCGGATCACCGTCCCATCCAGACGCCTGACGGGCGGCCATCCCCCGTTCAGCGGGTCCTC
>Ga0126312_10003444_pt1 | contig 10688 bp, 12 predicted proteins | sample Plot104A_FD_92537 | JGI IMG/M metagenome (GOLD analysis project Ga0126312, IMG submission 92537) | Serpentine soil microbial communities from UC McLaughlin Reserve, CA, USA - Plot104A | ecosystem: Environmental > Terrestrial > Soil > Grasslands | place: USA: UC McLaughlin Reserve, Lake County...
CGGTACTCGGACTCGTGGCGGGTCTCGCCGCCGGTGACCAGGTCGACCGGCACGCCGGGAAGCTCCCGGTCCAGGACCTCGGTGGCCAGCTCGCGGTCCTCGTCCCGCACCACCAGGACCAGCCGGCCGATGCCGGGGAGCTTGCGGAACACCTCGAGGGACCACGTGACGATGCGCCGGCCGGCCAGAGGCAGGTACACCTTGTTCCGGCTGTTGCCGACCCTGGTGCCGGAGCCCGCCGCCAGGACGATGCCGGCGTGCGTCGTGCCATCTTGCCTCGTCACACGGCCATGATAGCCGACGCCCGCCCGTCGTCCTCGGCCGCCGGGCCGCCCCGGTGGCCGTTGGTCCCGGTCGCCTTGGCCAGCTCGTCGAGGATCTCGAGGAACCAGCGCAGGGAGTTCGAGGCCGCGTCCTGGCGCCAGGCGACACCCAGCCGGGACAGGGGAGCGGGCGGCGCCAGCTGTCGGTAGACGACGCCCGGCATGGCGAAGAAGCGGGCCAGCGGCTCGCCCACGAAGGCGACGCCGAGGCCGGCCGCGACCGCGCTGCAGGCGCTCTCCAGGGTGGTCGCCTCGAGCACCACCGAGGGGGCGACCCGGGAGCGGCCGAGCACGTCGCTGACCAGGTAGCGGTAGAGCAGCGGCTCCAGCGCGGGCGGGAACAGGACGATCGGCTCCCTGGCCAGGCACTCGACCGGCACCACGGGCAGCCGGGCCAGGGCGTGACCCTCGGGGACGGCCAGCAGCAGCGGCTCGGGCTGCAACGGCTTGAACTGCATGAGCTCGCGGTCCAGGACACCGACGCGCACGAAGGCCACGTCGAGCCGCTCGGCCTCCAGCGCGTCCAGATGGGCCCCGGTCGAGGCCACCACCGTCTCGACGCCCACGTTGGGGAACCGCTCCTGGAAGGTCCGGAGCGCGAGGGGGGGCAGCTCGAAGACGCCGGCGGCCGGGTAGCCGACCCGCAGCCGGCCGTTGATGAGCAGGCCGGCCTGCTGGGCGGCGCGGGCCGCGGCGTCGGCGGCCTCGATGGCCTCGCGGGCCTTGGCCAGCAGGGCCCGGCCGGCCTCGGTCAGCTCGACGCGCCGGCCACGGATGAAGAGCTGCACGCCCAGCTCCCGCTCCAGGGCCTGGATCTGGAAGCTGAGCGGCGGCTGGGTGATGCGCAGCCGCTCGGCCGCCCTGCCGAAGTGCAGTTCCTCGGCGACCGCGATGAAGTAGCGCAGGTGGCGAAGCTCCATGGACTACCTGCCACCGGGGCGGGCGGCCACCGGTGGGCCGTCCGTGTCGTGGGCCAGGACCGTGCGGGCCGCCGCCTGGTCGCAGATCAGCACGTCGACGATCCGGCCGTGCAGGGCGCCGAGGATGCCCATGGCCTTCTCCGGCCCGGCCGCGACCCCGGCCACGGTCGGGATGGCGCGCACGTCGTCGAGGCTGACGGCCAGGACCCGCTCGGCGACGACGCTGCGCACCTCCCGCCCGGACAGGTCGTAGAACCGCGCGCAGATGTCGCCGACGGGCCCGCAGGCGTCGAACGTCGCCCGCTGGGCCGGGCTGAGGTTGAGCGCGTCCAGCAGCGCTCCCGAGGACCCGATGCCGGCCGCGCCGATGCCGACCACGGCGATGTCGGCCGCCTTGGCGACGTCCAGGGCGTCGGCGATGGCCTGCTCGTGGAGCATCATGGTGAGCGCCTCGGCCGAGCTGAACAGCGCCGGGGCGTGCAGGTAGCGGTGGCGGGCCCCGATGCGCTCGGAGAGCTCGCGCACCAGCTCCTGGCCGGTGAGGGCGGAGTCAAGGGCCGACAGGCCGCCGACGAGCTGGACCACCTGGACGTCGCGCCGGGAGAGGCCGTCGACGGCCCGCACCATCGCCTGCAGGGTGTGGCCCCAGGACAGCGCCACCACCTGGCCGTCGCGCACCGTCTCCTCCAGCCAGTGCGCGGCCAGGCGGCCCACACCCGACAGCACGTCGGTCTCGGTGGCGGTCTCGAGCACGCGGGCGTCGGCCAGCCCGAACCGGTCCCGCAGGGCCAGCTCGAGCTCCTGGTCCCGGCCGGCCGGGTCCAGGATGCGGATCTCGACGATGCCCAGGTCCCGTGCCTGCTTGAGCATGCGCGAGACGTTGGATCGGGTGGTCCCCAGGATGGCGGCGACGTCGTCCTGGGAGCGGTCGTCGACGAAGTACAGCCGGGCCGCCTTGGCCAGAAGCGCGGGGTCTCTCGGGGAAGGCATGATCACATCCGTGATGAGATAGTCACAAAGTTACGTATTTATACGCGACGAGGCGGGAGGCGTCAACCCCGGCATTCCTGGCCGGTTCCGCGTGATCGCGTTCATGTATGGCTCGCGTGTCTTTTTGTATTGGACGACCGCTCCGCTCCGGCACGAGCATGAAGCCGTCCGGCGCCTGCTCGGACGCCAGGTCGCCGACCCTCGGCAGCGCCAGCGCCGGGACAAGGAGCGGGCATGGCTATCGGTTGGCTCTTCCTCCTGCTGGCTGTTCTCTGGGCGCTCCAGCTGGGGCTCGCCTACCAGCAGGCACAGGCGTTCATGGCCCGGGCCAAGGCCCTGCGCAGGCTCGGCCGGGTCTCGATCGGCGCCTCGCCCCGCCGGATCCGGGGACGGGCCTATGCGGTCGTCGCCGTGGGGCCCGACGACCGGGTCACCGCCGCCGAGGCCCTCCGCGGGGTGACGGTGTTCGCCAACGCCCGGCCGGTGCCCGCCCTCGTCGGGCTTGCCGCGGCCGAGCTGGCGGCCGGCGCCCAGGTCCCGGACCTCCACCCTCGTGTCCAGGTCGCGGCACAGAGCGCGGCGGCCGCGCTACATCCCGAGCTGGCCCGTGCGTCCGAGCCCACCGGCCAGCGACCGCGGCGCCGCCGGCGTCCGAGAGGAGGGATGGCGACGTCGTAGGCGTGTCCCGTCGGCGTCAACGGGCAGCGGTCTCCTCTGTCCGGGAAGGAGTGGGAAACAGTGGTCGATCTCTCGCTGATCCACGACCTGCCTGTAGCAAGCGTCAACGACACGCTCGGCCAGTGGGCCGAGGACTTCATCGGCGTGTTCCGAAAGGGCGGCGAGACCTTCGTCGGCCTGGTCGTCGGGATCATCCCCCTGCTGATCGTGCTGCTGACCGCGGTCCACGCCCTGATCAAGCTGATCGGGCCGGAGCGGATCGACCGGGTCGGGGAGATGGCCGGCCGGCCCGGCCTCCAGTACTACCCGATCCGCTACCTGGTCCTGCCCGTGCTGTCGGTGTTCTTCCTGACCAACCCGATGTGCTACACCATGGGCCGGTTCCTGCCCGAGCGGGACAAGCCGGCGTTCTACGACTCCGCGGTCAGCTTCGTGCATCCTCCGCTGGGGCTGTTCCCCCACGTCAACGCCGGTGAGCTGTTCGTCTATGCCGGCATCGCGGCCGGCATCACCAAGCTCGGCCTGCCCCTCGGCGACCTGGCCGTCCGCTACTTCTACGTCGGCCTGATCGTGATCTTCATGCGGGGCATCGTCACCGAGACGATCAGCAGGATCATGTTCGCCCGGCGGGCCCGCGACGCCCAGGAGCCCGAGGTCGCGACCACGGCCGGCGAGACCCCGGCTCCCGAAGGGGCGTGAGCATGGAAACCATCAACGGCCTCCTGAACCGCATCGGCCGGGCCGTGGGCGGGATCGTCGGTGCCCTCTACCAGTCGGGGCGCGAGGCCATCGACATGGTCATCCGTAACGTCCTGCCCTTCATGGCCTTCATCTCGCTGATCATCGGCTTCATCCTGGCCACCGGGATCGGCAAGTTCATCGCCGACCGCCTGACGCCGCTCGCCTCCAGCCTGCCCGGGCTGCTGCTGATGAGCATCATCTGCGCCCTGCCGGTGCTGTCGCCGCTGCTGGGACCGGGGGCGGTCATCGCCCAGATCGTCGGCACCCTGATCGGCGTGCAGATCGGCGAGGGCAAGATCCCGCCCCAGTACTCGCTGCCCGCCCTGTTCGCCATCAACCCTCAGGTCGGCTGCGACTTCATCCCGGTCGGGCTGTCCCTGGGCGAGGCCGAGCCGGAGACGGTCGAGGTCGGGGTCCCGGCGGTGCTGTTCTCGCGGATGGTCACCGGCCCGGCGGCGGTGATCATCGCCTACCTGTTCAGCTTCGGTCTCTACAGTTAGGGGTATGTGCAGGTAGAGGCACCTGCAGGCGATCGCGGAAGGAGGAGGTCCACGATGGCGGAGTACAAGGCGGTTCGGGTCGAGGCCGGTCGCGGGGGCTGGGGCGGCCCGCTGACGATCAAGCCGACCGCGGAGCGCAAGCTCGTCTATTCGGTGACCGGTGGCGGCATCCACCCGGTGGCCCAGAAGATCGCCGAGATGACCGGCGGCGAGGCCTTCGACGGGTTCAAGAGCTCGGCCCCCTTCGACCAGATCGCCGTGGCGGTGATCGACTGCGGCGGCACGGCCCGGGTCGGGGTCTACCCGATGAAGAAGGTGCCGACCGTCGACGTGCACCCGACCAGCCCGGCCGGCCCCCTGGCCATGTTCATCAAGGAGGACATCTTCGTCTCCGGCGTCGGGCCGGACAACGTCAAGGAGGCCTGATGGCCTCCGCGGAGACCCGGTATGCGGCCACGGTCACCGCGGTGGGGGAGCAGGTCCCGGAGTTCATCGGCCAGGGCCTGCTGATCTGGTTCGCCGAGGGCGCCCCCGAGGAGCTGCACTTCTTCACCGTGCTGCACCGGCCGACCGTCATGACCGGCGGGGTGCGCCCCGGTGACCTGGTCCGCATCGACGACAAGGCGTTCCGGGTCACCGCCGTCGGCGAGGTCGCCAACGACAACATGGTCAACCTCGGCCACATCGACATGAAGGCGAACGGCGCCTCCGAGGCGCCGCTCCCCGGCGACCTCTGCCTGGAGGAGCTGCCGCTCCCCGAGCCCAGGCCGGGCACCATGCTGGTGATCGAACGGGAGGCCGCTGAGGCCTGATCCGGCAAGAAGGTGATGCGCATGAGTCTGTCCTCCCGCCTGCGGGCTCGTGAACGGGAACTCGGCCGGCCGGTCCGGATCGGCCTGGCCGGCGCCGGCCAGATGGGCAGGGGCTTCGTCGCCCAGGTGCAGCGGATCCCCGGCATGGAGACGGCGGCGATCGCCGACGTCCTCCCCGGGCGACCCCAGCAGGCCTTCGCCCAGGCCGGCATCAACGGCGTGGTCGAGGGCGACGACCCCGACAAGCTCGCCCAGGCGGTCGTCGACGGGCGGCCGGTCGGGCTGCCGGACGCCCGGATGCTGATCGACCTGCCCGTCGACGTGGTCGTCGACGCCACCGGGGTGCCGGACGTCGGCGCCTTCCTGTCCTACAGCGCGCTGCTGGGCGGCAAGGACGTGGCCTCCCTCAACGCCGAGGCCGACGTCACCATCGGCCTGCTGCTGTCCAGGGTCGCCCACTCGAGCCGCCAGGTCTACGCCCTCTGCAAGGGCGACGAGCCGGTCGAGGTCAAGGAGCTGTTCGACTACGTCACCGACATCGGCTTCGAGGTGGTGTGCGCCGGCAAGGGCAAGAACAACCCGCTCCAGCCCCACGCCACCCCCGACTCGGTGGCCGACGAGGCCAAGGCCAAGCACATGAACCCCAAGATGCTGGCCAGCTTCGTCGACGGCTCCAAGACGATGATCGAGTGCGCCTCGATGGCGAACGCCACCGGCCTGGAACTGAGCCGGCGGGGCATGTACGGGCCCGACACCACCGTGCCCGAGCTGGCGAATGTGTTCCGCCCGGCGGCCGACGGGGGGGTGCTGGACCGGCCGGGGGTGGTCGACTACGCCACCGGGCCGGTGGCCCCGGGCGTGTTCATCGTCGGCCGCACCGACCACCCGACGGTGGCCGAGGAGATGGCGTACCTCTCCATGGGGCCGGGCCCCTACTACGCCTTCTACCGCCCCTACCACCTGGCCAGCCTGGAGGCGCCCCTCACGGTGGCCAGGGCCGCCCTGGACCGCGTCTCGACGCTGGAGCCGGTGGCCTGGAACGCCGAGGTCGTGGCCACCGCCAAGCGGGACCTGCGCCCCGGCGACCAGATCGACGGCATCGGCGGGGCCACCGTCTACGGGGTCGCCGACTCGGCCGAGGCCGTGGCCGGCGGCGGGCTGCTCCCCCTGGGCCTGGCGGCCCGGGCGACCGTGGTCCGCGACGTCGCCGTCGACCAGCCGCTGACCCACGACGACGTGGAGCTGGACGAGGGCTCGACCATCCTCCAGCTGCGCCGGCTGCAGGACCAGCTCCTCCGCCGCTGACCCGAGCTCGAAAGGGGCGGCCATGGTGACCAAGCTCGCTGAGTCCAAGGACGATGCCGGGCGGGTGCTGGCCACGATGTGGACGATCCGCCGGTTCGAGGAGGCCGTGGACGAGATGTTCGCCCGCGGCCTGCTGTACGGCACCATGCACCTGTCCATCGGCCAGGAGGCGTCGGCCACCGGCGCCTGCCTGGCCCTGCGCGACGACGACGTCATCACCTCGACCCACCGCGGGCACGGCCACTGCATCGCCAAGGGCGCCGACCTGGGCCGGATGATGGCCGAGCTGCTGGCCCGGGACACCGGGTACTGCCGCGGCCGGGGTGGGTCCATGCACATCGCCGACGTGTCCAAGGGCAACCTGGGCGCCAACGGGATCGTCGCCGGGGGCATCCCGATCGCCGTCGGCGCCGCCCTGGCCCTCAAGCTGCAGGGCAGCGACAAGGTGGCCCTGTCGTTCTTCGGCGACGGGGCGACCAGCGAGGGCGCCTTCCACGAGAGCGTCAACCTGGCCGCCATCTGGGACCTCCCGGTGGTGTTCGTCTGCGAGAACAACCACTACGGGATGTCGATGTCGGTGGAGGAGGTGTCCCGGCTGGAGCGGGTCGCCGACCGGGCCGCCGGCTACGCCATTCCCGGCGGGACGGTCGACGGCAACGACGTCCAGGAGGTGTACGAGGCCGTCGCCCAGGCCGTGGCCCACGCCCGGGCCGGTCAGGGGCCGACCCTCATCGAGGCGGTCACCTACCGCTGGAAGGGGCACTCCAAGAGCGACCAGAACCTGTACCGGACCCGGGAGGAGATCGAGTCCTGGCGCCAGCGCGACCCGATCGACCGCTTCGAGCAGGCCGTGCTCGAGGCCGGGACCCTCGACCAGGGCGAGGTCCAGAAGCTCCGGGACCAGGCCCGCGACGCCGTGCGGGACGCCGTCCGGACCGGCCAGGCCGGCCCGCCGTCCTCATCCGACCTGCTCGGCGCCGTGTACGCGCCCAGCGAGGTCGACGCGGTCAGCCCGACCTCCGAGGGCGCGCCGGCCGAGCCCTTGCCGGACGGGGCCGCCCCGACGCCGGTGGCCGCCGCCGCGGGGACCAGAGGGGAGGCCGAGGCGCCGTGACCACGACCGAGACCCAGGCCGAGACCCAGCTGGAGACCATGACCTTCGCCGAGGCCATCCGGGCCGCCCTGACCGAGGCGATGGAGGCCGACGAGCGGGTCTTCGTGCTCGGCGAGGACATCGGCGTCTACGGCGGCGCCTTCGGGGTGACCACCGGGATGCTGGACCGCTTCGGGCCGGAGCGGATCCGGGACACCCCGATCGCCGAGGAGGCCATCATGGGGGCGGCCGTCGGGGCCGCCCTGTGCGGGATGCGGCCGGTGGCCGAGATGCAGTTCTCGGACTTCACCGCCCACGCCATGGACCAGCTGGTCAACCAGGCGGCCAAGGTCTACTTCATGCTCGGCGGGGCGGTGAGCGTCCCGCTGGTGCTGCGGCTGCCGTTCGGCTCCGGCACCGGCGCCGCCGCCCAGCACTCCCAGAGCCAGGAGGCCTGGTACGCCCACACACCCGGGCTCAAGGTGGTGATGCCGTCCAACCCGGCCGACGCCAAGGGGCTGCTGCACGCGGCCATCCGCGACCCCAACCCGGTCGTGTTCATGGAGCACAAGGTGCTGTACCGGACGGCGTCGGGTCCGGTGCCCACCGGGAGCGAGGCCATCCCGCTGGGGGTGGCGGCCGTGCCCCGCGAGGGTGACGACCTGACCATCGTGGCCACCGGGATCATGGTGTCGCGGGCCCTGGCCGCCGCCGAGGAGCTGGCCAGCCAGGGGATCGAGGCGACCGTGGTCGACCCTCGGACCCTCAAGCCGCTGGACGAGGCCACCATCCTGGAGCGGGTGCGGGCCACCGGCCGGGTCCTGCTCGTCCAGGAGGCCCCCCGCAGCGGCGGGTTCACGGCCGAGATCGCGGCCCGCATCACCGAGTCCGACACCCTCTACTACCTGCTGGCCCCGATCCGGCGCCTCAGCGGGCTCGACGCCCCCATCCCCTACAACCCCGATCTCGAGAAGGCCTCGGTTCCCCAGGTCCCCGACATCGTGCAGGCCGCGCGGACGCTGGTGAAGGAGCCCTGATGCGCGAGATCGAGGTGCCGATGCCCAAGCTCTCCATGACCATGGAGGAGGGCGAGCTGATCGCCTGGGTCAAGCAGGAGGGCGAGCAGGTCCGGGCGGGCGACGTCATCGCCGAGGTCAACTCCGACAAGGTCGAGATGGAGGTCGAGTCCCCGGCCGACGGCACCCTGGTCCGCCACACCGCCACCGAGGGCGATGTGGTCCCGGTCGGCGCGCCCATCGCCACCCTCGCCACCGAGGCCGAGGAGCTCCTGGGGGGGCTGTTCGGCCCGGCCGACGGGGATGGGTCGGCCGCCTCGGGCGACGGGGCCACCACGGCCGAGGCGGCGGCCGACGAGGAGAAGACCGCCGTCGAAACGGAGACGGCCGGGGCGGTCGGGGCGACCCCGGCGGCGCCGGCCGCAGCGCGGACCCCGGTGGTCCCGGCGGCCCGCCGCCGGGCCGCCGAGCTGGGAGTCGACCTGGCCACCGTCACCGGCACGGGAGGCGACGGCCTGGTCCGGGTCGACGACGTGGAGGCGGCCGCCGCCGCCCCGGCAGGAGCCGCCGCCCCGGCGCCCTCGGCCGCGGCCGGGGCGGTGGACAGCGGCGAGCCCGCTCCTTCGGCTTCGGCTACGCTCCCCCTCCGGGGGGCCGAGCCCGGGACCGGGCCGGTGCCGGCGGCCACGGCGCCGCGGGCCGCCGAGGATGTGGACGAGGTGCCGCTGTCGGCCATGCGGCGGACGGTGGCCCGGCGGCTGGTCGAGTCGATGCAGTCGACCCCGCACGTCTACCTGACCATCACGGTCGACGCCGAGGCCCTGCTGGCCTTGCGGGCCGAGCTCAACCGGCAGCTCCAGGGCGGCGGGGAGGACCTCAAGGTCAGCGTCAACGACCTCATCGTCAAGGCGTGTGCCGGGCTGCTGCGGACCAACCCCGACCTCAACGTGTCCTGGGGTGGGGACAAGCTGCTGGTGCACAGGCGGGTCCATGTCGGGATCGCCGTGGCCCTGGACGGGGGGCTGGTGGTGCCGGTCGTCCGGGACGCCGACCGCAAGGCCCTGACCCAGGTCGCCCGCGAGGCCAAGGAGCTGGCGGGGAAGGCGCGGGCCGGGAAGCTGGCCGCCGCCGAGCTGACCGGGGGGACCTTCACCGTCTCCAACCTGGGGATGTACGGCATCGACCGGTTCACGGCGGTGATCAACCCGCCGGAGGCGGCCATCCTGGCCGTTGGGGCGGCGGTGGCCGAGCCGGTGGCCACCGAGGACGGGGGAGTCGAGGTCCACCGGCGGATGCGGCTCACCCTGTCGATCGACCACCGGGCCCTCGACGGCGCCACCGGGGCCCGGTTCCTGGCCCAGCTCAAGTCGGTCCTGGAGCAGCCCCTCCAGATCCTCGCCTAGAACCGCGGTCGGGCACGCTCTAGCGGCGGCCGTACAGGACGCGCAGCTCGGCCTCCATCTTGGCCGGCTTGACCAGCAGGGCGCCGGGCAGGTCCAGGGCGAAGGCCACCGGGTGGCGGATGACGCGGCGTAGCATCCGCCGTGGCTTGGTCCGGACGCGATGCTCGACGTCGGCCAGGTAGGCGCGGCGCAGCCCGGCCAGGTTCTTGGCGATCCGGTGGCCGCAGTTGGAGCAGACGGTCGAGGCGAGCAGCCGGCCGGCGTAGGTCACCTCGTGCAGATGCTCACCGTGGCAGTGGGAACAGGCCAGCACGACGTTGTGGACGTGGTCCATGCCTCACCTCACAGCTCGTACCCGGAGGTCGCCAGGATCAGCTCGGCGGTGAACAGGTCGTCGGCGTAGGTCACCTTGATGTTGCGCGGGTCACCGGAGACGACCTGCACGGGGACGCCCTCGTAGCGCTCGACGCAGGCGGCGGTGTCGGTCCCGGTGAAGCCGTCGGCGGCCGCGGCCTGGTAGGCGGCCAGCAGCGGGCCGCTCCTGAACGCCTGGGGGGTCTGGACGCGGACCATGTCGCCACGTGCCGCGTGCGACATCCGCCCGGCCTCGTCCACCCCGACCGCGTCCTCCAGGGGCAGGGCCGGGATGGCGCTGCCGGCCCGCATGGCGGCCCCCAGCACCTCCTCCACGATCTTCACCGGGGCCAGGGGGCGGGCCGCGTCATGGACGAGGACGACGTCGATCTCCCCGCCGCGGATCTCGTCGGCCAGGTGCAGAAGCGCCCGGTACTCGGACTCGTGGCGGGTCTCGCCGCCGGTGACCAGGTCGACCGGCACGCCGGGAAGCTCCCGGTCCAGGACCTCGGTGGCCAGCTCGCGGTCCTCGTCCCGCACCACCAGGACCAGC
>Ga0126312_10003445_pt1 | contig 10687 bp, 9 predicted proteins | sample Plot104A_FD_92537 | JGI IMG/M metagenome (GOLD analysis project Ga0126312, IMG submission 92537) | Serpentine soil microbial communities from UC McLaughlin Reserve, CA, USA - Plot104A | ecosystem: Environmental > Terrestrial > Soil > Grasslands | place: USA: UC McLaughlin Reserve, Lake County...
CCACCGTCGACATCGACAGCCCGGCGCCGTTGCCGAGGATCCCGACGTCGCCGTCGAGCTTCACGTAGGTCACACCCTTCTCGCGCGCTGCGCGCTCTTCGGCCGGATACGCGTCCAGATCGCGCATCGCGCCAATGTCCTCGTGCTTGTAAAACGCGTTGTCGTCGACGGTGAACTTCGAGTCGAGCGCGCGCACCTCCCCGTCAGGCGTCACGATCAGCGGGTTGATCTCGCAGAGCATCGCGTCGCACGAGACGAACACGTCGTACAGGCGGCCGATGAGCGCGAGGATCTGCTTCTGCTCGCCGGGATCGCCGATGCCCGCGCCGTAGATCAGGCGCCGCGCGTGCCACGGCTGGAACCCCTCGAGCGGGTCGACGTGCAGACGCGCAATCGCGCTCGGGTTCCGCTCCGCGACCTCTTCGATGTCGATGCCGCCTTCGGTCGTCAGCATGAACAGCGCCTTTTTCTCGCCGCGGTCGAACGTGATCGAGAGGTAGTACTCGTTCGCGATGTCCGACGCCCGCTCGATCCAGAGCTTCCTGACGATGTGGCCGCGGATGTCGAGGCCGAGGACCTCGCGCGCCTTGTCCTCGGCGTCGGCGGGATCGTCCGCGAGCTTGATCCCGCCGGCCTTACCGCGTCCGCCCGTCAGCACCTGAGCCTTGACGACGACCTGGCCGCCGAGCTCTTCGGCTGCGGCGCGCGCCTCCTCGGGCGACGTCGCGAGCCGACCCTCCGACACCGGAATGCCGAAGCGCTTGAAGAGCTCCTTGCCTTGATACTCGTAGAGATCCATTCGCGGCCGGAGTGTAATCGCGACTTAGACTCGGCCCGTGGACGCGATCGTCGTCGAGGACCTGCGCAAGCGCTACGGCGACGTCCAGGCGCTCAACGGCACGTCCTTCAAGGTCGCGGAGGGCGAGATCTTCGGCCTGCTCGGGCCGAACGGCGCGGGAAAGACTACGACGGTCAAGGTGCTCGCGACGCTGACGAAGCCCGACTCGGGCCGCGCGGAGGTCGTGTTCCACGACGTGGTGAAGGAGCCGGACGCCGTCCGGCGGACGATCGGCTACGTCCCTCAGAGCTCGGGCGTCGACCGCGAGGCCACCGGCCGCGAGAACCTCACGCTCCAGGGCCGCATCCAGGGCATGAAAGCAAAGGCGTTGCGCGAGCGCGTCGACGAGCTGCTCGAGGTACTGGGACTCGAAGACGCGGCCAATCGAGTTGTGCGCGGCTATTCGGGAGGAATGAAACGCCGGCTCGACGTCGGCCTCGGGTTGGTGCACCGGCCGCGAGTGGTGTTCCTGGACGAGCCCACCACCGGGCTCGACCCGGAGGCGCGAACGGCGATGTGGGAGGAGCTCGGACAGCTCGCGCGACGGGAGGCGCTGACCATCCTGCTCACCACGCACTACCTGGAGGAGGCCGACCACCTAGCCGCCCGCCTCGCGATCATGAGTCGTGGGTCGGTCGTCGTCGAGGGAACGCCGAATCAGCTCAAGAGCAGCCTCGAGGGCGACGCGGTCACGGTCGAGCTATCGGACGGAAAGGTCGACGACGCACGGGCGATCATCCGCGCGCTGGAAGGCGTCCGCGAGGTTCGGGTCGAGGGACGCCAGCTGCGCAGCCGCGTCGAGAGCGGCGCGCGCGCGATCCCGCAGATCCTGTCCGCGCTCGATCGAAGCGGCATCGGCGTCGAGGCGGTCGACGCGCACCGGCCTTCGCTCGACGACGTCTATCTCCACTACACCGGCCGCGACTTCCGGTCCGAAGACGAGGCTGCGGAATAATCGAGACGGTCCGCGACACCTGGTACATGGTCGGGCGCCAGGTGCGGAACCTGATGCGCGAGCCGATCTGGATCGCGCTGCTCGTGATCCAGCCGCTCGTGTGGTTGACGCTCTACGGCCAGCTGTTCAAGCGGGTGACGCATCTCCCCGGCGGCGGCTTCGGGACCACGTCGTACATCACCTTCCTGGCGCCTGCGATCGTCATCATGAACGCGTTCTTCAGCGGCACGTGGAGCGGGATGGCGATGATCAGCGACCTCGACCGCGATGTCGTCCCGAGGTTCCTCGCGACGCCGGTCAGCCGCGTGGCGCTGGTCGCGTCCCAGGTCGTCCGCTCGGCGTTGATCGCCATCGTCCAGGCGGTGATCATCCTGCTGGTCGCGCTGGCGCTCGGTGTGCGGATCGACTCCGGCCTCCGCGGGTGGCTGATCGTCCTCGTCGCGGCCGCGCTCGTCGGCGCAGCCTTCGCCGGACTGTCGCAGGCGATCGCCCTGCTGACGCGGAAGGAGGCGACGATGATCGCGCTCGCCAACTTCATCGGCCTGCCGCTCCTCTTTCTCTCGTCCACGCTGATCTCGGCGCGGCAGATCCCACATTGGATGCAGCAGGCGGCCCGCTTCAACCCGGTCAACTGGGGGGTCGATGCGTCGCGCGCCGTCGTGTTGCCGGGGACCGACTGGGGCAGCGTCGGCACGCACCTCGGCCTGCTGCTCGCGCTGACGATCGTGATGGGGGCCTTCGCGACCTGGACGTTCCGCGTGTACCAGCGCGGCCTCTGACGGCGCAGACGGGAGTTTTCGTATGCTCCGGCGACTCGACGACGAAAGGGGTTCCCGTGGACGAGAAGCGCACGCTTTCCGACGACGAGATCCAGACGACACATCCGGCTGAGACCCGTGCCCGGTGGTCGGTCACGGACGCCGACGGTGGCGACGACACGGACAGCGATGGCGACGACACCGACTCAGACTCCGACTCCGACGGCACCGACGCGGGCTGAGCCCGGAGCGCTCTCGCGCTGCATTTCACCCGTCGAGGACTCCGACTTCCTCGACGGCTACTGGGAGCAGAAGCCGCTCGTCGTTCGCCGTGAGGAGCCGGGGAGGTACGACGAACTGCTGTCGCTCCCGAACGTCGAGCGGCTGATCTGCTCGAACGCGCTGCGCTACCCCGCATTCCGGCTCGTGCGCGAGGGGGACCGAATCGACGTCCGCTCCTACACGTCGGACGTCTCGTGGCGGCCGGTGCCGTTCACGGGCACGATCGACGTCGACCGCGTCCTCACCGAAGTCGAAGCGGGCGCGACGATCGTGCTGCAGGCGCTCCACCACTGGTGGCATGCGCTGGCCGACTTCTGCCGAGGCCTCGAGGCGGTGCTCGGGCACCCGGCGCAGGCGAACGCATACTTCACGCCTCGCTCGGCGCAGGGTCTCGCGGTCCATCACGACACGCATGACGTCTTCGTCCTGCAGATCTCCGGCGAGAAGCACTGGCGCGTGTACGAGCCTGTGTTCGAGCTCCCGCTGAAGGACCAGCATTACTCGCGCGCGCTCGGGCACCCCGGCCCGCCTGTCGAGGATGTCGTCCTGCGGTCCGGCGACACGATGTATCTCCCGCGTGGGTGGCTACACGACGCGCTGACGCGGGACGCGGAGTCGCTCCACCTCACGATCGGCGTCAACGTCTACACGCGGCTCGACGCGCTGAAGGCGGCGCTCGACGAGTGCGCGGGCGACGTCGAGTTCCGGCGGTCGGTCCCCGACGACGGGGAGCTGCAGGCAGACCTGCTCGAGCGGCTGCGGGAACGACTCGATCCAGACGATGTCGCGCGGCGGCGGCGGCGCAAGCTGGGATCGACGCGGCGGCCGATCCGCGACGGGCAGCTCAGCCAGCTGCGCGCGCTGGACTCGCTGACCCTCGAGACGCCACTCGCGCGGCGGCCGACTACGCTCGCGGAGCTCGACTTTCCGCACCTCTCGTTCGAGGGGAAGACGGTCACGTTCCCCGAGCACGTCCGCGAGGAGGTCGAGTTCGTCGTCTCGGCCGACGCACCGTTTACACCGGAAGAGCTGCCGAGCGAGCTCGACGACGCGGGCCGGCTCGTGCTGGTGCGACGCCTCGTGCGCGAAGGACTCCTCGCGGTTCAGGACACGGCGACGTAACGCTTCGGTCGCCGAGCCAGCTCGGCGTCGCACGTGAGGTGCATCGGCTCGCCTTCCTGCGCTTCGACGTCGGCTTCGTGCCGTGAGCCCGCGCCGTCGAACGCGACGTGCCACCGGCCGTTCTCGCCCTCGACACCTGCGACGGTCAACTCATCGATCCCGCGCAACCCGGTCCGCTCCCGGATCGCGCGCTCGCCGGCCTGCACGGCAAACGAGTAACAGCTCCGTCCGCGGTAGCAGTCGAGGTAGATGCGGCCCGCGAGGTAGTCGTCCAGCAGCGGCCAGACGTCGCCGAGCCCGACGCGGCCGAAGTAGATCCCTTCCGGAAAGCAGACGAGGTTGCCGGCGAACCGGTCGCCGCCGACGTGCGTGCACTGCCAGACCCAGTCGCGCGCCACCTGGTCGGCAACGGCGTCGTACAGCGGTCGTCCGTAGCGCGCGCAGCAGCGATCGCGCTTGCCGTGCGTGCAGACCGCGAGCAGAGGATGGTCGATCGCTTCCCCGCGATCGGCACCGAAGAGATCGAGGCCTACGAGCTCCTCGTGGCTCTCGAGCTCGAGGCGGTGGAGCGTGCCGCCGCGCTCAGGCGTCGTCGCGGTGTAGCAGAAGACGCCGTGGTGCTCCCTTCTCGGCTGCCGGATGAACAGGAGCCGCGAGCGCGGCACCGCCGCGAGCTGCGCCTCGAGGTGAGCCTTCACCTCCGCGGCGAGCATGCTCCCGCGAAGAGGCTCTGGGCTCCAGAGGCCGCGGTACTCGAGCAGGATCCACCGGTCGATGCGGCTCGCGGTCCCTCCGAGGGGCTCGTCGTTCTCCGCCGACACCTCCGAGCAGAACGGCCTACGCGCTTCCGTCATCCGCCCCCTGTGCGAGCACGCAGATCACCTGCCCCGTCTGCACCGGATCGCCCACCGCGACGGACAGCTCGGTCACCGTCCCCTCGCGGTGCGCATGGAGCTCGTTCTCCATCTTCATCGCCTCGATAACGCACAGGAGCTGCCCCGCGCTCACTTCGTCGCCTTCGACCACTTCGACCGCAAGCACCGTCCCCTGCATCGGGCTCGTCACGGCGTCGCGGGCGGCGGCATGGGCGGCGCCGTGGCCGGAGACGCGGTCGCGCCGCCTGCGCGCAAGCACGCGGTGCTCCGGCTCCGGCACGAGGACCTTCACTTCGTAGCGGCGCCCATCGAGCTCGACGACGGTTGGATGCGCGTCGAGTCCCGGCGCTGCCGTCGTGTCCACCGACACGCGCGCCGATGTGAGTGCGGCGGAGCGCTCCGCCAAGAGCTCCGACTCGACGATCCCGTGGCAGGTCGCGCCATCGATGAAGCACGGGTGCGAGAGCAGCGCGCGGTGGAAGCCGATCAGCGTCGGCACGCCCTCGATCACGTACTCCTCGAGCGCGCGCAGCATCCGGCGGCGCGCGTGCTCGCGGTCGACGCCGTGCACGCAGAGCTTCCCGACCAGCGGGTCGTACAGGCCCGAGATCTCCGACCCAGACGTGACGCCGGAGTCGACGCGGACGCCGGGCCCCGCGGGCTCGCGGTATGCCGTGATCGTCCCGGGCGCCGGCAGGAACCCGCTCGCGACGTCCTCGGCGTTGATCCGGCACTCGATCGCGTGGCCGGAGAAGCGCACGTCCTCCTGCCGGAACGAGAGCGGCTGGCCCGCGGCAACGAGCACCTGCTCGCGCACGAGGTCGAAGCCGGTGACGAGCTCGGTGACCGTGTGCTCGACCTGGATCCTCGTGTTCATCTCGAGGAAGAAGTACTCGCCGTCGCGCGACAGCAGCCCTTCGATCGTCCCGGCGCTTCGGTAACCGACGGCCCGCGCCGCGTCGACCGCGATCGCTCCGATCCGCTCCCGCAGCTCCGGCGTCACGGCCGGCGACGGAGTCTCCTCGACCAGCTTCTGGTGGCGGCGCTGGATCGTGCAGTCGCGCTCGCCGAGGTGGACGACGTTGCCGTCCGCATCGGCGAGCACCTGGACCTCGACGTGGCGCGGATCCTCGAGGTACCGCTCGACGTAGACCGTCGGGTCGGCGAAGTACGCCTCGCCCTCGCGACGCGCGGACGCAAAAGCGCGGTCGACTTCCTCTGGAGAGCGCGCCACCTTCAGCCCCTTGCCCCCGCCGCCGGCGGCCGCCTTGATCGCGAGTGGGTAGCCGAACTCGTCCCCGAGCGCGGCCGCCTTTTCCGCCGTCTCGACCGGCTCGGTCGTGCCGGGGATGATCGGAACGCCCGCCGCCTGCATTCGCTCCCGCGATTCGACCTTGGATCCCATCGCCTCGATTGCCGCCGGCGGCGGGCCGATCCAGACGATGCCGGCGTCGGAGCACGCGCGCGCGAAGCCCGCGTGCTCGGCAAGGAAGCCGTAGCCGGGGTGGACCGCCTCGGCCCCGGAGCGCTCCGCGGCCTCGAGGATCCGCTCGACGTTCAGATAACTCTCCGTCGGGGCGCCTGGGCCGACGACGTATGCCTCGTCCGCGTAGGCGACGTGCAGCGACGCACGGTCGGCCTCCGAGTAGACGGCGACGGTGCCGATGCCGAGCTCGCGCAGCGTCCGGAAAACGCGGATTGCGATCTCGCCTCTGTTGGCGACGAGGACTTTCGAGAAGGGAGGCACCGTCGGCATATTCTCCTTTGTCATGGGGCTCGCCGACCAGCTCACCCTCGCACGGGTTGCGGCGGTTCCGTTCGTCGTCCTGCTGTACGCGTGGGACTTCCACGGGCACAACTACTGGGCGACGGCGTTGTTCATAGTCGCGATGACGACGGACTGGCTCGACGGCCGCGTCGCGCGCCGGCGCGGGCGGACGTCGCAGCTCGGTTCGCTGCTCGACCCTGTCGCGGACAAGATCCTCGTGATCGCGGTGCTCGTCGTCCTGATCGACCAGGGGATCTTTCCCGGCTGGATGGTCGCGGCGATCGTCGCGCGCGAGTTCCTCGTCTCGGGGCTTCGCCTTGCGGCGCTCGAGCGCGGCGTCGTCATGCACGCGCGCGACCTCGGGAAGCTGAAGACGTGGTCGCAGGCGACGGCTGCGGCGATCGGCGGGTTTGCGGCGGCGGGAGCGTGGGATGACCGCATCGCTTGGTGGGCCCTGCTCGTCGCGCTGGTGCTGACGTGGGTGTCGGGGCTGGACTACGCCCGAGTTGCGCCGAAGCTCGTGCGCGGACGCGCGACGGCCTGAGCCGCGACCGCCTCGCGCAGGCCCGCCTCGCGCCACGCGCTCGTGTACACGGCCGGCGGTCCCGGCTGCTTGATCACCTTCCGGAGCGCGACTTCGATCGCGACGCGCTCGTTTGGCGAGGGCTCGGGCCTGATCGCCGCCTCCACGACGGAAGCTTTACCGATTCGCAAGACTGACCGCGTGGAGCCGCCCGAGATCCACTACGCACGCAGCGGCGATGTGGCGATCGCGTACCAGGTGGTCGGTGAGGGCCCGCTCGATCTCGTCTTCGTGCCCTTGAACCTCAGCATCGCCGTCAGCTGGGAGCATCCGGCTGTGACGGCGTTCTACGAGCGCCTTGCGTCGTTTTCGCGGCTGATCCTTCTAGACAAGCGCGGGACCGGCATCTCCGACCGGCCGCGTGCGCTGCCGACGCTCGAAAGCCAGATGGACGACGTCCGAGCGGTTCTCGACGCCGTCGGATCCGAGCAGGCAGCGCTTCTGGGGGCGTTGCACGGCGCGCAGATGTGTGCCTTGTTCGCGGCGACGTACCCCGAACGCAGCTCGGCGCTCGTCCTCTACAACCCCGTCGTGCGTGTTCCAGGGACGCCGGAAAACCACCGCGCGTTCCTGAAGCTCGTCCGCGAGGAATGGGGGACGGCGGATTGGGTCGACCGATTAGCGGCTCAGAACTATCCGTCGTTTGCCGCTGACCCCGAGTTCAAGCGGTGGTATGCGAAGGTCATTCGGATCAGCGCGAGTCCCGGCGGCGCTTACGAGTTCCTTCGCACGTTGATCGAAGCAGACATCGCTGATGTGCTGCCGGCGATCCGCGTGCCCACGCTGGTCATGTACCGGAAGGACATGCCGGAACCTCCGGGCGGACAAGGCGTCCTTCTTCGGGACGCGGCCGGTGAGGCAAAGCGAGTCGCCGACGCAATTCCGAATGCGCGCGTCGTAGCCGTACCCGGACGCGACGTCGCACCGTACGTCGGCACGGACGTCGCCGACGAGGTCGAACGGTTCCTCCGGGCGCCGAGCGCGCAACCCCTCTCCGACCGCATCCTCGCGACGGTCCTGTTCACCGACATCGTTGACTCAACCCAGCAGGCCGTGCGGCTCGGCGACCGCGCGTGGCGAGAGCTGCTGACGGCGCATCGGCGTTTGGTTCGGCGCGAGCTCGCGCGCTTCCGGGGCGATGAAGTCGACACGGCGGGAGACGGCTTCTTCGCGACCTTCGACGGCCCCGCCCGCGCGATTGAGTGCGCGCGCTCGATCGTCGCCGCCGCGGCGGAAGACGGCGTACAGATCCGAGCCGGCCTCCATACAGGCGAGTGCGAGCTGGCGGACGGCAAGGTGGCGGGCCTGGCGGTCCATATCGGCTCGCGTGTCGCGTCGGCGGCCGCACCGGGCGAGGTGCTCGTCTCCAGCACGGTCAAAGATCTGGTCGCCGGCTCCGAGCTCGAGTTCGACGACCGAGGCGTCCGTGAGCTCAAGGGTGTTCCGGGAGAGTGGCGGCTGTTCGCCGTCCGCTGATGGGCGAATTCTCACGCACGCTGATCGAGACGTCGGGGTACGACCGGCCCGGCTTCGCCTCGCGCTACGACCGCTTCCGGCCGCAGCCTTCGGCGGCGTTGCTCGACACGCTGTGCCGCTACGCGCGCGTCGAGCGGCCGGCGCTCGTGGTCGATCTCGGCGCGGGCACCGGGCTGTCGACGCGCGCGTGGCTCGACCGCGCGGAGCGAATCGTCGGGATCGAGCCGAACCCGGCGATGATCGCGGAGGCGCAGCGTGACGGCGGGATCGAGTACCGGCACGCGTTCGCGCACGAGACGGGGCTTGACGACGCCTCCGCCGACGTCGTCACCTGCTCGCAGTCGCTCCACTGGATGGACCCGGAGCCGACGTTCGTGGAAGCGGCGCGGATCCTCCGGTCGGGCGGCGTTTTCGCCGCGTACGACTACGACTGGCCACCGGTCGTCGATCCGGACGTCGACGAGGCCTTCGACGCCTACCAGGGCAGGCGTCGGGCGCTACGCGAGTCGCACGGCATCGACCGCGGGGGCGACCGCTGGCGCAAGAACAAGCACCTGGAGCGGATGCGCGCGAGCGGGCAGTTCCGCTTCTGCCGCGAGCTCCTGCTCCACTCCGTCGAGGAGGGGAATGCCGAGCGCGTGGTCGGGTTCGCCTCCAGCCTCGGGCTGCCGGCGGCTGACGTCGACGGAGGTGTCGAGAAGCTCGAGATCCGAGACGACGAGCTGGAACGGCATCTGCGCGCCGCCGAGCTGGAGGAGGTCGCGCGCCGCGTGCTCGGCACGCGGACGGTTCCGTTCCTGTTCGGCTACCGCGTGCGGGTCGGCGTGCGCTAGTACCTCAGGGCGTCGACCTCCTCGGCGACCGTCGGCGGCGTCAGTATCTCGACGTGCTCGAGCAGGGCTGAGCCAATGAGCTTCTCGTGGAACGCTCGCGCTCCCTCGACTGAGCGAATTCCGTCTGGACGAAGACCTCCGTCGGAGCGCTTACAGCGGGATGTTCCCGTGCTTCCGCGGCGGGCGGGGCTCGCGCTTCGTCAGCGCCGTCTCAAGCGCGTCGATCAGCACCCGGCGCGTCCGACGCGGCTCGATCACCTCGTCCACGTAGCCGCGCTCGGCGGCGACGTATGGGTTCGCGAACCGGTCGCGGTAGTCCTCGATCAGCTCCGCACGCCGCGCCTCCGGATCGTCAGCGTGCTCGAGCTCACCGCGGAAGACGATGTTGACCGCGCTCTCCGGCCCCATGACGGCGACCTCCGCCGTCGGCCACGCGACGTTGAAGTCGGCGCGGATGTGCTTCGAGCTCATGACGTCGTAGGCGCCGCCGTAGGCCTTGCGCGTGATCACCGTCAGCTTCGGCACCGTCGCCTCCGAGTAGGCGTAGAGGAGCTTCGCGCCGTGCCGGATGATCCCGCCCCACTCCTGTGCGGTGCCGGGAAGGAATCCGGGCACGTCGACAAACGTGACGAGCGGGATGTTGAAAGCGTCGCACGTCCGGACGAACCGGCCCGCCTTCACGGATGAGTCGATGTCGAGAACGCCGGCGAGCGAGCGCGGCTGGTTGCCGACTACGCCGACGGGGTGGCCGTTCAACCGGGCGAAGCCGCAGACGATGTTGTCCGCATACCGCTCGTGCACCTCGAGGAACTCGCCGTCGTCGACGATCCGGCAGATCACGCCCTTCATGTCGTAGGGCTTCGCCGGGTCGTCCGGGATCAGCGTGTCGAGCTCCGCGTCCTCCCGCCCGGCGGGATCGGTCGGCTCGGCGTACGGCGGCGGATCGAGGTTGTTCTGCGGGAGGAAGGAGAGCAGGTAGCGCGCGTCCTCGAGGCACGCCTCCTCGTCGGGCGAGATGAAATGAGCGACGCCCGACTTCGCGGCATGTGTCGCAGCACCACCGAGCTCCTCGAACGTCACCTCCTCACCCGTAACGGTCTTCACCACGTCGGGGCCCGTGATGAACATGTACGACGTCCCCTCGACCATCAGCACGAAGTCGGTCATCGCCGGCGAGTAGACGGCACCGCCGGCACA
>Ga0126312_10003447_pt1 | contig 10687 bp, 13 predicted proteins | sample Plot104A_FD_92537 | JGI IMG/M metagenome (GOLD analysis project Ga0126312, IMG submission 92537) | Serpentine soil microbial communities from UC McLaughlin Reserve, CA, USA - Plot104A | ecosystem: Environmental > Terrestrial > Soil > Grasslands | place: USA: UC McLaughlin Reserve, Lake County...
TCGAGCTCGCCCACGTACTCGGGTTCGGGTGCCGCATCCGGGGCGGGAGCAGCGGCTGCAGCCTCGGCCGGTTCCTCGCGGCTACTAAAATCCTCCCTCATGCCTGTTTTGCTCTGGACGTACGAGCGGCGCCGCTGCATCCGCGACATCGTCCGGTAGCCCTGCCGCGCCTGCATCCGATTGGCACCCCGGTTCGCCATTAGCCCCATAGTTGTCCGCTCCTTCCTCTAGGTTGGTTCGATTTACTTGACACTCCCTAGACGCCCGTACCAGCCTCCTCGGTCTCGATTTCCTCGATGGCCTCGGACATGGCGACGAGCTCGGTAGCGACCTCAGCGAGGGCTTCGGGGGTGAGGAAACCCTCCCCTAGCGGGAAGCCGCCCGCTTCGCGTATGGCGCCCTTCAGATCGCGCGCCCACACGTGCTCGATGAGGAGGAAGCCGGCGGAGTCGCCAGGGTGCAGCGAGCCCGCTATGTCCCGAATCTCCGTCTGTGAGAGCCCGAAGGCGTGGCCTCCTGTACCTTCGGCCGATCCGTCCTCTAGCTCGCCGTCGTCCTCGAACTCGAAGCCAAGCAGCGCGCCGACGATAGCGCCCAGATCTTCGCCCTGGTAGTCGAGGGCGAGGAGGTCTCCCGTCTCGGCATCCTTGCCCACGAACAGTAGGTCCAGGATGCGGATGGTCTGGTGGCGTTCGAGCCTTTCGAGCTCGTCCATGATCCGGCCCTCGAACTCCGCATCCGGGCCAAAGCCGACCGCCACTAGCTGAACCGGTCCTATGGTCTCCGTCATCGTTTACCTCCGTCTGTTGTCCGCCGAGTCACGCTGTTCCTCCCGCCTCCATGCCAGGGAGATCCCTGCCGTGATCCCCCGCGTTCACCGTACCCCGGGGATCTGGTTGCGTTGGGTGTAGCTGGCCGTCCAGTGGCTGATGTCGAGCAGGACGGCGAGAATCACCCAGAACCAATCGAAGCCTATGAGGCCGACGCCAGGTGTGTATACGATTACGTAGATCAGGGTCGCGAACGGGAGGAAGATGATGCCAAGCAAAGGGAGGAGAAACGTGTTGAACGCCGCGGTGACGAGGACCGGTCTGGCGATCCAGAGTATAAGCAACGCGAGGCGTGGGAAGAGGCCTCCGAATAGCGCGAAAAGACAACCCATCTTGTTTACCTCCTGACTGGTGTTCGCTCCCGCTGTGCATAACCTCCTTCAAGCATAAGCCCAGGCGCGGTGATGGGTCATCACCCATGGGCGCATATCCCCTAGGGGATTTCCACTCCGGTAGCTTGGCGGTCACCCGCTGGTACGTAGAATCGCCCAAGGCGGGGGCTCCCACAAGTTCATCATTCCCGCTCCCGCAATCGGAAGGCGAATACGATCAAGGCCAGGCCCACCACCACGGCGAAGGCACCGACGAGCGGCGCCAGTAACGGCACATCGGAGCGGGCCAGGGCTGCTAGGAGTATGCCAAGGAGCACCGACAAGGCACCGCTCCCGGCCAGCAGCCACCCGTTCTCCACTTCGGCACGCAACAGTATTGCGGTGAGTATTTTGAGCGTACCGGTCACGACCGCCCACCCGACGATGACGTAGACCAGGCCGTCTATGGTCAGCCCGGGCCAGAGGATGGCTATCAACCCGGCGATGATACCCACCGCCCCTTCGGTCAACGGAAGCCACCTTCGTGTGCTTTGGTCCGAGGATCTGAGCGCGGGCACAAAGGTGATCGCCCCGTCGATCACCGCGTAGAGGCCGAACAGGAGGGCAAGCACAGCAAGGACGAGGCCTGGCCAGAAGAGGACCACGAGGCCGAACAGCAGGGCGACGAGGCCGCGCAGCGCCAGGGCTCGCCAGTTGGCGGTTAACGTGCTCAACCTCTGCCTGTAGCGTCCTTCGTTGCTCATGTCTATGTCCTCTCGTCGGGTTCGACCACTGTAGATTTCATGCTCATTTGTCCGTAACCGGATGGTAGATCGCGGCGTTGAGCTCTGCGCCGAACAGCACCACAGAAGCGCAGAGGTAGAGGTAGAAGAGCAGGCCTACGGCAGCGCCAAGGCTCCCGTAGGTGACGCCGTAGTTCGCGAAGTTGGCCAGGTAGAAAGAAAATCCCACCGAGGAGATCGCCCACAGCACCACAGCGAGCGCCGCGCCAAGGATTACCGACCGGAGGCGCTGCCTGGCGTTGGGACCAAAACGGTAGGCCACGGAGAGCACCACGGCCAGCAGGAGAAGGGCTACGGGAAAGCGCAGCCACCCCCACAAGCGTACGAAGAACTCGTCGAGACCCACCAACTCCGCTATGCTCCCCACCAACTGCGGTCCGACCAGCATCAGCGCGACGGAGACGATCACCGCTAGCGCCAGGAGGGGTCCGAAGGCCAGGGAGAGCACTAACTGTTTCCACCAGTGGCGGGTCTCGCCTACCTGGTAGGCGACATTGAAAGCCTCGGTGAGGGTGCGTGCGACGGCAGAGACGGACCACAGCGCGAGGGCCACCCCGAAAAGGAGCAACTTGCCTCCTGCTTTCTCCTCGGCACGCTCGATCATCCCTACCAGCGGTTGGACCTGCTCCCTGCCTTGCTCGACCATCGGTTCGAGTCGCTGTGGGACCTGCTGGTATGATTGCGTGCGCGTCTGGTCCATGGCCCGATCGAAGAAGTCAGGGATTCCGAGCGCGCCAACGAGCACGACCAGGATGAACACGAAGGGAAAGAGCCCGAAGAGCCCGCGGTAGGCAAGCGCGGCCGCGTAGGTTGCCATGGGGTGCTCGAAGAAGAAGTTTCGGATCGAGCGTTCGCCGAGTTCTACGATCCTACTCCTCTCCTGCCGCCGACCGCGCATGCCGTTATCATAGACCGCTCTACTCGGGACTTACGCTGGGTGTTCGGCGGGCTCGACCACCTCCTCCTCGGGGGCAGGTTCGTCGGGTTCAGAACCACCAATACCCATGACGCTCGCGAGCCAGCGCGTCTCCGGGAAGGTATCGAGCATCAGGATCAGAAAGATCGTGAGAGGTGCCGCCAGGAACGCGCCAGGGCCGCCGAGCAGCCATGCCCAGAAGATAAACCCGATGAAGAGTACGGTCGGGGAGATGCTAAGCCCGCGCCCCATCAGCATCGGCGAGACCGCGTTCTCGGCCAGTATGTTGATCACCGTCACCCCCGCGATGACGAGCACCGCGCTTGTTACGCCGTGCTCGGCGAAGGCCAGGACCACGGCGGGAGCCACCGCCAGGGGCAGGCCGATCCAGGGTATGAAGCTCAGGAAGAAGGCCAGAATACCCCACATCAGGGGAAAGTCGACCCTCAATACCAACAGCAACACGGTGACACCAGCCCCCGTGAAGAGGTTGACGATGGCGCGCAGCCCGAGCTGGCGTATCACGCTCTGGCCGAAGACGGTCAACCTGGTGACTTGCGGGTGGTCGCTGCCCACGCTGGCGCGCAGGCGGTTCATCATGGCCGGTCCTTCCGCGAGCAGGAACAGCACGATGATCAGGATCAGAAAGAGGTTGCTCAGGAAGTCAGCGACGCCTGAGAGGACGGTGCCGATGGCCCCGGTGATGGCGCTGGGTTTCAGCGCACTGTGCACGTCGACGTTCGAGATCCCCAGACTCTTGGCCAGGTCCTGAAGGTTGCTCACCTGATCGTTCAGCTTGCTTGTGTAGGATGCGATATCCCCGCTGAACCTGGCGATGGAGACACCGAGGATGAAGACGAGCCCAAGGAAGAGTACGGTCAGCCCCACTAGCATGATGATCAGGGCTAGTGGGGTAGGAACTTGGTGCCGCCGCAGCCAGGCGTAGATCGGGCTGAACAGGAGGGCCAGGACCACCGCGAAGAGGATGGGGTCGAGGATCGGCGCGGCCAGCCGCATCCCGACGAACACGACCACCGTTGCGGCGAGGCAAAGCATTACCCGCAAGAAAGAGGGCTGGCGCAGCGCGGTGGTTATGGTCTCACCGATGCCGGACTTGCCGTCTACCGGATTGTTGGAGGCTTCGTTCATGATCTAGCCTTTCGGTTTGTGCCTGGCTCCGTTGCCGGGACCGGCGCGAATTTTCACGGTCTCACACCTCTCATATAGATCCCTCAGAGGCTCTCACCCGCCTACTCCATAGCCTCTATTGCGGCGCACCCACGATTACCCATGCCCTTAAGCTCCCATGAAGCCTCTGGCGAGGAAGAACGCTCCGAACACGAAGCAGATTACGACCGTGATCGTGCGGTTGTTTTTGCCCATCCACGTTTGCAGGGACCCGAGCAGGGTCGAGGCTCGTTGTGGAAAGGCCGCGTAGAGGCCGATTAGCACGAGAACCGGGATGGCGAAGATCACGAGCACAAGCCCGAGCGCCACGATGCTGCCCTGAGGGCTGAGGCTTGACGCGATGATCACGTTCAAGCACGCGACGAAGATTGCTAGGTTCTTGACCTGCAACGGGAAGAGCGCCATCCCGAACCCGAACGCCCTGGGCGACGACATGGAACTTATCGACTCCAGCCACCTCGGCTGGGACGCCTCGGGATCAGGCGAGCCGAGCAGGCTCCTGAGGCCAAGGACGATGAGCAGAGCTCCGACCGTCACGCTGATGATACGGCCAACCATGGAGACAGCGCTCTCCGCTCCACCGAAGAGAAGGAGCCCTGAGATGCCTATCACCGCGCAGGTAGTGAAGTACCCGAGCGCAAGGGCGCTAGCGTTGAGCAGAGGCCTCCGAGAACTCAGGAACAGGATGGTGAGGAGGAGCAGAGGAGGGGCGACCGAACCACCGATGGCCAGGACGATGAGCCCGGGGAGAGTGTCGCTCATGAGTACTCCGCTCGCCGTGGTTCGGGCAAGACGGGATCGAACTCGTCGATTCTGTGCAGGCAGATGACATTGAAGAACGGAGTGTCACAGGCTTTGAGTTTCTCTGCCAAAGCAGGCTCCCGTTACGCCAGTCTGAATCCTACAACTGCGGAAAACGTCCTGTCTCCTTGGACTACCATCTCTGCACGGCGGTGCTCATCTTGCGCTGTGGAGCGGCGACTCGGTAGACCGCTCCACAGCGATCTCGCCTCCTGCTACCCTTCTTGGGAGAAAGCCTCGCGTAGTTTGTTCTCCTGTTCCTCGGGCAGGTTGGTCGAGATGATCTCGAAGTCGTATTGCTTCAGTTCATCTACCACCTTATCGGGTGCCGTCGCCCCGCTGGTCAGGGCAAAGAGCGCCGAGGTTCCCTCCGTTACCTTCTCGCGGACCTCCCTTATGAAGTCGTCGTCGATGCCGACATCGGCCAATGCGCCCGTCATCCCGCCGATGGCCGCCCCGAGGAAGGGCACGAAGAAGATCAGGCCGAACAGGAAGCCCCAGAAGGCGCCCCATGTGGCGCCGGCGGTGCTGTGCAGCTGGCGGGTCTTGGGCTTCTTGTTGCCCTGGGGCCAGCTGACCACCGCCGCATCTTCCAGCGTGATCATCTCCCGCTCCTGCATGCCCTGCAGGGCGACCAGGACCCTGTCAGCCCCGTAGGGGTCGTTGAACTTCAGTACCGAAAGCGTCGCCATCCGCATCTCTCCTTTCGCTCTCCTGCACGAATGCGATGTATGTCGATGGGTGGCATGGGGGAGACCTTCCCAGGTTACATCTCGGGATCACGCTCCTTTGACACTCCTTTCTCGCCGGTTGAGGGGAGGGTGTCCTGTAGTGCCGAAGTGGGCGGGAAGTCCCGCCCGCTTCGGTGGCTCAATCCCAACGGCCCAGAGGCCAACGCCCCTTACTGGAACGTGGTCAGGCGCTCTCGGAGTAGTCGGGGTACGCGGCAAGCGCGTAGACGACCATCACGCAAAGCACGATGACCACCACCGACAGCACCGGCGCCGCCGGGATGACGAATAGCCACCTGATAGCGCCCACGATAGCGAAGAGGTAAGCCATGACCCGGCCAAAACCTCCTCCCCTCAGCAGGTCTATGCCCGCATACAGCGCGATCAGCGCGATGATCCCATCTACGATGCCCCAGAGAACGAAGTTCGTGTACACCAGGTTGCCATATCGGTCACCCACCAGCCGGTGCCCACGAACGCCAAGAGTGAGGCCAGAGCCTCGAAGCCCGCGACCATGAACATCACGACGGCGGCGAAGGTGAGCATGCCTGGCCTTCGCGTGACCTCCATTCCGCCCATCGCACCCGAAATCGGTTCACTATGCTGCGCCAATGTCTTTCTCCTTTCTCGTCTCGGTGATCGTCTGCTATAAGCCTCATCTAATCTCGGTAACTCTCCTTTGCTCTTTTGCACAGCTCGTTTCTCATGTATGGCAATCTACTCTCGTTGCAGGAAGGATCTCATCACCCAGTGGAGTGTTTCCCCTAGGGGATTTCTCGCCGAACCGGCGTATACGCAACGGGATCACCGCCCTACGTGCCGGCCTCAGACTTCTGCGATACTCTCGTTTTCCGCAGCTTGAGAGCAATCGTCTCAGCGGGATGCATTCCCCGTTCGTGAAGCAACACCTGTTACCAGAAAAATATGGTGATGCCGACTCTCCGGCGCCCACTGTGCCTATAGATACAGACTCCCGCAAATTACTTGTGAAACAATAGAGGGTCGTCGAAATTTACCGGATTCTGGCTGAGAATAGGAAGGGCAAGAGATGAGCATATGGCGCGTTGAAGTCGTCGATCCTCATCTTCTAGTAGAATGTGAAAAGAGAATGTGTAAAGGCCCTTATCTCAGTGGTGTAGTGGCACCAAAGTGGCGCTATATGGGCTGTACGGTGAGCGTGCGCGGTCCCAGGTAGAAGCGCCGGACAGAGGAGACCGTTATACGCGCCTCGAGCGACCCAAGCGTCGATCCTCCCAGGATCGTCCTCAAGCCTAAGTTGCGTGCCCCGTTGGCGCGCCCCGAGCAGCTAGTCCGCCGCAGGTTGCTCGAGCTCCTCAGTAACGCCTTGGACTGCAAGGTAAGCGTCATTAGCGCCCCGACCGGCTACGGGAAAACGACGCTCCTGGCCCACTGGCGTCAAGTAGAAGAAGCCGAGCTACCTTTCGCATGGGTCTCCCTCGACGAGCACGACAACGACCCGATCCGGCTCTGGAGGCACATAGTAGAGGCATTGCGCAGGGTAGTGTCAGAAGAAGAGGATTTCGGGGCCGATGTTCTCGTGGGAATGAGCGCTGTGGGACAGAGGTTCGTTGGGATCACGCTTCCCACGCTCATAAATGAGCTCGCCGAGTTGTCGCGTCGGGTTGTACTGGTGCTCGATGACTACCAGTTCATAACCGAGGAGGCCGCTCATGAGTCGGTGGCCTTCTTCCTGGAGCACCTCCCCGAGAATGTCCACCTCGTCATCTCCAGCCGCTCTGACCCGCCGCTGCCGCTGGGGCGGCTCAGGGCCAGGGGAGAGATGAACGAGATCCGCACCGAGCAACTCGCATTCTCTGAGGAGGAAGCCGACTGCCTGCTGAACGAGAAGATGGGGTTGGAAATCGGTTCAGATAACCTCTCCGTCCTGCTCGAGCGTACCGAAGGGTGGCCTGCGGGGATCTACCTCGCCTCCCTCTCCTTGCAGAACAAGGAGGACAAGCATGCCTTCATCGAGTCGTTCAGGGGGAGCAACCGCTACATCGTGGGCCTTCTGGGAGAGGAGGTTCTGGCATACCTTCCCGAGGACGTGAGGCGCTTTCTGCTCGAGACCTCGGTACTGAGGAGGATGACGGGTCCTCTTTGCGACGCGGTAACAGGCAGGGAGGATTCCGCCAGGCTCCTGCGCGAGCTCGCCCGCTCCAACCTGTTCGTGGTCTCTCTGGACGAGCAGGGAGAGTGGTACCGCTACCACCACCTCTTCTCCGAGTTGCTGCTCTACGAGCTCAAGAGCAGCCGACCAGATCTGGTACCTATACTGCGCAAGCGGGCGAGCGCGTGGCTAGAAGACGAGGGCTTCTTCGAGGGGGCGATCCGGCAGGCCATCACGGCCAATGACTATGAGCGTGTTGCACTGCTGATCACACGCCATTGGTACGGGTACGTGGTCGCCGGCCAGACGGCGACGGTACAACGGTGGCTCGAAGCGTTACCAGAAAAGATGATCATCCAAGATGCGTCACTCGCCCTGGTGAAGGCGTGGATCTGTGCCCTCGGTGGCCGGCGCGAGGACAGCGTGAGATTCCTGACGCTCGCCGAGAGCATACCTCACGAAGGCCCGCTTCCCGACGGAACCGCCTCGGTTGAGTCGGGCGTGACAATCCTCCGGGCCAGCTTCGCCCACGGCGGCGTTCAGAGCGCGGTTGAGGCGGCCCGGCGCGCCGCGGAGCTGGAGCCCGGAGTGAGCTCCCCGTGGGCCGCGTTGGTGCGCTTCGCGCTGGGATCAAGCCTGTATCTCTCCGGAGACACATCGCAGGCGCGAAAGCCGCTCGAGGAAGCTCTTGCACTAACAGAAAATGGCCAGCGCTTGGTGCGGGTAGTCACCTTAGCCTTCTTGTCGTTCGTCGCCACCGACGAGGGGCACCTGGAGGAAGCCGAGTCGTATGCGCGTACGGCGCACGCGCTGGTGGAGAAATTACAGCCGTATAGGATTCCTCAAACTAGTCTGGCGCCCATGGCACTCGGTCGTGCGCTCGCAGAACGCGGGAAACTAGAGGAAGCCCAGGAGGAGCTGGAGAGCGGTCTCTCTGCGCGACGGAGGTTGCCCGGCTTGAGCCCCTGGCCCAACCTCATCGGTTTGCTGGCGCTCGCCCCGGTACGGGCGGCGCGTGGCGACCGAGCCGGGGGAAGGACGGCGCTCGCCGAGGCCAGGGCCATCTTGGAGGCTTATCCTGACGCCGGCATGTTCCCAGAGCTCCTCGAGCGCCAGGAACGGAAGCTTCGCGCGCGCAAGCCGCGGGAGGGGCAGCTCAACGGGGAGCTGACGGAGCGCGAGCTCGATGTGCTTCGCCTGCTCGGCGGTGAGCTTTCTACCCGGCAGATGGCGGAGAGCCTCTACGTTGCCCCGAGCACGGTAAGAACCCAGATCAAATTCATCTACCGCAAGCTCGGGGTCTCCTCGCGCGGCGAAGCCGTGGAGGAGGCCCACGCCAGGGGGCTCATCTAACCTTCCCTATAAATCCCCTAGGGGAAATGGTCCGGTAGGTGAAGACGAACCATCCCGCCGTGCACTACGCTCACGGACGGAGAGCAACTACGCTCGGAGACGGAGAGCATTTTGAAGAGCGGCGGTGGGCAGATGACGCGCAAGGGCACGAGGACGGTCTACCGCATAGCGGTGCGAAGCGAGCTGGGCAGCAGGTACGCGGCGGCCTTCGAAGGCATGGAGATGGAGACGAAAGACGGAGATACTGTCCTCACCGGTGAGATCATCGACCAGCCGCACCTCTACGGCATCCTCGATCGGATAAACGGCCTGGGGCTACAGCTCCTGAGTGTGCAGGCCTTGCCAGAAGACGCCCACCCGAGTCCTGGAGATCAACGAGATCTGGAGGAACCAGAGCCATGAGCCTATCCGTCATCCCCCTCGCCATCACGATGAATGCGGGACCGCAGATCATGTCGGCGATCATCTTCGTCACCGCCTCCAAGCCCTTGAAGCTCTCAGCCTACTTCATAACGGGCGTGGTGATCGCCGTCACCGCGGGCGTCACGATCACTTACACGCTCGCCAGCGTGCTCGGCAACGGCATCTCGCTTGGCGACTCCTCAGATTCCGGATCGCTCGGCAACATCATCCAGTACCTGCTCGTCGGGCTACTTATATTCCTGTCCATCAGGAACTATGTGCGCCGCGAGACGAGCGAGCCACCAAGGTGGCTGGGCGCTCTGCAAAACGCCAAGCCAAGGACGGCATTCACGACCGGGCTGCTGCTGCTCTCGGTGTTCCCTTCTGACTTCGTCATTCTCTTGACGGTCGGAACGAACCTGGCACAGAACAACGCCTCCCTTCTGGGCGCTGCGCCTTTCGTCTTGCTGACCATACTTATAGCGGCGCTCCCGGCACTGTCTTACCTGCTGTTCCGTCATCGTGCCAAGGAGGCCATGCCGAAGGTGCGCGACTGGATGAACACGAACAGCTGGCTGGTCAACATCATCGTCTACGTCATATTCATCTTGCTGATCCTCTTCTAATTACCGAAGGCCGGAAAGGAGAACGGCGATGACGTTGCACACGAAGGTCACTGGCGAAGGGACAGACGGACAGTACCTCTCGGTCAGCCCACTCTTCTCAGGCGAGGGCATGATCGCACCCTTTATAGACCCCGATCTCGTCTGGGACTTTCGCCTGCCGCGCGTGGCGTCGATCAACACTTCGGGCCATAAGTACGGCAGGGTCTACCCCGGCGTCGGCTGGGTCATCTGGCGAGACCCGAGGCCCTGCCCGAGGACCTCGTCTTCAGGGTGAACTACCTCGGGGGAGACATGCCGACGTTTGCGCTGAACTTCTCGCGACCAGGCTCGCAGATCGTGGCGCAATACTACAACTTCCTAAGGCTCGGTTTCGAGGGCTACCGGCGCGTCCAGCAGGAATGCAGGGACATCGCGACCCTGGGATCTGCCGCCATCGCGGAGCTCGGTCCCTTCGAGCTCATCACCGACGGTAGCGAGCTTCCCGTCTTCACTTTCAAGGTCCGCGATGATGTGAGCGGGTTCTCGGCCTACGACGTCTCGGGCGGGATGCGCGAGCGGGGTTGGCAGGTGCCCGCGTACACGTTCCCCGAGAACA
>Ga0126312_10003448_pt1 | contig 10686 bp, 11 predicted proteins | sample Plot104A_FD_92537 | JGI IMG/M metagenome (GOLD analysis project Ga0126312, IMG submission 92537) | Serpentine soil microbial communities from UC McLaughlin Reserve, CA, USA - Plot104A | ecosystem: Environmental > Terrestrial > Soil > Grasslands | place: USA: UC McLaughlin Reserve, Lake County...
CTCAGCCGTCGGGTGCACGTGAACGGGCGGGCCAGGCATACGGGGCTCGACCCAGTTCGTGGCCTCGAACAGCTCGCCGGACGTGTCCTCGGTGCTGCGCGTGATCTCCCACCACATCCCCATCCCGGGACGGAAATCGAGCCGGCGATCGTCGCCGCTGGACATCGCGCGCGATGGGGATTCGCCTTGGTCAGGTTCGGACATCGTGGCCCCTTTCGGAAGGCGCCCGGCTCGCGGCTCCCGCTGGAGCGCCGGGCAGGCAGTTCGGCATCTGTCAAGCAACCTATGCCTTCAGCTCCGTCGATGCGACTTCCGCATTCGCCTGTCAGGAGGAGCCCGCGACTCGAGCCCACGAGTGTCGCAATGCGCGAATCTGAGCACTCGCCGCGGCGGGACCACGGCGAACTGGGTGCCGCAAGCCTTGCGTCGCTCATGGGGCTAGGCTGCGATTCCGTTTCCTAGCCGAGGAGCAAGGGTGAGCGAGCTGCTGGACCGTATCCAAAGGGAGATCCGTGACCGCTTGGACGCGACGCGTGCTGCCGTGCTTGAGCATGAACGCCTAGAGGCGGCGCTGCATGCGCTGGGCGGCGCCGGGTCGCGCGCGACGCGCGCCGTGCGGAGCAGCGGTCGCGGTTCGGGCACGGCCGACTCCGCGCAGCGATCGAGTCCTGCCGCCAAGCGCTCGGGTCCGCGCGCGGCCGCGCGCAAGCGGCACTCGCCCGCGGCCGGCACGCCAAAGCGCGCTGCGCGCGCTCGCGCCGGCGGGGCGAGCGTGTCGGCGCGTCGGTCCTCAGGCGCCACGGCTCGCGGTGAGCGTGAGCGTCCGAGTGCCAGCGGTCGTGCGCGTTCCGACCCTACGAAGAAGCGTAGGACGGCTCGTGCCGTTACTACGACGCCGGCGCGCAGGCGGGCGCCGCGCGGCGCAAACCGCGCGGCCGTGCTGCGCGTTATCGGCGAGCGTCCGGGCGTCACCGCGCGCGAGTTGGCGGCCGCCTCGCAGGTGACCGGCGGCACGCTTTACTGCTGTTGCGCCGACTCGCCGACGACGGCACGGTCGAGAAGCGCGAGCTACCCGGTGGCCAGACCGGTTACGCACTCGCGACGAGTCCGGCGTCCGAACAATCCGCCGCTGCGCGGCCGCAGACCGCGACAACTGACGGGCCGGGCGTGGAGGCGCTTGCCGCGGCGGGGCCCGAGCAGGACGGCGCGGACTCTACGCACACCGCCGACCCCGCTCGCTCAACCCGGGCGGAGGCGCAACCGAGCCAAGCGCCGCCCAACGAGACGACCGATGCCGACGAGACGCGGACCCCGCGCAGCGAGCGCTAGCTCCCGACCGCCCCAGCGACGATAACGGCCAGCGCCGCGACCTGATGCCGATGCATCTCGCCGCCGTCGCGGCGCTGCGGCGCCGCTTGGCGCTGCAACGCCCGGCCGCGGTCACCATGCTCTGTATTGGCCGGGACCCATGAGTGAGGAGCTCGATCGGTTCGCGGCGCTTGAGCGCGCGGAGACGCGCCTGGACGCGCATGCTCGACAACGCAGCCAGTGGCGGGCGCGCCGCGCGCGCTGGCGCGCGATCCGGGCGTGGGTGCTCGCGCTGCTGGTCGTGCCGGCGGCCGCAGCGGCCGGCTTCGTCGGCGTGCTCGAGACGGCCGGTGGCGACCTCGGCGCGTGGTCCCCGGCGTCGGCCACCGCCCTCGTCATGGGCGCGTTCTTGGGACCGGCGGCGCTCTCAGCCTGGTTCGCACGGTCGCTTGGCCGCTATGAGGCCTTTGCCCTGGCGCTCTGCGCGCTGTCGATCGAGGTCGCGCTCGTCTTCGGCGTGGCGTTCCTCGCGTTGGGCTACGGGCCGCGCTAAGCGCCGAGCTCCAGGAGGTCTGGCGGCGATCCGCCGCCCATTACCCGTCGGTACTCGGGGCCAGCGTTGGGTCCGGTCTATCGCGAAGTTTGTCGGCCAACGGCTGTCAAGACAGCCGATCCTCGACGAAGCTGGCAGTCTCGGGCCGCGGCCGCGACGAGCGCCGACAGAAGCCGCCGGCCATACCTGATCCCGGAGCCGATGAGGCGCGTCCGCGCTTCCTTGAACCGCTCGGCACCCGCCGCGGCGGTTCCGTCCGGGCGCAGGGCTAAGTTGCGCTTCGCGGGCCCACCCAGCTCGCTGTTACCCCACCCACATCCCACACGCAAGGAGGTCTCGGATCGTGTCCGAGCTTCCCCGTAGCGCTCCCGGCGCCCACCCCAGCGTCCGAGTGCGATACATCGGCACCATCGCGCCCGCCCACGTACGACCGCTGCGCGCGGCAAGCCGCGCGCACAGGTGATACCGACCGACAGCGGGCCCCACGAGCGCGTCGCGCGCCATCACATTCGGGCCCGTCCACGGCGCCGACGTCCCGCCCGCGCCCGACACGGCCGCCGAACCGTGGCCACCGCCGATCATGAAGCAGCGACCGACGCACGCGCGAGATGGCTGGGCGGCGTAGCGCGGCCACCCGGCGGCCTGTACAGGATGTACAGCGCTACGCGCTGCGACGCGAGGAGGCGGCGGCGGCGCTCGGGATGAGCGTCGACACATTCGAGCGGCGGGTGCAGCCGTTCGTAAAGGTCGTGGCGTGCGGTCAGCTGGTGCTCGTGCCGCCCGCGGAGATCGAGCGCTGGGTGCGGGAGAACGCCCGGCTCCTGGTAGAGACGGCGTAATGGCCGGCGTAGGCTCGGCGCACACATCGCCGACTCGGGAGGGAGCCATGCCGTCGTTTCTGGGAGCCATGCCGTCGTTTCGCAAGACGAAGACGCCCGGCGTCTATGTCCGCCACGAAAAGGGCTGCCCGCGCAGCCAGGACGACGAGGACGCGCGCCGCTGCAGATGCACGCCGTCCTACCGCGGGCGCCGGCGACACCCGGTGACCAAGGTGCCGCAATGGAGCCCGAGCATGAAAGAGCGCAGCGAGGTCACACGTGGCTGGCCGCCGCGCCGAAGGCGCAGGAGGCGCTGCTTGAAACGGCCGCCGCAGGCCCGACGTTCCGCGAGCTCGGCGAGCAGTGGCTCGAAGGCGTGCAAGCAGGAGCGGTCGGCAAGCGCCGCGGCAAGAAGGGCTCGGCCTACAGCCGCACGACGCTGTCGGGCTACAGGTGGTCGCTGCGCAACCAGCTCGACGAGGAGTTCGGCGCTCGGCCGGCGTCAGAGATCGTCGAAGTCGAGTGGCAGATGTGGGCCGACCGGCTCGCGCGCGAGGGCCTGTCGCGCTCGCGCATCCGCAACCACCTGGCCGTCGCCTCGGCGATCTACGGCTGGGCGGCGCGCCCGACGCGCCGGCTGGTGAACCGCAACCCGACGCTCGCCGTCGAGCTGCCACCCAACGACGAGCAGCCTCGGATGCGCGTGTGCACCGCCGAGGAGGCCGCGCAACTGCTCGCCGTGCTCGAGCCCGACGACCAGGTCGCGTACGCGCTCGCCTTCTACGCGGGCCTGCGACGCGCCGAGATCCACCGGTTGAGATGGCACGACGTCGACCTCGACGGCTACCGACTGCACGTGCGCAAGGCCAAGTCGGAGGCCGGCAGCGACCGGCGCCCGCCGATCGCCCAGACGCTGCGGCCGATTCTGCGCGCCGCGTGGATGCGCCAGGGCCAGCCGGCAGACGGCGCCGTGAGCACGGCGTCGGTCATGAGCGGCCGGCTCGCCCGGCGCGCGACCGACGCCTGGGCGGCGTGCGACGTGCCGCTCGAGCGGATCACCCTGCACGAGTGCCGGCACACGTACGCCTCGTTCCTCATGGCTGCCGGCTACACGCTCAAGGAGATCATGGAGTACATGGGCCACGCGAACCTCGCGATGGTTCAGCGCTACGTGAAGCTGCTGCCCCAGCCGGAGGAGACGGACCCCGCCGAACGGCTCAACGCCTACCTCGCCCGGCGGGCGGCCGGCTGACATGAACCGCGCGCTTGTGTCCACTTTTGTGTCCACCCGGCGCCGAAGGATGCTCGTTTTCTAGCGCCCCCGGCAGGATTCGAACCTGCGACCTGCGGATTAGAAGTCCGCTGCTCTATCCAGCTGAGCTACAGGGGCCGGCTCGACAAGCGTAATGCGCGCTGGTGCGGCATAGTCGCCCCGTAGCGACCGCCGGCGACGTGCTCGAGATCCCGTCGCTCGGCGTGAGCGTCGAGTTCGGGACGACGAGCGAGCAGAGCAGCGGCGAGCTCGTCGAGTTCGACTTTGTCTGGCGGCCCCATGGTTCATCACTTTGCCGCACGTGCACCCGCGCCAGACGGAGCGGCATGAGGTGATCGCGGGGCGCTTCTGGATCCGGACGGCGCGTGGCCGAAGCTGCTCGCGGGCGCGCGCCTGCTGCTCGACTTCGAGAACGAGGCGCACGCCCCGCTCCTGCCGCTGAAAGTCCAGCAACGCGCCGCGCGGGCGGTGCTGCGGCGGGCTCAGAGTCGCCGGTAGACGCGCCCTGGGCGCCCCGGCCCGTTGGAGTGCAACTCGCCGGTGTCGACCAGCAGACCCGTCGCCTTTACGTCGCGGCGGAAGTTCGCCGCGTCGACCGCCTCGCCCGCGAGCGCCTCATATAGACGCTGTGCCTGGCCGAGCGTGAAGCGGTCATAGAGCAGCGCGCCGGCGACGCGCAGGAACCAGGTCTTCTCCGTCACGCGTGCGCGCAGCCGCCAGAGGCCGTCGTCGACGATCGTCTCATGGTCGAGCGCCAGCTCGGGGAGGTCGTCGACCGGATGCCAGCCTGCCTCGCGCTCGGCCGGCCCCTCCTCCGGCAGCTCCTCGGGCCGGACCAGGGCGAGGTACGCGATCGACGGGAGCCAGCCGCGCGGGTCGCGGCGCGGGTCCGCGTAGGTGCGCAGCTGCTCGAGGTGCACCGACCCGACGCCGGTCTTCTCGCGCAGCTTCCGCTCCGCCGTCTGCGCGGGCGACTCCTCCGTGCCGACGAAGCCCCCGGGCAACGCGAACTGGCCGCGCTGCGGCTCCTCCAGCCGCCGGGCGAGCAGCACGGAGAGCCGGCTGCCGACGAGCGTGAACACCACGGGGTCGGCCGTGAGGCCGATCGGCGCGTCGTAGCCCGCGCTGTTGCTTGCGGTGATCCGCTCCACACCGACCATGATTACGGCCCGGGCACGAGATGGGCCCGCAGTCGGGCGTTCGCCCTCCGGTCGGAGGGCCTGCGCGGGCCCGGCGGCTGCTGATCGCCGGTCCTCGGCGCCTGCGACGCCCGGGCGCGGGCCCGGGGATGGGACGCTGGTTATGTCGGGAAGCTCTCTTCCGCATCTGAAATCGGCCGCCGCATCGCCGGCGTCAACGGCAACCGCAAGAATCGGGGAGATGTCGGTCGACGAGCAACTCGAGGCCGGCGCGGATCGCAACCGGCGCCTGGACAAGCTGCTGAGCGCAGAGCTCGGGCGGCCGGCGCCGTCCGGTCGCGGCGCGGAGTCCGGCTACCTGCGCGACCTCGCCCGGCGGCCGCCGCTGGAGCCCGAGGAGGAGCGCACGCTGGTCGCTCGCGCGCAGGCCGGCGACGCCGCGGCGCGCGAGCAGCTCGTCGAGCGGCTGCTCCCGCTGGTGGCGGCGGCCGCGCGCGCCTACCGCTCGACGCCCTCGATCCAGCGGGTGGAGCTGATCCAGGAGGGCATCGTCGGCCTCCTGCGCGCGCTCGAGCGCTACGACCCCGAGCGCGGCGTCCCATTCTGGGCCTACGCCGGCTGGTGGGTGCGCCAAGCGATGCAGCAGCTGGTGTCGGAGCTCACGCGGCCGCTCGTGCTCTCGGACCGGGCGCTCCGCCACCTCGCCCGGCTCAAGGACGCGCACGGCGCCGCGCTGCGCGAGACGGGCCGTGAGCCCGGGCGCGACGACCTCGCCGAGCGGACCGGCCTGAGCGCCGACCAGGTGGAAGACCTGATGGCGGTCGACCGCGTGCCGCGCTCGCTCGACGAGCCCGTCGCCGCCGAGGGCGAGACCGTCGGCGCGTTCGGCGACCTTCTGTCCGACCCGCTCGCCGAGGACGAGTACGAACGCGTGCTGCGCACCGTCGAGACCGAGCAGCTGCTGGCGCTGCTCTCGGGCCTCAGCGATCGCGAGCGCGCAATCCTGCGCGCCCGCTACGGCCTCGACGGGCGCGAGGAGAGCCTGCGCGAGATCGGCGGCCGGCTCGGCCTCTCGGCCGAGCGCGTGCGCCAGCTGGAGCAGCGGGCGCTCGGCAAGCTCGCCGCGGCCGCGGGCGGAGGCTAGCGCGCGTCGCGCAGCAGGGCGGGCGGCGCGAGCGGGTCGCTCACCCAGACGGGTTCGGGCGCCGCGGCGGCGGGATGTGTGTCGGCGGTGACCGGAGCCGCTGCGCTCCCGCCGATGTCGAGGTCGGTGAGCGATGGCGCGGCGGCAAGCGCGAGCACGAACGCGACTACGAGTGCGAGCAGGGCCGCGAACACGGGTCGGCGGTCGGGATGGATCGCATGCATTTCGTTCGCCTCCTGAGACGGAAATAGGCCGCGCGCGGCCCACCGTCAATGGAGCAGGCTATCCGGGCCGATGCGGTCGTCGAGGTGGGCCCGCATGCCCTCGATCGCCTCGCGGTCGACGCCGCGCATGAACGCGTCCCACTCCTCGCGCGTGTGCCACACGACGAGGCCGTTGCCGACGGCGACGGCGACGAGCGAATCGTTCATTCCCATCCTGGTACCCGCGATCCGGGGCAAGACGAGCGCGTCAACGGGGTCGCGACCCCATTGACACGAAGAGTCGGGGATCGGGGTGGCCGGATTCGAACCGGCGAACCTCTGCGTCCCAAACGCAGCGCTCTAACCAGGCTGAGCTACACCCCGTCCGCGGGAATCATGGCAGGCGCCGAACGAGCGTCCAGGCAGGCGCGGATCGCGCGCGAATTCGAGCCCGCTCGCCGATGGACGAGCAGATGTCCGTCATCGAAGCCCCGCGCCTGCTGCTCGCGTTCGCGCTCGCCGCGTGCCTGGTCGTCGTGCTCCCGGGCGCCACAGCCGACGCGGCCAAGCGCAAGCGCGGCGGCGCATGCGCGAACGTGGACACGCTGCCCGGGCCGGGCAACCTGGGCGAGATCCGCGCCGCCGTTCTGTGCCTGCACAACCGCGAGCGCGCCGCCCACGGCCTCCCGCCGCTGCGCGAGAACCCCAAGCTCCGGCGCGCGGCGCAGGGCCACTCCGACGACATGGTCGCGAGCGGCTTCTTCGCCCACGAGTCGCTGTCCGGCGCCGACATGGCGGACCGCATCCTGCGCACCGGCTACGCCCGCAACCAGAGCTGGTCGCTGGGCGAGAACATCGCCTGGGGCACCTACAACCTGGGCACCGCCGCGGAGATCCAGCGCGCCTGGATGGAATCGCCCGGCCACAGGGCGAACATCCTGCGGCGCCAGTTCCGCGAGATCGGAATCGGCGTCGCCGTCGGCGCGCCGGTCGGCTCGGGCGGCCTGGAAGGCGCCACGTACACGGCGGACTTCGGGGTTCGCCGGTAGACAAAGCTCCCTCGGGACGGGCTGGGAGGCAGGTCGGCTCGCGGCGGCGGCGGAGGCTCTAGCATCCGCCGCCGCCGTGGCCGCCATCACGCCCCTCCACGCGCTCCATTACGACCTGTCCCGCACCGGCGGGCTCGGCCCCGTGGCCGCCCCGCCCTACGACGTGATCGACGCCGAGCAGCGCGCCGTGCTGCTGGCGCGCTCGCCCTACAACGCCGTGGCGATCGACCTCCCGGCCGGCCCCGACCCCTACGCGCGGGCCGCCGACACGCTGGGCGCGTGGCTCCGGGAGGGCGTGGTCGTCGGCGACGCGGAGCCGGCGCTGTGGGCGCTCGAGCAGGACTACAGCGGGCCCGACGGGCGGCGCCGCACGCGCCACGGCGTGTTCGCGCGGGTGCGCGTCGAGGAGTACGGCGCCGGCCGGATCCGCCCGCACGAGCGCACGCATCCGGGCCCCAAGGAGGACCGGCTGCGGCTGACGCGCGCGACGCGCGTCAACCTCTCCGCCATCTTCTCGCTCTACGACGCCGACGCCTGGTCGCCGCTGGCGCCGCACCTCGACGGCCCGCCGTTCGGCGAGCTCACCGACGACGACGGCACCGCGCACCGGCTCTGGCGCGTCGGCGACGGTGCGGCGATCGCCGCAGCGCAGCAGGCGCTCGCTCCCAGCGAGCTGCTGATCGCCGACGGGCACCACCGCTACGAGACCGCGCGCGTCTACGCCGACGAGGTCGGCGGCGACGGCGGGCACCGCCACGTGCTGATGTGCCTCGTCTCGCTGCGCGACGCCGGCCTCACGATCTTCCCCACCCACCGCCTGCTCAGCGGGCTCGACGACGAGCGGCGCGCAGCCCTGCGAGACGCGATCCGGCACGACTGGGAGGTCGAGGAGGTGAGCGCCGACGAGCTCGAGCCCGCTCCCGACGGCCGCGTGCGGATCGGCTACCTCGACGCGCACCACGGCCGCCCGCTGCGGCTCACGCTCAAGGACCCCGCGATCGCGGATGCGGCGCTGCCGGGCAAGCCGCCCGCCTACCGCCGGCTCGACACGGCCGTCACCGAGGCGCTGCTGCTCAAGCGCGCGCTCGGGATGAGTGAGGACGACATTTCGCACCTGCGCGGGCTCCACTACGCCCGCTCGACGGAGGAGGCGCGCGAGCGCGTGAGCACGGGCGACGTCCAGGCCGGCCTCTTCATGGGCGCGGCGCCGGTGGAGCTGGTGCGCGAGGTCGCCGCCGCCGGCGAGGTGATGCCGCCGAAGTCGACCTACTTCTATCCGAAGGTCCCCACCGGACTGCTGTTCAACCCGCTGACCTAGAGCGGACGCGGGTTTCCGCTAGGGGTACGCAACGCGCGCAACGGCGGCGGATGGCCGATGTTCAGACCGTCCGGGAAGCCATCTGCGTCGGGCGCCAATCCGCGTTCGCCGAGTACCCGTTCGACGGCATCCGCGTGCAGGTACGGGGCGATAAGAACTCCGTTATCGGACGCGACCAACACGACCTCGGAGAAGAACTCCTTAATCACGGCGTTGAGGCGTTTCATGTCCGTGGCGCTGTTTACGCGGCCGGATAGCTCCCGCCGGAGCCCGTTGAAGAAGTCGAGCAACGGGTCGATGTTGTCGGCGTTGTCGTCGGCGACCGACGAGAGCGCATCGGTGGCGGCACGTAGTCGGGTTGTCCCGACTTCCGCAGTTGATGGGCACGTAGATCGGCCGTAATCCCGCATGGCTGCTGGGGTTCGGGGACTTTGTGCAGCTTGTGCGTGTGTGCCCACGTCGTGTGGGGCGGCTGGGCGGGCTCAGGCGGGCTGTAGCGCGGTGATCCGCGGCGGGGGCTGGATGCCGGTTGCCGCGAGGAACTCGCGTTGGGTTTCGGTGAGCTCGGTGGTCTGCGCGATCGTGCCGGTAGGGCCGGTGAGGGTGACGAGGTGCAGGCGGCCGAGTTCGAGCGCGATGCGCCGCCAGGTCTGGTTGGTCTGGCGTTCGGCGACGCGAATGAGCAGCAGCGCCAGCCAGGAGAGCAGGACGTGCGCGCGGATGCGGTGCTCGAGGCGGTGAAAGACGGGCCGCAGCTCGATCGTGGTCTTCAGATCGCGGAAGCCGCGTTCGGCTTCGAGCAGGTTCTTGTAGCCGAGCGCGACGTCCTCGGCGGAGAGGTCGGGGTCTGAGGTGGAGAGCAGGAACTTGCCGTCCAGCCGCTGTTCGGCGTTGATCTTGGATCGGTCGATGAGCAGCCGTCCGGTCTTGGTCTGGCGCAGGTAGCGCCCGAGCGCGGGGTGGTCGCGAAGCGCGCACTCGGCTTTCGTGTGCGCCTCGCTGGCGTGCTTGGTCTTGGCCTTGGCGCGCTGAGCGTTGATGCGGTCCAGTTCGGCTTCGAGCCGGCGGATGGTCTCGTCGCGCTGGGTGCGTTCGCGCTCAGCCTCGGCGGGGTTGTGGCAGATGATGAAGCGCGTGGCCGCGTCGCCCTCACCGACGCGGACCTCCTTGACGCGCAGGTTGTCGCGGACGGTCTGGTAGCGGCCTTGGCGCGCCAACGCGGCTGCGGCGTCTGGGCTGCCGTCGCGCATCCGCTCGCCGGCGATCCAGTGCCCGCCCGCGCGCGTGAGGTAGCGCAGGTTCTCATCGGAGGAGAAGCCGCGGTCGACGACCGTAACGACCCGGCCGAGGCGCCAGCCCCTGAGGTCGTCCTTGACCTCGCGGATCACCGACATGTCGTTGGTGTTGCCGGGCCAGCACCACACGCGCACAGGGATCCCTTCGCGCGTGACGGCGAGGCCGATCACGATCTGCGGCAGGTCGGGGCGGTGGTCTTTGCTATGCCCGAAGACGCGGAACGCGCCCTCGCCGGCCTCGGGCTCGTCGCGCTCGAAATAGGTGCTCGTGGTGTCGAAGAACAGCAGGTCGACCTCGAGGTTGAGCAGATCGGCGCAGGCGAAGAACACCGCCTCCTGGACCTTGGCCTGGGCGTCGGCCTCGACGAGCAGGTCCATCGCGCGATAGGCCTGGTCCTCGTCCATGCCGGCGAGGCCGGGTATGTGAACGTCGCAAGACGCCCACTCGGCGGCGGCGAGCTTCGAGCACGGATCCAGCGCGCGGTTGGCGACCAGCGCGAACAGCACCCGCTCCACATCCGTGCTGAAGCGCCTGGGTCCGAGCACGCCAGCCAGCGCGCCATCGACGCCGAGCGTCCGCCAGAGC
>Ga0126312_10003449_pt1 | contig 10683 bp, 9 predicted proteins | sample Plot104A_FD_92537 | JGI IMG/M metagenome (GOLD analysis project Ga0126312, IMG submission 92537) | Serpentine soil microbial communities from UC McLaughlin Reserve, CA, USA - Plot104A | ecosystem: Environmental > Terrestrial > Soil > Grasslands | place: USA: UC McLaughlin Reserve, Lake County...
CAAGGCGCTGGCCGCCTTGCACCGGCTGCAAAGCTCCCGCATCTGGTGCGGGGCTTCTTCCGGGATCCCAGCCTTCGTTACATCACCGCCTGAGCAGTCCACTTACTTACATTCGCCTTGATATGTGCCAGGGCAGCCCAGGAGCGGGTCTTGTCGGTCAGCTGCCAGTCGCTCTGCAGCACCCAGTCGCCGAGGAAATATCTGGCCAGCAGGACGAGGAATACGGTCGCCGCCATCATCCGCCACCGCAACTCATTCCATGCCGGCGCTTCGTCGACTCATGACGAGTTATTCCCTCTGCCGGTGTCCATCCGGGCTCTCGGGATGTTGACCGCCAGGGCGTTCAACGTCTGGGAACCGTTGTTCAGTGGGCAACGGCCACGTCTCCCTGCCGCAAGGCGGCACCCTTCGCAGTACGGGACGCCAGCAGGTCGGCGTTCCGCTTCGAGGTGCCCGTGTCCGGGTGGACGAGGGGTATCGGACGGCTCTGCCCCGCGCTAGGCTGACGGACGCGATGGCTGACATGGGGGACCCTACCCTGCGTCCAGGATCGTGGGCCTTCGTGGGTCGGGACCGGGAAGTGGCGGAGCTAGTGGCCGGCCTGGAGGACGCGATCGGCGGCCGAGGGCGGCTGTTCCTGATCGCGGGGGAGCCCGGGATCGGCAAGACGTGGTTAGCGGAGCACCTAGCAGAACATGCAACCAAGCGAAAGGCCCGGCTGCTGTGGGGTCGCTGCTGGGAGGCTGGGGGTGCACCGCCGTTCTGGCCGTGGTCGCAAATTATCGGTGACCTCGCCGAGGGACTTGACGAGCAGACCCTGATCGCCTGGCTGGGTGCGGGGGCGGCCCATGTCGCCCGGTTAGTCCCAGGACTGGGCGAACGTCTAGGGACTGAAGCGATCGCATCGGTACTCTCGCCTGCGTCCGATGCGGCGCGCTTCTCCCTGTTCGAGGCCGTCACTGGCTTGTTCAGGCAGGCGGCGTCGGTGCAGCCGCTGTTGCTGGTCTTGGACGATCTCCATGCGGCTGATGACCCTTCCATGCTGCTGTTGGAGTTCCTGGCCCGAGACCTCCGCGGCGCCCGGCTGCTGGTGGTGGGGACCTACCGTGACGTGGCGGTGGATCGCCCAGAGGGGGTCGGCGATGCGGTGGGTTCGCTGGTGCGTGAGGGCCAGCTGGTCAGCCTTGGTGGGCTGGATCGCAACGACGTGAAGAACCTCATCGAGGCGCTCTCCGGGGTGGAGCCGTCCGAGGCAACGGTCGCCGCCGTCCACGAGGCGACTGAGGGCAATCCGCTGTTCGTCCGGGAGGTCGTGCGACTGCTGGCCGGCGAAACCACCCTGGAGGACCCTGACCGACTTCGCCTGCCGATGCCCGGAAGCGTGCGGGCGGTGATCGGGCGGCGACTTGCCCCGCTGTCCGCCGATGCCGTCCTGGTGCTTTCGGCGGCGGCGGTGGTGGGCCGGGAGTTCGACCTGTCGCTGGTCCAGCCGGCCTGCGAGCTGCCGGTCGAGCGGGTCCTCGGGGGGCTGTCGGATGCCGTGGCCCAGGGTGTGGTGACCGAGGAGCCCGGCGGCGTCGGCCGGTACCGTTTCTCCCACTCCCTGATCCGCGAGGTGCTCTACGAGCGGCTGCCGATCCCGGCTCGGCTCCAGCTGCACCGGAGGGTTGGCGAAGCGATCGAGGGCCAGCACAGCACCGCCTCGGGGACGCACGTCGCCGAGCTCGCCCACCACTTCACCCAGGCCGCCGCCGCGGGCGACGCCGCCAAGGCGCTGACCTATGCCCGTGAGGCGGGCGAGCGGGCCATGGGCGTGCACGCCTACGAGGAGGCCGCCGCGCAGTACCGGCGGGCCCTGGATGCCCTGCGGTTCGCCGGACCGGACGATCCGCTTCGTTGCCGGCTGCTGCTGCGGCTGGGCGCTACCCAGGCCCGAGCGGGCCAGTACCACGAAGCGGAGACGAGCTGCCTGGAGGCGGCCGAGCTGGCCAGGAAGCTCGGCTCGAGTGAGCTGCTGGCACGTGCCGCCCTAGGGTACGGAGAGCGGGAGATCGGGGGAGGGGAGATCAACCGGCAGCTGGTCGAGCTGTTCCGGGAAGCCCTAGAGGAGCTGCCGGCCGCCGACAGTCCGCTGCGGGCGCGGCTGCTGGCGCGGCTGTCGCTGGAGCTGATCCTCTCGGACGAGGCCGGGCTGGCCGGTTCGATCAGCCGAGAGGCCGTCGAGCTAGCCCGGCGCCTTGGCGATGCCGCCTCCCTGTCGGGTGCGCTGCGGGCACGCTGGATGGTCGGGTGGGGACCGGACGGGTTGGAGGAGCGTTCGGCCATCGCCGAGGAGCTGCTGCGGCTGGGAGAGGCGGGCGGAGACCGGGAGCTGGAGCTGGCCGGCCGTTGCCGGCGGGTGACCAGCTCGCTCCAGTCGGGAGACACCCGTACGGCGCAGGCCGACATCACGGCCTGCGCCAGGCTGGCCGGGGAACTCCGCATGCCAGCCCACCAGTGGATGGCGACGACGATGCAGGCTATGTGGGCGATGCTGCAGGGCTCGTTGGAGCAGGCCGAGCGGCTGGCCGAGCACGCCCGTTCCCTCCAGCCGGACGGCCCGAACACCTGCTTCGCCTACTACGACCTGCTCGAGGTGCTCCGCTGGGACCAGGACCGCCTCGGGGAGCTGCGCCCGGCCTGGCAGGAGCAGATGGCGCAGACCCCCGGGTTCGTCTGGCCAACGCTCTGGCTGTCCCTGACCGACGTCGACCTCGGCGACGAGATAAGCGCCCGCACATCGCTCCAGTCCGTGGTCGCCGAGCTGACCAAGCGCCCTCGCGACGGCCGCTGGCTGCCGGCGGTGGCCGTCGCCGCTCTGGCGGCCGCGCGACGCCAGGAACCGGACGCCGGGGACCGCCTCTACCAGGCGCTGCTGCCCTATCGGGCCCAGGTCATCGCCGCGACCATGCCCCACCCCGTGGTCTGCCTGGGGTCGGCGTCGTTCTACCTGGGCCTGCTGGCTGCCCTGACGTCGCGGTGGCCGGAGGCGATCGACCATTTTGAGGCGGCGGTCGTCGCCCACCAGCGGCTGGGAGCCCGCCCGTTACTGGCCCGAACCCGCTACGAGTACGCCCGCATGCTGCTGGCACGCGGGCAGGCCACCGACCGGCGCCGTGCGGCCGAGCTCCTGGACCAGGCGCTCGCCGCCGCCAGCGCCCTCGGGATGGCGGCCGTCGCCGAAGGGGCCCGGACGCTCCAGGCGGCCCAGGCGGCCACGAAATCCCGGGGAGGGTCGGCCGCCGGGGCAGCCCGACCGGAGGCCACCGGGACCGTGTTCCGCCGGAAGGGCGAGTACTGGACCATCGCCTACGAGGGCTCGGAAATCCACCTCAAGGACACCAAGGGCCTGCGCCACCTGGCCCGGCTCCTCACCCATCCCGGACAGGAGTACCACGCCGTCGACCTGGAGGCCGCCGACGGTCAGGCGCCACGATCGACCCCTTTGGGGTCGCGGGACCGGACCCAGGCTGGCGGGTTGGAGGTGCGCGCAGACCTCGGCGACGCAGGGGAGCTGCTGGACGCCACGGCCAAGGCCGCCTACAGGGCCCGAGTGAAGGAGCTCCGAGCGGAGGTTGAGGAGGCGGAGGGGCTCAACGACCCGGTCCGTGCCGCCCAGGCACGAGCAGAGCTGGATTTCCTGGTCGCCGAGCTCGCCCGGGCGGTCGGGCTGGGCGGGCGGGACCGGAGGGCGGCGTCGCATGCCGAACGGGCCAGGTTGAATGTGACCAGGGCGATCCGCACGGCCATGGCCAACCTGGCTCGGGACAACCCCGCCCTCGGTCAGCATCTTGCCGCCACCGTCCGCACCGGCCGGTACTGCTGCTACGTCCCCGACCCGCGTACCCCGATCACCTGGGAGCACTGACCGGGGTGCTCCCGCCTCGGGCTGAACGACGGTGCACCGCCGCTGAACGCCTCCCGGGCGTGAACGACCCATCCGGAAGGAGGCGTGGTGGATGGCCCCGGGAACCCGTGAGAAGCGGCTGATGTGCTGATCCACGTCTGGGTCGAGCGCACCCAGCCGCTGGCCGGGACCGCCGCGATCGAGGGCGCCGAGCCGCGTCGCTTCGACGGGTGGCTGGAGCTACTCAACGTGGTCTCCGAGTTGGTCGCCGCGGCATCTTCGGCGAGCGAGGAGACGAAGATGACGGAGGAGCCCATCCGGGGCCGCCAGATGGGCGACGACCGATGAGAGGAGCGACCGATGCGCAGGTGGTGGTCAACGAGGGCACCGACGCGCTCCCCATTGGGCGTGTGACCTTCGAGCAGATGCGCGGCTACTGGCCGCCGCAGACCGAGGACGCCACCGGCGTCCGGGACCACCTCGACGAGGTGCGCAAGTATGTCCTCTCGCCGATCCTGCGGGACCCGGCGTGGGAGCGGTCGACGGTGCTGCGCAGGCCGCTGCTGGAGGAGGTCCGCAAGCTGAAGGCGCAACCGGGCAAGGGCATCGTCGTCACGGGCAGCATGTCGCTGATGCCGGAGCTGATCACCGGGGGCGTGGTCGACGAGTACCGCCTGTTCGTCTACCCCATTGTCTTCGGGCGCGGTCGGCGACTATTCGCCGACGCCACCAGCGCGCCCAAGCTCCGCCTGGCCCAGGCCCGGCCGTTCCGGTCGAGCATCGTGCTGCTCCGACACTGCACCGTCGGCGAGCGGGGCGAACCGGCATGACCGCCCGGACCGGTGGCCGGCGTCGGCGCGGCGCGTGGACGCTCATGGTCGCGCTCGTCCTGGCCGCGGGGTGCGGGGACGGGAGCCGGGAACGCCCAGCGCCGGCCACCGGGGCAGCCCAGCCGACCCCGGCCACGACCGCGGGCGAGATCCGCGCCAAGCCGTGCCTGGAGGCTGGCGAGGCGGCCCGGCTGTTCCAGTTCACCACCGGCGACGCCGCCACCCTGATCGGGCTGACCCTGGGCAGGGGGCGGACCGGGCTGGTGCTCGGCCACCAGCTGGGCAGCGACCTGTGCGAGTGGCTCCCTCAGGCGCGACGTTTCGCCAGGCTCGGCTACCAGGTGCTGGTCTTCGACTTCGCCGGTTTCGGAGACTCCCGGCCCGGGCCGGACAGCCGGGTCGACAACGACGTGGTCGCGGCCACCGCCGAGCTGCGCCGCCGCGGCGTTGACCGGGTGGTGCTGGTCGGCTCGTCGATGGGGGGCACGGCGGTGCTGGCGGCGGCGACCCGGATCCGCCCGCCGGTGGCCGGGGTGGTCAGCCTGTCGGGCCCCTCGGGGTACGGGGGAGTGGAGGCCGGGGCGGCGATGGCGCGGCTGCGGGTGCCGGTGCTGTTCGTCGTCGGCGCCGACGACCAGCATTTCACCGAGCAGGCGCGGGCGATGTACCGGGCGGTCCGAGTGGCCGACAAGCGGCTGCTGGTCGTTCCCGGCGGCGGCCATGGCATCAGCCTGGTCGAGTTCGGCTCCGACGCCCCCCGGGTCCTTGCGGCCGTGCGCCGCTTCATCGCCGAGCAGACCCGTCACTGAACAACGGTGTACCGAGGTTGAACGCCCCATGGTAGGGATGCGCCGACGACGGAGGAGGAATGGGAGATGCGGATCGGATTGACCGGCATTTTCGTCGATGACCAGGACCGGGCCGAGCGGTTCTACACCGAGGTGCTCGGCTTCCGGGTCAAGACCAACGCCGCATACGGGCCTTCCGAACGGTGGCTGAGCGTGGTCTCGCCCGAGGACCCCAACGGGGTGGAGCTGGTGCTGCACCTGGCCGACGAGCCGGCGCGGGCGTTCCAGGCGGCCAGCCGCCAGGTCGGCCGGCCGGTGCTGTCGCTGACCACCAACGACTGTGCCGCCGAGGCCGAGCGGCTCAAGGCCAAGGGCGTGGTGTTCGTCAAGGAACCGGGCCGGATGGACTACGGGGGCATGGACGCGGTGTTCGCCGACACCTGCGGCAACCTGCTCAACCTCCACCAGGACTGAGCGGCGCAACCGTCATGCAGTCCACCCGCCGACCCAATCACCCATCGTGGGTCTTACGGACTTGCGTACTGGCAAGCGGAGCAGGGACCGATTCGGCCTGGACCGAATCACCGGCAACTCCTGGACACACTTTGCTGTGCCTGCCGCCAGCCGCGGGAGGGTGAGGAGATGAGGAGGACCCTGTACCGCTATCGGTATCTCATTCTCGGCGTTGTTCTGGCGGCGATTGTGGGGCAGATCGCGTTCGGGTATTCCACCGCCTCGAGCCAGGTTGACGTGTCCAGGGGCGGCGTTGCGGGTTGGCCACAATACGGCCGTGATCAGGAGGGAACCAGGTACACCCCGCTGAACCAGATCAACCGCGACAACGTCGCCTATCTGCGGAAGGCTTGGGAGTATCACACCGGTGACTTCTCCGACGGGTCAGACGGCCGGCCCGAGACCACCTTTCAAGCCACCCCCATCTTGGTCGACGGGGTTTTGTATCTCGCCACCGTCTATGGCCGTGTCATCGCGCTCAACCCCGAGACCGGCGCCGAGCTCTGGACCTACGACCCCGGAGTTGACGCCGCGGTGGAGCGGGGTGAGTTCGCCAACCGTGGCGTGAGCTACTGGCGCGCTGCCGATGCCGTCCAGGGGCGGGCTTGTGAGCGGCGGATCTTGGTCGCCACCGTGGACGCGCGGCTGATCGCGTTGGACGCCGGGCGCGGGATACCGTGTCCTGATTTTGGGCAGGCCGGGCAGGTGGACCTATCACGCGGCGTCGATCTCGGCACCTACAAGGCAGACACCCGTGAGTACGGTGTCACGTCGCCACCGGCGGTGATCGGCGACCTGGTCGTGCTCGGCTCGGCCATCGGCGACAATCGAGCCGCAACGCTGGAGCGCGGCGTCGTGCGGGCCTTTGACGCTCGCACCGGAGCGCTGCGCTGGCTATGGGACCCCATCCCCCGCGAGCCGACCGACCCGGCCTTCCGAACCTGGGCGGACGGGAGCGCCCGACGTACCGGTGCGGCGAATGTCTGGGCGCAGCTGTCGGTGGATGCCGCTCGAGACCTGGTCTTCGTGCCCACTAGCAGCCCCAGCCCGGACTACTACGGCGGCCAGCGGGCTGGCAGCAATGCCTATGCTGACTCGGTGGTGGCGCTGCGCGGATCCAGCGGCAAGCTGGTCTGGCATTACCAGATCGTCCACCACAACATCTGGGACTATGACCTGCCCGCCCAGCCCAGCCTGATCACCGTTCGCAAGGACGGTCGGGACATCCCAGCCGTCGCCCAGGCCACCAAGATGGGCTTCCTTTTTCTCCTTCACCGCGAGACCGGTGAACCGATTTTCCCGGTGGAGGAACGGCCGGTGCCCCGGTCGGATGTGGCTGGCGAGCAGAGCTGGCCCACCCAACCGTTCCCCACCAGGCCGCGACCATTGGCGCCAACCACGCTCAGCAGCGAGGATGCCTGGGGGCTCAGCCCCTGGGACCGGGGCCAATGCCAGAACCTGATCAAGCGCTATCGCAACGACGGCATCTTCACCCCCTCCAGCCTGGCCGGGACGATCCAATACCCAGGCATTACCGGCGGAACGAACTGGGGGAGTGTCGCCGTTGCGCCGCGACGGGGTTGGGTGGTCCTCAACCTGAGCCGCCTGCCGTCGGTCACAGGCCTCATCCCGCGAGCGAGGCTGGAAGCGGGAAGGCCGGACCTGCCCGATGACGCCACGATCAGCCAGATGCGGGGCACGCCCTACGGCCTGTTCCGCGTTCCCGCGCTGTTGTCTCCCCTGGGCCTGCCCTGCACCAAGCCGCCCTGGGGCACGCTGCTGGCGGTCGACACCGCCAGCGGCGAGGTGAAGTGGCAGGTTCCCCTGGGAACGGTCCGGGATCTAGCTCCGGTTCCGGTGCCGATCAGGTGGGGCACCCCCAACCTCGGCGGGCCCATCGTGACCGGGGGCGGACTGGTGTTCATCGCCGCGGCGATGGACAACTACCTGCGGGCGTTCGACCTGGAAACCGGCAAGGAGTTATGGAAAGGACGGCTGCCGGCCGGCGCTCAGGCGACGCCAATGACCTACCGCCTGGGGAAGGACGGCCGGCAGTTTGTGGTCATCGCCGCCGGAGGGCATGGCCGTCTGGGGACCGACATCGGCGATTCGGTGGTCGCGTTCGCCCTGCCCAAGCGTGGCGCGGACCTGCTGGCGCAGTCCATGGCCCCGACGCTTCGCACTGCTGGGGTGTTGTTGGTCCTCGTGCTGACAGCCTTGCTGATCTGGAAACTGGCACGCAGGAACTGGTTTTGGTATCCGCTGCTGATCATCCTGATCGTCATCGCGACCTGGGTGGCCTGGATTGCCAGCCAGTCCATGCTCGTGAGCCTACTGACCTTGTTTGTGGCGATAGCGATCGCCTGGCTGATGACCCGAGGGCGCAATCGCCGCTGGCGAGCAGCGCCGACATAGGAATTGGGCGGAGCCGCGTGAGGGTCAAGTGGGGCAACCATGAAAGCACTTCACGACGTCCCAACAAGGCGTTGAACATCGTTGAGGACCGGCCCGCCCTGCATATCTCCATCGTCCCGACATCGACCTGGTACTGGTCCGCTTTCGGCTGGGGCGACGGCTACCGGCACTGCCCGGAGCTGCTCAGCGACCTCTCCCGGCGGCTGGACGAGTCGGCCTCGCAAGGCGTCATGGCCTTTGGACAGGGTGGTTGGCGAGGGCTTCGTCCGCTGGCCAGCGCTAGCCACAGGTTCTCCCCCATCAGGGGGAGGCGGAGGCGCGTCAATCTCCCCGGGGCGGGCGATGTCGCGCGCTCGGTCGCCCGCCAACCTTAGGCGCGGTCAAGACGGCGGTAGGAGGTGAAAGACAATGCGAGACGGCGGTGGGCTGCAGTTGACGGACCCAAAGCCAAGGAGGAACACCAGATGAACGACCAATCCACCCCCCAGGGTCGCCGGACTACCACGGCTGATCTGTCCTGGATGCTGTGGACGGCAATCGGGATCGGCGGGATCTGGATCGCGGTGCTGCTGATCAGCCGGCTGGCGCCCGACATGGTGACCGGCTCGGAGCAGCAGCATCTCCCGGTGGCCGCCTTTGCCACCTGGTTCTGGGGCGGGATCGGGACCCTGGTCTTGCTGTGGGCGATGGGCCGGCTCCGGGGCAACTCAAGGTGGCAGCCGATCTGGATCGGGCTGTCAGTGGTGACGCTGGGGATCTGGGCGCTGGCCACGATCCTGGCCATCACCCTGCCGGTGATGGTCACTGGGACCGACCCGACGCGGATCCCCTTTGCCGCCATCTTCGCGCCGATCGCCGCGGCGATGCTGACGGCGCTGGCGGGCGCCATCGCCAGCGTGTTCCGCGGAGGACCGGCGGGCGGGTAGCTCGCCCGAGGCCGTGGCATCGACCGATGGTCTGAGCCATCAGGTGCTGGTGGTCATTCGGTCTCAACAAAACACAGGAGGCAACCGTCATGTCCGATAACCCGAATCTCCCGCAGCCGGACCCCGCCCTGCGGCGCCTGGACCGCCTGGTCGGCACCTGGGCCATGGAAGGCAACCTGGTCGGCTCCGACGAGCAGAACATCAGGGGCCAGACGACCTTCCGTTGGCTACCGGGTGGCTTGTTCCTCGAGCAGCGGGCCCGGATCGACTTCGTGGGCCAGCAGATCGACGCTTTGGAGCTGATCGGCTATGACCCGGGGACTGACACCTTCCCCTCGACGGTGTTCTCCGGCTTCTCGCCGACGCCGCTGCCGTATCGGTGGGATGTCCGGGGCGACCGGGTGACGATCACGGTGGAGTATGCGCCGCTGGACGCGACCTTCACTGGTTTCTGGCGCGAGGACGGCACCTTCGCGGGTGGCTGGCGCCCGAACCCCGGTGCCGACGAGACCGTGAACGTCCCCTACGACATCGGCGGGCACCGTCTCGAGTAACCCATGAACAGAAGCAGCGTGCGGGCATGAAGATGCTGCGTGCGATCGAGTTCTTGGTTCCTCGGCGCCGTGATACAGGCGCCGGTGCCTCGGCCTCCGCGATCTCGCCGTTGCTCCCACAGACCTAGGGCAGCCCGCGGTTCTGCGCTTGGCCGCAGGCAGCTCCAACTTGGTGCGCGACGCTGATCCAGACACCGTCTCAATCGCTGCCTCCCATCTCTGTCGGGAACCGCCCACGACCTCCACTGGTCCCCTGGGATATCACGCAGTGCATGGGCCGATCGTCGTGGATAAGGTGGCTTCTGTGCGGCGACGGCCAGGAGCTGCCGCCTTGAGGAGGTCCGTGATGGGGACCATCGACCACGACACCCAGAGGGCCCGATCCGAGTCCGGGATCCCGGGCGCCCCTGACGCTGCGGCAGCCCTCGCCACCGGGGTGGCGAGCGACCACCCGCTCGGGTCGCACGCGGCCCAGATCCTGGCCACCGAGCACTGGAGCCTGCTCGCGGCCAGGACGTTGATCTGGAACGAGGCTATGAGCCGCGCCACCGTGTTCCTGACCGTGCTGTCGGCCGCGATCATCGCCCTCGCGCTGCTGGCCGACGCGACCGGCTTCGGACCACAGACCACCACGCTGGCACTGGTGCTGCTGCCGGTGGTGCTGCTGCTGGGCGTGGCCACCTATGTGCGCCAGGTCCAGATCAACAACGAGGAATTCAAGCTGGTCCTGGCGATGAACCGGCTGCGGCACGCCTACCTGACCATCGAGCC
>Ga0126312_10003452_pt1 | contig 10677 bp, 12 predicted proteins | sample Plot104A_FD_92537 | JGI IMG/M metagenome (GOLD analysis project Ga0126312, IMG submission 92537) | Serpentine soil microbial communities from UC McLaughlin Reserve, CA, USA - Plot104A | ecosystem: Environmental > Terrestrial > Soil > Grasslands | place: USA: UC McLaughlin Reserve, Lake County...
CCGCTCCCGGAGGCGCAGCTCGACCGCTTCCTGCTCAAGACTGCGCTCGGCTACCCGGGGGCGGACGACGAGCTCGAGATCATCCGCGACCAGCGCCACGGGCACCCGCTCGGCCGCATGGAGTCGGCGCTGACGCTCGCCGAGGTCAAGGGCCTGCAAGACGCCGTCGAGGAGGTGTACGTCGACGACATCATCCAGCACTGGGTCGTGGAGCTCGTGCGAGCGACCCGCCATCTCGACGCGGTCGCGATCGGCGCCTCGGTCCGAGGAACGCTCGCACTCGAGCGGGCCGCACGCGCGTGGGCGCTGCTCAACGGACGCGACTACGTCGTCCCGGAGGACGTGGAGTCACTGTTCCTGCCCGTGCTCGGCCACCGCGTCCTCTTCACGCCGACCTTCCTCGTCGAGGTACGCAAGCTCGGGCGCGAGCGGACGATGAACGACTTCAAGGACAGCTGCCTGGCGCGGGCTCCGAAGCCCGAGGCGCAGCTCGGCGGCGAGGTCCTCTCGATCGGAAGCCCTCCCAGCCAATAGTGCCCCTTCAGGCAATACACGCCTGCTTCTGGCCCGCGATCACGCGGCGCCAGGAACCACCCTCACCCTTGCAAAGGCTGCAGAGAGCCTTTGACGCGGGCGAGTGCGGCCCCTGGCTTGGTGCTCGCGACCCAGAAGCGGGGCAGCATCACCTGAAGAGGCACTAGGAGCCTGCAATGTCGGACAGCGAGCTGACGTTCCCGCTCGTGACGCGGCGTCGGCTCGTGGGGCTGGCGTTCGGGACGCTCCACAGCGCCCGGCGGATGACCGGGACGGACGTCGCCGGGTCGCGCCCGTACCATCCCGGCGACGACATGCGCACGATCGACTGGAACGCGTCCGCAAAGCTCTCGGCCGCGCGCTCGAGCGACGAGTTCCTCGTGCGCGAGCACTACGCGGAAGAGGCGCCGCGTGTCGTGCTGGTCTGCGACCGCCGCCCGGAGATGGAACTGTTCCCGGACGAGCTGCCGTGGTTGTCGAAGCCCGCGGTCATGCGCGAGGCCGGCCGGCTGATCGTCGACAGCGCCCAGCGCGCCCGGGGGCTGATCGGCTACCTCGACTTCGCCGAGGGAGGCGTCGAGCCGTTCTGGCGGCCGCCGCACTCCCAGCAGGACTTCTGGCGCACGAAGGAGAGCCGGCTCCCGTACCCGACCTTCCGCGCCCGCGCCGACAACCTGAACCACGCGCTCCAACATCTGATCGACTCGCGGCGGGCGCTCCCGGCCGGGACATTCGTCTTCCTGCTCTCCGACTTCATCGAGCCGCCGGGCGACGAGGCCTGGGCGGAGGCGCTCGAGCAGCCCTGGGACCTCGTGCCGGTCGTGATCCAGGATCCCGTCTGGGAACAGAGCTTCCCGCCCGTCGGTGCGGTGGTCGTGCCGGTCGTCGACCCGTCGACGGGGAAGCTCAAGCTGCTGCGCCTCTCGCGGCGCGAGGCGGCCGCGCGCCGGCGCCGGAACGAGGAGCGGATCGAGGCGCTGCTCGCCCGCTTCACCGCCTTCGGACTGGAGCCGATCCTGCTCTCCAGCGTCGACCCGGATGAGATCTTCAGGGCCTTCCTCGCCTGGGCTGAGGCGCGGATGTACGGCGTCGGGGTGCGCCTGAATTGAGGCGCAAGCTCGCCTGGGGGCTCGTCGCGCTCCTCGTCGCGGCCGCCACCGTGGTGGCGATCTCGGAGTTGCGCGAGGACCGCGGCGTAAAGGGCCCGATCCTCCAGACCGACCTGTTCGCGGTCCGAGCGGACGTTACGCCGCACGAGCACCTGTTCGGCGACGTGCTCACCGCCCGGATCGACGTGCTGCTCGACCGGGCCTTCGTGAAGCCCGAAACCGTGCGCGTCGAGGACAACTTCGAGCCGTTCCGCGTGCTGGGGGACGTCCAGCGCGAGCGCGAGGACCTCGGCGACACCACGCATCTCCAGTACGTGTACAGGCTCGGCTGCTTCCGCGGCGAGCCGTGCCTCCCCGACCTGGACGGAAAGAGGTTCGAGCTGCCCGAGGCGCGGGTTTCGTACGTCGTCACCGACATCGGCGACCGCACGACCACACGCGTTCAGCTCCCGATCCTCTCGGGGACCTCGCGCTTGGGCGGCACCAACCGCAACGAGCCGTCCTTCCGAGCCGACCCGCGCCAGGTCCCGAAGCCCACGTACCGCGTCTCGCCGGCGGTGCTGGCCGTCGTCGCGCTCGGCGCTGCGGGCCTGCTCGTGCTCGCCGCGCTCTTCCTGCTCGTGCCGCTGGTTCCGATCGGCTTCGTCCGGCGGTGGCGAGAGCGGCGGAGGCTCGCGCGTCGGACCGACCTCGAGCGCGCGCTGGCGTACCTCCGTCGGACTCCGTCTGGCGAGAGCGAGGAGGTCAGGCCCGCGCTCGAGCGTCTCGCCAGCGAGCTCGGCCGCGTGGAGAGCGACGATCTGGCCGTCCAGACGCGGCGCCTGGCATGGTCGGAGCCGCCGCCGGTCGAGGAGGAGATCGGCGGGCTCTCGGACGACGTCGAGCACGTCATCGCGGAAGGCAAGCGCTGATGGCGGGAGAGTGGAGGCGCTGATGGCAGCCAATCCACGCGCGATCCCGCTGGCCGACCTGCGCGAGCTCCGGTTCCCGCTCCTCCGCACCGCGGTCGTCCGTTTCGGCCTTGCGCTTCTGCTGCTCGGCTTGCTCGCGAGCGCGTGGATGCTCGTGCGCGACGACGAGCCCCAGAGCGCGTCGCTGATTCCGGGCGCGGAAGGCGGCGTCATCGTGCTCGACCTCTCGGCGAGCATCGGTTCGAATCCGCACCTGCGGACGGCGAACGCGCTCCGGTACGTGCAGCAGACGCGGCAGTCGTTCGGGCTGGTCATGTTCTCCGATTCGGCCTACGAGGCGGTTCCGCCGGGGACGTCGCACACGGAGATGGCGCCCTTCATGCGCCACTTCGGGCGCGTCCGCCTGTATCCGTGCATTCGCCGCGGCTCACGGCCGTGTCCGGCAGGGACGTTCGAGGTCCCGGCCGACACGCCCTGGGAGGAGTACAACCGGCTCGTCGAGGCCGCCACCCAAGGCGGGAATCGTGTCAATCCCTGGTCGGGCTCCTTCCGCTCCGGCACGCGCATCTCCCGCGGGCTCATGACCGCGCGCGAGATCTTGCGCCGCGACGAAGGGTCCGGCCTCGGCGTCCTGCTGATCAGCGATCTGGACGACTCGCTCTTCGACGCGCCGCAGCTGACGCAGGCACTGATCCGGTTCAAGAAGGAGAAGATCCCGCTCAAGATCGTCGGCCTGCGGCCGGCACCCGACGACCGCGAGCTGTTCCGGCGCGTGCTCGGCGACGAGGCGTTCGTGACGCGACCCGAGCTCCAGCGGAAGCGTGACGCTCTCACCCGGCAGCGGCGTGCCGGTGCCGGCACCGACTTCCCCGTCGCGCTCGCCGGCGCTGCGGCACTCATCCTGCTCCTGCTCGCGCTGAACGAGCACCTCTGCGGGCGGCTCACGTGGCGCCGTCTCGTCCAGGAGGAGGAGGCGGCGTGAGGCATCGCATCCTCGTCGCCGCCAGGATTCTCGGCGGGGTGGCGGCGCTCGCGATCGCTGCAGCACTTGCCGTCTTCGCCAGCGACGTGCTGGCGGCCCAGTCGACCATGAAGCGCGACGACCTGCGCTTCGGCGTCACGCCGGACGCGCGCGGTCTCTGGAAGGTCGAGGGGCGGACGCGGTCGCTGAACTCGATCCTGAAGATCAAGGACGACCTGGCCTGGCGGACGGCGGCGCAGCGCTTCCAGCTCAGCCGCGCGCGGGCGAACATCGCGTACGACCCCAGCCGCACCTCGACGCGGGCGGACACTCAGGCCGGTCTCGCCTCGGCCGCGACGTTCACGTTGACGGCCAAGCAGGCGTCCGCGCTGGCGAACTTCTCCGCGATCCTCGCCTACGAGGAGGCCGTGGGCGACCCGCAGAACGGGCCGACGCTGCTCGGCCGCAGCACGAACGAGTTCCGGCGCGCGATCCAGCTCGACCCGGCCAACGACGAGGCGAAGTTCAACCTCGAGCTGCTCCTGCAGCTGCTCACGTCGGAGAACCAGCAGCGGCGCGACCGGCTCGGCGTCGGCACGGGCCTCAATGACGCGACCGCCGCCGGCGCTGCGCGAGAGGGCGCCGGCTACTGATGGACGTCAGCTTCCTCACGCCTCTCGCCGGTCTCGTGGCACTGCTCGTCGTCGTCCCGCTCGCCGTCCTGGTCCTGACTGAGCGGCGAGTCGGGGAAGTCCGGCGGGCACTGCGACTGCCGGAGCCGCGCGCCTCGCGCCCGCTCGCCGCCATCGCGCTGCTCGTCCTGGCCGCTCTGCTGGGCGTCGGAGCCGCGCAACCCGCCGTCGACACCTCCAAGGACCGCATGGCCCGAACAGACGCCGAGATCCTCGTCGTCTTTGACACGTCGCGGTCGATGCTCGCGCGGTCGAGCGCGGACGGCGAGACGCGCTTCGAGCGGGCGCGCGCCGCGGCGCTGCGCCTCCGCGAGGAGCTGCCCGAGGTTCCGATCGGGCTCGTCTCGGTGACCGACAGAGTTCTCCCGCACCTGCTCGCGACAGTCGACAAGACGTCGTACGAGGCGACGGTGATGCGCACGATGGGCGTGGACCGGCCGCCGCCGCTCCAGCGCTCGAACCGCGTCGCGAGCACGTTCGACGCCCTGCGCGGGCTGCCGACTCGCAACTTCTTCTCGCCGCAGGCGACGAAGCGGATCGTCGTCCTGCTCACCGACGGCGAGAGCCGCGTGTTCAGTCCGGAGCGGCTGCGAGCGGCGTTCAGGACGAAGGGGACGCAGCTCGTCGTCGTGAGGTTCTGGGACGCGCGCGAGCGTGTGTTCCGGGACAACGGCGCCCCGGAACTGCAGTATGCAGCCGATCCGGCCAGCGCTGCGACCGTGCAGAACCTCGCGCGGGCGGCGGGCGGTCGCGCGTTCGCCGAGGACGACTTCGACGACGCGATCACGGCTACGCGCGGGCTCGTCGGCGAGGGGCGGCCGCGCCCCGCGGGCGAAGACTCGTCGCGGCTGTCGCTCGCTCCGTACCTCTTCCTGACCGCGTTCGTCCCACTCGGGTTCCTGCTGTGGCGGCGAAACTTCTAGGGCTCGCGGCGCTCGCCGCGTTGAACGAGCTCGGCGAGTGCGTGTACGGCGCCCACGGCAGGCGCCAGACCGCCCTCGTCTTCAACCTCACCTTCATCGGGTGGCACTGGAGCTCGAAGGCGGATCGTCGAAGTGCAGGTGCGCGACCCGCTCTTCTACGCGGGCTGGAGAGTTCGGTTCGAGCCCGAGTGAGCCAGCTCTAGCCGGCCGAGACGAGGACGACCCCGCCGAGCGTCGCGGCGGCGCCGGCTTCCTGCACGCGCGTGACCCGCTCCCGGAGGTACACGCGGGCGAGAATGACCGTGACGACGGGATAGAGCGAGGCGAGCACCGAGACGACGCTGACGAGACCCTGCGAGGCGGCGGCGGCGAAGAAGACGTTGCCGCTCGTGTCGGCGAGCCCGATGCACGCGATCACCGCCAGCGTGCGCGGCGCCCGTGCCAGGCGCGGTCGCACGACCAGCGCCGCGACGGCGACGAGGCTGAAGGACGCCGTCCGGAAGACGAGCGTGGCCCACACGAAGTCGCCCTCGGCCGCCTCGTGCATCGGGATGAAGTAGCCGCCGAACGCCACGGCCGCGAGCAGCGCCCACCCGATCCCCGCCGCGAGCCGAGGTCGCTCGGTCGCGGTCCCGGGCTCGTACGAGGTCACGACGGCTCCGCCGATCGCGAGGACGATCCCCGCAAGCTGGAGCGCGCTCGGCCGCTCTCCGGTCGCGAGGCCGAACGTGACGGGCAGGAGGGCGCCGGTTGCCGCGATGGGCGCGACCAGACTGATCACGCCGGCGGCCATCCCTCGGTAGAACGCGATCAGCCCGAGCGTTCCGAGGAACGCCGCGGGAATGGCGAAGAGCGCTGACGGGCCGGGCCACGGCTCCCAGTGGATCAGCGCGACGACCGTCATCGCGGCGAGCCCCACCGGCTGAGCCACCGCGAGCACCGCGAGAGGCGCGAGCGTCCGGCTCTTCAGCCCGCCGATGAAGTCGCCGATCCCCCACGCGACGCTCGCCCCGAGCGCGAGGACGGCGGTCAGCACTTCGTGCTAGGCCGCGGTCTGAACCGGACGGATCGCCGCCGCCGCGTCGAGCTGGTTCGCGTGGTAGAGGACCGCGGCCTCGGCCGTTCGCGCCGAGCGCACGTCGTGGTGGCCGGCGACGGCGTGGAGGAGCTCGGCGCGCACGTCGGCGCCCAGCTCTCCGCCGCGCTCCTCGATCGCCCGCAGCCCCAGATGGACGTGTCCGAGCAGGCGACCTTCGGACGTCTGCGTAAACGCGGGGCCGGGCGTCAGCTCGAGTGTCCGGCCCGCGTCGTGCAGCAGCGCGGCGGCCAGAAGCAGATCGGTTCGGAGGCGCGGGTGGAGCTGGGCCGCCTCGCGGCAGAGGGTCGCCACGCCGACCGTGTGCTCCAGCAGCCCGCCCGCGTAGTCATGGTGCTGGCCGGGCGCGGCCGGCAGCCGTCGCAGCCGCTCGCGGAAATCCTCGTCCGAGACGAAGCGGCCGACCGTCGCCTCGAGGCCGGGATGCGCCAACTCGCCCGCGAGGAACTCGAGGAAGCCGTCCAGCTCCGCCGCATCCCGCCGCATCGCCGGCGCGAGGTCGGCCGGGTCGGCGTCCTCCACGGCCTCGATCGAGCGGACCTCGAGCTGGAGCCGGTCGCGAAAGCGGTCGACCCGGCCGAGCACGCGCACGGCGTCGCCCTCCGCGAAGCGCTTCTCCAGCAGCTCGACGTCGTTCCAGACGCGCGCCTGGATCCGCCCGCTCGGGTCGACCAGCTCGAGCGCGAGGTACGACCCGCCCGAGCGCGTGCGCAACCGCTCCTTCTTCGCGACCGCATACACGCCTTCGACGACCCGATCAGCTTGAAGCTCGGCGATTGCGCTCAGCCGGTTTGCCCCCTGCGGTCTCGTTCGCGGCCGGAGCCGGGCTTTGCCCGGCGGGAGGCCCGGCCCGAATGGTCACTGCGCAAGCGTGAAGGAGGGGGCTCATGGGGGAACCATGGGTTCCCCCATGCCCGGACCCGGTCCTGCTCGAGCTCCGCGATCGCGCTCACTCTCGCGAGTCTAGGCGGGCGGCAGGACATGTCGGCTAACGTGCGGCCGTGGCCCGCGTGAAGCCGTTTCGCGCCGTTCGCTATGACGAGCGCAAGGCCGGGCCGCTCGGCTCGCTGCTGGCCTTGCCCTACGACGTGATCGGCCCCGAGCAGCGAGACGCCTACCTCGCCTCGAGCCCGTACAACGTCGTCCGCCTCATCCTTCCGGACAAGTGCGAGGAGGCGGCGCGGCTCTTCGACGAGTGGCGGCGCGAGGGGATCCTGACCGCGGAGGATCAGGACGCGGTCTGGTGGCTCCGTCAGGACTACGAGGGCCCCGACGGGATCCGCCGCACGCGCCAGGGTGTGGTCGTCTCGCTCGGCCTCGAGCCGTACTCGCGCGGCATCGTCCGCCCGCACGAGCGCACGCACGCCGGTCCCAAGGCGACGCAGCTCGACCTCTTGCGCGCCACGCACGCGAGCCTGTCGCCGATTCTGCTGCTCTACGACGACCCTTCCGCCGGCGCACGTCGCGCGCTGGAGCCACTGGTCGCCGGCGACCCGCTCATGGCCGCCCAGGACGGCCCGTCGACGAACCGGGTCTGGCGAATCACGGAGCCCGAGGCGGTCGCCGCCGCCCAGGCCGCGCTCGCCGACCAGACGCTCGTGATCGCGGACGGCCATCACCGCTACGAGACCGCACTGGCCTTCCACGAAGAGCAGGGCACCGAGCGCAGCGGCTGGACGATGGCGGTGCTCGTGAACACGCACGGCGAAGGGCTGACGATCTTCCCGACGCATCGCGTCGTCGCCCGGGCGCCCGAGCTGAACAACGGCTTCCGCGTCACGCCGCTGACCGGTGGGGCCGAGGAAGCGCTCGCAGTGCTCGACGGCGTCGATCATGACCACCCTGCGTTCGTCGTCTATCGGGGCGGCGGCGACGCGGCGCTGGTGGAGGCTCCGGGAGAGCGCTCGCTCGACACCGCCGCGCTCGACCGGCTCGGGCTCGAGGACGTGACGTATACGCCGCGGACGGACGAGGCCGTCGCGCTCGTGGACTCCGGCCGCGCGGAGGCCGCGTTCCTGCTCCGCCCGCCGACGATGGAGCAGGTCGAGGCGGTCGCCGAGGCCGGCGAGACGATGCCTCAGAAGAGCACGTACTTCTATCCCAAGCTCTTCAGCGGCCTGCTCTTCCACCCGGTGTGACCGACTGGCTTCAGGAGTGCCGGGGCGCCGTGCGCGAGCTGCGCGGAGTCTTCGAGGGGCTGCCGGCCCGCGCCGACCGCGAGGCGATCCTGCGGGCCGGGATGGGCGGCGACGACACGACCGCGATCGACGACGCGGCCGAGCGGGTCGTCGTCGAGCGGCTCGAGCGGCTGCACGCGGCCGGCGAGGAGTTCATGCTCGTCTCGGAGGAGCTCGGCGAGCGGCGCTTCGGCGACGGGGACTCGCGCTGGGTCGTGGTCGACCCCGTGGACGGGTCCGTGAACGCGAAGCGCGGGATTCCCTTCTTTTCGCTTTCCATGGCGATTGCGGACGGGCCGACGATGGCCGACGTCCAATTCGGCTACGTCTACGACTTCGGGTCCGGGGAGGAGTGGACGGCCGTCCGCGGCCAAGGCGCCCGGCTGAACGGGGAGCCGCTGGAGCCCGAGCTGCCGAAGGACGAGATCGAGATCCTCTCGTTCGAGGCCACGAAGACGGTCTCGATCGCGGAGCGGGTCGGCGCGATGGTCGGTTTGGCCGAGCGGCTTCGGATCATGGGCTCGCTCGCGATCACGCTCTGCCACCTCGCCGCCGGGCGGGTCGACGCCGTCTGCTCGTTGAAGGGCGCGCGCTCGGTGGACATCGCGGCGGCGCAGTTGCTCGTTCGCGAATGCGGCCTTGCCATCGACCTGCCCGAGGCGCCGCCCTTCGAGGCGGCTCCGCTCGACCTCGAGGGCCGGTCGCGCGTCGTCGCGGCCGCGACGCCGGAGGTCTGCGCGAAGTTGTTTCACGCCCTATCGATGTAACTCGCAAAGCGGCCCCGGTGTGGGTTACTCTCGCCCCGCACGCAGGTTCATCGTCAGGGGGTATGCGAATGGGGAAAATCGGAGGCCGCTGGCGCCTCGCCGCGGCCTGTGTCGTCGTCGCTGGGGTGGCGGCCGCTGTTTCACCGAGCTCGCGTGACGCCGCGGCACACCAGTACCAGTACGACAAGAAGGTCGTGATCTGCCACCACACCGGGTCGAATACGAACCCGACCGTGACGATCATGGTGTCGTCGAACGCGGTGCCCGCGCACCTCAAACACGGCGACACGCTCGGACCCTGTCCGAGGTGAGCGCGTAGCCGGGAGGGGTCTTCTTCCCCCCGCCCCTCCCGCGTCAAGGCTCTACCAGGCGGCCGCCGGTCGGAGCGTGACCGAGCCGTGCTCGCCTTCACGCTTGTCTACGCGGACGACCTCCCAGTCGAGGCCGCCGGCGGCGAAGACGCTGCCCGCACCGACGATTACGCGCTCCGAGCGGCCGAGCAGGAAGAGTTGCGCCGTCGTGCCCTGCCTCTGCGCGCCCGTTCCGTCGGTGTAGTCGGACTCCATGACGTTGCCGACGCCGACACGTGGGCCTGCGAGAGAGCCCACCGCCGTCTCGGTGATCTCGATCTCGTCGCTCACTTCTTGTTGAGCGGATTCGCCCCCACCTCACGGAAGTACTTCCGGAACTCCGAGATCGCCAGGCCCTGGATGTGCTCTTCGCCCCACGGGTTTTGCAGATCGATCGTCAGCTTCTGGTCGTCGACGGCGACTACGGCGTACTCGTGCTCGAGCACGATCCCTTTCTTGCGGGCCTCCTCCTTGTAGGCGTCCCGGACATACCAGTCGGCGCTGACGCCGACCGCCCACTTTGCGGCGAGGTAGTACTTGATCGTCACGGCGATCTGGACGTCGGTGTAGTCGTCCGGATCGAAGGTCTTCGACTCCACCCCCGTCAACCTCGTCACTCCGGGCCGCCCTGCGCAGGGTCGATGTCACCGCGCTCCGTGAATGCGGGGGCTCCGGAGGCGTAGCTTCGGGAAGGTCGGCGTCACCTTGACGGTCTTCGGCGTCCACTCGGTGCTGAAAGCCCCGCCCGTGTCGCTGTAGATCTTGACGTTGAAGGTCCCGTCAGGGTTCGGCCCGCTGACGAGGCTGCGGATGACGTCGGGGTTGGCGCGCGCAATGGCCGCCATGGCAGACAGGAGGTAGCAGTCGCCGAGCTGCCCCTGTTTGACGTCGTTGAGATCGATCGCGTCGACGTCGCCGGCGCCCTTGACGAACGCTGCGCCGCTGAACTTCGTGTAGGCGTACTTGCCGCCGCCCTCCGCCTTCTCGCGCTTCTTGTCCTTCGTCGCGTACCCCTTGGGCGTGAGCAGGTCGAGTAGCTCGACCGTGATCGGGAGCTTGATGTCGTAGATCGACCTCTCCGGATCCTTGAGCTCGTCGACCGCCTCCTTCGGCACGTGGTCGACGAGCGCGGGGTCGCTCTCTCCCGTCGGCGCGGC
>Ga0126312_10003453_pt1 | contig 10676 bp, 7 predicted proteins | sample Plot104A_FD_92537 | JGI IMG/M metagenome (GOLD analysis project Ga0126312, IMG submission 92537) | Serpentine soil microbial communities from UC McLaughlin Reserve, CA, USA - Plot104A | ecosystem: Environmental > Terrestrial > Soil > Grasslands | place: USA: UC McLaughlin Reserve, Lake County...
CCCGCGTCCTTGCCGGTGACGCCGGCCAGAGCGGCGATCGAGACCGGCACGAACGAGAACCCGAGCCCGACGCCGATCAGCAGGAAGCCGGGCAGGAGGTCGCCGAGGTAGGAGCCGTTCGGCGAGACCTGCGTGAAATACGCAAGGCCGCCGCCGAGGAGGCCCATCCCGATGGCGAGGATTGGCTTCACGCCCAACCGCGTGACGAGCGCCTGGGCGATCCCCGAGGCGACGACGGCGGTCAGGGCGACGGCGAGGTAGGCGACGCCGGTCTTCAGGGCCGAGAAGCCGAGCACCTGCTGCATGTAGAGCGAGAGCAGGAAGAACATCCCGAACACCATCGTCCCCAGGCCGAGGCCGATCACGTTCGCGGCCGTCGGCGTCCGCCGGCGGAAGAAGCCGAGCGGGACGAGCGGCGAGCGCGAGCGGTTCTCGATCCAGAGGAACGCGGCCATGAGGACGGCCGAGCCTGCGAGCGCTGCGATCGTCTGGATGGAGGTCCAGCCGTTGTTCGTCGTCTGCGTGAGGCCGTAGACGAGGAGCATCAGGCTGCCGGTCACGGTGACCGCGCCGGCGGTGTCGAAGTGCCTCGTCATCCCGTCCGCGCGGCTCTCGCTCACGTAGCGCGGCACGAAGGCCAGCGCAGCGAGGCCGATGGGGACGTTGACGAAGAAGATCCACTCCCAGCCGACGTACTCGGTGAGAACGCCGCCCGCGAGGACGCCGATGGCGGCCCCCGAGCCGGCGATCGCGCCGAGGATGCCGAGGGCCTTGTTCCGCTCCGAGCCTTCCTTGAAGAGCACGGAGACGATCGAGAAGACGGACGGCGAGAGCACCGCGCCGGCCGCACCCTGCAGTAGCCGGGCGACGATCAGCATCTCCGGTGACGTCGAGAGCCCCGCGAGGAGCGAGAAGGCGGCAAACGAGGCGAGGCCGATCATGAAGATCATGCGTCGGCCGAGTAGGTCGCCCATGCGGCCGCCCAGGAGCAAGAAGCCGCCGAACGTGAGCGCGTAGCCCGAGACGACCCACTGCAGATCCTCGCGCGCGAAGCCGAGGTCGGTCTCGATCGAGGGCAGGGCCACGTTCACGATCGACACGTCGAGGACGACCATGAGGTATGCGATGCCGAGGACGGCGAGCGCCTTCCAACGATTGTCGTAAGCGGTCTGTGTCATGGCACCCCTCCTTCCGTGAGCGTTTGGTTTGCGGGTTAGTGTGCGCTAACAGGAGTTGTCAACGCAGTCGGGCAGGCAGGTATTCCGGGGTACGGGTAGCCGCACTTCGCGCCGGGGCGACGGTGCTCCGCTACGTGGTCTTCGTAGGGACGTCGATCGCGCCGGGCCGAAGAATCAATACTTCGATCGGCTCGACCCGGCCACGGATCTCCACCGTGCGGCGCTCGAAACCTTCCGAGCCCGCAGCATCGGCCACCGCGGCGCTGACGATCACCTCGCCAGCCTGCGCGGCGGCAGCAAGCCTCGCCGCGGTGTTGACGACATCGCCGAGCGCCGTGAAGTCCTCGATGGTGCCGCCCGGGCCGGTCCCTCCCACGAACGCCTCGCCCGTGTGCACCGCAGTTCCCACCGGAATCGGGCCGGACGGCGTCGCGTCGGGGCGCGCCGCGCGCTCGGCCACGTCGATCGCGGCTGCGACGGCGGCCGCAGCGTGGTTCGGTCCGCTGATTCCCCCGAAGAACAGGGCGACGACCTCGTCGCCGACGACCTTGTCGACGAGACCGTCGTGACCGATGATCGCCTCCGAAGCCAGCCGGTAGAAGCGCTCGAGGAAAGCGTGGAAGTCGGTCGGGCGCATCTGTTCGCCTAGCGCCGTCGAGCCGCGGACGTCCGAGAAGAGCAGTGTGACGGGGATCTCGACGCCGCTCATGCCTTGCTTGCGGAGCTTCCCCAGGCACTTGGTGCAGAGAGACGGATTCCCAGGGGAGCGTGCGAACCCGACGTGCCGGAGAACGAGACCGCCGATGCCCGCGAATGGCACTGCACAGAGCTTGCAGCGCGGAGGGGAGGGAAGTCGCCGAAAGACGCGCCGCCGCAGGAGCAGGCGGGCATGCTCGCCCATAAGAGCCGAGCGGACCTGTTCTGCGGTCAGGCGTTGGTCCGCCATGCGCCCAAATCTACGCCCGGATCGAAGAGCAGTCGAGATCGGGTTGGCCAGCGGCCACGCACGCGAAGGTCATGACCAGGTGGCTCGGGCGGAGCTCGATGAGCCTTTCGCGCGTCGTAGACTCACCAACCGTGCGGGACGAGGCGGCGGCGAGCGAGGCGCGGGCAAGGAAGACCGAGGTCCGCACGTTCCTGATCGCGGACATTCGTGGATACACGCACTACAGCCAAGAGTTTGGTGACAAGGCGGCCTCACAGCTGGCTCAACAATTCGCCGACCTGGTCCGCGAGACGCTATCCCAGGTCGAGGGCGAACTCCTCGAATTGCGGGGGGACGAAGCGCTCTGTGTCTTCGAGTCGGCCCGAACGGCCCTTGCTGCGGCGGTCGATCTCCAGCGGCGCCTTCGGCAGGAGAGCGGTGGCGGGTCGGCGCTTGCGCTCGGCGTCGGAGTCGGCCTAGACGTCGGGGAGGCCGTCTCAACGGAGGGCGGATACCGAGGGCGCGCGCTCAACACTGCGGCCCGGCTCTGCTCGCTCGCTAAGCCTGGGGAGATCTTGGCAAGCGAGACCGTCGTTGCCCTCGCAGGACGGGACGAGCGTTTCTCGTTCGCGCCCCGCCGGGCCGCGCGCGTCAAGGGAATCGATGCCCCTGTTCGCTTCGTCGAGGTCGTTCCGGATCCCCCTTTGCCGCCGGTCCGCGCGCCCTCCCGAGACACCGCCCCGAGACGGATCACCTCACGTGTCGTCCTGGCGTGTCTTGTGACGCTTCTGTTGATTGCGGGCGCCGCAGTCGCGGCCGTCCTCGTGTTCGGCGCTGAGGAGGACTCCGGCCCGGTCCCTCCTAATTCGCTCGCCGTCATCGACCCCGTCACGAACAAGGTCAGCTGGCACGTTGCGGTTGGGGAGGGGCCGACACTCGTCTCCGTCGCCGCGGGCCGAGCTTGGCTCCTCAACCGCGCGCAGACGGTCTCGCTCGTCGACGTGGAGGCGCGTTCTCATGTCAAGACCTTCGGCGTTCCGGCCATCCCTGCCGGCATTGCCGCAACTCCGGACGGCCTCTGGGTAGGGGACAGCAGCAAAGCCTCGGTTCTGAAGCTGGCCGCCGACACCACGCGAGTACTCGAGGAGATCGACGCCCCGCCGCTCGAGGTCGTGACGCTCCGAGCTGAGGGACAACCGTTCATCGATGGCGGCCCGATGGTGCTTGCGAGGGGCGCGCTCTGGTTCTTGAGCGGAGACGCAACCCTGACGCGGATCGATGCGAGGAGGGGGAAAGTGGAGGCACGGATCCGGCATGGGGGAATCCCGGGGGTTGGACCCGCGTACGTCGCAGCAGACGCCGCAGCGGTTTGGGTCTACGCAGCGGGGGGAGGGACTTTGACCCGCATCGATCCGGAGACCAACGAGGTCGTGAGCTCCACCGAGTTGGGGGCTTCAGGCCCCATGGCGGCAGGCTTCGGCAGTGTGTGGGTCGCCGACGTTTCCAACAACCAGGTCTTTCAATTCGCACCCGGGTCGGCCACCGGCTCACCCGCTCCTTCCGTAGTGCGCTCCGTTGCAGTGGGCGGACATCCCGTCGGAGTCGCCACCGGCGCGAAAGCGCTCTGGGTCGCGGTTGCGGACGGGACCGTCGCAAAGGTCAACCCCATTTCCGGAGAAGTGACAGACACGATCATGGTCGGCGGCAACCTGGGCGGCATCTACGCCGATGAAAACACCGTCTTGGTGACCGTTGACTAATCCTTCCCAGACTCGGCGCCCTCAAAGCGGGCTTTCCTAGACGCTCGCCTTCATCATCCGATCTTCTCGACGCGCAGGTCTCCGTCCTCCTCGACGACGAGGACGCCTTCGCCCTTGGAGATGGGTTCGACGACCTCCCCGACGAGGCCGAGAACGGCCGCCTCGTTCGTCGGGCTATGCCCCACGACAAGTGCCCGACCGCCCTCTGGGAGCGCATCGAGGACGCGTCTCAGCGCAGCGGCGAGCACGGCGGAGTCTTCCTCGACGAGCTCGGGGTCGGCCTTGCGCAGCGCCGGCAGATCGCCGCTCCCCGCCTTCTGATAGGCCGCACGCCAGCGCTCCTCGACGCCAGAGCGGAGGCCTGGCTCGACCACCGCTCCCTGCGGAACCTTCTCACCCAGTCCGGCGAGAAGGCAGGCGAGCGTTTGCGTCGCTCGCTGCGCCCCGGTCGAGACGAGCAGTTCGTAGTCGCCCGTCAAGCGGGATCCGATCTCGAGCGCCGCCTGCACGCCGTCAGACGTGAGCACGTCGCCATCGGCGTCCGTGTGGCGTCTCAGCTCGACGTACTTGGCCATCGCGCGTCCGTCAGCGGCTCGGAATCGAGAGCTCTCGGCCCGAATATGTCGCAGACTCCTCCGACTCCACATACGGGGCCATACGCTCGCGCCGCTCCTCCTCGGCGGCCGAGGATCGATAGCGCTCGCAGGAGTCCCCGGAATCCCAGTGGGAGACGCCGACGACAGTGCGCCCGTCGGCACCCACCCATTCGAACGCGCGCGTCATTCCCTCAGGCGGCTCAGGCGGTTCCCACGCCTGGCGCAGGTCCTCGAGCGCGCCCTCCTTGATCCGTCGCGTCGTCACCCACACGAAGAAGTCGCTCATAGCTCCCTTTCTGTCGCTGATGCGAGGCTACAGAGAGTTCCGCGGAGACCGCATCTCACGGCCCGAGCGGGAGCGCTACGCTCGGTTCTCGTGCGAACGGTCAGCTTCTTCTTCCCCGATCGGACGCTGACTGTTTCGGAGGCTGGGGCGGAATTTCTCGTCGCGCAGCTCGAGCGCCGCCCCGAGGCGTCCGAGGCGCCCGCCGCCTCGCGCAACGAATCGCGATGGAGGCTCACCGAGGGCGCTTCGCCCCGCCCGGCCAAGATCTCGAGCTCAACCTCGAGTAGCAGCGGGAGCTGCTCGAGGTGTTGAAGGCGACCGCCGAGGCCTGGCCTGAGGAAGAGCGCGCGGCGTTCCACGAGCTGCAGCTCGCGCTCGCCGTTCAAACGAGCCGGGCTGAGCAGGCGGATAGCTAGCTGGCGTCCTGCTCCGCAAACTCGACGAAACAGCACAGCGCATTGATGAGCTTCATCTGCTCGACCGTTCGGCACTCAGTGTCGAGGAGCCGCGGGCTCGCCACAACGTAGGCCAGGCAGCGCGCGCGGGAGACCGCGACGTTCAAGCGGTTCCGTGAGAAGAGGAAGTCGATGCCGCGGGGGACGTCCTCCCCGCTCGAGCTCGCCATCGAGAAGAAGGAGACGGTCGCCTCCTGGCCCTGGAATTTGTCCACGGTGCCCACCCTTACCTCCGCGGGCAGCGCCTCGCGGAGGCAGCGGACATGTGAGTTGTAGGGCGCGACGACGATGAAGTCGCCGTAGCCGAGCGGGCGCTCGACGCCGTTCTCCGTGTACGGCGTGCCGACCAAGCGTTCGATCTCCGCGGCCAGCGTTTTGGCTTCCTCGGGTGCTGCTGTCCGATGCCCCTCGTGAGGAACCGGAAGGAAGCGCACGCCGTTTCCGTCCGCGATCGAGCGCGTCGACGTGACCGGCGCCGGCTCCAGCCGCCCCTCGTAGAACGTCTCCGAGACGTACTCATTGACCTCTGGCCGCAGGCGCCACGTGTGCTCGAGGAAGACGCCCATCCCGGGCCGCAGGGTCTCGTCCTCGCCGAGCAGGTGCCCGAGCACGGACGCCTCCGCACCGGGCGGATGCGAGCCTTGCGAGACCTGCGGCAGCTGGTTCGGGTCGCCGAGAAGAACAAGGTTCCGCGCCGCCGTCCCGACCGCCAGAGCATCCGCGAGCGCGAACTGCCCGCCCTCGTCGACGAAGAGGGTGTCCAGGTGGTGATCGAGCTCCTCGCGCGCGAAGAGGTAGGACGTGCCCGCGATCAGGAGCGCCTCCTCATCGAGCATCGCGTCGTTCTCCCGCTCGTTCTCGATCAGCCCGCTGCCGTCGTACTGAGTTCCAGGATCGTCCCCACACTTCTTCAGCCCGCGAAACTCGAACCCGTCCGCGAGCGCCGCGTCCTCGACCTCCTCGAGGAACTTGTGGATCGCCTTGTGGCTGAGCGCCGTCACGCCCACCCGCCGGCCGGCCCGCATGAGCGCGATCGCCATGCGTGCGCCGTTCCAGGTCTTCCCGGAGCCGGGCGGCCCCTGCACGGGCAGGTAGCTGCCTGTGAATGAGAGCGCGGCTTCCCCGAGCGACCCGTCGAGACGAGCCTGCGGCGGTCGCCGCTCGAGAATCTCGACCAGCGCGGGATAGGACTCCATCGCCTTCGCGAAGCGGAGGACGGCGTCGCGCTGCACCCACGTCGGAAACGGCTCCGGCGGAATGAGCGCCTTCGGCAGCGGCTCCCCGGCGAGCGCGACCGCGCGTCGAAACGTCACAGTCCCCTGCTCGTCGTCGACGCGCACGTTGTAACCCCTCTTCGTCGCGGGATCGATGGCCGGCCCGCTGATCTTGTGTTCCTGCGCCGGGAACGTGAGCGTGTACTCGTAGGACTGCTTGATCTGCACGGGCTCGCCGACGGGCTCGAGCCCGCCGATCGTCTCGCTCGAGTCCTCGAGCTCCTCCGGGTCGAGCGTCAGGTTGTGGAAGTAGGCCCACCACTGCGGCCGCCCCTCGCGACGGTGGTAGTCGAGGAGCTGCGCGAGGAGCCAGCGCGGCCCCCCCACCTCGGCGTCGGCGAGGAGCTCGTCGCGCACGCGGTCGCGCTCCTGCTGTCGCTGGACGGCCTCCTCTTTCTTCTCCTCCGGCTTGCGCGGAACATGCCATGGCAGGTCGGGCCGCAGCCCGAGGAGCCAGCGGTGGAGCCCGAGCGTCGAGAGGCAGTCCTCTTCGTTGTAGGCGGCGATGCGCTCGAGGAGCGAGCCCTCCCCGGTCTCGAGCCAGGTCTCGAAGTCGAAGACGGCCTGGCTCCCGCCGTCGATCTCCGCCTCGCGGACGAAGCCGTAGAGCTCCTCCACCCGTTTGATCGAGTAGCCGGGCACCGAAGCGCGGAGCGCCTGCTTCGTCACGCGGAAGAGGTCGACGAGCACCTCGCCGCGCAGGAGGTCGTCCACCTCCTCCTCGCGCGTCCCGTGTTCGCCCGCGAGGCGCGTGAGCGCGGTGCGCTCGTACTGCGCGTAGTGGCAGACATGCATGCCGGGGAAGCGTCGGCGGCGCTCGACGAGGTAGTCGACGAGCTCCTCGAAGGCGCGCCGCTCCTCGTCGCGGTCGCGGGCCCAGAGGGTGCGGTAGAGCTCCTCTCCGTTCTCCGCGAGCTCGACCCAGCCGAAGAGGAACTCGAGCCCGCGGCCCGGCTCGTACCAGGGGTCGCCCTCGAAGTCGAGCCAGATGTCGCCCGGCGAGGGCTCCGGCATGAGGTCGAAGCCGCGCTCGTCCTCGAGTGGAAGCGGGTCGATCTTGTGCTCGTGGGTCTGGCGGTAGTGCTGCTGGAGGGAGGCTTGGTGACGGAGACCCTGGAAGGTGGTCGCGCGCATGCTCGGGACCTTGGTTTCGGTGTCCGCTTCGGCGAGCGCGGTGAGCGTGTCGATGTGGGCTTTGGTGAGCCGCTCGACCTGGAGACGCGAGACGCCAGCGACGAGCGTCAGGTGGTCGTCCTCCTCCCACTGCTTCTCGCAGAGCTCGAGGAAGTCGCAGAGGCCGCAGTGCTCGACGGGGTACGGGTACGTGGGCGTCTGGTTTTCGATCGCCTCGACGAAGCGCTGCCGGAGGCGGCGGTAGCAGGCGCCGTAGTCCGCCGGGCGAAAGGTCTCGCGCTCGCCGATGCCGGTGACGACGTGCATGCGCTCGGGATCGCGACCCTGGATGCGCGCGAGCTGCTCGGTGTAGAAGCAGAGCTGGAGAACATGCTCGGGACGCGAGTGACGCGCGAGTTTCGTGTCGACGACCTCGTAGGAGCCGTCCGGGAGGCGTTCGAGGAAGTCGGCGATCCCGCGCCAGCCAGAGTGTTCGAACTGCGCCTGGTAGATGACGTCGGCTTGCGCTAGCCGGATGGCTTCTTCGCTTTCTTCTGCAGTTTGGGGCATTGCGACCATGAGCCCGGCGGCCCGAAGCCGCTCGAGGTAGCGCCGCTCGTGCTCCTCCCCCTTCTGACGAATCAGGTCAGCGTGAAGGTTGACGCGGTAGGGCTTGGTGAGCTGTCCGCGCTCGACGCCGACCTGGAGCGTCGTCAGGTGCGGGCAGGCGAGGAACGCGTTGAGGTCTGACGGGGAGAACATGAGTCCGTCTCTGCCGGGGCGCACCTTCCCACTCTGGTATGCAGCCAGGCGTGGTTTCCAGGGCGTGTCTGCCGCCAGGCTGGCAACCTTTCATATCGGCGTCTGGCTCCAAACCGAGCGGTGTTCGGACCGCAGGGCCCAATCGGGGGTCGTCGAAAGCCCAGATTCCCAGGTGCCGCCAGGCGGTCTTTCCTCTGTCCTTCGGCTAGCCCCGAAACCAGTCCGCGAGCGGCACGCGTGCGGAGAGCACGCCGAAGTCGCCGTCGTCGCGGAGCGACGCAGCCGCGTCCGCGAACGCCCTCGCTGCGACCCAGGTGAGGGCGCCCCCGACGCTGACCCGCTGCGAGCCCGCCTCGAATACTTCGGCAACCGTGAGCCCGGGCACGGCGAGCACGTTCACGGGCTTCACGAGCGCCTCACAGACGACGCGGATCTCCTCGACAGTGGCCAGGCCCGGCGCGTACAGGACGTCGGCGCCGGCGCTCTCGTAGGCCTCCAGGCGCGCAACTGTGTCGTCGAGATTCGGATTGCCTCGGATGTGGTTCTCGGCGCGCGCGGTGAGCATGAACGGGAAGCCGAGGGCGCGCGCCACTTCGACAGCCGCCGCGACGCGCTCGACGGCGTGTGAGCGCTCGTAGATCGTGCCGTCGGGGTCGTAGTCCTCGATCGAACCGCCGACGGCCCCAGCCGCGGCGGCGCGGGCGACCGCATGCGCGGCATCCTCCGGCTCGGGGCCGTACCCGTTCTCGAGGTCGGCCGACACAGGGAGAGACGTCGCGGCATCGAGCGCCGCGACATGGGCCGCAACCTCGTCGATCGTCACGCCGCCGTCGAGGCGACCGAGCGTGAAGGCGAAGCCGGAGCTCGTCGTCGCGAGCGCGCGAAAGCCGAGCGCCTCGAGCACGCGCGCCGAGCCGGCGTCCCAGGGGTTCGGGATCACGAACGGCTCGCCCGTATGGAGGGCGGCGAACGCCGCCGCTTTCTCTTCCTGCCTACTCGCGGGCGACATCCCCCAACCTTGCCACGCTTCGGACCTCGAGTCCTATCCTGCCGTGAGCTCGACCCGCCGGGAATCCGACTCGAAAGGACACGAGAAATGAGAAAGCTGGTCGTGAGCACCTTCATGACACTCGACGGGGTCATGCAGGCCCCGGGCGGTCCTGAAGAGGACGACAGCGGCGGCTTCGCCCACGGTGGCTGGTCGGTGAACTACTGGGACGAGCAGATGGGTCAGGTCATGGGCGAGGCGATGAGCGCGCCGTTCGACCTCCTGCTCGGGCGCAAGACCTACGACATCTTCGCCGCCTATTGGCCGCACGCCACAGATCAACCCGGCGCCAAGCCGTTGAACGACGCCACCAAGTACGTCGTATCGCGGGGTCGTCCCACACTGGAATGGAGCGAGTCGGTCCTGATCGAGGGAGACGCGGCCGAAGGAATCGCCGCGCTCAAGCAGGAGGATGGGCCGGAGCTGCAGGTGCACGGCAGCGGGAACCTGATCCAGACGCTCTTGCGCCACAACCTCGTCGACCAATACAACCTGTGGGTCTTCCCCCTCGTCATCGGATCGGGCAAGCGCCTGTTCTCGGATGGCACCGTCCCTTCGGCGTTGAAGCTGGTCGACAGCAAGGTCTCGAGCACGGGAGTCGTGATGGGCACGTACGAGCCGGCCGGCGAGATCGTCACCGGATCGTTCGCGCTGGAGTAACTCGCTCAGCGTCCGAGCCGCGTCTTCCGCCGGATCCCGAGGCGGCGCTGGAGCGCTCGATCCTCCTGGCCGTCTTTACGTGCTGCCCATACGAAGAGGTAGCCGACGACAGCAAGCGGGATGGTAAGGATCGCCACAGCGACTATCTCGGCGGCCAGCTTCATCGCGAGTCAGTGTTGCAGGCTCGATGCCGGGCGCGCCAAAGGCGAGCGGACATGCGACTGGAGGCTTATGCAGCGGCCGCGACGAGCACCACGAGCGCGGCGATGACCACGACGGGCACGAGGAGCGCGGAGACGAGCGTGGTGACGAGGAACGGCACGCTGAAGAGCGGAAGGAGCGGCGCGTGAGGCGCGAGCAGGTCCCGAGCCGAGCGCACGAGCGTCGCGAGCCGCCAGGTGCTCCCCGGCAGGCGTCGCCACGCCGGCCGCTCGCGCTCCTGCGCGTCGCGAGCGATCGCGCGGAGCTCCGAGGCGTGCTCGCGCGTCGTTCCCGGGTAGCTGCGCAGCTTGTCGGGCAGCTCGACCACCTCCCCGAGCACAAACGAGAACGCGAGCAGGACGGCCGCCGGGACTGCAAGCAGGACGCAGAGGACGGCGAAGCCGGCCCAGTCCTCCCC
>Ga0126312_10003454_pt1 | contig 10675 bp, 11 predicted proteins | sample Plot104A_FD_92537 | JGI IMG/M metagenome (GOLD analysis project Ga0126312, IMG submission 92537) | Serpentine soil microbial communities from UC McLaughlin Reserve, CA, USA - Plot104A | ecosystem: Environmental > Terrestrial > Soil > Grasslands | place: USA: UC McLaughlin Reserve, Lake County...
AACGGCGCCAGCCGTTGTTACGTCTTCCATTCATCGTGGAACTCCTTCAGTGCGGCTTTTACTGGGAGCGCACCACTGTTTCGCGCGGAGGACGCGCGCAGAAGGTGCCTAGCCCCACTCTTGCGGTACGGCTACCCGCACCTGCGTGTCTGACCCTTGGCAGGCACGCCCGTGAGTTGTAGGTTCGCGCTGCGCACGATGCGGCTCGTGGCGTTGTGACCGGGCAGCGAGAGGACGAGGAGGGATTTCATGTTCCGGGTTCCATCGACGATGATCTTGCGTCTTGTTCTGCTTCTCGTCGCGCTCTTGTTGGGCGCGAGCGCCGGTGGATCCACGGCGAGCGCTACACCGCCGGCGCCCGACCTCGGCCCGAACGTGGTCGTTTTCGACCCGAGCACGCCGATCGCCCAGATCCAGGCGACCGTGAACGCGATCCACGCCCAACAGGTCGACGCGGAGATGGGCACGAACCGCTACGCGCTCCTGTTCAAGCCGGGCACCTACGGCACGGTCGCCCAGCCGCTGCAGATGAAGGTGGGCTACTACACCGAGGTCGCGGGCCTGGGCGCCTCGCCGGCCGACGTGACGATCAACGGCAAGATCGAGGTCTACAACCGCTGCCTCGACGGCGGGGGCACGACCAACTGCCACGCCCTCGTCAACTTCTGGCGCACGCTGTCCAACCTGTCGCTGATCGTCAACGGCGCCGGGCAGGACGGCTGTCGCGCGTCCGCCAACTTCTGGGCCGTCTCGCAGGCGTCGTCGATGAGGCGACTCGACATCTCCGGCGGCAACCTCTCGCTGATGGACTACTGCACGGCCGGGCCGCAGTACGCGAGCGGCGGGTTCATCGCCGACTCGAACGTGCCGTTCACCGTCAACGGCTCACAGCAGCAGTGGCTGATCCGCAACAGCCGGATCGGCGGCTGGTCGAACGGCGTCTGGAACCAGGTGTTTGCGGGTGTCGCCGGCGCTCCGATCGACGCGACGTTCCCGAACCCGCCGTACACGACGCTCGCCGCAACGCCCGTCAGCCGCGAGAAGCCGTACCTGTTCGTCGACGCGGAGGGGAACTACAACGTCCGGGTGCCTTCGGCGCAGACGGACTCCAGCGGCACGTCCTGGGGTGCGGCGATGACGCCGGGACGGACGATCCCGCTGAGCGACTTCTTCGTCGCGAAGCCGTCGGACTCGGTGAAGGCGATCAATCGCGAGCTGGCGCGCGGCAGGAATCTGCTTCTCACCCCGGGCGTCTACGACGTCGGGGACAGCATCTCCGTCAAGCGGGCGAACACGGTCGTCCTCGGCCTGGGGCTCGCGACGCTCACCGCCGTCGACGGCGCCGTCCCGCTCGAGGTCGCCGACGTCCCCGGGGTCATCGTCGCGGGCGTGACGATCGACGCAGGCACCGTCGAGTCGCCGGTACTCCTCCAGATCGGGAAGAGCAAGGGCAAGACAAGCTCCAAGAAGAGCGATCCGTCCAATCCGACGACGCTTTCGGACGTGTACTTCCGCGTCGGCGGGCCGCACGTCGGCAGGGCCGAGATCGCGCTCGAGGTCAACAGCAACGACGTCCTGATCGACCACACCTGGGTGTGGCGTGCCGACCACGGGGTCGAGGGCTTCTCCGGCGACACCGAGCGCTGGAACACGAACACCGGTCGCAACGGCGTCGTCGTGAACGGTGACGACGTGACGGCCACGGGCCTGTTCGTCGAGCACTTCCAGCAGTACAACACCGTCTGGAACGGCGAGCGCGGCGTGACGATCCTGTACCAGAACGAGCTGCCGTACGACCCCCCGACCCAGGCGGACTGGATGCACGACGGGGTGGAAGGCTGGGCCGGGTACAAGGTCGGCGACCAGGTGACGACGCACAACCTCTACGGCGGCGGTGTCTACGTCTTCAACCAGAACAACCCGTCGATCCACACCGAGAACGGGTTCGAGGTTCCCGAGACGCCGGGTGTCCAGCTGCACCACATCATGACCGTGAACCTGAGTGCCGGAACGATCGACCACGTCGTCAACGGCGTGGGCGCCGCGGCCGACACGACCAGGATCGGCGTCCCTGTCTACATCGTCGACTACCCGTGAGACCGCGTTGACGTAGGGCCGGCGCGAACGCGAGGCGGCGTGCCGCGTCAGCCCTGCGCGTCGAGCTCCTCGAGTTGGCGGCGCGCCGCGTCCGAGAGATGCGGCGCGACGCCGAGCTCGCGCAGGAGCTCGGCGACGTCCGCCATCTCTCTCGCGCGGCGCCTTGCGTGGCGGCGGCTTCCTTCCTCCAGCCGCACGAGGGTTCCGTCGTCGGCCGTCTGGAAGAGGTCGAGGAGCTCTGCGCGCATCCAGTCCTCGACGCCTGCCGCGCGCGCTGCGGCCAGCGCTTCGACGACGACGCTCGCGACGCCTTTCCACCCGACGCTGCGCAGGAGCTTCCGCTTCGCAGCGGCGCCGGGCGGCCCGGGGATGATCGTGATCGGCATCCCGAACGGCTCCAGTACGCGGCGGAACGCGTCCGCGCCCGGCCCCGATGCCGCCGCCGGTGTCCTGACGCCGTGGCCGGGGACGGGTGTCATCAACGCGACGTCCGCGAACACCGCCCCCGTCGGCGCCACGAGCGCCGCGAGCTCTTCCTTGAGCGCGCTGCCGGAGGTGTTGGCGTCCGCGTAGACCTGACCCGGACGCAGCACCGTCAGCACGGACCGGGCGGCTTCGAGCGCGTCCGCGGCGGTCGTGAGGCTGAGGACGACCTCCGCGCCGGCGGCGGCCGCTGTCGGCGACGTCACGTCGGGGAGCGTCTGCGGCAGCGGGTCGTACCCTTGCACCGTCGCGCCCGCGGCCCGCAGGTCCGCCGCGATCAGACCGCCCGCCTCGCCCAGCCCGAGCATCCCGACAATCGGCACGCGCGCGATCGTAGTCGTCGCTGCGTCGCGCCTCTCGCCACCGGCCGTCCGGCGCCGGCCGGTGGCTCGAGTCTTGCTAGAGCCCCGGGTTCGACGAGCCGTCCTGCGGCGACGGCGTCGACGGCGCGGGGGTCGTCTCCGGACTCGACGGCGTGGTCGAGTCGCCGCCCGCGCCGCCGCCGAAGCCGCCGCTGTCGCCGCCTATGTCCGGGCAATCGCCGCCCTGGTGTCCGCCGTCAACCGCGAACGTCGAGTGCGGTCCGGCGTACGACGCGACGGGCGACGGCGAGCTCGTGTTGCCCGACCCGGACCCGCCCGACGCCATCGCGACGGCCGCCCAGACCGTCGCCGCGACGAGCACCGCGACGACGGCGACCCAGAGGCTCGCGCGACTGGTCTTGGTCTCGTTCATTCGTACCTCCTTTCTGGTCTCGAGGTGAAGGCCGTCCGAGCTACGGGATCCGGTGGAACCACGCGAGGGAGAGGGCGGAGCCGGCGAGGACCAGGAAGGCGCCCGCGCCGGTCAGCACTGCCGTCAGCTCGCGCTGCTCGATCTCGGTGCCGACCTGGGAGCCGATCCGGTTGTAGACGCTCCGGAGCGACGAGGCGTCGGCCGCTTCGAAGAACCTGCCGCCGGTCCTCTCGGCGACGGCGGCCAGCGTCGTCGGGTCGGGCGGGACGCGGTAGATGCGCGACTCGCCGTCGGCCGACGTCGTCGTGATCGTGCCCGCGTCGGTCCCGAGCGCCACCGTGTAGACCGGCACCTTCGCCTTCGCGGCCTGCGCCGCGGCCTCGAGCGGCGTTGCGTCGCCGGTCGTGTTCGCGCCGTCCGAGAGGAGGAGCACGACGAGCGGCGTGCCGTTCGAGGCCGCCTTCGCGTTCAGGCTCGTGAGCCCGACCTTCACCGAGCGCGTGATCGCGTCGCCGAGCGCGGTGCCGTTGTCGGCCTCGAGCGTCGTCAGCGCCTTTACCGCCTGGTCGTGATTCGCTGTCGGCGGAAGCACGACGTCGGCCTGGTCCGAGAACGAGACGAGGCCGACCTTGAAGTTCTTCGGCAACCCCTTCACGAACGTGGCCGCGGCCGCCCGCGCCGCGGCCACCCGCGTGGGCGAGACGTCGGTCGCGAGCATCGATCCCGAGCGGTCGATCGCGAGGATCACCGTCCCTTCCTCACGCGGCACGGCGACCGCCACCTGCGGCCGCGCGACGCCGACGATCAGCGCCGCGAGCGCCGTCAGGACGAGGAGCGGGGGAACGTGACGGCGCCAGCGCGGCGCGCGGTCGACCACGTTCGCGAGCAGGGGGAGGTTCGTGAAGCGCAGCGCGTACTTCACCCGGCGCCGCTGCACGACCGCGTACGCGACGAGCAGGATCGGCACCAGCGCGAGCGCGGCGAGGGCGATCGGGAACGCGAACGTCATCGCCGCACCTTCTCGAGCTGCAGGAACCGCACGAGCGTCCGCAGCCAGTCGCCCGAAGTCGAGACGACGACGTGGGGGACGCGCGCCGAGCGGAAGGTGCGCGCGAGCTCGTCGCGCTCCGCTGCGGCGCTGTCGGCGAAGCGCGCGCGCATCCGCGCGTCGCGCGTGTCGACCTGGAGCTGCTCGCGCGTCTCCGGGTCGACGAGCCATACGGTCCCGACGTTGGGCAGCTCCTGCTCGCGCGGGTCGCGGATCTCAACGGCGAGGACGTCGTGCCGCGCGCCGAGACGCACCAGCTCTCGCCGCCAGTCGAGCGGGCCGCGGAAGTCGGACACGGCGACGACGAGCGAGCGGCGGCGCACGAGTCGCGCCGCGCGGGCGCACGCCTCGCCGAACGACGTCGTACCGAGCGGCTCGCCCGCCGGCTCCTGCCGCAACGTCTCGAGCAGCGCGAGCAGGCCGCGGCGGCCGTGCCGGTCCGGATGCGCCGAGGGATCGACGCCGCCGAACGTCGCGACCCCGAGGCGGTTGCCGCGCCTTGCCGTCACGTGCCCGACCGCGAGCGCGACTCCCTCGGCGACGTCCCACTTGCGGCGGTCGGCGGTGCCGAACGCCATCGAAGCCGACGTGTCGAGCAGGAGCCACGTTCGCAGCGCGCGCTCCGCGACGTGCACTCTCACGTGCGTCTCGCGCGTCCGCGCGGTCACGTTCCAGTCGATCCTGCGCACATCGTCGCCCGTGACGTAGGGCCGGACCTGCGCGAGCTCCGTTCCGTCGCCGAGCGTCGTCGCCCGATGGTCGCCTGCGAGCAGGCTGTCCACGCGGCGGCGGACGGTGAGGTCCAGCTTGCTGAGGTGCCCGTCGCGGATCCGTCCCGGGCCGGGCCGGTCCGGCGTCCGCGTGCGCGGCACGAGCTCGACGACGCTCACGACGCAGCCTCGTGGCGCACGAAGTCCTGCTCGGGCAGCTCGACCGCTTCGAGGACGCTGTCGAGGACGCCGTCGGGCGTGACGTCGTCGGCGAGCGCCTCATAGCTGAGGACGATCCGGTGCCGGAAGACGTCCTTCATCAGGTCGCGAAGGTCGTCCGCGACGACGTAGCGCCGGCCGCGCAGGAGCGCGAGCGCCCGCGCCGCCAGCGCGAGGTTGATCGGGCCGCGCGGACTGACGCCGTACTCGACGTAGGAGCCGAGCGCCGGGAGCCCCGCCTGTGCCAGGTCGCGCGTCGCTGCCGCGAGCCGCTGCGCGTACCGCGTCAGCGCCGGGTCGACGTAGACCCTCCGAACCGTCCCCTGCAGCCCGGCGAGCTCCTCGAGCGACAGCGCCTGGTCGACGTTGACGGCACCGGCCAGTGCACGGTCGATGACGACGAGCTCGTCCGCCGCGTCCGGGTAGTCGACGAGCACCTTGAGCATGAAGCGGTCGACCTGCGCTTCGGGCAGGGCGTACGTGCCCTCGGACTCGATCGGGTTCTGCGTCGCCATCACGAGGAACGGCGGCGGGACGGGGAACGTCTCCTTGCCGATCGTGACGTGGCTCTCCTGCATCACCTCGAGCAGCGCCGACTGCACCTTCGCCGGAGCGCGGTTGATCTCGTCCGCGAGGAGGAAGTTGCAGAACACGGGGCCGAGCTCGACGTCGAAGGCGTCGCTTCCCGACCGGTAGACGCGCGTGCCGACGAGATCCGACGGGACGAGGTCGGGCGTGAACTGCACCCGGTGGAAGGTGCCGCCGAGAACTGCGGCGACCGTCTTGATCGTCAGCGTCTTCGCGAGCCCCGGCACGCCCTCGATGAGGAGGTGCCCGCCCGCGAGCAGGCCGACGAACGTGCGCTCGAGGAGTGTGTCCTGGCCCGCGATCACGCGCCGGATCTCGTAGGCCGCGCGCTCGATCATGCGCCCGGCGCCGTCGCCGTCGTTGAGGGCCGTCAGGTGTCGGTGATCGGTCATGATGCGGTCTCCTTTCGGTCTGGAGCGGGGCCGGAGAAGGCCGCGCCGGCGACCTTCTCCGGTCCCTCGTGGACTGCCTGCGCCGCGCTCGTCCACCTGGTGGTCATGCGCTCCAGCGAACCAGCGCCACCTGAACGTCAGGTCTCAGCGGGCTTGGACTTCGCTGTGAGCGGCCACTTGACTTCGCCCTGCGAGAGGTCGAAAGTGGACGCTCCCGCGAGCTGAGGGGGACCGATGCTTCCAGTACACATCGCGCTCGTGTCGTGGACGCGCAGGACCGACCCGCGCGATCTCAGTCACGTTGCGGCGGCGCTTCAGAAGCAGGCGATTCGCGATCTGGCGCCGATCTGGAGGGTGGCGGCGACGGTCGATGTCTTCCCGACGCTCCGCGCCGTGCCCGCCGGGTACTGGCCGGTCGTGATCGTGGACGACGTCAAGGGTGCGGCCGGCTACCACCAGGACAGCCACGGCCACCCGTACGCGCTCGTCGAGTACAGCCGCAGTTGGTCGCTGACGGCGAGCCACGAGGTACTGGAGATGCTCTGCGACCCGTGGGGGCGCCGCGTCGTCGCGGGCCGGTCGCCGAAGCTCGACCAGGGCCAGGTCGAGTTCCTCGTCGAGGCATGCGACCCTTGCGAATCGTCGGCCTACGCGTACACGATCAACGGCGTGCTCGTCTCCGACTTCATCACGCCCTACTACTACGACCCGCGGCGGACCGTCGGCGCGCGCTACTCGTTCACCGGAGCCGTAACGCGGCCGCGCCACATCCTCGCGGGCGGGTACGTCTCGTGGTGGGACCCGCAGACGAATCACGTGTGGCAGCAGGTGTGGTTCGGCCCCGAGCGAGAGTTCGTCGACCTCGGCGAGGGGGGCTTCGCCTCCGGGATGTCGCTGCGGGAGTTCGTCGACGTGAACTCTCAGCACCCGGGCATCGACACCGGCCTCGACGAGGGCGACGAGATGCTCGCCGACGCGCGCGACGCCTGGCACGGCGCCAACGCCACCGCCGACGCACGCGGAGCGCGGCTCGAGGAGGAGCTCGCGCGGTGGGCAGCAGGCTAGCCAGGCCCTATGATTCACCCGCAGTCGTCAGTCGGCGCCGACCAAGGAGCTGAGATGCGCCACGCGTTCATGTCCATCGCGAAGGGCTTTGTGACCTATTCGGAGGATATGACGCGTGGCGAGGAAAGAGCTGAACCTTGGGATCCTGGCGCATGTAGACGCCGGTAAGACGACTCTCACGGAGCGCCTGCTGTACGAGGCAGGCGTCATCGCCGATCCCGGAAGCGTCGACCGCGGGACGACGCAGACGGACTCGCTCGCGCTCGAGCGCAGGCGCGGGATCACGATCAGGTCGGCCGTCGCGTCGTTCGCGATCGGCGACGTGCACGTGAACCTGATCGACACGCCGGGGCATCCCGATTTCATTGCAGAGGTGGAGCGCGTGCTGAGCGTGCTCGACGGGGCGGTGCTCGTCCTGTCGGCCGTCGAGGGGGTGCAGCCGCAGACGCGGATTCTGATGCGCGCGCTGCAGCGGCTGCGGATCCCGACGCTGCTCTTCGTGAACAAGATCGACCGCGCAGGAGCGAGCGACGAGCGCGTCTTGCGCGACGTGTCGGAGCGGCTGACGTCGGGAGTCGTCGCGATGGGGACTCCGCGCGAGCTCGGAACGCGTGCCGCCTCCTTCGCGGTCCCGCGCGAGGAGGATTCCGACTTCCGTGCGCGGCTGACGGAGGTGCTGGCCGAGCACGACGACGCGGTCCTGGCCGCGTACGTCGCGGACGAGGCCGGCGTCTCGTCGCGCCGCCTCAGCCAGGCACTGGCGAGGCTGACGAGGGAGACGCGCGTGCATCCGGTCTTCTTCGGGTCGGCGATCACCGGCGCAGGGGTGTCCGCGCTGACGGCCGGGATCGCCGAGCTCCTCCCGGTTGCGGGCGGCGATCCCGACGGTCCGGTCTCCGCGCAGGTGTTCAAGATCGAGCGCGGCGCAGGCGGCGAGAAGGTCGCGTACGTCCGGATGGTCTCCGGGACGATCCGGACGCGCGACAGGGCTCGGTTCGGCCGCGGAGACGAGGCGAAGGTCACCGCGCTCGCCGTCTTCGAGCGCGCGCAGGCCGAGCAACGGCCGTCAGTCTCCGCCGGCGCGGTCGCGAAGGTGTGGGGTCTCGAGGAGGTCCAGGTGGGCGACCGGATCGGCGAGGCCGCGCATGCGGGAGCAGATCGCCACTTTGCGCCGCCGACCCTGGAGGCGGTGGTCGTTCCGCGGAGCGCGGACGATCGGGCATGCCTCCGCGCGGCGCTCACGCAACTCGCCGAGCAGGACCCGCTGATCGACGTCCGGCAGGACGACACGCGCCGGGAGCTCTCCGTTTCGCTCTACGGCGAGGTCCAGAAGGAGGTGATCGAGGCGACGCTCGCGGACGACTTCGGCCTCGCCGTCACGTTCAGCGAGACGACGCCGATCTACGTCGAGCGCCCGCTCGGGACCGGCGAGGCGATCGAGGTCCTGCACGCGCCGACGAATCCGTTCCTCGCCACGATCGCCCTGCGCGTCGAGCCCGCACCCGTGGGAAGCGGCATCGAGCTCCGCCTCGACATCGATCCTCGCACCGTGCCGCTCTACCTCTACAAGACGCTTGCCAGCTTCAAGGAGCACATGGACGAGTACGTCCGCCGGACGCTGCGCGAGGGGCTCTTCGGCTGGCAGATCGCCGACTGCATCGTGACGATGACGAAATGCATCTACAGCGTCCCCGACGGGCCGCCGTCGAGACGCGGGCCGCTCAGCACCGCGGCCGACTTTCGCAAGCTCACGCCGATCGTCGTCATGCAGGCTCTCCGGGACGCCGGCACCGTCGTCTGCGAGCCCACGCTCAGAGTCAGCCTCGAGATCCCGACGAGCTCGTTACGGACGGTGCTGGCAGCCCTGGCGCGACTCGGTGCGGGGGTCGAGACGCCGTCGCTGCAGAGCGAGCTCGCGGTCGTCGAGACGGTCGTGGCCGCGGCGCGCGTGAACGAACTGCAGCGGCAGCTCCCGAGGCTGACCAGCGGCGAGGGCGTGCTCGACTCGACCTTCGACGGCTACCAGCCGGTGAAGGGCGACCAGCCGAGGCGCCGGCGGACGACCGCGAACCCGCTCAACCTCGCGGAGTACACGATGGAGCTCGCGCGGCGCGCCACCGGGCCCGCCGCCGAGCGGTGAAGACCGCGCGAGCGCCCGTCACCACAGGCTCAGCTCCAGGTACCTCAGGGCCACGCAGCCGACGGAGCGATCGCCCGAGCGCGCGACGAGCAGGCAGCCGCGACGCGGAGCGTAGGCGCCGGGAAGCGTCGCCAGCTCGCCGTCGAACCCCCGACCAAGATCGCCTTTCCGTACAGGCACGGCCGCCCGTGCAGTCCGATCGAGGTAGGTCTCACCGCACCTGACGATAGTCCTCATCGCCCTTGTAACTCACCTGCGGCGATGCAATTCTCAGACTGCGGCGGGCGAGCCGCGGTTCTTTGCGGCGGAGTCGCGCTCGCCCGGCCGCGACTCCGCTTGACCCTGCGACCCTGCCGCGCGATCTGCGAAGATTGGACTGCGGCACCATGAACCGAACTGCGGCACGATGAATCGAGACGATCTCGTCAGCCATGACGGGCGGTTGTACTTCGTCCGCGGCGTCGACCCTGCCGGCGTGTTCGAGGCGCGCGTGTACCTCGAGGATGCCGAGACGGGCGAGCCTAAGACAATCCCGCTCGAGGAGCTCCGCGAGGGCCGGCGCGTCCTGTACGAGGGCGAGCCGGGCCCCGGGCGAGTCGCGTAGCTCGCGACGACGAGGCCGGAGCCCCGCGGGGGGCCCCGGCCGTTCGTTCTCCCCCGTTACTCCGAGATCTGCTCTACGACCTCGCCCGTCCGGGCGTCGTCACCGTGGCGCGCCACGTCGGCCTGGGAGACGATGCCGACGAGCCGGCCGTCCTCCTCCACGACGGGGAGGCGGCGCAACTGGTGCTGCGCCATCAGCCGCAGCGCCTCGTCGAGGTCCTGCTGCGGGTCGATCGTCACGACGTCCTGCGACGCGATCTCGCGGACCGTTGTCTGGGCCCCGTCCCGGCCCTCCGCGACCGCGCGGATCGCGATGTCGCGGTCGGTGATGACGCCGGCGAGGCTGTCGCCTTCGGTGATCGGGACGACGCCTGTGTCCTCGTCGCGCATGATCTTCGCCGCGTCCTGGATCGTCTGGTCGGGCGAGACGGTGCGCGGATTCTCCGTCATGAGCTCGCGGATGGTCTGAGCCATGTATCCCCTTTCGTCTGTTTCCGGGATCTCCCCGCGTGACAACGGAGCCAAACAGGTAGAAGATGCGGGCATGACGCTTCCGCGCCCGCCCAGCTAGATCGCCCCGCGGCGCCGGCGCCGA
>Ga0126312_10003455_pt1 | contig 10674 bp, 7 predicted proteins | sample Plot104A_FD_92537 | JGI IMG/M metagenome (GOLD analysis project Ga0126312, IMG submission 92537) | Serpentine soil microbial communities from UC McLaughlin Reserve, CA, USA - Plot104A | ecosystem: Environmental > Terrestrial > Soil > Grasslands | place: USA: UC McLaughlin Reserve, Lake County...
ACCTCGGGATCGCCTGGGACGGCGACGCCGACCGCTGCTTCTTCATCGACGAGACCGGCAGCTTCGTCGACGGCGACTTCCTCACCGCGATGCTCGCCACATCGCTGCTGCGCAAGAACCCGGGCGCCCACATGCTGTACGACGTCCGCGCCAGCCGCGCGGTCCCGGACACGATCGCCGGGCTGGGCGGGGTGCCGCATGTCAACCGGGTCGGCCACGCGTTCTTCAAGATCGGGATGCGCGAGCACGACGCGGCGTTCGGGGGCGAGGTCTCGGGTCACTACTACTTCCGCGACTTCTGGAGCGCCGACTCGGGGACGATCCCCGCCCTGCTCGTCCTCGAGCTGCTGTCGGTCGAGGACAAGCCGCTGTCCGAGCTGGTCGGCGCGTACCGGGAGCGGTACTTCATCTCCGGCGAGATCAACTCCGAGGTCGCCGACCAGGAGGCGAAGATGAACGAGCTCGCGGATCGCTACGCGGAGGGCGAGACCTCGTGGCTGGACGGGGTCTCAATCGACTTTCCCCAGTGGCATTTCAACGTCCGCCCCTCCAACACCGAGCCGCTGCTGCGGCTCAACCTCGAGTCGCTCGTCTCCCGGGAGGACATGGAGCAGAAGCGGGACCAGGTGTTGGAGCTCATCCGCTCGTGACCCCGGAGGAGGCCCTGGAGCGGGCGGCGGGGGTGGGAATCCACACGCTGCGGCTGCCGACCCCGTTCATGATCGGCCGGGTGAACACCTATCTGATCGAGGACGACCCGCTGACCCTGATCGACACGGGCGCCAACTCCGGAAAGGGGCTCGACGAGCTGGAGCAGCAGCTCGGCGAGCACGGCCGCTCGATCGAGGACCTCGAACTGCTGATCCTCACCCACCAGCACATCGACCACATCGGGCTGGCGGAGATCATCGCCTCGCGTTCGGGCGCCGAGGTGGCGGCGATCGACGCGGCTGCCGGCTTCCTCGAGAACTTCGGGGAGGACACGGAGCGAGACGACCAGTTCGCCGCTTCGCTGATGCTGAGCCAGGGTGTTCCCGAGGATGTCGTCACCGCGCTCCAGACCGTGTCGCGCAGCTTCCGCGCCTGGGGGTCGCGTCCGAAGGTGACCCGGCCGCTTCGCGACGGGGAGGTTCTCGAGCTGCGCGACCGCTCGCTCGAGGTCCAGCACCGCCCCGGCCACAGCCCGTCGGACACCCTGCTGTGGGACGCCGACCGGCGGATCCTGATTGCGGCCGACCACCTGATCGCGCACATCTCGTCCAACGCGCTGATCACCCGGCCGCTCGACGGATCGGCGGAGCGACCGCAGGCGCTGGTCACCTACATCGAGTCGATGCGCCGAACGCGTGAGCTGCCCGCCGAGATCGTGCTGTCGGGGCACGGGGAGCCGATCACCGATCACGTCGCGCTGATCGACGAGCGCCTCGAGCGCCATCGCCAGCGGGCCGAGAAGATCCACGAGCTTGTGGCCGAGCGCCCGCGCACCGGCTATGAGCTCGCCCAGGCGCTGTGGGGAAACGTCGCCGTCACGCAGGCCTTCCTGACGATCTCCGAGGTGATCGGCCACCTCGACCTGCTGATCAACGACGGGCGGGTGCGGGAGCTCAGCGGCGAGAACGGAGTGGTGCGCTACGAGGCGGTCCCGTGAGCGCGAGGCTCACCAAGGGTGGGGGTGGGCGGGGAATTTGATGGTGGGCCGAGCGCGAACAAGTGAGTGATGTGAACGCGGCGAAACAGCGCATGCTGGTGATCGTCAATCCGTACGCGACCACCGTCTCGGATCGGCTCAAGAACCTGGTCGTGTACGCGCTCCAGGGGCGCTACGACGTCACCGCCGTGATGACCGAGGCCCGCGCCCACGCGATCGAGATCGGGCGCGAGGCTCGCGACGGCCACTACGAGATCGTGGTGGCGTTCGGAGGCGACGGCACGTTGAACGAGGTCGCCAACGGCCTCCGAGGTACCCCGGTCCCGGTGTCCGTTCTGCCCGGAGGGTCGACCAATGTCGTCTGCCGCACGCTGGGGATACCCCACGACGTCGTCGACGCCACCGAGCACCTGCTCGGCCTGGCGGACGACTTCCACCCCCGCCCCATTGACCTCGGCGTCGTCAACGACCGGCGGTTCGTGTTCGCGTGCGGCGCCGGGCTCGACGCGGCGGTGGTCCAACGGGTGGACTCGCACCCAAGGCTCAAGGCCCGCGGCGGGGAGTGGTACTTCACCTGGTCGGCGGTGTCGGCGTTCTACCGCCGCTACCTGCGCGACCCGGTCCGGCTCCGCCTCCAAGTGGACGGCGACTCGGTCGAGGGGATCACGGCGATCGCCCAGAACTCGGACCCCTACTCCTACTTCCGCAACCAGCCGCTGCACGTCTGCGAGGGCGCGGCGCTCGACAACGGGACGCTGTCGGCGGCGATGCTGCGACGGGCCGCGCAGCGCGACGTGCCGACGATCGCGGCGCGCGTGCTCGTCGAGCGCCTGCCCACCCCGGAGCATCGCCAGCTCGACCACTTCGAGGGGGTCACCAGCGCGCGCGTCGAGTCGATCTCACGCTACGCAGAGGGGAAGGTCCGCCCCTTCCCGCTCCAGGTGGACGGCGACTACATCGGCGACCACACCGAGCTCGACCTGTCGATCGAGCCCGGGGCGCTGACGATCGTGGCCTGATGGTGACCGATCGGGACTGCCGCTTCTGCGCGATCGTCGGCGGCGACGAGCACTCGCACGTCGTCTACGAAGACGAGCACTCGCTCGCCTTCCTCGACCACCGCCCGCTGTTCCCGGGTCACAGCCTGCTCGTCCCGCGGGACCACTTCGAGACCCTCGCCGAGCTGCCGCCCGAGCTGCTCGAGCCGTACTTCGGCGCCGCGCAGCTGCTGTCACGTGCGATCCCTCGGGCCATGGAGAAGCCGGGCAGCTTCGTGGCGATGAACAACGTCGTCAGCCAGAGCGTCCCCCACCTGCACTGCCACGTCGTCCCGCGGCGGCGCAAGGACGGACTGCGCGGGTTCTTCTGGCCGCGGCGGAAGTACGACGGCGAGGAGCACATTGCGGAGGTCGCCCAGACGCTGCGCTCGACGATCGCCGAGCTGCGGGGGGACGGCGCGTGAGTCAGGTCGAGCACGACGATGTCGCGATCGAGAGTGGCTCGCCGACCCGCGCTCGTTCCTGCTGGTCGCCCGCTCGGGTGGGCGTGCTGTCGGCTACTCCGTGGTCCGCGTGATGGAGAGCGGGTCGGACCTGCGCGACGCGTGGCGCCGCGGCTTCCAGCGGCGCTGGCTCGTTCTCGCGAAAGGCGAGTAGAGCTAGCCGGATCTCGCCGAGTTCGCGCCCAGATACCCGACGTTGTGGGCGACGAGCCCGAGCCCGTCGAGGACCCGGAAAACGGCCTCCTCGGGGTTGCCCCGCGACGCGAACGCCACCGCGTCGCGCCCGGACAACGCGAACTGCTTCGTCAGCGGCCAGCGCGGCGAGTGGCCCGGGTAGCGGCGGTTCAGCCACCGGGACCCGGCCGCGTAGCGGGCGATCGTCGCCAGAAACGGGATCAGCCGCTCGCGGTGGCGGTGCTCGACCAGCGCCGCGGGGCGGCTGTCGATGCTCCATCCGGCGCGCTGGAGCCGGCGCGAGAAGTCGACGTCGCCGCCGGAACGGATGCCCTCGGTGAACCCGCCGATCGCGTCGAACGCGGCGCGGCGGACGAGCATGTTCCCGGCGACGGCGATTCGCCACTCGGGGCCCTCGCCGCCCCCCGCCAGGTTGAGGAAGCCGCGCGCCCGCGCGTAGCGCGCGATCAACGCGGCCTGGTCGGGACGTCCGATCACGGCGCCCGCGATCGCCCCGCAACGGTCCGGAGGGCGCGTGGGCAAGTAGCAGTCGAGTAGATGAGGCACCGGGCGGCAATCCGCGTCCATGAACAGGAGCCAGTCGTTGGCGGCGGCCCGCGCGCCGGCGTTGCGGGCGTGGTACGACGAGCGCTCGGCGGCGGCGCGCACGACGTGGATGTTCTCGGCCACCACCCCACGGTTGATCCCGTCGCGTGTGTTGTCGGAGACGATCAGCTCGTCGCCGAGCCGAAACTCCAAACACCGCAAGTAGGAGGACAGGCGCTCCAGCGCCTGGCGGTCTCCGACGAAGGGGACGACGACGCTGACCGGAGGGCGAGTAGCGAGAATCATGCGAGTCGAGCCTCGTGGCGGCGTCGATAACTGCACACTCGCCGCTCTCCCAACAACCGCTACCGAGTGTGCGGTTATCGCTCCCCCGTTAGGGGGAGCGCCTCGGCGATGCGGGGATTCCTGCCCTACCTGCCCGCGGCCGAGCGCATGCGAGGCCGCAGCGGGAGCCTCAATAGGCGTGGAGCTCAAACCCCCGGAGTGATCCGGTACGCGTCGAATACCGAGTCGACGTGGCGCAGGCGGCCGATGCACTGCTTGAGCTGGCCGGTGTCGCCGACCTCGACCACGAAGCGGTTCTTGACCATCGGATGCTTGGTCATGCACTTCGCCTCGAGGATGTTGATCCCCGCCTCGGCGAAGGTGCGGGACAGGTCCTCGAGCAGGCGGGTGCGATCCCACGCGTCGACCTGGAGCTCGACCCGGTACGAGGTCGCGTTCTCGCCGTCCCAGGAGACGTCGGTGAAGCGCTCCGGCGTCTTCTTCAGCGCCTTCACGTTGCGGCAGTCGTCGCGGTGGATCGTGATCCCGCGGCCCAGGGACACGTAGCCGACGATCTCGTCGCCGGGGACCGGACGGCAGCACTTCGCCAGCCGGACCATCACGTCGTCGACGCCCTTGACCTTGATCCCGTACGCCGAGGCGTCGTCGATCCGGCGCTGGCGCTCGTCCTTTCCGTGCAGGACACCCGTGGGAACCGCGGGCGCCTCCTCCTCGCCGACAGCCTCGCCCTGCTTGAGCCGCTGGAAGATCTTGTTGGCGACCGTCTTCGGGGAGATCTTGGCCTGACCGAGCGCGACGTAGAAGTCGTCGGCCTTGCGGAATCCCATCTCCCGCGCCACGTCGACGAGCAGCGGGGAGCCCGCCACCTGCTGCGCGGGCAGGCCGCGCTTCTTCAGCGCCTGCTGGAGCGCCTCGCGGCCGCGCCGCTCGGCGTCCTCGCGCCGCTCGCGCTTGAGGAACGCGCGGATCTTGTTGCGCGCCCGGCTGGTGCGCACGAGCCGCAGCCAGTCGCGCGACGGCCCCCGCTCCTGCTTCGCGGTCAGGACCTCGACGATGTCGCCGCTCGACAGCTCGTAGTGCAGCGGGACGATCTTGCCGTTCACCCTCGCCCCGACGCAGCGGTGCCCGACGTCGGTGTGGACGGCGTAGGCGAAGTCGAGCGGGGTCGAGCCGGCGGACAGGTTCTTGACCTCGCCCTTGGGCGTGAACACGAACACCTCGTCCTCGAACAGGTCGACCTTGAGCGAGTCGAGGAACTCCTGCGGATCCTGGTCGGACTCCAGCTCGAGCAGCTGGCGCAGCCACGTCATCTTCTCCTTCTCGGGATCCTTGGGGGACGGCTTCGCGCCCTCCTTGTAGATCACGTGGGCGGCGACGCCGTACTCGGCCAGCTCGTGCATCTCGCGAGTGCGGATCTGGATCTCGAGCGGCCGGCCCTCGGGGCCGATCACCGTGGTGTGCAGCGCCTGGTACAGGTTGAGCTTTGGGGTCGCGACGAAGTCCTTGAACCGCCCCGGCAGCGGCTTCCACAGCGAGTGGATGATCCCGATCGCCCCGTAGCAGTCCTTGACCGACTCGACGATCACCCGCATCGCGGTCAGGTCGTAGATCTCGTTGAACTCGCGCCCCTTCTTGGTCATCTTCGTGTAGATCGAGTAGAAGTGCTTGGCGCGGCCTGAGATCTCGGCGTCGATCCCGACCTGCTTCAGCTCCTTGCGCAGGAAGCCGCCCGCCTCCTCCACGTAGCGCTCGCGCTCGCGGCGCTGCTGGGCGACGAGCTTCTTGATCTCGTCGTACTTGCGGGGGTGCAGGGTGGCGAACGCCAGGTCCTCGAGCTCCCACTTGATCGCGTGGATCCCGAGCCGGTGGGCGAGCGGCGCGTAGATCTCCAGCGTCTCGCGCGCCTTCTCGAGCTGCTTCTGCTTCGACAGCGCCGAAAGGGTGCGCATGTTGTGCAGCCGGTCCGCGAGCTTGATCAGGATGACCCGGATGTCCGTGGCCATCGCGACCATCATCTTGCGGTAGTTCTCGGCCTGGCTCTCGTCCCGGCTCTGGAACGTGATCCCGGTCAGCTTGGTCACCCCGTCGACGAGCCGCGCGATCTCGTCGCCGAAAACCTCGCCGACCTCCTCGATGCTGGCGCTCGTGTCCTCGGCCGTGTCGTGGAGCAGCGCCGCGCACAGCGTCTCGGTGTCCAGTCGCAGGCCGGCGCAGATCTTCGCCACCTCGAGCGGGTGGGTGACGAAGTCCTCGCCCGAGCGTCGGCGCTGGTCGGCGTGACGCTCGCTCGCGAAAGTGAAAGCGCGCTCGACCGCCTCGCGGTCGACCGGCGAGGCGCCCTCGTGGCTGTGCTCCTCGACGACCGCGAACAGATCGCCCAACAGCTTGCGCTCGTCGGCGGTCAGCTCCTTGGTGATCGCGTCAGAGGGCGCGGCCGTGGCGGGCTTGCCGTCGGCCGGCACGCCGACGCGTGTCCGCTCGACCGTGCCGCCGGCGGGCGCTCGGCCCCGCGCCGCCGCCCGCTTGGCCTTCGCGGAGGGCTTGGCCTTCTTCCGGGAGCGCTTCTGGGCGGTGCGTCCCCCGTTGCTGCCGTTCGCTACGCGGCCCTTGGTCTTTGCCTGTTTAGGAATCTGCGGCCCTCCTCGTGCCGGGCGCGATAGGCGACGTATGCCTGCGATCGCTCCAACTGGGTCGACTTCGAGGATACGACCCTGAGCGACCGATCGCCGCCGTCTAGCTCCCAGCATGCGAGGTCGAGCTCCTCGAGCACCCGCACGCACCGGCCGGCGAGCTCGGGCGTCCGTTTGTGGGTGCCGGCGCCCGCCAGGACCTCGATCAGGGCCTCGCCGCCCGCCTCTCCCCCGCTCTCCCGCAGCCCCATGAAGACGCTCCCCAGGGTATCCCGAAGCTCCCACTCGTTCGCGTGGACCCAGTACGCGAACTCGCTCTCGGACTCGCCCCACACGGCGTGCACGTAGCCCTCGCCCCGGGCGGCGAGGATCGCCAGGTGCTCGAACGGCGGTGGGTCGACGAGCACGACGTGCTCGAAGCGGGCGGCCAGGTACGGGTCACGCTCCAGCGCGGCCCAGTCGGCGAGGGCGAGCCCCCGCCCCGTCTCGTGAAGCTCCCGCAGCCGTGCCTCCACGGGCGCCGCCGCGCACCGGCCACAGGCATGGACCGGCGGACCGCACCCGAATCGACGCGGGTCGGCGCGCTCGGCGAGCGCCGCGCGCCGGGAGGAGTCGGCGCACAGCGCAATCACCGGCACCCCGCTGGACACCAGGTCGGCGAGCGTCGCGATCCCAGAGCCGCCCGCCCGCTCCACCTTCTCGCGACGGCGCTCGCGATCCGAATCGCCGCCCGCGGCCGGGGGCCACGCCTCGAGCGGGGCCCGGCGCTCGGCCTCGAGCCGCCCCCACCACTCCTCGCCCTGCGCCGGCTCGACGCAGCCGGCGGCCGGCGCCTCGATCGGGTACGTCTCCTTCAGGACCACGCGCGGCTCGACGGCCCCGTTCCACTGGTTCACCTCGAGGCGCACCGTCAGGTCCACCGGCGTCCCGTCGAGCGACGCGAGCGAGCTGTCGCTGCTCCCGAACGCCACCCCCAGCGCCCGCGCGGCGCCACTCTCGACGCTGAACCGGGCGTGCTTTCCGTCGCCCATCGGGCGGATGTCGTGCATCCGGGCCGCCGGGACCAGCAGCCGCACCCCGGGGTTTCCGATCCCGAACGGACCGAGGCGCTCCAGCTCCTCTGCGGTGTCGAGCCCCAGCCGGTCGCCGCCGACGACGGCGTCCACCGTCTCGGTTCGGACCAGGTCTCCGGCCTCCAGCCGGGTGGCAGCCCGCGCGGTGAAGGCCCGCCGGAACGAGTCGATCCGCCGGGGATCGATCTCCAGCCCGGCCGCGGCGGTGTGGCCGCCGAACCGAAGCAGGTACTCGTCGCACTCGCGCAGTGCTGAGATCAGATCGAACCCCGGGATGCTCCTGCCCGAGCCACGGCCGGCGCCTCCCGGCTCCAGGGAGATCAGGATCGTCGGGCGCCAGTGCCGCTCGGCCAGCCGCGAGGCGACGATCCCGATGACCCCGGGGTGCCAACCCTCGCCGGCCAGGACGAGCGCGGGCGCATCGGCCCCCCCGGGAAGCTCCCCCAGGGCGGACTCGGCGCCGGACAGGACGCCGAGCTCGGCGTCGCGCCGCTCGCGGTTGGCGCGGTCGAGCTCGGCGGCGATCTGCCGAGCGCGGTCCTCGTCCTCGCACAGCATCAACTCCACCCCGGCGTCGGCCCGGTACAGGCGGCCCGCGGCGTTGATCCGCGGCGCGAGGCGGAAGGCGAGATCGCCCTCGTCGAGGCGCGAGGGCTCGACCCCCGAGGCGGCCATCAGCGCCCGCAGGCCGAGGCGGCCCGCCCGGCGCGCCTCGGCGAGGCCGCGGCGGACAAGCGCCCGGTTCTCACCGGTCAGCGGGACCAGGTCGGCGACGGTCGCCAGCGCCACCAAATCAAGATCCTGCGACGTGCTCCGCTTCGCATCCGCCGTCGCAGGGTCGCCGGTGGCTCGCTGGCGAAGGGCGAGCGAGAGCTTGTACGCGACCCCGGTCGCGCACAGGTCGGGACACGGGTATCCGCTCAGCCGGGGATGGACGATCGGGCACTCGGGAACCCGCTCCTCGGGCGTGTGGTGGTCGGTGACGATCACCTCAATCCCGGCCGCGCGGGCGGCCGCGACCTCGCTCGCCGCCGTGATCCCGCAATCGACCGTCACCAGCAGCTCCGTTCCCCGCGACGCGAGCCGCCTGACCCCCGCCTCGGTCAGCCCGTACCCGTCCGACAGCCGGTCGGGGATGAACCAGTCGCAGCGGGCGCCCAGCTCGCGCAGCGTGGCGACCAGGATCGCGGTCGAGCACACTCCGTCGACGTCGTAGTCGCCGTGGACCGTGATCGTGCGCCCGGCGAGCGCGGCGTCGAGCACCCGTTCGGTCACCTCCTCCATGCCCCCGAACTCGAACGGGTCGTGGGTCTCGCGGGCATCGAGGAACTCGCGCGCGGCCTCGACGGTTCGATACCCGCGCCGCACCAGCGTGATCGCGACGGGATCCGACACACCGAGGCCCTCGGCCAGGGCCCGCGCCTCCGAGTACGCGTACGGCTCTATGCGGAAGGCTCGATCGGGCGCGGCGGTGGACACGGCGCCAGGCTAAGTACGGCGGCGGACGCAATCGCCCCCACCGCCTCGATTACGGTGAGGGGATGCGCCGCCTTTTCGCGCTCGTCGCCACGGTCGTCCTCGTCGACACGATGTTCTACTCGGCGATCACGCCGCTGCTCCCCCACTACGTCGACGAGCTGGGGCTGTCCAAGTCGGCAGCGGGGGTGCTCAGCGCCGCGTACGCCGCCGGGACGCTGATCGGGTCGCTCCCGAGCGGCTGGCTCGCCGCCCGGTTCGGGGCACGTCGCACGATTCTGGTCGGGCTGTCGCTGATGGCGAGCTCCAGCCTCGCGTTCGCGTTCGCCAACCAGATCGTGATCCTCGACGTCGCCCGCTTCGCCCAGGGAATCGGCGGCGCGTGCGCGTGGACCGGCGGCCTGGCGTGGCTGCTCACGGTGGCCCCCGAGGGGCGGCGCGGCGAGCTGATCGGCTCGGCGCTGGCGGCGGCGATCGTCGGCGTCCTGCTCGGGCCCGTGCTCGGCGCAGCGGCGACCCTGGCCGGCCCCGAGCCGGTGTTCAGCGGCGTCGCCGTGGTGGGCGCGGCGCTCGCGGCGTGGGCGCTGGCGCTCCCTGTGCCGGCGCCCACGTCCGCGCCGCGTGTGCGCGACGTCGCAACGACGATGCTGAGCGCCCCGGTGCTCGCCGGCGTGGGGCTCGTCGCGCTGCCGTCGCTGTTCGCCGGGACGATCAACGTCCTCGCGCCGCTGCGCCTCGACGAGCTCGGGGCGAGTGGGCTGGCCGTCGGCGCGGTGTTCCTCGTCTCGGCGGCGGTCGAGGCGGTGTTCACGCGGTGGTTCGGACAGATCTCGGATCGTCACGGGAGGATGGCGCCGATCCGGGCCGGACTCCTCGCCGCGGCCCTCGCGGCTCTCCTGCTCCCGGTACCCGCAACGGTGTTGCTCGAGGGCGTCGCGGTTATGGCGGCGATCCTGGCCCTCGGCCTCCTGTGGGCGCCCGCGATGGCGCTGCTCTCCGACGCCGCCGAGGTACGCGGCCTCGACCTCGGTTTCGCCGCCGCGCTCGTCAACCTCGCTTGGGCCGCTGGTCAGGTGATCGGCGGGACAGGAAGCGCCGGACTCGCCGAGGCGACGAGCGACGCGATCCCATATCTAGCCGTTGCCGGGGTCTGTGCTCTCACGTCGGTGCTGCTGCTGAGCGCCCAGCGCCGGCCGGTGGGGGCGTAGCCGGATACTCCGTGCTACGCGAGCTCGGCGCGCTCGGCCCGCATGCCGATCAGATAGACGATCCCCATCCCGATCAGCGCGCCCGGGACCGCGACGAGCGCGGTGCCGACGT
>Ga0126312_10003456_pt1 | contig 10674 bp, 7 predicted proteins | sample Plot104A_FD_92537 | JGI IMG/M metagenome (GOLD analysis project Ga0126312, IMG submission 92537) | Serpentine soil microbial communities from UC McLaughlin Reserve, CA, USA - Plot104A | ecosystem: Environmental > Terrestrial > Soil > Grasslands | place: USA: UC McLaughlin Reserve, Lake County...
CCTGGACGCCTCAGCCCAGACCTGGGTCAACCTCTACCTGGCCTACACCCACGGCTTTGGGGTCGTGGCCGCGCAGGTCAACCGGGCCGAGACCTCAGGCCGGCCCGACCTTGTCGTCAGCGGCTTCGACCAACAGCAGGCGGCCATCCCGGTCCGCCAGCCACGCATCTACTTCGGCGAACCGCCACCAGATACCCCCGGCTACGTGGTGGTCGACTCCCGACAGCCGGAGGTGGACAGCCCATCGGTGAGCGGTGAAGGTCAGGCGTCGTTCCGCTACGACGGCCACGGCGGCGTGCAGCTCTCGAGCCCGCTGCGCCGGCTCGCCGCCGCCCTGCGCTTCACGGACCTGAACCTGCTCATCTCCAGCAACCTCAACGGCCGCTCAAGGATCCTGTTCAACCGGGACGTGCGTGACCGGATGGAGAAGGCGGCCCCGTTCCTGCAGTGGGACGCCGACCCCTATGTCGCCGTCGTCGACGGCCGCGTCGTCTTCATCCGTGACGGCTACACCACCACCGACAACTACCCGTATTCGCAGCGGATCCAGCTCGACGTCGCCGCCCGGCGGACCGAGCCCGAGGACCGAGGCGTCCATGGGGAAGCCAACTACATCCGGAACTCGGTCAAGGCGGTCGTGGACGCCTACGACGGCACCACCACCCTGTACGCCTTCGACGAGTCCGACCCGCTGCTGCGGGCCTGGGGCAAGGCGTTCCCGGGCCTGTTTGCGCCCCGCTCGGCGCTGTCGCGAGAGTTGCAGGCGCATCTTCGCTATCCGGAGGATCTGTTCTCTATCCAGACTGACCGGTACGCCTCCTACCACATCGGCGCCGCCCGTGACTTCTACTCCAAGCAGGACTTCTGGGCCCTGCCCGAGGACCGCTCCGGCCAGCTCACCCACGGCGAGGGCTCGCTCACGGTGGCCGGCTCCAAGCCCCGAATGCGGCCCTACTACCTGCTCACCAGGCTGCCGGAGGAGAAGGACGAGCAGTTTGTGCTGGTGATGCCGTTCACCCCCAACAATAAGCAGAACATGGTTGCCTACATGGCCGCCCGGTCCGACCCAACCGGCTACGGCAAGATCACGCTGTTCAGCCTCCCCCGAGCGCGGACGGTGTTCGGCCCCACCCAGATCCACGCCCAGATCCTGGCCGACCCTGAGGTGTCCAAGGAACTCACTCTGTTCAACCAGCAGGGCTCCACGGTCATCCTCGGCAACCTACTCACCGTCCCCATCGAGGACTCCCTGCTCTATGTGCAGCCCATCTTCGTCCAGGCCAGCCAGGGGGCGATCCCGGAACTGCGGCGGGTGCCGGTGTTCTTCAACAACCAACTCGGCTACACCGCCAACCTGACCGACTCGATCGACCAAGTGCTGGACCAAACCGCCAAGGGCCCACCAACGGACGGCCGCCAGCCACCGCCACCGCAGGCGTCCTCGACGGCACTGGCGCAGATCCTCCAGCAGCAGGCCCAGGAGTACCGGCGCGCCCAGCAGGCCCTCCACCGCGATGACCTCGGCGCCTACCAGCGCGCCGTCGAGCGGCTCGGCCAACTCATCCAACAGGCACAGCGACTCACCCAGGCGCCGCCACCCTCAACCAACGCCCAGGCGGCCAACCCGCCCTGACACCACCAAGCCTGGCGCCGGTCCGAGTACACCTGGAAACGCTAATCGGCACAGCGGTGGACGGGTGGTTTCTGCAACAGCCGCCACTCCCCCACCAGGAAACGCCTCGCGGGCGTCCAGAACCCGCGTCCGAAATCAACGTCGCACAACCCGGCCGGTCACAGAGTACTGCGACCGTCCGCGGCATGGCCGTCGCCCGGGCGGCGCCGCGCGTGCTGGTCGGCGACCTGAACATGCCCTCGACGGTGCTGCTGCTGGCCTCGCGGCGGGGCTGGCCCGAGACCGGGCGTGGCCGGACCTTCCCCAATTCGGCCCCGACCCAGCAGCTGGACCACATCCTGCGCAATGACCCAGCCGGGGTGGTCCGGCCCCGCGGGGCCAGGGTGGCCACCGCGCCCGCGCCCGTCAGCGACCACCGCGCCTGGTGGCCGAACTCAACATCACAACGTCCTGAGCCGGACATCCCAACCGCCAGCTCCGTAGCCTGGTGCTCTGCGTGGGGCTGGTCGGCTCCGGCTGGGACCATCACTCCGACCGTAGCACGATGGCCGGTCGGAGGCGGCCCGCGGCCCAGCCGGGCCCGATGGCGATGAGGTTGGCGACAACAACTGCCCCACCTGCGACGGCCAGGGTCTGCAGGGACGGCACGACCGGCTCCGAAACCACCCCTAGCTGGTCGGCCACCAGCCGCCACGCCCAGCGTCCAACGGCGACCCCTGCGGGGAGGCCGGCGAGCACGGCGGCTGCGGCGAAGGCGGTGGCCTGGCAGGCCACCGTGGCCGACACCTGCCGGGGCAGGAAGCCGAGCGTTTTGAGCACGGCGAGATCGCGACGGCGCCGGCGCACCGAGCTGACCAGCGCATGGATGACGGTGCCCAACGCCAGAAGCGCCACCAGGGTGGAGAGCAGGCCGGGTAGGTAGACGACGCGCTGGATATTGGTGATGTCGGGATGCGGGAGGGGACGGACGACCGTGCCGGGAAACGACCGCTGCAGTGAATCGACCGCCTGGGTATGGTCCACGGCAGGGTCGAGGCGGACAAAGAACGCCTGCGGGACGGCGGCATCCGGCTCCGGGTAGAAGCGGCGGAGCACCTCGAAGTCGACCACGGCGCCCTTGCCGGGGGCGATGGCGGTGTCCAGTGGGCCGGCACTCAGCACCAGCTGGCCGACCACGCGCAGCCGTTGGGATGCCTTGCCGGGGTCGATTGGGGCCACCGCGACCGTGTCCCCTAGGTGCTTGCCCAGGGTTCGCATGGTCATGGGGCCAAGTGCGATCTCGTCTGGGCGGACAGGCTCTCGGCCGTCCAGCAGTTGGAGCGGGACTGTGCCCCTGCCCCGCTCGAATATCAGGACCTCGACCTGGTTGCCGTCGATGAGTAGCGGACCGGGGGCCGTTGCTCGGTAGCTGCTGACCATTGGGAAGGCGTCCAAGACGCCGGCTGCCCGTCGGACCTCTGCAGGATGGGTGAAGTTGCCTACCGAGAGGTCCCAGGTCCAGCCGTAGGCGGCCGGGGTGGCGGCCAGCCGGGCCAGGCTGGCGCCGAAGACGCTGGCCGCAGCCAGCGCACATACCGCCGCCGCCCCGCCGATGATCGCCGTCCGGACCGGCACGGCAGTTCTACCCCGCCCTGGTTCCAGCGCCAGCCGCACGCCAGTGACCGCGGTCGGTGGCAGGCCGGCCGCGGCCAGGGCACCAGCCACCCGCGAGGACCGTCCGCTGACGACCGGCTCCACCACCCCAAGGGCGGTGGCAGGCGCCCGGGCGGCCCGCCAGGCGGCCACGGTGGCGCACCCCGCTACCAAGGCGACGACCGCGAGGGCGCCAGGAGCCAGGACGGCCGGGTCGGCCGCGACTCCCGGGCGGAGCTCGGCGCGGCGGGCCAACCCAATCGGAGTGAGCGGCGAGGGCGACCGCCGTGGCCACCGCGATCACGGCTCCGCCGGCACCGATCACGGCCGCCCGCACTAACGCCACGCCGACGAGCTGGCCGCGGGTCATGCCGAGGGCCCGCAGCGTGGGATACTCGGTCGATTCCAGGTAGACCTGTCGACCGAGGGTCTGGCCGACCAGCAACAGCCCGGCGACGGCGGCCAGCGCGGCGAAAGCCAACAGCGCACCGGCCTCAAGCCGAATCGCCCGCCGCACGCCGGGGATGGTGCCCAGGGTGGCACCTGTGACGCCTTCGTCGGGATCCACGGGCCTCACCCGGGCCTCCGGGCCGAGCAAGCGGCGCACGTCTGCGGTCAGCCGAGCCAGGTCGGCCTGCCCGCGATCCAGGACCACGCCGATCCCCACACCATAGCCGGCCAGATCGGGCCCATAGCGCTGCCAGTACGCCGGCGTGAGATACAGGTCGCCCCGGTTCACGTAGAGGTTGTCTTGGCCGGTGACCGCCGGCAGCAGGTCAAAGGGATGCCGGACGATCCCAACGATCCGCAGCTTCACCGCCGGCCCCGCCGGCGGTAAAGACGTCTCCCCTGCCGCCTGCTCCAACTGGGCTGCGGTGTAGGCACCGACACGCCAGCGTGACCCGACCCCAAGGTGCCGGCGCGCAGCAAGCTCCTCGTCGATGACTGCCTCGTCGGCCCGCCGCTCATCCGGGAGCCGGCCGGCGACCAGGATGGGACGGCCAAAGATCTGGCTCCCACCCGCATCCATGGGAAGTAACCCCAGGTCGCGACGGCGCCCGGTTGGACTCGCCGGGTCAGGGCTGGACACGATGGCGACCCGCATCCGGCCCGCCCATGCCACCTCAGGCAGACGGATCAGCCCGCGCAACTCCTTGCCGAGCGGGTCAGGGCCTTGCTGGCTGGGACTCAGAAACAGCTCGACGGTGGCATCCGCCGTTCGGTCGTGGGCGAGGAAGCGCGGCAGCGCAGCCTCGGTGCGCCGGGCGCCGACCACTGCTGCCAGCACCACCCCGCCGGCCAACCCCACCAGCACCGCCAGCAGCACGGTCGCCCGCGCCCGCCCGCGCAGCTGGGCCGTGGCCCGCAGCCAGACCGCGCTCACTTCGCCATCCCCGTAGTCGCCGGCATGGGCCCATTGTCGGGGACTGGGACATGGCCGGGGATGGGGCCAGCATCCCTCTCGCAGTGGTGCCCCCACCGAGACACCCCCTCAGTAGGCCACGGCGATGAGGCTTCGCAGACGGCGCCTCGCCGCCGGATGTTGGGTGAGGGACTCAGCGGATCATCCGGCGGCTACTCGGCTTGGCAGCAGCACCAGACTCGGAGGAGTCGTGATAGTCGATCCTCGGCAAGGCGAGCAGTGGTCAAACATGCGACTGGCCTGGGCTCTAATGCGCGCCGCGAGGGATCGAACCTCCAACCGCCAGATCCGTAGTCTGGGGGCGGCCGGAAACCTAGAGTCGTCCTGTAAAGGCAGCGCAGGTTAGGACGGGTCTCCCGTTAAGGTAAGACCAGGTGAGACAAGGTAGAACGTTGACCGAGCAGACCTGGCTGACAAGCTGAGAGCACCAGATTTCGATCTGGTGCTCTCGCGATCTGGCTCACTGGCGCACTGGGTCCCCGACCCGGGTCACGACCCACACGCCGTTGGTGTGACGCACCGGCTGGGCCAGGTGCAGGGTGGCCTCCCACTCGCCGTGGTGGGAGCGGACCTGATAGGCGGGCGGCCCCACCTGCTCCGCGTACGGCGCGAACTGGTGCAGTTCGCCCTGGGCGTAGGCGAGTGCGACCGACTCGGCCGAGAGCTGCCAGGGCTGGTGGCCGGCATCGACGCTGTCTTGGAGCTCCCTGGCCTGGGCAAGGGTCCTGACCGGCCAGAGCCCGACGATGGTCTCCGACCCCGACCCCGACCCCGACCCCGGCCCCGGCGTGGGCTTGGGGGCCGGGTCGGCGGCGTGGGGTGGCGAGTCGGGTCCGTGGTGATGGTCCGCTCGACGGTGGTCGGGGTCGGCGCAGCGGTGGTCGTGGGCTCGCTGGGTCGCTGGCAGCCCGCCACGGCCAGGGCCACGACGCCCAGGGCGAGGGGGGCAAGCATCCGGATCGGTCGCATGGCAACCTCCGGCCCATCCTTCATGGGTCGGCGGACCAGCGCCGTGGTAGCCGGCGTCTTCGCAAGTCACGCTGAACCATAATGGAGGCAGTTATGCGCTGAGTTCCGGACCAGCTGCCAAGGAGGTCCAAGTGTCAGAGGCACGTCCCCCGCTGCCGCCATTCACGGAGGAGACCGCGATCCAGAAGATCCGCGCCGCCGAGGATGCCTGGAACACCCGCGATCCCGAACGCGTTTCGCTGGCGTATACGGTCGACAGCCAGTGGCGAAACCGCAGCGAGATCTTCCAGGGACGGCCCAACATCGTCGAGTTCCTGACACGCAAATGGAACCGGGAGCTCGACTACCGGCTCATCAAGGAGCTGTGGGCATACACGGGGAATCGTATCGCGGTCCGGTTCGCGTACGAATACCACGACGATTCGGGAAACTGGTTCCGCGCCTACGGCAACGAGAACTGGGAATTCGACGAGAACGGCCTGATGCGTCGGCGACACGCCAGCATCAATGACCTGCCGATCCGCGAGTCAGAGAAGAAGTTCCACTGGGACCGCAGTCGTCCAAGGCCTGCAGATCATCCCGGCCTCACCGATCTCGGCCTGTGACCCAGGGCCCGTCATGGCGTCCCTGGTCCACATCTCCGGCCGACTACCCGACCACCACCAACAAGACAAGCCCGCACTTTGCCGAGGGCCCTGAGGCAGGGGTTGACCGCACGCGCCGCTGCTTCAAGCCGAAGGGACGTCAGACAAGGATGATTGCCGCCAGCACTTCCCCTGGGCAAGCGCCGCCCTCGCCGGGCCCGATGGGCCGGGGCCTCGGCTTCGGCCTGCCCTGTGGCTGTGGGTCCCGACTAGGAGAGAGTTCACCTCAAATGAGGTTGGTGCTCCGGAGGAGTTGTGCCGATGAGGATCCTGTTTGGTTCCTGGCCGGGGTACGGTCACCTGCTGCCGATGGTGCCGTTGATCCGGGCGGCCCAGCAGGGCGGCCACGACGTCGTGGTCTCTTCCGGCGCCGACATGTCGGCCCTGATCGGCCAGCTCGGCGTCACCGCCCACCGTTCCGGGGTCACCTTGGCCGAGTCCTATGAGCGGATGCCGGGCCAAGCGACGATCAGGGAGCTGCCTGCCGAGCAGCAGCCCGGCTTCGCGGCCCGTCACCTCTTTGGGGCCGGGGCCGTCGACCGGGCCCATGACCTGCTCGACCTGCTGCAGAGCTGGAGGCCCGACCTCATCTTGCATGACACTCTGGAACTGGGCTCGCCGACCGCCGCTACCCTGCACGGGATACCGCACGTCACCCACGGCTACGGCCCAATGGTGCCGCACACCAGCTCCTTCGCGGCGGCGATCGCAGCCGCCATCTCCGACGCCGGCTTGCCTGATCCGACACCTGCCATCTTCGCCGCACCGTACCTCGACATCTGCCCGCCCGGCCTGCGCGGGACAGAACCGAATCCGTGGACCACGATCCACCCGCTGCGGCCCTCGCCCGGCGAGATCGAGCCGCACGCCGCGGTCGAGCTGGACTTGTCCGCACTGCCCCACCCGGACACCGTCTATCTCACCCTCGGCACGATCATGAACCAGACGCCGAGGGTGTTCCGCGCGGCGATTGACGGATGTGTGCGCTTGCCCGTCAACCTCGTCGTGACCACCGGACCCGGCTTCGACCCCACGCTGCTCGGACCCCTGACGCCAGCGGTGCGCACCGCGCCGTTCCTTCCCCAGGCGGCCGTGCTCCCCCACTGCCGGGCGGTCGTGTCCCACGCCGGAGCAGGCACCATGCTGGGCGCCCTCTCTGCTATGGCCTGCCACAGCTGTGCCTGCCACAAGGCACCGACCAGCCGTCCAACACCGCGGCCCTGCTGCCCACCGGCGCCGCACTTGCTCTCCAGCCGAACGAGATCGCCGCCGACGCGGTGGCCGAGGCCCTTGGCCGGCTGCTCAACGAGCCCTCGTTCCGGCAGGCGGCGAACCGGCTCCGCGCCGAGGCTGAGAATCTTGCGGTAGAACAGGCCAGGCCGCTCGTGGCCGTTCAGCCAGCGGCTGAGCATCGCGATCAGGCTCGCGGTCGCGGGCAGCGCCTTGCCTTGCCGACCCGCCACTTTCCGCATCTCGGCGATGAGCCTCCTGTACGACCAGCCCTTGTCCTCCAAGGCTGTCCGGAGCTTCGCGCCGATTGGTGGTTCAGCCATGCTGTCCTGCTCCTCCCGCTACCTCAACGGGAGTTCCTACCAGCCGTCACGAACAATCGGTCCATGAACTCGGCCGCCTGGCGGTCCTGGGCTTGCTGGAAGTGGGCGTAGGTGCCGAGAGTCATATGGCCGTCCGCATGGCCTGCCCGACCGGAAACGGTGCGCCAGTCCACGCCGCCGGCCACGAGCTGGATGACCATGAAGTGGCGCAGGTCATGCAGCCGGCAGGCCACGTTGAGGTGCTTCGCGAGCACGGTGAAACGGTGGGTCATGTAGTCCGGCCGAATCGGCGCCTGGCCGTCCGGGGTGGTCGATGAGCGGCTGCCCGGGGACGTAGATGACGCTTCCGGCGACCAGGATCTCGCCGCCTCGAAGAGGATGGCATGGACCTCACGGACGGTGCTGGGGGCCAGGGGCCGGCCGTTCTGGCCACCCTGTTTGCGGAGCTGGGCGTAGAAGCGGTCCAGTGTGGCCGCGTCCAGCCGAGCGACGGAGAGCTTGCCGAGTACCGGCAGGATGAACCAGTCCATGTCGCGCCGGTAGTTGTCGACCGTCCTCGGCGAGATGGGCCGCACGCCCTGGCGCCATTCGAACCAGCGGTCCAACAGCTCAGCCACAGTGCGCTTGCGGTCACCTCGGTGTTGGCCGGCGGCCGCCTCGGTGACCAGAGAGCCTCAAGCAGCTTGGCCTCGGCCCTGGTCGGGGCCGACCCGCTCTTGCGGAGCTGCCTGCCGGTGATGGGGTCGCGGCCGACGTAGACGATGACCCGCCAGCTCTTGCCTCGCTTGTAGATCACGGCACTCCCCTGGCAACCGCATCCGAGGGCATGAGGTTGCCAGAGAAGCAAGCAAAGCAAGCGCGCCAGGTCGCTGACCTGGCACTTTGGGAGCCCGAGGTCGGATTCGAACCGACGACCTTCCGATTACGAGTCGGATGCGCTACCACTACGCCACTCGGGCTGGCGGTGCGGCCGAACAGGGTCGGCGTGAAGGCGGAGTGTACCGAAGGGTGTCGGGGCGGGCCAGGGTGGTGGGGGTCAGGGGCTGGGCTGGCGGGTGCGGCGGAGGAGGAGGAGGGCGCCGGTGAGGGCGAGGGCGGCGGCGATGGCGAGGAAGGCCAGGTCGTAGGGGAGGTTGTTGGGGGCGCCTTCGCGGACCTGGTGGAGGCCGAGGAGCTTGTGCTGGATGGTGCCGTCGTAGAGGTTGAAGCCGCCGGCGCCGAGGAGGATGCCGGCGAGGGCCACGCGGGGTGGGTCGGGGGTTGTGTGGCGGCGTTCGACCAGCTGGATGATGCCGATGACGAGGATGGTGGTGCTCAGGAGGTGGAACAGGCCGTCGGAGACGAGGCCGACGGTGGGGGTGGAGCGGTCGTAGAAGTGGTGCCAGGCGAGGAGCTGGTGGAGGACGACCTCGTCGAGGGTGCCGGCGATGCCGATGCCGACCAGGACGCCGGGCCAGAGCAGGGAGGGGCCGTCGATGGGGCGGTCGGCCATGCCCATCACCTCCTCGTGGGGGCGGGTCCCACGCCATCGAGAGGCGCAAACCGGGCGTCAGCGGCGGATGGCCAGGCGGTTCATGGGGACGGCGGGGCCGCGGAGGGCGGCCTGGACCGAGAGGAACGCCGCCTCCAGGGTCAGGAGGGGGGCGGCGCCGATGGCCAGGCGCCGGTCGGCCTCCTCCAGCGCTCCGGCGGCGCGGAGGGCGGTGGCCGGGTCGATGCCGGCGGCCAGGCGGGTCAGCGTGCCGACCTTGTCCGGGTGGACCAGCGGCGCCGACCCAGGGTCCCCCGGGTTCCCGGAGGCGCCCGACCCACCGCCCACGGCTGGCGCGGCGGCCAGGAGGGCCAGGTCGCGGTAGGCGCCGAGGAGGTCGGCGACGGAGTCGCGGAGGGCGTCGAAGCGGGCACGGCGGAGCTCGCGGCGGTGGCGGGTCTCGAGACGCTTGCGGAGGGCGCCGGTGCCGCGGCCGGTGCCGAAGGCCTCCTCGAGCTCGGCGACCTCGCGTTCCTGGCGGAGCCGGGCCGCGGCGGCGACCTCGTCGGCGATGGCGACCACGGTGGCGGCGGCGGCCAGGGCCTCGGAGGGCTGGCCGGTGGCCAGGCGCTCGGTCAGGTCGAGGACGCCGGAGCGGCGGGTGCGGGCGGCCTCGTCGGTGAGGAGGGCCCGGGCCCTGGCCAGGCGGCCGTGGCTGGCCGCGGCCGCCCAGGCGGTCTGGTCGCGGTCGAGCTGGAGGTCGTCGCCGAGGGCGGCGGTCAGCTCGGCCAGGGACAGGCTCACGAAGGGCAGGGTGCTGGCCCGGGAGGGCACGGTGTCGACCAGGGCCTCGGCGCTGCGGGCGACCAGAACGAACACCACGTCGGGGGGCGGCTCCTCGAGCACCTTGAGCAGGGCGTTGGCGGCGGCCTCGGTGAGCCGGTCCGCCTCGTCGAGGATGAACACGGCGGTGGGGGCCTCGTAGTGGGTGCGGGAGGCCTCCTCGCGGACGGCGCGGACGTCCTCGACCAGGAGGTTGTCGCCCTCGGGGACGATCAGGTGGACGTCGGGGTGGACGCCCCGGAGGATGCGCCGGCAGCTGTCGCAGGTGCCGTCGCCGCCGGCCGGGCAGTTCAGGGCGGCGGCGAACACCCTGGCCGTGTGCAGCTTGCCGATCCCGGGCGGGCCGGTGAACAGCCAGGCGTGGGGGACCCGCTCGGAGGCCACCACCTCCTTGAGCACGGCCACGGCCTCGTCGTGGCCGACCACCATGTCCCAGATCGACCCGGTCACGGCCCCTCCAGCAGGGCGAGGACGGCGGCCTCGACCCGGGCGGCGACGTCGGGGAC
>Ga0126312_10003457_pt1 | contig 10672 bp, 12 predicted proteins | sample Plot104A_FD_92537 | JGI IMG/M metagenome (GOLD analysis project Ga0126312, IMG submission 92537) | Serpentine soil microbial communities from UC McLaughlin Reserve, CA, USA - Plot104A | ecosystem: Environmental > Terrestrial > Soil > Grasslands | place: USA: UC McLaughlin Reserve, Lake County...
CGCCGCGCCGAGCGCCCGGCGGCGCTGACCGGCAGCTAACGCCTCGGCGTCACGACGGCGTCAGCGTTCGCTCGAACTCCACCTGCCCCGCAGTGTTGACGATCCGCATCGTGAGCGCGCCGCCGCGTCCCAGCTCGAGCTCGCCGAAGTTGAACCAGTGCTTCGCCTGGGTCCACGTCGTCACGGCCCCGGGCGACGGCGGTGCGAAGAAGGCGAGCCGCTCCGGGTTGAGCGTCGGATCGAAGTCGGTCGTCGGGAAGATGCCGGCGTTCATCGGCCCCGTCACGAGCTCGTGCACCGCGAACGTCGGGTCGTCCGGGAACGGGACGTAACGGAACGCCTCGGAGAAGTGCACGTCGGTCGTTATCCAGACGGTGTTGCGGATCGAGTGGCCGCGCATGAAGCTGAGGATGTCGAGCAGCTCGCGCTCGTACCCCGTCGCCGTGTCGAAGTTCGCCCAGCCGTCGCGCCCGTTCGGGACCGCGGGGAATCCGGTCGGGACCGACATCGGCACGCTCGAGACGATGACTTTCCACCTTGCGTCGGAGGCGGCCAGCCGCTCCTTCAACCAGGTCAGCTGCTCGCGCCCAAGCATCGTCTTCGGGTGAGCGTCCGTGTCCACCTCGAAGTTGGGATCGCGGTACTGGCGCGTGTCGAGCACAAAGAGCTCGAGGTTCTTTCCCCAGCGCAGCGAGCGGTACAGGCGGAGCGGTGTGTTCTGCGCGACCGCGACCGGCGTGTAGTCGAGGAACGCCTGCAGCCCGAGCGGCATCAGGTGGACGCCGGGGGTGTAGGGCGGGGTGTTGCGGGTGTCGGTCAGTGGGCCGAAGTCGTTGACGACCTCGTGGTCGTCCCACACGCCGACGTAGTCGGTTCCGGAGAGAAGGCGCTCAAGGCCGGGGTCGGCGCGCGTGTAGCGCCAGTGCGCCCAGAAGGTCGGCAGGTCGGCCGCGGGGCCGAAGCTCCCCGGGACCTGCCCGTTGCCGTACAGCCCGACGGGGGCGCACGCGTTGTCGGCGTAAATGCTGTCGCCGAGCCCGACGAAGACATCCGGGTGCCAGGCGCGGACGGTTTCCGTGATCGGCATTCCCTCGGCTGCGTCGCGGCAGACGTTCTGCCCGTTGAGGTCGCCGCCGAAGGCGAGTCGCAACGGCGCAGCCGTGTCAGCGGCCGAAGCCGTGCGGAAGGTTCCCTCGGCGACACCGTCGTGCCGATGGCCGCCGAACCAGGCGCGGTACCGATACGTCGTCGCCGGGCGCAAGTGCTCGAGCGCCACGCGGGCGGTGAAGTCGTGTGCCTTCTCCACTCGCGCGCGCGGGATGTCGCCGTGCGCGCCGCCCGACAGGACGACGTTCAGCGTCGCTTCTCGGTCGGCCCGCGCCCAGAGGAGCGCCGACGACGAAGTGACGTCGCCGACGATCACACCGTAAGTGATTGCGGCCGGCGGCCCGTTCCGGTGCGCCGCAGCGACGCTCGCCCCGCCTGCTGCCAGGGTCACGAACATGCTCGCAAGGATGAGCCCGACGATCTTCGACATCGCTTCCCCCTAGATGGCTCTTGCGGCGATTCTCCGCCTCGGCAGGCCGGGGTGCAACCCGCGCGCGGTTACGCCGTAAGCGCCTCCGCCAGCCACCGTCCCGCTTCGCGGACGAGGACCTCGTTCGTCTCGAGCGTGTAGTACGAGAGCGCCCAGCCGCGGTCTCGCTGCCACGTTGCGTCGTCGACCGCGAGGGCGGTTCGGAACGCCTCCCGGCCTTCGGGTGTGAGGACCTTCCACGCCACCATCACGTCGCACGCGGGATCGCCCACTCCGAGAGAGCCCCAGTCGACGACCGCGCTGAGCCGGCCCTCGTCCGCGAGCAGGTTGCGAGCGTCCAGGTCGCCGTGGATCCAGACGCTCCGGCGATCCCACTCGGGCGCGCGGCCAGAGCTGCTTCCCAAGTCGCGCTGACGGCGGCGACGTCGAGCTCGCCGCGGAGCGTCTCGAGTGACGCGCGGACGGCGGCGTTGCGTCGAGCGAGCGGCTCGCCGCGACAGAAGTTGTGCTCGCCGGGGCCTGGCCCGCCGGTCGGGTCGATCCGCTGCAGCGCGGCGATGAAAGCCGCGAGGTCGAGTGCCCTCTGCCGGGCGTCCACGAGGCGGTCGGGAGTTGCGTTCTCGCCGTCGAGCCAGCTGTAGACAGCCCACGTCCACGCGTACTCCTCCGTCGGCGCACCCCTGGCAAGCGGTGCCGGAACGGGCAGAGGCAGGAACGGCGCCTCGAGCAGCCGGCGCACGAGCGACGGACCGATCTCGACCTCGTCGAGGTGCATCTTCACGTCGGCGCGGCGCCTCAGGTCCAGGGAAGGTCGGGCCAGGCGTCGGGGCGGCCGAGGCGCCAGGGCCCGTACGGTGCGTACGCCTCGCTCGGCTTCGGCGTCTCCGTCTCGACCCCCGCGCCTCGCGCGAGCGCCGTCTTGGAGACGGGGTAGACGATCGTGCCGTCCTCGCGGCGCGCGCCAGTCATGAAGATCACGCACGGGCCCTCGCCGGTGCCGAGGAAGGTGTGGCGTGTCCCGGGCGGGCAGTGGACGAAGTCCCAGGCGCGCAGCGGGCGCTCCTCCTCCTCGATCAGCAGCAGGCATTCGCCGGCGAGCACGAGGAAGGCCTCCTGGCTCGACTCCGCGTGGTACATGCCCGTCGGCTTCCCCGGCTCGAGCACCGCCAGCGTGAAGCCGAGCTGGTCGAAGTGCCGCGGCGCGAGGTCGGGCCGCTCCTGGAGCACGCGCTCGCTCGCCTCGAAGACGCAACGGCCGCCGAAGGCGTCGTTGCGCACCCACGCGGCCTCGGCGACGTTGACCACGGACCAGCCCCGGCCCACAGGCGCGAGGCCGGAGCCCACCGCCTCGAGACGAGCCTCCTCCGGAGCCATCGGCGAGGAATGGTGACGCACGGTCGTGCCGGCGCGCTGCGGGTACGGTTCCGCGAGTGAAGTCCCGGCGCGACCGCGGACGACGTGCTCGCTCGGGCGAGAGTGGACGGCGTACCGTTCGCCGGGTCCGACGAGCTCGAGGCCTGGGCCGCGCAGAGCCTGCGAGAGCTCGGGCGGCGCCGACCAGAGGGCACATAGGATCGGCGCGTGGAGGAAGCCCGCGCCGCCGCGTTCTCGAGGGTGCTCGACGGGAAGCGGGCGCTAGTGGTCGGCGGTGGTGGCGGCGGCATCGGGCAGGCGATCAGCAGGAGGCTCGCGGCCGCCGGCAGTGCCGTTGCCGTCGCAGACATCGACCGCGGGCGGGCGGACGAGGCGGCGGCCGAGGCGGAGGCGGCAGGCGCTCCCTCCGTCGCACTGGTGGGCGACGTCGGCGTGCGCGGCAGCGCCGAGGCCTTGGTGCATGACGCCGCGAACGCGCTCGGCAGTCTCGACGTCCTCGTGACGGTCGTGGGCGGGCAGCTTGCATTCGTCCCCGCTGCGCTCGTCCACGAGACCGTCGACGAGGACTGGGGCCTCATGTTCGACCTGAACCTCCGCTACGTCGCCGAGGCGGTCAGGACGGCGCTGCGCGTGTTCGTGACACAGGGCACCGGCGGGACGATCGTCAGCATCGGCTCGATCGCCGGCCTCGCGGGCAGCCCGGGGCAGGCGGCTTACGGCGCGGCGAAGGCCGGGCTGGCGAGCCTCGCACGGTCGGTGGCGGTCGAGTACGGGCCCGACGGGATTCGCATGAACGTCGTCGCCTGCGGGCCGATCGCGACGCCTGTCGCCGCCGCCGCCCAGGCAGGCATCACGCTCGACTGGATCCCGCTCGGGCGCCCGGGCTCGGCCGACGAGGTCGCGCATGCGGCGGTCTTCCTCGCCTCGCCGCTCTCGTCGTACATCAGCGGCCAGAGCCTCGTGGTAGACGGCGGCGCGACCGCCGCCGGACCGTTTCCGCTGCAAGAAGGCTGACGCTCAGACGGGCGCTTCGGCGCGGGCGACGAAGCGGAGCTCCGGAACCTCGTCCAGCTCGCCGACGTCGTGCGCCAGCTCGAGGAACGTCAGCAGCCCGGCGCGCTCGCGCGGGCCGAAGCGGTACCGCAGCTTCTCGAAGTAGCGCGCGAGGAAGCCGGCGGGGTAGCCGTAGCGCTCGCTCGACTCGTACGCCAGCTGCTCGGGCTCGGCGCGCGCGGTCCGAACCGACTCGACGAGCGCCTGCTCGAGCTCCGCAAGACCCGGCGCGACCGGCTCCGGGCACGCCCAGACGGCGAAGACCATCGGCAGGCCGGTCCGCTCGAGCCAGAGTCGCCCGAGATCGTGGTGCGGGGTCGGGTCCTCGAAGGCGCTCTTGAGCGCCGCGTCGCCGATCAGCAGCTTCGCGTCGGCCTCGACGCCGAGCGGGACGTGCTCGGCCTCGGGGAGCAGCACCTTCGTCAGGACGACGGAGGTCGCGCTCTCCGGGGTGACGGCGACGCTCCGGACCTGCTCGAGCGGCTTGCGGGCCACGAGCTGGATCGAGTCGACCGCGCCCTCGGACGAGACGCAGAGGCGCGGCAACAGCCGCAGCCGGTCGGCGTGGCGCGCGTACTCGATCGACGAGATCGGCGCCAGATCGAGCTCCCCGCGCAGGAGCCGCTCGTTGAGGCCAGTCGGCACGCCCTGCACCTCGGCCACCTCGGCGTTGAGGCGGTAGAAGACCGGCGCCATGTTCACGTAGGAGATGCGGCCGAGCCGGATCACGAGGACACCCACTGGAAGAAGGTGACGAGATTGCCGTCCTGGTCGAGCGTCGCGAACTCGCGGGTGCCGAAGTCGGTCTCGTCCACGCCGCCGGTCGAGACCGGGTGCAGGACGTCCCGAGCCCGCAGCTCGTCGAACAGGTCGTCGAGTCCCTCGACCTGGATGCGGCAACTGGCGGTGCCCGCGATGAACGACTCCGCGCCGCTCCGCACGGGCCGTTCGACCGAGTCCCGCTCGCGCCAGCTCTCGTCCCCGGCCTGCCAGAGGTGCAGGACGGCCTCGTCCCGCCCGAGGACGGCGAAACCGCCGTCGTGATGCAGCACCTCGAAGCCGAGCCGGTCCCGGTAGAAGCCCACGGCCGCCTCGGCGTCGCGAACGGGCAGCGCCGGAATCGTCTGGCTCAGGCTCGCCACCGCTACGACTCCCGGTCCACGACCGCATCGGTGAGCGCTGCCAACTCCTCGCGGCGAAGGTGGCCGTCGAGGCAGGCGCGGGCCTGCCGCGCGTACTCGAGCGCGACTTCCCGGGCGGACTCCAGAGCGCCGGTCTCGGCGACGCGGAGGAGCGCGCCGTCCAGCGGGCCGCCGGCCAGGGCGGTGCGGACGGCCGCGTCCTTGCGGGCTGCCAGGATCAGCGGCAGCGTCGGCGTTCCCTCGCGCAGGTCGGTGCCGGCGATCTTCCCCGTCTCGATCGTCTCGCCGGAGCAGTCCAAAATGTCGTCGGCGATCTGGAACGCGACGCCGAGCGCGAGCCCGAACTCGCCGAGCCGCCGGTCGCCGCCGCTCCCGAGCAGGCACGCCGCCTCGAACAGCTTCCCCGTCTTCAGCGCGCAGCGCTCGAGGTAGTCGTCCACGCTCGTATCCGCGTCGCGCGTCTGCGCGCGCTGCAGCGCCTCGCCTCGCGCGAGGGAAAGGGTGGCGCCGGCGAGCGAGCGCACCGCCTGGTGGTCGCTGGTCGCGGCGAGCTCGGCGAAGGCGCGGGCGAAGAGGTAGTCACCCGCCGCGCGCGCGGCCTCGGGGCCGTGGCTCGCCCAGGCGGACTCCTGGCCCCGGCGATAGCGGGCGCGGTCGATCACGTCGTCGTGGACGAGCGTCGCCATGTGGATGAGCTCGACCGCGGCGCCGGCCGCGAGCGGCGCCTCGCCCGGCGCAGACGCCAGAAACACCAGCAGCGGCCGCAAGCGCTTGCCGCCCGCCGAGAGCGCCTCCCCGCCGACCTCCGCGACGAGGCCCGGGTGGGCGGCAACCGACTCCGTCAGCCGCTCCTCGAGGTCATCGAGGTAGGCGTCGAGGCCGGGCGTCTCGCGGATGATTGCGAGGCTCATTTCGCCATCCCGATGTGCAGCGCGACGATCCCGCCGGCGAAGGTCTTCCAGCGCACGTCGTCGAACCCGGCCGCGCGCAGCAGGCCGGCGAGCTCCCCCGGGCCCGGGAAGCGCCGCACGCTCGCGGGGAGATACGTGTACGCGGAGCCGCCGGGCAGCGCCTTGCCGAGCAGCGGCACGAGCGCATCGAACCAGAGCCGGTAGAACGGCGCGAGCACGCCGCGAGGGCGCGTGATCTCGAGGATCGCCACGCGCCCGCCGGGCCCCAACACGCGCCGCAGCTCCCCGAGCCCGCGCTCCAGGTCGTCGAGGTTGCGCACGCCGAATCCGACCGTCGCCGCGTCGAAGGAGCCGTCCTCGAACGGCAGCGCGAGCGCGTCGCCCTGCACCCACTCGACCTCGCCGGACTTGCGCCGCGCGCGCTCGAGCATCCGCTCCGAGAAGTCGAGCCCCGTCACACGCCCGCCCGCGCCCAGCGCCGCGATCGCGAGGTCGCCGGTCCCGCAGCAGGCGTCGAGCACGCGGTCGCCCGGCCGCACGACCGCGGCCACGGTCGCCCGCCGCCAGCGCTGGTCGAGCCCCACCGTCATCGTCCGGTTCATCGCGTCGTAGACGGGCGAGATCCGGTCGAACATCGACCGCACCGCGTCGGGTGCAAGCCTGCCGCTCTGCACACTCAAGCCCGGCGTCTCCAGTGTGTATGGGCTGGATCCGAGCGGACCGCCGACCCGGCTTGGGGTTCTTGCCAGACGCGTAGCGTTCTCACGTCAGTCTTGCCCCCAGCGGCGCACGAGCTGTTGATCGAGCCCGAGCTGGTCGAGGCAGCGCGCGACGACGAAGTTCACCAGGTCGTCGACCGACGAGGCGCCCGAGTAGAACCCCGGCGCGAGGAAGAGCACGGTCGCCCCGGCCTGGCGGACGCGCAGCATGTTCTCGAGGTGGATGGTCGAGAGCGGGGTCTCGCGCGGGCAGAGCACGAGCTTGCGCTCCTCCTTCAGCGCCACGCTCGCCGCGCGCTGGATGAGGTTCGACATCGCGCCGGAGGCGATCGTCCCCAGCGTGCCCATCGAGCACGGGCAGATCACGTAGGCGTCCACCTTCGCCGAGCCGCTTGCGTACGGCGCGTGCCAGTCGCGCTCGTCGTAGAGCGTGACCGCGTCCCGCACCGGCTCCGTCAGCCGCGCCAGCGTCTCGTCCGACGAGAGCCGGGCGTCGCCGTAGAGCTCGGTCGCGAGCACCTCGATCCCCGCGCGCGAGGCGCAAACGCCGATCTCGCACCCGGAGGCGGCCAGCGCCTCGAGCAGCCGGGCCGCGTACGGCGCCCCCGAGGCTCCCGTTATCCCCAGGAAGACCCGCACAACGCCGCTATTTCTCGCCCTTCGAGGCCTCGAGGAAGACGGCGAGCTTGTGCAGGTTGTCTTCGCCGAGGGCGGCGAAGGGTGGCATGGGCGATCCGGGGGTCTCGCAGCTCGGGCACTTGAGGTGGGCGATCTGGAAGTCGATCCCCTTGCCCTTGGCGCCCTCCTCGGTGAGGTCCGGGGCTCCGAGGTTGGACGAGCCGGTGCCCAGATATGTGTGGCAGTTCGTGCAGCCCGACTCGGCGAAAAGCCTCGCTCCGGCAAGTGCCTCCTCGTTTCCGGTGAAGCCCTCGCTCGACGCCCAGGTGGGGATCGCCGCGATGACCTCGGATGCGATCGCCTCCTCCGCGGTTGCGCCCTTGTACGTGAGGACGCCCATCGAGATGATCGTCAGGATCGCCGCCACGACCGCGACCGGCCGCCGGCTCAGGCGCCGCTCCATGCGAATGTCGAGGAACGGGAGCACCAGCAGCAGGATCAGGCAGAGCGTCGGGATCCCGACCGTGGCCAGGATCACCGTCTCCGGCCACTTGAAGATCCGCAGCAGGTAGAAGAGGAAGTAGAAGTACCAGTCCGGCCGCGGTACGAACGACGTCGTCCCGGGGTCGGCCTTGAGGCCGATGAGCGGCCCGAGGATGTGATTTCCGAAGAGGCCGTACTTCCAGATGATCGCGAGCACGGTGATGACGGACACGACGACCAGGCTCATCACCGTGTCGTGGAACATCGCGAACGGGTAGAACGGCTTCCCGCGTCTCTTGACGTTGTCCTTGTAGCGCTGGAACCCCGCGCGGCGCTCGTCGAGGCTGCTCATCGCCTGGCCGCCGCTCGATGAGCATGTGAAGGGTGTTTGGGGGGAACCGGGAGGTTCCCCCGCAGCGATTCCTCGGCGGAGCCGAGGCGAACAGGGAAGAAGGAGGGGGATCGTGGGGGAAACCTCGTTTCCCCCACGGGAGCGAGCCGGAGACGAGCGACGCTCACTCGGACGGCCTCCTCCGCACTCCTGCGGGACGCGGCGCCGGAGTCACCATTCCGGAGCGCACGGGGGGCGGCTTCGGCTCTGGCTCGCGGTCGGCGGCCGTGCGCGACCAGGGCGGCGAGGAGACGCCCAGCCGGACGACGAGGTAGAGATGCAGCCCGATCAGCCCGATCAGCGCGCCGGGCACGAGCAGCATGTGGATCGAGTAGAAGCGGGCGAGAGTGTCCGGTCCGATCTCCGCCCCGCCGCGTAAGACCGAGGCCAGGTACGGCCCGACGAAGGGCGCCGTCCCGTTGATGTTGATCGCGACGACCGTCGCCCAGTACGCGGTCTGGTCGTAGGGCAGCAGGTAGCCGGTCAGGCCCTCGAACAGGCCCGTCGCGAGCAGCAGCACGCCGACGATCCAGTTCAGCTCGCGCGGGTACTTGTAGGCGCCGAACAGGAACACGCGCCCCATGTGCATGAACATCAGGATGATGAAGACGCTCGCGCCCCACCGGTGCATGCCGCGCACGAGCCAGCCGCCCCAGAGGTCGTTCGTGATGTGCTGGACAGACTCGTGCGCTTCGGCCGGCGACGGCTTGTAGTACATCGCCAGGATCACGCCGGTGACGAGCTGGACGAGGAACGCCGTCAGCGTCGCGGAGCCGAGCGTGTGCCACCAGCCGCTGTCGCCCGGGACCTTGCGAAAGAGGAAGTAGCGGATCCCGCCGACGAGGCCCGAGCGCTCCTCGAGCCAGTCGAGCGGGTACAGCGCGGCGCCCTTCATCCCGCTCCGCGTCTGCGTCGTCGCCATCAGCCGCCCGCCATCAGTGCGGCGGCTGGAGGGGGTACATCCACGACTCGGCGCCCGCCACGGGCTGGCCCGGGCCCTGGAGCTCGAACTTCTCGATCTTGGCGGTCTTACCCGAGCCCTCGACCTTCGCCACGCTGTAGAGGTTGCCGAGCACGAGACGGCCGTCCACGATGTCGAACTCGTAGCGGTCGAGCCCGCGCACCGGCGGCCCTGCGATGCGGTTGCCCTCCTGGTCGTACGAGCCGCCGTGGCAGGGGCAGATGAAGCCGGCCGCGGGCAAGACAGGCGTGATGTCGACATTGCCGTTGGTGGTCTTGATCGTCTTCCCCTGCTTGGCGAAGACCGGGCCGCCGGGCTGCACCGGGCAGCCGACATGTGCGCAGCGGTTGGAGATGATCGTGAAGCTCGGGGTGCCGTCCAGCAGGCCGTTGTTGCGCACGAAGGCCGTGCGGCGGGAAACCTCGCCCTGCCTCGGGTCGCGGATGAACGTGACGACTTTCCAGTCGTTCTCCTTGAAATCCGTGACCGGGCCGAGATCGACCTTGTGCGCCTTCTGCTTGACGAACCCCGGCACCAGCGCGAAGCCGAGCGCGGGCAGCGTCGCGATTGCGCCGATGATCGCGCCGAGGCCGAGTGTCGCGCCCTCGAGGAACTTGCTGCGCGGGAAGCGCTCACCGGGCTCGGGCGCCGGCATCGCCGCCTCGCCCTGGTCTGCCGGAATCGGAGGCGCGCCGTCGGTGGCCGGCGGGCCGCCTTCTGCCGGGAGCGTAGGCTCGCGGCCGGTGGCGACTTCACGCGCCCAGAGGAAGCCGAAGACGAGCGCGATTCCCGCCCCGACGGCGGCGACGGGCCAGCTGACGATCAGCCCGACAAGCAGGCAGACGATGCCGACGGCGAACCCGACCGGCCACAGGCTGGGCGGCGGAAGCTGCGGTCGGTCGTCCCCCGTGCGCTCTTCCAAGCGGGTCTCTCCTTCAAGTCGAGGCGCCTGGATTCAATCGTTGCAGGTTGGCTGCGTCAACGACGTAACAGTTGGCTCAACGAGCGGTCGCGGCGGCCGTTTCCCTGGCGCACCGGCCCGAGCCCGTACTCGTCCCAGCGCTCGTCCACGAGCCGGCGCACGTCCTCGCTCATCGCGATCTCCTCCGGCCACGGCCGCGTCCCCTCCTGCGGCCCTTTGTGCGTGGCGTCGATGCCGAGCTTGCCCCCGTAGAACTGCAGCGAGGGGGCGTGGTCGAGGTGGTCGAGCGGCCCCTCGCTGATCAGGACGTCGCGCTTCGGGTCGACGTTGGCGCCGACGCGGAAGAAGACCTCCTCGTAGTCGTGGACGTCGACCCACTCGTCGACGACCACGACCGCCTTCGTCAGGCTCAGCAGCCCGAGGCCCCAGATCGCGTGCATCACCTTCTGGGCCTGGCCCGGGAAGCTCTTGCGGATCGAGACGATGCAGCAGTTGTGGAAGGCGCCCGCGACCGGCAGGTCGTAGTCCACGATCTCGGGGACGCTCATCCTGATCGCCGGC
>Ga0126312_10003458_pt1 | contig 10671 bp, 11 predicted proteins | sample Plot104A_FD_92537 | JGI IMG/M metagenome (GOLD analysis project Ga0126312, IMG submission 92537) | Serpentine soil microbial communities from UC McLaughlin Reserve, CA, USA - Plot104A | ecosystem: Environmental > Terrestrial > Soil > Grasslands | place: USA: UC McLaughlin Reserve, Lake County...
ACACGCTCGAGGGCGTCGACGATCTCGTTTGCGGTCAGCGTCGCGTCGGCCCCGCGGAGCCACGCCTCCAGCTCGTCGCCGAGCTTCGACACCGCCTCGAACGCACGCAGGTCGGCGCGCGTTTCCTCGGTCGCGAGCGGACGGTGCAGCGCGTGCGCGTTGCGCAACATCGCTCGCGCGACGGTGCGGAGCCCCGCGAGCGGCGTCTCGGCCTCGCGAATGTCGCGCACCGCCGGAAACGGGTGTCCGTGCAACGCGAGCGTCTCGGCATCGACGCGGTCGTTGCGGTTGATCGCCCGGCCGCGCAGCCTTCCTTCAAGGAAGTCGACCTTGCCGCGGGGCACGCCCGAGTACGGCGTCCGCAGGAAGCCGAACAGGTCGCGCCGGTCGCCGCCGAGCCAGACGAAGCGCAGGAGCGACAGCAGTGCCCGCCCGTACGCCGTCTGCGGCAACCGGCTCGGCCCCTCGACGGCGATCGGCACGCCCATAGACCCGAACGCCGTCTCGAGCGGTGCACGCCAGCGCTCGACCGCGGGACACACGATCGCCACCTGCTCGGGCGCCGCCCCCGCGCGGACGAGACGCAGCACCTCCTCCGCGACGAGCTCGAGCGTTCCGCGCGTGCCCGCTCCCTCGAGGAACCGGATCGCCCCGTCGAGTGGCGGCCCGGCCGGCGCTGCGTCCTCGAACAGCGCGCGCTCGAGGTGCGCCAGCGCCGGCGGCGCGTACGCGTGATAGCGAGGCGGCAGCTCCTCGAGCGCGCCAGAGGCGAGCGCGCCGAGGTCGCTCACCGTGGCACGGAGCGACTCGAACGCCGCGCGCCCCGGCTCGTAGGGCAGCGACACGGTGACCTCGGCGCGCCCGGAAAGCGTTCGCAGGAGCTCCCACTCGGCAGCGGTGAGGTCTTCGAAGCCGTATGCGAAGACGGGCGCGCCGCTCCACGCTTCGAACTCGGAGGCGAGGCGCTCGACGGCGCGCCTCCGCAGCGCGTCGCGATCGCACAGGCCGAGGCGCTGGAGCTCGGCGCGGTAGTGGGAATAGAGCGCGGCAAGATCGTGCGGCAGGCCGTCCGGCTCGACCAGCCCGGCCTCGAGCTCCGATAGCGTGCGCGCGAGCTCGTCCGCGAACCCGGCGAAGCGCGCGGAGCGGCTGAGGCCGTTCAGCGCGGCGTCGCCGAGCACCCGCCGCAGGACGAGCGCGCGCTGCGCATCCGACACAACGGGCGGCGCGTCGGCGGCCTCGATCGAGCGAAACAGATCGTCGAAGGTGCCGATCGCGCCGCCGAGGAGGGCCGGAGCACGGCGCAACAGATCGCGCTCCACCCGGTCGACGTCCGACCGGTTCGGCACGATCAGAAACGGCTCGCGAGCAGACGCCGCGAGAAAGCGCTCCAGGAGGAGCGCGACCTTGCCCGCATTCGCGGGGCCGACGAGCAGCGAAAGACCCAATCGAGCCATCCTAGGGTCGGGTCCAGACGGCTTTGCCGCGAATTCGCGGACTGCGCGGGTTTTTTCTGCGGCGGCCTCTTCGAGTCGGCCGCGGACGCGTTACGCGGCCTGCGCCGACTTCGGCCGGCGGCCTCGGCGGGCGGCGGGCTGGCCCGGCATCTTGCCGGCACAGCTATCGCAGAGATCAGCCTGCTTGGCCCCTCGGCGGGCGTCGGCGTACGTCAAGCGCATGACCGCACCCTTGCTTTCGTCGACTTCCTTGCCGCAGTTATCGCAAACGAGCACCGTCTTCCGAGCCACGAATTCCTCCTTCGACGATTTAATCCGCCGCGAATACTACGCTGCGCGACGCGCTCTGCGAATTCTGTACGAACGCAGCAACGATAGCGTCGCCTGCTCCTCCACGTCGAGCCCGATATCACGTGAAGTGACGACGCGCAAATGGCGAGGTCGGAAATCGTCGATCGTTCTGCCGTCGAGATACTGCTCGACAACCGCCGGCGCGACATATGAGGCGCGGCACACGGCCGGAGTATTTCCAAGCTTCTCGGCGACGATTCGGATAACGCCTGCCACGACGCGCTTCTGCTCGGTCGCAGTTTCCACAGGGCCACGCTCCGCCAGCGCGATCGCCGCGAGCAGCGTCCCTCCCCAGGTACGGAAGTCCTTTCCCGAGAAGTCGTCGCCCATGTGCTCCTTGATGTAGTCGTTCAGGCGGCGGTCCGTGAGGTTCACCAGGCGTCCGTCGCACTCGTACCGGAACAGCCTCGCGCCCGGAGTCGAGTACAGCTCGCGGATCGAAGACGCGAGTTCCTCGTCGACGACCGCCGTCCGCACCTTCACCCTGCTCTTGGCGACGAAACGGAACGAGACGCGCTTTCCGCGCACCTGGACATGGGACTTTCGCAGCGTCGTCACGCCGTACGTGCGAGACATCTTCGCGTAGCGCTCGCTGCCGACTCGAAACCACGCGAGGTTGATCAGCCGCAGCGCGACGGCGCAGACGCGCCGCGGATCGCCCGGATCGAGCTTCATGTCCTCGGCCATCGCAGCTCGGAGCTCGGGCAGCTTCTCGGCAAATCGGATCAGCCGGTCGAACTTCTCCGACTCGCGCTGAGCGCGAAAATCGGAGTGGTACAGGTACTGCTTCCGCCCCGCGGCGTCGATGCCCGTCGCCTGGAGCTTCGCATTCAGGTTCGGCGAGATCCAGACGTCGCGCCACGCAGGCGGGATCGCGAGCCGGTCGAGCCGCTCGATCGTCGCAGCGTCCCGGATGCGGACTCCGCGTGTGTCGTAATAGCGAAACGGGCGACGAGTTCCCTCGCGCCTCCACCCCTTCCTCGGCATGTCGGGCAGTAATGCCACTTCGGCCGCGGTCATAATCACGCCACCGTGAATCCGAACACGATCGTCGTGCTCGAGGGTGACCAGACCGGGCAGGAGCTGCTGGAGGAGGCACTGCGGGTGCTCTCCAGCGACGTGATCGGGTTCCCGATCGAGCTCGAGCGCTACGACCTCTCGCTCGAGAAGCGGCGAGAGACCCAGAACGGGATCGTGACGGAGGCAGCGGCCGCGATTCGCGCCAACGGCCTCGGGCTGAAGGCGGCCACCGTCACGCCCGAGGGACGCGACGACGTGGGCTCGCCGAACCGGATCCTGCGCGAGGCGATCGGCGGCCGCGTGATCGTCCGCACCGGGCGGCGAATTCCCGGCGTCGTCCCGCTCGGCGGCGTCCACGCCCCGATCTCGATCGTGCGGATGGCCGTCGGCGACGCTTACGGCGCCCGCGAATGGCGCGAGGGAAGCGGCGAGGACGAGATCGCCTACCGGACTGAGCGCATCGAGCGGCGGATCTGCCACGCGGTCGCCGAGTTCGCCTTCCGGCAGGCGGAGCGCACCGGCGCGAAGGTGTTCGGCGGCCCGAAGTACACCGTTTCGCCGACGTACGAGGGGATGCTCAAGGAGGAGATGGACGAGGCCGCCGAGCGGCACCCACACGTCACCTACGAGCCGCAGCTGATCGACGCCACGTTCGCGCTGCTCGTCGCGTCGACGGGCGACTCTCTCGTGATCCCGGCGCTGAACCGCGACGGCGACATCCTGTCCGACCTCGTGCTGCCCCTCTTCGGCTCGATCGCGGGCTCGGAGTCGCTCCTCGTCGCGTTCGACGACGACTTCGAGCCGGACGCGCTCATGGCGGAGGCCGCGCACGGCACGGCGCCGTCGCTGCAGGGCAAGAACGTCGCGAACCCGATGGCGATGATCCTCGCCGCCGCCGCGCTCCTGGCGCACTGCGACCGCGCGCCGGCGCAGCAGGCAGGCCGTGCGATCCGCGAAGCCGCGCTCGAGGCGGTCGCACAGGGCATCCGTACCGCAGACCTCACCGGGCATGCGACGACGACGGAGTTCACGGACGAGGTGATCTCGCGGACGAGGACGAAGCTCGAGGTGTGGGCGACGCTGTGAGCACGACCCGCGGCGATCGCGCGGGCGCGCACGTACGAGGTCGATCCCGAGTTCGGCACCGTGACGCCGTTCGCCGAGCCGCTCGTGGTGCGCGTAGCGCTCGCGCCGGGGGACGCGCGGACGCGCGAGTGCCGGGTCGCGCGCGGAGAGGCGGGGCCGACGGCCACGTCGACGTGCGCGAGGCGTGGCGGATCGTGTACGCGTGCGGCATCGGCCGCTGACGCCCCCGTCGCGGGCGCGGCGACCTATGCGAAGACGCCGCGCTTGCGGAGCCAGCGCACGGCCTCGACCGCACCCGTGATCGCGAGCGCGACCGCGAACGCGATCAGGAAGCCGTAGAGCGGATTCTCCTCGAACGTGCGGCCACCCACGTAGCCGAGCAGCGCCGCGTACGTCGCCCACAGCAGGCCCGCGGCGACGTCGAAGGCGATGAAGCGTCGCCAGGGCATCTCGAGCAAGCCGCATGCGAGCGTGATCACGGTGCGGCCCCCTGGAATGAAGCGCCCGATCACGATCAGGTACCCGCCCCGTTCGGAGACCTGCTTCTCCGCCCAGTCCACCCGCTTCCGACGTTCGCCGGCGAAGAACCGCTTGACGATCCGGTGACCCACGGTCCGGCCGATCCAGTAGGAGATGTTGTCGCCGAGGACGGCGCCCGCAGCGGCGAACGCGATCACGAACAGGAGGACGAGGTCGCCGGTGGACGCGAGGACGCCTGCGAGGATGACGGAGGTCTCGCTGGGGACGAACGGAAAGATCACGTCCAGCGCGGCGACGCCGAACAGGAAGGCGTAGGTCCACGGCGAGCCGGAGACGTAGTCGGTGAGCGACTCGAACACGCCCGCGGACGCGCCCACGAAGGCCGGGAGGGCGAATGAGGGCACGCGACTCGTAGAGTACGCGCGCGTGAGGGTCGGAGTTCCACGCGAAACTGCGTCCGGCGAGCGGCGCGTCGCGCTCGTGCCGGAGTCGGTGCGGAAGCTTGCGCCGCTTGGAATCGAGGTGGTGCTCGAGCCCGGCGCCGGCGCGCCTGCGTCGTTCGTGGACGCGGCCTACGAGGAGGCCGGCGCGAGCCTCGCGACCTCCGCCTTCGACGCGGACGTCGTCGCGAAGGTTGCCAAGCCGACGGTCGCCGAGCTCGACCTGATGCGTGCCGGCGCGGTGCTGATCGGCTTCCTCCAGCCCCTCACGGACGCAGAGGGGATCGCGCGCGTGGACGAGCGCGGCGTCGTGGCGTTCGCGATGGAGTCGATCCCGCGGATCACGCGTGCACAGGCGATGGACGCGCTGTCGTCGCAGGCGAACGTCGCCGGCTACAAGGCCGTGCTGATCGCCGCGGAGCGGTTGCCGCGCTTCTTTCCGATGCTGATGACGGCCGCCGGAACGGTCACGCCCGCGAAGGTGCTCGTCCTCGGCGCAGGCGTCGCGGGGCTTCAGGCGATCGCGACTGCACGCCGGCTCGGGGCCGTCGTCTCCGGCTTTGACGTGCGGCCGGTGGTGAAGGAGCAGGTCGAGTCGCTCGGAGCGACGTTCCTCGAGCTGACGGTACGTGGCGAGGAGACCGAGGGCGGGTACGCGCGCGAGCTGACGCCCGAGCAGCAGGCACAGCAGCAGGAGGAGCTCGCGGAGCGGATGACGGACTTCGACGTGGTGATTACGACAGCGTTGATCCCGGGGCGGCCGGCGCCGCGGCTGATCCCGGCTTCGGCGGTGGAAGGAATGAGGCCGGGATCGGTCATCGTCGACCTGGCTGCGGAGGCGGGCGGCAACTGCGAGCTGACGGAACCGGGCGGGGTGGCGACGGCGCACGACGTGACGATCGTCGGCCTGACGAACGTGCCCTCCACGATGCCGTACCACGCGTCGCAGCTTTACTCGCGCAACGTGACGGCGCTGCTGCAGCTCCTCGTTTCCGACGGCTCGCTGAACCTCGACTGGGACGACGAGGTCGTCGCGGGCGCATGCGTCGCCGGCAAGCCCGCCGCGGCGAGCGTGCCGGCATGACGTTCCGCCTGGTCACCGAGCTGACGATCCTGATGCTCGCGATCTTCCTCGGCTTCGAGGTGATCTCGAAGGTGCCGACGCTGCTGCACACGCCGCTGATGTCGGGGACGAACGCGATCCACGGGATCGTGATCGTCGGCGCGATCATCGTCATGGGCGCGGAACACCCGGGCTGGTTCATGAAGACGCTCTCGTTCATCGCCGTGGTCCTCGCGACGGCGAACGTCGTCGGCGGCTTCGTCGTCACCGACCGGATGCTCGAAATGTTCAAGCGGCGGCCGACGCGCGACGACCAGAGCTGAGTCAGGCCCGTGTCCGAGAACACGAGCAACCTGCTCTACCTGATCACCATCGCGTCGTTCATCCTGGCGCTGCGATTCCTGTCGTCGCCTCGGCACGCGCGCCTCGGAACCTGGATCGGCGCGTTCGGGATGACCGTGGCGGTCGTGGTCACGCTCGCCAAGAACGAGGTCGTCACCGGCTACTGGTTCATGGCGGTCGGCGTGGCCGTCGGCGCGGCGATCGGCTTGATCGGAGCGCGCAGGGTGAAGATGACCGCGATGCCGCAGATGGTGGCGCTTTTCAACGGCGTCGGCGGCGGCGCGGCGGCGCTCATCTCCCTCGTCGAGTTCCACGGCGTCTGGGCGAACGTCGGCGATATCGGCGCGGAGCAGGGGATCTCGACCGTGTTCTCGGCGATGGTCGGCTCGATCTCGTTCGCCGGCTCGATGGTGGCGTTCGCGAAGCTGCAGGAGCTCGTCTCCGGACGCCCGATCACGTATCCGGGGCAGCAGGTCGTGAACATCGCGCTGTTCGCGGGCGCAATCGCGCTGGGCGCGTGGGCGATGATCGGCGTCGAGTTTTGGCTGCTCATGGCGACGGTCGTCCTTGCGTCCGTCTTCGGCGTCCTCTTCGTCCTGCCGATCGGCGGCGCCGACATGCCGGTCGTGATCTCGCTCCTCAACGCGCTCACCGGTCTCGCCGCCGCCGCGACCGGCTTCGTCCTGCACTCGAACGTCCTGATCGTCAGCGGCATGCTCGTCGGCGCGAGCGGGACGCTGCTGACGATGCTGATGAGCAAGGCGATGAACCGCTCGATCGCGAACGTCCTCTTCGGCGCTTTCGGCAAGGTCGACGCGGGGCCGGCCGCGGCGGCGGGGGCCGGCGTGGACGGCGCCTCCGTCCGCTCGACGACGGCCGACGACGTCGCCGTGATGCTCGCGTACGCGCAGCGCGTGGTCGTCGTGCCCGGCTACGGGCTCGCCGTCGCGCAGGCGCAGCACGAAGTGCGCCAGCTTGCGGATCTCCTCGAGCAGAAAGGCGTCGACGTCCGCTACGCGATTCACCCGGTCGCGGGCCGGATGCCGGGCCACATGAACGTGCTGCTCGCGGAGGCGAACGTTCCGTACGACCAGCTCAAGGAGATGGACGAGATCAACCCGGACTTCGCGCAGACCGACGTCGCGCTCGTCGTCGGCGCGAACGACGTCACGAATCCCGCGGCGCGAAACACCCCGAGCTCACCGATCTACGGCATGCCGATTCTGGACGTCGACCGCGCGCAGCAGGTCGTCGTCCTCAAGCGGTCGATGAACCCCGGCTTCGCGGGCATCGACAACGACCTCTACGTCGATCCGAAGACCTCGATGCTCTTCGGCGACGCAAAGGACTCGCTCGGCAAGCTGATCGCCGCCGTGAAGACCGTCTAGGGCGTCCTTCGGCGCAGGGTGAGCGCGCCGAGCACGAGCGCCAGCAGCGTCGCGCACAGCATCACGGCGACATCGAGCGCGAAGCGGCCGCCGAGGGAATCGCCTCGAGTCACGCGCGCGAGCGCGTCATAGGCGTACGTCAGCGGCAGTACGTTCGAGACAGCTTCGAGCACCCCCGCCATGTCTTCGCGCGCGACGATCAGGCCGCAGAGGAGCATCTGCGGGAAGACGATCGCCGGCATGAACTGGACGGCCTGGAACTCCGTGCGCGCGAATGCGCTCGCGAAGAGGCCTAGAGCCATCCCGAGCGTGGCGTTCGCGACGGCGAGGGCCACGACAACGAGCTTCGCGCCCTCCACCTGCAGGTGGAGCGGGCCGAACGCCACGAGCGAGACGACCGTCGCTTGCACGACCGCAGTCAGCCCGAACGCCAACGCGTAGCCGAGCAAGATGTCCAGCTTCGCGAGCGGCAGGGTCATCAGCCGCTCCAGCGTTCCCGTCACGCGCTCGCGAAGCATCGTCACGGTCGTGACGACGAACATCGAGACGAACGGGAAGATCCCGAGCAGCGGCCCCCCGATCCGGTCGAACACCTCGTCCTGGTCGTCGAAGAGGTAGCGCAGCAGGATCACGAGCACGGTCGGGACGCCGACGATCAGCGCGATCGTGCGCGGATCGCGCCGGAGCTGCGTGAGGACGCGCAGCGCAGTTGCGCCTGCGATTCGTGGTGTCAGTCGGAGCCCTCCACGAGCCGCAGGAACGCCTCGTCCAGATCGCGCGCGCCGGTTCTCGCAAGCACGTCGGCCGGCGCTGCGTGCACGAGGACTCGGCCGTCGCGCATCAGCAGCAGCTCGTCGCAGCGATCGGCCTCGTCCATCACGTGGCTCGAGACGAGGAGCGTGGCGCCGTCGTCGGCCAGTCGCTTGAAAGTCGACCATAGGTCGCGCCGCAGAACGGGGTCGAGCCCCACCGTCGGCTCGTCGAGAACGAGCACGTCCGGATCCCCGAGCAGCGCGGACGCGAGGGAAACACGCGCGCGCTGGCCGCCGGAAAGGCGTTCGACGACGCGATCCTGCTCGGCCGAGAGGTCGACCGTCTCGATCGCCTCGTCGACGCGCTGCAGCGGGACGTCGAGGATGCGCGCGAAGTAGCGGAGGTTCTCGTGCACGGTCAGGTCTGCGTAGACGGAAGGCGCCTGCGTGATGTACGCGACGCGGCTGCGGAGCTGCGGCGAGCCCGCCGGCTCGCCCAAGACCTGCACACTCCCGCCCTCGACGATCTGCACGCCGACGATCGCGCGCATCAGCGTCGACTTGCCGCTGCCGCTCGGTCCGAGCAGTCCCGTCACTCGCCCGGCTTCGATGTCGGCATCGAGCTCGGGCAGGACGACGTTGTCGCCGCGCCGCACCGTCAAGCCGCGGATCGTGATCGCGGACACGCGCGGAGACTACGCTTGGCCGCCGATGATCCCCGTCTTCTCCGGGCGGCACGTCGAGGCCGCCGTTTCTCCGGAGCGTGCGCTCGACGCCGTGCGCGACGCATTCGTCGCCTACGCGCGCGGCGAGTGGACGATGCCGCCGAAGGTGTACGTGCCCGCGTATCCGGCGGGCGACTTCCGCGCAATGCCGGCGCTCGGCGGCGGCCACGCGTTGCTCAAGTGGGTCACGTCCTTCCCCGGCAACCCGGCGCAAGGGCTTCCGACGGTGACGGGGCTCGTGCTCCTCTCGGACGCATCGAACGGGATGCTGAAGGCGGCCTTCGACGCCGGCGCCGTGACGGCGCTGCGGACGGGTGCGGCGGCCGTCCTCGCCGCGGAGACCCTCGGCCGAGGCGGTGTTGCTGCCGTCATCGGCGCGGGCGTCAACGGGCGCGCGGTCGCGCGCACGTTCGTCGCGCATGGGCGCCGCACGCTGCTCTACGACGTCGACGCAGCACGGGCGCAGGCTGTTGCGGAGGAGCTCGGCGCGGACGCCGCTTCACGCGAGGACGCGGTCGCCGCAGACGTCGTCGTGACCGTGACGCCTGCGAAGACCGTGGTCTTCGAAGCAGGCTCGCTGCGACCGGGTCAGCACGTGTCCCTGATGGGCGCGGACGGCCCGGGCAAGTCGGAGATGGCGATCGAGGAGATGGCGCGCGTTCGGATGTTCTGCGACGACTGGGAGCAGGCCTCGCACAACGGCGACCTCGCTCACGCGGTCGAAGCAGGCTCGGTCTCGCGCGACGACGTGACGCAGCTCGGCAACGTCCTCGCCGGCACCGCGGCAGGTCGCCGTTCCGACGCCGAGATCACCGTCTTCGACTCGACCGGGCTCGCGATCCAGGACCTCGCGATCGCCCTCGCCGCGCTCGAGCGGGCCGGCGAGCTCGACCTCCCGTCGATCGACCTCTAGCGCTCGAGACCTGCCTCAGCCCGGCTCAACCGACGACTGCGATCGCTTCGATCTCGACGAGCTGCCCGGGATAGCCGAGCGCCGCGACCCCGAGAAGCGTGCTCGGAGCGCCGGCGAGGGGCGAATCGCGGACGACCTCCCACACCTCCGCGAGCGGCGCCGGGTCGTTCCCGACGACATAAACCGTCGTCTTCACGATTTGCTCCGGCTCGGCGCCGCCGACGCGCAGCTGCACGAGGAGGTTGTCGATCACCGCACGCGTCTGCGTCTTTGCATCACCCGCTCCGATGAGATCTCCGTCGGGGTCGAGGGGAACCGCGCCCGCGGTCGCCACGAGCGTCCCGCTTGCGACGCCGACGTGCGAATACGCGGGCGGCGGGAACAGTTCGCCGGCGATGCGCCGCTCGGTCATGCGCGCACCAGCCGTGCCGGGTCGAAGGCGTCGAGCAGCCGATGCTCCTCGCCGAGCAGCGCACGCGCGACGAGCTCGCCGGAAGCGAGCCCGAGGACGTTGCCGTGGCCGGAGTACCCGCACGCGACCCACACGCGATCGTCTCCGTCGAGCGGCCCGACGAGCGGAAGCAGATCGCGCGTCGTCCCCCAGACACCCGCCCAGCGGTGCGAGATCGCCGGTACGTGGCCGACGAGCGACCG
>Ga0126312_10003460_pt1 | contig 10668 bp, 13 predicted proteins | sample Plot104A_FD_92537 | JGI IMG/M metagenome (GOLD analysis project Ga0126312, IMG submission 92537) | Serpentine soil microbial communities from UC McLaughlin Reserve, CA, USA - Plot104A | ecosystem: Environmental > Terrestrial > Soil > Grasslands | place: USA: UC McLaughlin Reserve, Lake County...
ATCGCAGAGCTCCAGATCACGGCCGCTCCGGAATCCGCGATCCGACACGCCCTGGAGCAGGTCACCGACGAGACGAAAGGCCTCCTCGAGCGCGCCCACGAGACAGCGGACGAGATCACGCGCCGCTCGCGCGCTCACGCCGACGATCGGCTCCAGCGCGCGGAGCAGGAGGCGCAGCAGCTACACGAGGCATCCGAGCAGGACGCCCGGCAGCTGCGCGGCGACGCCGCGCAGGAGGCGCGAGAGGTCCGCGAGGCGGCGGCCCGGGAGGCGCGCGAGGTCCGCGAGGCCGCGCAGCGCGAGGCACGCGAGATCCGCGAGGCTGCCGAGGCGCGCGTCGACGAGCTCGAGGCCGACGCCCAGGCGATCCTCGAGGAGCGGACCCGCCTGATCAGCGAACTGCGCGACCTGGTCCGCCGCCTGGGTGATTTCGCGGAGGGGGCGGCCGGTGGTTACCCCGGGCCGCGGTCACCGTCGGAATCCGAGGACGAGCGGCCAACCTGACTTTGGTCGGGCGAACCCTCCGACGACGAGGAATCAGCTCTGTCGCGCGGCCCAGGAGAGGATGCCGCGAGAGTGAGTGATGATCGTCCCGTCGGGGAGCCTGAGCGCCGGCAGCTTCGTGTCCCCGGTAGCTTCGCGTAGCTCGTCCCGCGAGCCCCTGCGGAGGAAAGGGATCGGATGGCCGTGGCCGGCGATCACCTTCTCGTACTCGATCCCCGCCGCACGGAGCGCCGCCTGCACCCGCCGACAGGGATGCACCCGCGGACCACCGTCATCGCCGTGGCATACGAACAAAGTGGGGGCCTCGGCCATCCTGATCCTCCTACGAGCCGCCCCGGCGGTTGAGTGAACCGATGCCGCCGGGAGGGGCGGTCAGGTTCCGGGCGGCCTCGTGGGAGAGCGCCTGGCCGCGGAGTTCGTCGAGCATGGAGCCACCATGCTCGGTTCGCTTCGCTTCTGCCTTTGAGATGAGGCCCGTGTAGGCGCACAGTAGGCAACCTCCCTCGCATGGGCACGTAACGAAGGAACCGGGGAACGAGCGCTGGTTGAGAAGTCGCCGCTGTCGGTCCCGCTCCACTTCCGCCGCCACGTTCACGGCACCACCTCTGGCTCGTCGACCATGTTGAGCTCGGCTCCGCCCGGCTATCGGATCGGGGTGCCGCCTACGCGGCTGATCGCTCCCCCGGCCGGGACAGCGCCCGGTCGAACTCGAGCCAGACGCGGCTGCTGCGGCTGAAGTCGACCCCCCAGCGGTCTGTCAGTTGGTCTACCAGCCACAGCCCCCAGCCCCCAGCCGCCCGGTCTGGCTTGGAGGCGGCCGGAATGGGTGCGAAGCCGAGGCCATCGTCGGTTAACTCGATGCGCAACAGCTCGGGAGACAACGACACCTCCAGGCCGATCTGCTGTGACGGCGTCAGACCGGCGTGCAGGACGCTGTTGGTCATCACCTCGGTGAGGACCAGTTCGCTGCGCTCCCGAAGCTCCGCGTCGAGGTTGGCACCCAGGGCCCCGAGCGCCCTGCGGGCCGCCGCGGGCGCGCTGCGGTCGGGCACGAAGGACCGCGTGAGGGAACTTGGGCTGTCGCACGGCATCAGGATCGCCGCCGACGGGGAATGGCGTGCCGTTTCACCCCGAGCCCTTTCCCCGGTGGGCTCTCACTGGCGCCTTGTACGGCCCAGCCGCCCAGCGCTGAAGGACCGAGCACCGCGACACGTCGAATTCCGCCTTCGCTCGTCGCATCAGACATCGGCAGCAGGCCGGCCAGCCCAGCTAGAAGAGGCCGATCGTGCCTGCCATCGAGGCCAGCAGACCGAGTCTTCGAGCTGAACGGCGTGCGCTTGAGTCGCCCGCCGCTGCCGCCTCCCGCCCCTGGTGTGGTACCGCGGTCAGCTGCCATTGAGAAGCCTTCCCACACGTTGCATGAAGGCCCGCCTGCGCTGCGCCACAGGGAACCCACGCGCGTCGAACTCCAGCGGGCGGGGACCCTCCTCGGGGCCACCCCCCTCGCGCCACACCTGGTGCTGCCAATAGCGCTCTCCGCTGGCCTGTCGCACGAGCTCGGCCAGCACGCGCGCGGACGTCCGCCTCTGCATCTGCGTAGCCATCTCGCTCCCGCCTTATGCGAGCGCCGCGAGGTGGGCGCGGGCGTCGCGCAGCTGATCGCCTCGTTCGCGCAGCGAGAACGCGAGCAGCCACAGCGCGGCTTTGGCGTCCTCGGTCAAGTCGACACTGCCATCGATGACGTCCTCGACCTGGCCGAAAGGCTTGCCGGCATCCATCAGCTCCGTGACTTCGTCCCGGTAGCTGGCCAACGCCGGCCACGTGTAGGTCTCGCTCATGGCGGACCCTCCCTAAGTGGTCCCGCCGCTGCCGCAGGAGCGAACAGCGCACGTTCCCTGTCTGGAGCGCGGCATTATCACAGGGCTCCCAGGTGGCGTCCACCATGTCCCCGCTATTTGCGTGGGAATCGGCCTAAACGGTCGCCGCGTACCACGCCGCCGCAGCTGATATTGGACGGGCCCCACCGCCGGTCAGCCTCCTCGCGCTCGCCTCCGGCGTTCGCTTCGGGGAACCCCTAGCTAACGCCGGAAGCACCAAGAACGAAGATCCGTCGACTGGCGGGTCGGCTGCTCGGTAGCAGGGCCCGCACAGACGCTACTCCTCTTTGGGCCAGTTTTGCAACCGGCTCTAGCCAGCCGTCGGCTCGAGCATGAACACCTCGACGGCCAGGTCAGGGTCGATGTGGTTCTGGCTCATGAACGCGACCACCTTGCGCTCGGTAGCGCCTTCGACGAGTTCGATCAGGTCTTCGCGCATCGCCATCTGGAAGTCGTGGCGCAGCTGCAGCACGCGCTCGGCCTTGCCGCTCCCGACCAGCTTGCGCTCGCCCCTCGTGAGCGTGTCGCCGAGCACAGTCATCACCGAGTCGCCGTCGATCGTCGTGCGCGACCGCGTGGGACCGCGGCCGGTGTACTCGTGCAGCAGCCGGACCGCGCCGTCAGAGATGGCCGCGTTGGCGCTGAGCGGACCTTCGCGCTGCTGATTCATAGGGGCCTCCCGGCCCGCTTCCTCATTTCGGGTTAGACCACGAGAAGGGAGAGGAAGCGAAGGAGCCCCACAAGCAGGTATAAGCAGCCTACACCTATTTCGCGAGAGTGTCTGAAGCAGCCCCGGAAGGGCGGCATAGCACGGCATCGGCGCTAGGGTGCCGCAGTCGTCTTGGGGGTCCAGGTTGTGGGCACTCGTGTCGCCGGACGGGCAGCGACTCGGTTCACGAGCAACCGCGACAGAGCCGCGAGCGCTTGTGATGCTCGACGTAGTGCGGCGCAAGTAGTGTCGCGGCGGCGATGCCCCTGATTCCCGTCCCGCCGCGAGTCCCTGGTCTCCCGGACCCGCTACGGCGCGCCGCCGTGCCGAGCGATCTGGCGGCGGTGACGGCGCGCGGCTTCGAGGACGAGGCGGCGAGCGCGGGGATGGAGCAGGCCGAGGTGGAGAGCATCTGGCGGGCGGCCGAGCGCCTCTACCGCACCGGAGTACATCCCGCCATCGCCCTCTGCGTGAGGCGCGCGGGGCGCGTCGTGCTGGACCGGGCCATCGGCCACGCGCGCGGCAACGGCCCGGGCGACGGTCCCGACGTAGTCGGGGTTCCCGTAACCCCCGGGACGCCCTTCGTCATCTTCTCGGCCGCAAAGGCCACGACGGCGATAGTCGCGCACCTACTCGACGAGCGCGGGCTCATTCACCTGGACGACCGCGTCTGCGAGTACATCCCGGAGTTCGCCTCGTACGGCAAGGATGTGGTCACGATCGAGCACGTGCTGTCGCACCGCGCCGGCGTGCCTAACATGCCACGGGAGACCTTCGACCTCGACCGCATCGGCGACCGCGCGGCGCTGCTGCGGCCGATCGTGGATGCCAAGCCGCGCACCCGTCCCGGCAAGCTGCTCTCCTACCACGCGGTCTCGGGGGGCTACATCATCGCCGAGATCGTCGAGCGCGTTACCGGAAAGGGCATCCGCGAGGTGCTCGCGGAGGAGGTCCTGCGGCCGCTCGGCTTTCGCTGGGGCAACTACGGCGTCGCGGCCGGCGATGTGGACCTGGTGGCACGGAGCTATCCGACGGGCCCCGCGCCTCTACCACCCACCTCCACCATCCTCGAGCGGGCCCTCGGCCTGCCTGTCGATGAGGTGACCCGCGTGTCCAACGACCCGCGTTTCCTCACCGGAGTCGTCCCATCGGCCAACGTGGTCACCAGCGCCAACGAGCTCTCACGCTTCTACGAGCTGTTGCGTGCCGAAGGCGAACTCGACGGCGTCCGGGTGCTCGAGCCCCGCACGATCCGGCGCGCCACCTTGGAGCGGGCCTACCGGCAGCTCGACCTGACCTTGGGCGCGCCGCTGCGTCACTCGGCCGGCTTCATCCTCGGGGCGCGGACGATCAGCCTCTACGGGCCGGACACAGACCGGGCCTTTGGGCACCTGGGCTTCACCAACATCCTGGGCTGGGCCGATCCGGAACGCGGGCTGGCCGTCGGACTCCTAACGAGCGGCAAGCCGGTCCTTCACCCGGGACTACTGGACCTGTGGGCGCTGACGCGGGCTATCGGCCGGGCAGCACCAAAGGTCGAGTCGCACGCTCCCGGCGCAACGAGCAGCCGCGGTTCAGGCCGCCGAGGTCAGCGGTCCGAAACCCCGGCCCGATCTTAAGAAGCGCCTGCACAGGCCGCAGGTCACCGGCGTGCGTAGCGCCGTGGGAACAGCAAGTACGCGTCAGGATTGAGCGGGCGTCGGCCCGGCGGTCGATAGTGTGCAAAGGGCAGTTTCAGTTGAGCAGCCGATTCAACTCCAGGAGGAGCCCATGGCGGACGTGAAGCCGATCCCCGACGGCTATCCGCAGGTCACGCCGTACCTGTACGTGGACGGCGCCGCGGCGGCGATCGAGTTCTACGGCAGAGTCTTCGGAGCCACGGAGCGAATGCGCATGGCTGGTCCCGACGCCAAGATCGGTCACGCCGAGCTCGAGTTCGGTGAGTCGCTGATCATGCTCGCGGACGAGCATCACGAGATGAACGTGCGCAGCCCGAAGGCCATCGGCGGCACGCCGGTGGCGATCAGCGTCTATGTCGAGGATGTGGACGCCGTCTTCGACGCAGCCATGGCTGCGGGAGCCAGCGCTCTGCGTCCAATTGAAAACCAGTTCTACGGCGACCGAAGCGGTCAGTTCGAGGACCCCTTCGGGCACCGCTGGAGCGTCGCGACCCACGTGGAGGACGTGCCGCCCGACGAGATGGAGAAGAGGGCGGCCGCGGCCATGAGTGGCTGATTCCAGCGGCCCCTCCTCTAGCGACGGCATCAATCATTTTCGCGTCGGCGCCTCTTAGGGCCGGCCGATGAGCACCTGGCTGCGCGCGGTCTCAATCACAAAGGAGTGGGCGGCAATCGACGAGGACCGTGATGAGGAAGCTGATCTACTCGATGGGAGTGTCGCTGGACGGCTTCATCGCTGGGCCCGACGGCGAGATCGACTGGTCGGCGCCCGACGAAGAGCTGCATCGGTTCCATAACGAGCAGGCGCGGGAGACGGACGCGCACCTCTACGGACGGCGGCTGTACGAGGTGATGCGCTACTGGGAGACGGCCGAGGAGCGACCGTCGGCCTCAGAGCCTGAGCTCGAGTTCGCCCGCATCTGGAAGGACACGCCGAAGGTCGTGTTCGCGAAGACCCTCGAGAGGGTCGAGGGCAATGCCACGCTGGTCAGGGACAACGTCGCCGAAGAGGTCGCCAGGCTGAAGGAACAACCAGGAAAGGACCTGGCCGTGGGCGGCGCCGGCCTGGCCTCAACGCTAATGAAGCTGGGCCTCATCGACGAGTACCGGCTCTTCGTCAGTCCGGTCGTCCTGGGCGGCGGCACGCCCTACTTTCCCGCCCTGGACGAGAGGATCGACCTGGAGCTCGTGGAGATACGGACGTTCGGCTCTCGCGTGCTTTACGTTCGCTACCAGCGCCTGGAAGAGGGCCGGTAGGGCTCACCCACGCGGAGGTCAGGGCTCTCAGCAGCCGCCGCCCTCTGGTGTCGGCGTGGCGGGAGCGAGTATGGTCGGGCGGCCGTTCGTTGCAGGACGCGGTACCACCGCGGTTCCGGCCCGGCCGTTTGTGCGAGCGGCGGGAAGCCATTTCCTTTCGATTAGTCGGTCCGCGACGCCTCAGGCGTGTGCGGGCTGCCGGTGATCAAACTGATCACGGGACTGGTCGTCGCGGGACTCGCCGACCCGGGGAGGCAGGGGATCGAAGATATGGACCCCCTGGTGATGGCGGCGCTCGGTATTTCGTTCGCCGCCAGCCTGTGGCTTACGGCGCTTTTGGCGGGCTCGGTGGCCGCGCCGGTCTCCGCCCTTCGAGACGCGACGGAGCGCCTGGGCGGCGGCGATCTGTCCACACGCGTGCCGGTGACCACCACCGACGAAACTGGGGCCCTCGCCGCTCCTTCAACGCTATGGCGATCGGGCTCGGGGAGCGCGAGCGCCTGCGCGATGCCTTCGGCACGTTCGTGGACCCGGACCTCGCCGAGCGGGTGCTCGAGGAGGGTACGGACCTCGCCGGCGACGAGGTGGAGGCGTCGATGTTGTTCCTCGACGTGCGCGGCTTCACCACGATGTCGGCGAGCTAGCGCGCGCGAGGTTGTCGGCAAGCTGAACGAGCTCTACGACCTGTGCGTGCCTATGGTGACTCGCCACGGCGGACACGCGAACAAGTTCATCGGTGACGGGATGCTCGCCGTGTTCGGTGCCCCCGAGCGCCATGCAGACCACGCCGATAGGGCCGTTGCCGCCGCTACTGAGATCGCCCATTGCGTGCAGACGCACTTCCATGGAGAGCTGCGGGTGGGGATCGGCGTCAACTCGGGGCGCGTACTCGTGGGCACGGTTGGCGGCGGCGGGCGGCTCGATTTCACCGTCATTGGCGATGCGGTGAACACGGCCTCCCGGGTGGAGTCGGCGACGCGCGAAAGCGGCGACGACGTCCTGGTGACCGAAGCGACGCTGGATCTGCTCTCAGGAGAGCGCGACGGTTGGGAGGAGCGTCCACCGATCCCGCTCAAGGGCAAGTCCGAGCGCGTGCGCCTGTACGCGGCGGCTGAGCGCGACAGAGCCGGCGGATAGCGCCTCTCACTAAACCCCCGCGTCGGCGAGAGCTACCGGCTCGAGGCACGGCTGTCCTTGCGGTCTATTCTGTCGTCAGCTCACGGGCCACAGTCTCCGCACGAGCGGCAGCAGCAGCGCGCGCGGGAGGTGCTGGCCGTAGAGCGCGGCCAGCTGGTTGACCGGCCCCGGCACGACCACCCGGTCACCGTTCTCGACCCCGTCCAGCGCGTCGTTGGCGACCTTGCCGGCGGCGAGCCAGAGGAAGTCCGGAATGCGGTCGTCGGCGCCGCCGAATCCTCCGGACTCGCCGAACTCGGTCCGCACCGGCCCGGGACAGATGGCCGTCACCGTGACGCCCGTGCCGCGCAGCTCCTCGTGCAGGGCGTCGGAGAAGCTGAGCACGAAAGCCTTCGACGCCCCGTAGGTGGCCTGGAAGGGAACCGGCTGGAACGCGATCAGCGACGCCACGTTGAGGATCGCCCCCTGCCCGCGCTCGACCATCTGGGGCGCGTAGGCGTTCGAGAGCCCCACCACCGCTTCCGCGTTGGTGCGGACCATGGCGGTCTCCTTGTCGCCGTCGAGCTCGACGAATGCACCGCCGCTCCCGAAGCCCGCGTTGTTCACCAGCACCCCGACGGTCAGGTCGCGCTCCTCCACCGCATGCGCCAGTCGCTCGCGTCCGTCGCCGTCGGAGACGTCGGCGGTCACCGTCTCGGCTCGCACGCCGTGCTCTGCCGTGAGCTCCTCGGCGAGCTCCACGAGTCGGTCCTCGCGCCGCGCCACCAGCGTCACGCCGTGGTGGCGGCGCGCAAGTGCCCGCGCCAGCGCCTCCCCGATGCCGGACGAGGCCCCGGTCACCAGGCAGGTTGACCCGGGGTTCGACGGCGGCAGCGCCACCGGTCACATCCCCGCCAGCACCCGCCGGCCGGCGAGGCTCTGGCCGAAGCGCACCGGGCTCAGCAGTCCGAGCCGGTTGGCCCGGCGGGTCAACCCCGCGATCGAGGACAGCGCGCTGTCCTCCTCCCGCGCGAAGGCGCCCTCGGCGATCAGCTCCTCGTACCATCCGATCGTGTCGAGCAGCGTCTCGCGCATCGGCCGCGAGCTGTAGCCGAGCTCCCGCTCGGCCTTGGAGGACGAGAAGCGCCAGTCCTTCGACATCAGCTCGTAGCCCTCGACCGACATGGGCCCGGGCAGCTTGAGCGCTTCGCGGACGCGAGCCACGCGGGCGATCTCGCGCGGCATCACGATCACGGGGTAGTGCACCCCGGAGAGCTCCGCGGTCATGTCGACGAGCTGAGGCCAGCTCATGTTCACTCCGCCCAGGATGTAGCGCTCTCCGTTCTTCCCCTTGTCCGCGGCCAGCAGGTGGCCGGCGGCGGCGTCCCGCACGTCGGAGAAGTTCATCTTCGACCCGATCACCCCGGGGAGCCGGCCGCGGAGGTAGTTGCCAACCGTGCGAGTGGAGGTCTCGCCCGGCTGCGAGCGGTCCACCGGCACACCCAGGAGGTACGCCGGATTCACCACCACCACCTCGACCCCGTGTCGCTCGCCGGCCTCGAGGGCCGCCCGCTCCCCCTCGTGCTTCGAGTCCGGGTAGGCAAGACCGAGCCAGTCGTCGGGGTACTCCGTGTCCTCGTCCGCCGGGCGGCCATCCGTAGACAACCCGACGGCCGAGATCGTCGAGGTGAGCACTACACGGCGGAGCTTCTCGGCGGCCGCCGCCTCCACGGCGACCACCGGCGCGTGGGCGTTGAGCCGCCAGACCAGCTCCGCCGGCGTCGAGCCGACGTAGCCGACCGTGTGGAAGAGCACCTTCGCCCCGCGCACGGCTCGGCGCATGGCGCGGTAGTCGAGCACGTCCGCCTTCGCGCGCCGGAAGCCAAGACCCCGCAGCGCCTTCAACCGCTCGGGGTCCCGGTAGGTCACGCGTACCTCGTCGCCCCGCTCGCACAGCAACTGCGTTACGTGGGCGCCGAGGAAGCCCGTAGCCCCCGTCACGCACACCTTCATAGCGGTCAGGCGGTCCTGGTGGTATGCCCGATACGATCTTGATTGCGGCTGACCAAGCCGGCCCGCCGCCCCTTCACGACCGCCCTGAGGCTCTTGCCCATTCGACGGATCTCTGGCGCCCGGCGCAAGTGCGTTGAACGTCATGGCGAGCCTCGCGCGCGGCCTCCTGAACAGCCTCGAGAATGTGCCTCTCTGGCCTCTCCACGTCTGGGTGGTACCCAGGATGCGGAGGAGCTACGCGGCGAGCCGATCGACTCGCGCCCGGCGCAATGCACGTACCTGGTCAGCCGGATGCCGGCACGAAGTGGAGCAGGGTTCCGTTGGCGACTCCGTCCCGGCGGCGAGCGCCTGCGGCAGCCGCCGAGCTTGGAGGCGGCGGCGGGGCTAGGGGAAGCTCGCTTACCGCGTGGGCGGCCCGCCCTTCGGCGCGTCGGCCGGCGTTTCGTCGTCGTCGTCGTCGGCGACCGGGTGAGAGTTTTCCGGGCGGCCGCTGAGGTCCCCGCTCACCTTCTTGGTCGCGTCGGTGACGTCCCCACTCACCTTCTTGGTCGCGTCGGTGACGTCTCCAGCGACCCCCTTGGTGGCATCGGCCGCCTTTCCCGTCACGTTCTTCGGCGCCGCGGCGGCCTCAGGGGCCCCCTCGGCGGCGGTGTTGGCAGCGCCCTCGGTGACTCCCTTTGCGGCAGTATCCGCCGCGCCACCCTCGGTCAGCGCGTCGGCGGCCCTGGTGGCGGCACCGCTGTCGCTGACGGCCTCCTGTGCCGGCCCGCGTTCGGCGGCCTCTCTTGCCTTTCGCTCCTCCGTGGCCTGGTGCGCGGCCCGTTCCTCGGCGGCCTCCTGGGCTCTGTCACTACCCGAATCCATCGCTCCTCCTGTTGCTCGATCTCGCGGTGCATCCATCCATCGGATTCCCAGCGTTGATACCCGGGTTGCCGCGAAGCACCACCACGCCATCGGTCGCGAAATCGTGAGCTGCACGCCCGTGTGTCGTTCGAGGAGGCCAGGACGAGCGCGTGGAGGCTCGGCTCCGCGCTCGTGGCGGCCGCCTTCGTGAACCATCGCGGCGCGACGCTCGGCTAGTCGGTTCGTCTCATCACCGAAGTGCGATCGACATCCCATTGGGTATTGGTCGAGTGTGAGGCGACCCTTCGTCAGCCCGCGCGATGTGGCCGATCGGGCGCTCCGGACCCCGCTCGGCTCGGGTATGGCACACGCGTCGGGCAGCGTTCACTCCCCTTTTGCAGCGGCCCGGAGGATATACGGCGAGCCTGGGACGACCCTGGCGGCCGTGCCGCCGTGCTGGAGGGCATCACGCAGCTAGCAGGTGCGTCGCTCGAGGTTGCCCCCGGCAGAAGCGACACGAATACGAGCGCCACGGTGCGGCTGGTGCTCGAGTCGCCGGTTGCCTCCGATGGCGGCTCAAGCGTTGGCCGGCAAAGCGATCCGTCGGCAGAAGGCGCTTGTCGAGACCGGCGAGGTGCCAACCACCGAGCACAACCCGTCGGCGCGGACC
>Ga0126312_10003461_pt1 | contig 10668 bp, 7 predicted proteins | sample Plot104A_FD_92537 | JGI IMG/M metagenome (GOLD analysis project Ga0126312, IMG submission 92537) | Serpentine soil microbial communities from UC McLaughlin Reserve, CA, USA - Plot104A | ecosystem: Environmental > Terrestrial > Soil > Grasslands | place: USA: UC McLaughlin Reserve, Lake County...
CGGCGTCCCGAACCGGCCGACGGGTACCCACCGCGGGATGAGGTGCTGCTGCTCCTCGGGAACCCACCGGTCGTAGGGCACCTGGATCGACTGGGTCAGGTCGGGGGCGATCGCGTTCACGCGGATGCCGTCGCCGCCGAGGTCCAGGGCGAGGCTCTTCGTGAACTGGACCACACCGGCCTTGAACGCCGAGTACACGACCTGCATCGGGATGCCGCGGAACGCCTCGACGGTGGACACGTTGACGATGCTGCTGCCCTCGGCCTGCTCCACCATCCGAGGCGCGAACGCCTTCGTGCACAGGAACATGTGGCGAAGATTGACGGCATACAGCGAGTCCCAGTGCTCCTCGTCGGTATCGAGGAACCGCAAACCCCGGTACAGATAATGGCCGACGTTGTTGACCAGCACGTCGACGCGGCCGTACTCGGCGATCGTCGCATCGGCGAGTGACGCCACCTCGTCGCGGTGGCGGACGTCGACGGGCTGCGCCAGCGCGTCTCCGCCGTCGGCTCGGATCGCGGCGACCGTCTCGGTGGCGCGGTCGGCATCGATCTCGGCGACGACGACCCTCGCGCCGTGCGCGGCGAACGTCTCGGAGATCGCCCGCCCGATGCCGCCCCCGCCTCCGGTCACGACCGCGACCTTGCCGGTGAGCAGTGCGGCGTCGGGGACGGGCACGGGGCGCTCGCTATGCCGGGACGCGGCCGGCTTCGGCCGCGGCCGTCTCGGCCACTTCCAGCTGCTGCTCGACGATGGCGAGGCCGCCGTCCCAGAACCCCGGATCCCCGAGATCGACGCCGACGATGCGGCCGAGCTCGTCGGGCGTGCGGGAACCGCCGCTGCGGAGGAGCTCGAGGTATTGCGGCACGAAGGCGGCGCCGCGCTCCTCGTACGTCCGGTACACGGACAGCGCCAGGAGCTGACCGTAGGCGTAGGCGTACACGTATCCGGGAGTGCCGATGAAGTGCGGGATGTACGACCACCACGTGCGGTAGCCGTCGGTGAGCTCGACGGTGTCGCCGAGCATCTCGGTCTGCGTCTCGTGCCACAGCTCGCCGAACCGGTCGACGCTGAGCTCGCCGACCTCGCGCCGCTCGGTGTGCACGCGATCCTCGAAACGGTTCATGGCCGTCTGACGGAACACCGTCGCGATCTGCCCCTCGATGCTCTCGGCGACGAGCGCGAGGCGGGCCGACGGATCCCTCGTTGCGTCGAGCAGCCGGCCGAAGGTCACGGTCTCGCCGAACACGGAAGCGGTCTCGGCGAGCGTCAGCGGTGTCGTCTGGTGGAAGACGCCCTGGTCCCGCGCCAGGTATGCGTGCAAGCCGTGACCGAGCTCGTGGGCCAGGGTCAGAACATCCCGGCGGCGGCCGGTCCAGTTCAGCAGCAGGTACGGGTGTTGCGACGGGACGGTGTACGCGCAGAAGGCGCCGGGGCGCTTCCCTGGCCGCACGGGGGCGTCGATCCACGCCTCTTCGAAGAACCGGCGCGCGGCGCCCTGGAGCTCCGAGGAGAAGGAGCCGTATGCGTCGAGCACGAGCTCGCGCCCCTCCCGCCATCCGAACTCGGATTCCTCGTCCGCCACCGATGCCATGCGGTCGTAGTCGGCCAGCCGGTCGAGTCCGAGTATCCGTGCCTTGAGCGCGTACCACCGCTGGGGGATGTCGTACCGAGCTTGGACCGCGGCGACGAGCGCTCGCACCGACTCGTCGCTGGCCTCGTTGTCGAGGTTCATGCTGGCGAGCCAGTGTGGGTACTTGCGGAGGCGGTCGTCGACGGCCTTGTCGGCCAGCAACGTGTTGAACACGAACGCCCGCGTCCGCAGACCCGGCTCGAGCGCGTCCGTGACCGCTTCGGCCGCGGTCCGACGGTCGCTCCGATCGGGCGAGGTCAGCCGGGACAGCGCCTCTTCGAGGCTCACGCGTCGCCCGTCGAGATCGACGGCGATCGTCGAGGTCAGCTCGCTGAACAGGCGGCTCCACGCGCTGCGCCCAGTGACGGCCTTCTCGGTCATCACGAGCTCTTCGGGCTCGGTGAGGAGATGGGGCCGGTAGCGGCGCGCCGCCACGAGGTAGTGACGACAGAACGTCAGCTGCTCGTCGGCGAGGAGCTCCGCCGCCCGGTCGTCGGGCAGCGCCGCCCATTCGAGATCGAAGAACAAGATCTTCGTGTTGATGGAGGTGCCGCGTTCCTCGACGTGCTGGAGCAACGCGCCGCGCGCGGGATCGGTGGTGTCGGCGGCGAACCGCAGATGCGCGTACGACGCCGCCTGTCCGGCGAGCTCGGCGATCGACGCCAATTCGCGCATGACCGATGCCAACCCCGCGGCGTCGAGCTGGGCGACAGTCCCTCTCCTCTCCGCCACCGAGGCTGCCACGCGCTCGGCCTCGTCGAGCAGCTCGTCCACACCCCCCTCGCCCTTGCCGTCGACGAGCGGCTCGAGATCCCAGGCGACGTCGGCGGCGGTGAGGTCGGTGTCGGTCGTCGTGGCCATCGGATGCTCCCTTGCGCCGTCCCGGCGCGGCGAGCCTACGAGGTGGTGGCGGGCTGGAGGGCCTCCGGCAGCGGCGCCGCGTGCGCAACCGTCAGGGTCTGCGTCGCACGCGTCAGCGCGGTGTACAGCAACCGCAGGCCGGAGGCGTCGGGGGTCACGAGCCGGGAGGGCTCGACCACGACCACGTGATCGAACTCGAGGCCCTTCGCATCGGAGGCGTCGACCACCGCAACCGGCGCGTCGATGGCGTCGGCTGATCCCGCCACCGCGCCGAGATCCGCGAGCAGCGCGACGAGGTCGCCGTGCAGGTCACGGGGAGCGATCACGGCCGTCGTGCCCCCGTCGCGCCTGCCATTCTGAGCCGCGTCGGCGACGACGGTGACGAGCTCGGCCGGGTCGTCGGCGGCGAGGAACTGTGGTTGCCGCCCAGTGCTGCGCACGGATCGCGCCGGGCGGACGCCCGGCGCGGCGGCGGCGACGAACCGGTCGGCGAGGGTCATGATCTCCGCCGGTGTCCGGTAGTTGACCGAGAGCGTGACGAGGCGTGCGGGCTCGTCGCCCGGCAGCTGGGCGCGCACCGCGTCCCAATCCTGCAACGCACCGGGCCGGCTCGACTGCCCGAAGTCGCCGACGAGCGTCATCGATCCCGACGGGCAGCGCCGGCCCACCATGCGCCATTGCATCGCGGTGAGGTCCTGCGCCTCGTCGACGAGCACGTGCCCGAATGTGCGCGGCTCCCCCACCCCGTCTTCGCTCGGCGGCGCTCCGCCGCCGTAGCGCTCGACGACCTCGGCGGCGGTCGTATAGCTCCCCAACCCGAGCTCCTCGACGACGCGGGCAGCGTCCTCGAGGGCGCGGTCGGATGCGGCTCGGCGCCGACGCCTCCGCCGCGGTCGCCCTGCCTCCGGGGGGCCGAGCAGCGCGTCCGCCTCGTCGACGAGGGCGACGTCGGCCGGCGTCCAGGCGACCTCGCGCACGCTGGAAGAGCGGGGCCGGGCGAGCTGCTGGTGCTCGTCCCGCGCCAGGACGCCGTGGGCTGCCGAGCGGATGAGCGCCGGGAAGCTGAACAGGTCGTGCACGAGCTCGGCGCCCGACAGCACCGGCCACATGCGTTCGAGCGCGGCCCGGACCTCCGGCGTGCGCCGGAGACGAGCCGACAGCTCCGCCTCCCAGTCGTCCGGTGCGCGCTCACCCCGGGCCAACGCCGCCGCGACGGGCACGTCGAGCAGCTCGTCGTCATCGGCCGGCGACAGCGGAAGCTCCGCGTCCGGGTCGATCCGGCGGGCGTCGCGCTCGTATGCCGCCACGAGCGACCGGCGGTACTGCTCCCGCAAGTGGTCAAGCACCATGCGCGTCACGGCCGGGCGCCGCTCGTTGTGCGTGCCCCGCCGGCGCCGGACACGCTCGACGATCCGAGCCGAGTCGGCTCGCCGGAGCCGGAGCGCGTGTCCGTCCAGCACGATCACGACGTCGTCTCGGAGAGGACGCGCGCGGTCGCGCAAGGCCCGCGCGATCACCTGCGCCATGCGGGCGTCGCCCTTCAGAGCGGCAATTGCGGGCGGCTCGGAAGCGCGGGCGCGCAGCTGGGGCTTGAGCCCGGCGACGGTTGTGAGTTGCACGTCCTCCTCGCCCAGCGAGGGGAGCACCTCGTCGATGTAGCGGAGGAAGATCGGGCTCGGCCCGACGAGCAGCACGCCGCGGGACGCCAACCGCTGGCGATGCGTGTACAGCAGGTACGCGGCGCGGTGGAGCGCGACCGCGGTCTTTCCCGTGCCGGGTCCTCCGGCGACCACCAGGATGCCGGCCAGGTCGGCGCGCACCGCCTCGTCCTGCTCGGCTTGGATCGTGGCGACGATGTCGCCCATCCGCCCCGTGCGATGGCGGTCGAGCGCGGCGAGCAGCGCGGCCTCGCCCACGATCGTGAAGCCCGCCTCGTCGGCGGCGGCGGCGTCGAAGACCTCGTCGTCGATGCCGAGCAGCTCCCGGCCGTGGGTCTGGAAGTGCCGGCGCCGCACGACCCCCATGGGCTCGACGCCGGTGGCGCGGTAGAAAGGCTCGGCCACCGGGGCGCGCCAGTCGACGATCAGCGGCGTCTGATCGGCCTCCGTCACGGAGGTGCGACCGATGTAGAAGCGATCGTCGTCGGGGCGCTCCTGCCCCTCCTCGCCGACCCGGGGCTCCAGGTCGATGCGCCCGAAGCACAGAGGCGCGTTCCCGATGTTCAGGGCGGCGAGCCGCCGGCGGGTATGGGCGGCGGCGGCGTCGCGCTCGAGGCGGGCCTGGTGGGTGCCACCTCGGCGCACCTCCGAGTAGCCCTCGGCGACCCGGCTGGCGGCCTTGCGCATCTCGTCGAGGCGTCCGTACGCCCGATCGAGGTACCGCTGCTCGGCGGCGAGCTCGGGATGGGCGCGGCGGTCTCGGATGCCGCCATCGGACTGGTCAGGCACGCGCGGCTCCTGCGGGGGGACCTTGCAGTTTACTTCGTCGCGTCTGTCGGGCTGACCGGGTCCTGTTCCGACGGGCCGCGCGGGACCGTCACCTCGTCGGGCTCGAGGAGCACGACTCGATCCCCGAGCGACAAGTCCGTGGGCGACTCCGCGACGAGCCAGCGCCCGCCGAGATTGGGAAGGCGCTCCGGGATCGCGCCCAGGGAACGCTCGATCGTGCGGATCACACCGCCGTGGGTGACGACGAGCACGTCGCCCGTGCCACTTCCATCGACCGCAGCCGAGAGCCCCGCACGCGTGCGTTCGAGCAACTCGGCATCGCCCTCGAAATCGGGCGGTGAGCGCCGAGCTGCGAGATACCCCGGCCACCGCTCTTCGATCTCCTCGCGGGTCAGGCCGCTCCATGAGCCGACGTCCCGCTCGCGGAGCAGCGGCTCTTCGCGAACGCGTGCGATGCCGAGGTGGTCGGCGATCAGCTCGCCCGTGCGTCGTGCCCGCACGAGGTCCGACGCCCAGATCGCCGTGATCGTCGCAACCTCCACGAGCCGCGCGGCGGCGTCCTCGGCCTGACGCTCTCCGAACGGTGAGAGCGGCGGGTCGGCCTGACCTTGCCAGCGCGACAGTGCGTTCCACGTCGACTCGCCGTGACGGACGAGCAAGAGACGGGTGCGGCTCACGATCGTGACGCTACCGGCCTAGGCTCGCCATCCCATGGCCGACCATCCCAACATCCTGCTCGTCGTGTCCGACCAGGAGCGGCAGCGCGGATGGATCCCGCCCGGCCTCACGCTCCCGCACCGCCAGCGCCTCATCGACGGCGGCCTCGAGTTCACACGTCACTACACGCACTCGTCACCATGCTCGCCGTCGCGCGCGAGCCTCCTCACCGGGAGGTACGTCGCCCAGCACGGCGTGACCGACAACGTGATCTTCCCGGCTCATCGCGAGCTGGACCCGGCGATCCCGACGCTCGGGTCGATCCTGCGCGCCGCCGGTTACCGGACCTCGTACGTCGGCAAGTGGCACCTTTCGCACGCGGTCGAGCCGGACCTCGAGGCGTACGGCTTCTCCGACTGGCGGGGCAACGACCGCCACTTCATGGGGTGGGCGGGCACCGGCTGGCAGTACGACCCGATCATCGCCGAGCAAGGCGTCGAGTGGCTGGACGCCAACGCGGGGGCGACCGATCGGCCGTGGTTCCTCGTCGTCGCGCTCGTCAACCCGCACGACGTGATGTGGTTCCCGATCGACCAGCCGTCGTACCAAGCGGAGCACCGCGAGGAGTTCGAGCTCGCCCGTTCGTTCCTGGCCGCAGCGGCATGGAAAGAGGACGACCCGCTCCCGGCGTTCAGCGAGCAATACGACGAGGTGTTCGACGAGCTTCCGGAGAGCTTCGACGACGATCTGTTCACGAAGCCGGCTGTGCACCGCCAATGGCTCTACGAGCAGCAGCACACGTTGTACGGGCGGATCGACCGGGATGACAAGCACGCGTGGCTGCGACACCTCGACTACTACTGGCGCCTCCATCAGGAGGGCGACAAGAATCTCGGCGCGATCCTCGACGCGCTCGACGCGTCGGGACGCGCCGACGACACGGCAGTCATCTTCACCTCCGACCACGGCGACATGTGCGGCTCCCACGGCCTGCGCAGCAAGGGGCCGTTCGTGTACGAGGAGATCATGCGAGTGCCGTTGTACGTGCGCGTCCCCGGTGTCACGTCGCCGGGCACCACGACCGACGCACTCGGCACGCATGTCGACCTGGCGCGGACGGTCGCTTCGCTCGCCGGTGCCGATGACCCGTCGCTCGCTGGTCAGGATCTGCTGCCGTCGTTGCGCGAGCCGTCGACACCGGGGCGGGACGCGGTCCTCCTGGCGCAGGACTCGGCCTGGTACGAGAGCTGCATCCCGCTCCGATACGCCATGCGCGCGGTGTACGACGGGCGCTACAAGTACGCCCGCTACTACGGCGTCGGAGGGAGCTTCGACCGCATGGGGCGGCCGTCGCAGCACCCGAAGCAGGTCGACGTGGACGCCGACTTCGAGGACCACGACCACGAGCTCTACGACCTCCACGAGGACCCGCACGAGCTCGTCAACCTGGCGAACGACCGCGGTCGGCGGCGCGAGGTGAGAGAGTGGTTCAACCGCCTGCGGGACGAAGAGGCGCGAGAGTTCGGGTCTGGGTAGCGTCCAGGCATTCGCCGAAGAGGGGGACCACATGCGAGCAGCGGTGTACGTCGAGCAGGACCAGCCCCTGATCGTCGAGGAGATGACGCCTCTCGATCCCGGGCCGGGCGACGTCGTAGTCGAGATCGGCGCCAGCGGTGTGTGCCACTCCGACCTGTCGGCCACGAACGGCACCTTGCCGCTCCCGCCGCCGACGATCCTCGGCCACGAAGGTGCGGGCACGGTGGATTGGGTCGGATCCGAGGTCACCCGGGTGAAGAAGGGCGACCGCATCGTCGCCACGTTCGTGCCCGCGTGCGGCGCCTGCTGGTACTGCGTCCACGGCCGCTCGAACCTGTGCGAGGAGACTGGCGCCGTGATGATGGTGCCCCGGGCGAACCGGGCCGACGGGACTCCGGTTCCCGGCTTCACAGGCCTCGGGACGTTCTCGGACACGATGACGATCGCCGAGTCGCAGGCGGTGAAGGTCGAGACGGACCTCCCCGACGACCAGCTGGCGCTCATCGGCTGCGGCGTCACCACCGGCGTCGGAGCCGCGCTCAACACGGCGGAGGTCGCGCCCGGGTCGAGCGTCGCCGTGATCGGCTGCGGCGGCGTGGGCCAGGCCGTCATCCAGGGCGCGCGGATCGCGGGTGCGGCGAAGATCATTGCGGTCGACCCGGTCGAGTTGAAACGCGAGGCGGCCAAGAAGCTCGGCGCCACCGACACCGTCGACCCCGCCAAAGGTGACCCGGTCGCGCGGGTCCAGGCCCTCACCGGCGGTCGGGGTGCCGACTACGCGTTCGAGGTGATCGGGCTGCCGGAGACGATCACGCAGGCGTTCTCGTCGGCTCGCCGCGGCGGCACCGCCGTCGTCGTCGGGATGCCGCGCATGGACTCGATGGTGACGCTGCCGGGCTTCGCGATGTTCTACGAGGAGAAGCGCCTGCTCGGGTGCGTGTACGGGTCGGCGCAGGTGCGCCGGGACTTCCCTCGCTTCATCAGCCTGGTTGAACATGGCCGGCTCGACCTCGGCTCGATGGTGTCGCGCCACATCAAGCTGGACGAGGTGAACGACGCGTTCACGGCGATGAAGGCGGGCGAGGTGATCCGGAGCGTGATCGTCTGACCCCCGGGTGGTCGCGGTCGCCGCTCAGCCGGCGCTGTCGATCGCGAAGAAGCCCTCGGCCAGCCGACCGTCGGGGAGGCCCGCCTCCCGGGCGATCAACTCGCCCCAACCGCGCATGCGCTCCTGGAGCTTGCCGTCGGCGTCGGTGTGCTGGCTCACGTGGTTGCGCAACGCGTCGAGCTTGCGCGTGAGCACATCGGTGATGTCGACCCACCGGTTGTGCACCGGCGAGGCCATCATCCAGACGTCGAGCACAGTCCACGGCTCGTAGCCCTCCTGGAGGAGCTCCGGGTGCGCGAAGGGGTTGCGGGCGTCGGGGTAGACCGCGGCCATCGCCGCCTCACCGGCCGCGAGGTGGTCGGGGTGACTGGCGAAGATGCGCTGCCAGTTGCGTTCCGGCGACGGGCACAGCACGCGTTGCGGGCGCACTCGGCGGATCACCCGCGCCAGATCGCGCCGGAGCTCGAGCGTGGCGACGAGCCGTCCGTCCGGATAGCCGAGGAACGTGAGGTCGGTGACACCCACTTCTTTGGCGGCCGCGGTCTGCTCGGCCCGGCGGATCCCGGGGATCTCGGCGCGTGGCACGCTCGGGTCGAAGCCGCCGGCGTCGCCGTCCGTGATGATGCAGTAGACGACTTCGATACCGGCGTCTGTCCACGTCGCCACCGTCCCGGCGGCGCCGAAGTCGACATCGTCGGGATGGGCGACGATCACGAGCGCCCGCTCCACCTCGTCGTCATTCAGCACGGAAGGCGACCCTAGCGAGTGCCGGAAGGCACGTTGCGCTCGCCGATCGGGCCCGGGACAATCGAGGGCAGTGGACGAGATCCGCCCCGGGTGGCCTCCGGTCGACGCGGAAACCGAGCGCCAGCTCGTCGCGTTCCTCGAGGAGCAGGGCGTCGATCCCAATACCGTCGCCGACGCCATCCGTGAGGAAGGCCTCTGGGAGGTCACGACCGAGACGTTGCTCGCCACCCGCGACGACCTGACGGCCGACGAGCTCGCCGAGCGTTCCGGGCTCACGCCCGAGCAGCTCGTTCGGGTCCTGCGCGCGCTTGGTCTGCGCGACGACTCGTACTCGACGGAGGACGTGATCGCCGCGACCGGTGGGGCCGAGATGTTCAAGCTGTTCGGCGACGAGGACGCGGCGCTGCGGCTGCTTCGAGTCGTCGGGAGCTCGATTCGCCGTATCGCGGACGCGTCGGTCGCGGCGTACATCGCAACCGTCGAGGAGCCGCTGGTCGCCGACGATGCGCCGGTGATCGCCCACGCTCGGGCGCAGGCAGTCTCGATCGAGGGCGTTCGCCACCTCGCCGAGGGCTTCCCCCGCCTGTTCTCGCGCCATCTGCGGGACGTGATCAACCGGGGCCGGGCGGCGCGCTTGTACACCGGCGACTACACGACGTCACGGCTCGCCGTCGGGTTCGTCGACCTCGTGGGCTTCAGCTCACTCTCGCAGGAGCTGACGCCCGCGGGTCTGTGGAACCTGCTCGACCAGTTCGAGGACCGATCGTTCGAGACCGTCGCCGAGCACGGCGGGCAGCTCGTGAAGCACATCGGCGACGAGATCATGTTCGTCGTACTCGAAGCCGAGGCCGCCTGCGAGATCGCGCTGTCGCTCATGGACGCGTTCCGCGAGCACGACGCCACCATCACCCCGCGCGGCGGCCTCGCCACCGGCGACCTGCTCACCCGCGACGGCGACTACTACGGCGTCGAGGTGAACCTGGCCGCCCGCCTCGCCGACATCGCCGTCCCGAGGGAGATCCTCGTCTCGGCGGACGCCAAGCGCCTGGCCGAGAAGGAAGACGTCGACCACGCCTTCGCCTTCGAGCCCGCCGGCCGCCGCGCCCTCAAGGGCTTCGCCACCCCCGTCGAGGTCTTCTCGCTCAGCCGAGGCTGATTTACTCGATCTCGTCCGATCGGATCGGATCGTCGGCACCGACGCGCCATCCGTCGAACCTCCACGCTGCGATGACTCGGTCGATCACCTCGGGAGCACCGCCGACGTAGGTCCACGACAGGTCGATCTCGGACGCGACCATCCAGGCATGATCGCCCGGCCACCACAGGCTCGGTGCCTGGTACGGCACAGCCTGCGGGCTCGAGTCCACGACGGCATCGATCGGCCCGGCGAACAGGTGGTATTGGCGAGATTCGTCGCCGACGAGGGGCGCCGATGCCGCGAATTGCCCGACCGCCACGAACCGGTCACGCCAGCCCGGCCGCTCAGGACCCAATGCCGTGATCGCTCCTGCGCTGACGTGCAGCCGGCCCCAACCGTTCCAGATGCAGAACCAGCACGAGTCCGCAGTCGACGTCGCGCTGCGCAGGACGTCGGCCAGCGATTGAATGTCCTCGAGGCTCGGATGACCCCGGACCTGATCGTCGTCACTCTGCTCGGAGTGCAACAGACAGGCATA
>Ga0126312_10003462_pt1 | contig 10662 bp, 13 predicted proteins | sample Plot104A_FD_92537 | JGI IMG/M metagenome (GOLD analysis project Ga0126312, IMG submission 92537) | Serpentine soil microbial communities from UC McLaughlin Reserve, CA, USA - Plot104A | ecosystem: Environmental > Terrestrial > Soil > Grasslands | place: USA: UC McLaughlin Reserve, Lake County...
GCTACCAAAGGACGTACTTTCAGAAAGCATCGGCTCTCGAAAAAGGCGAGAAAACGCCACCTGCAGTGCTTGCGAAGTCGGTGCGATCTCCCTCCTTACCATTTATGAGATGGCTTCTAGCCAGGCTAGCAGTAAGGCTATATCCCGAACGGCGCTCAGGTTCTCCCTCGAGAGTCCGCCATACTTAGCAGCATCCTCCTATAAGGGCTTCCTTCATCTCAGGATGCCTAAGGCCCGCAATTCCCTTCTAATATCCTCACCTGCGCTCTTGATTCCATCGGTTATATCTATGTATTCAATTCCAGCAATATCCGAAGGTATTTCAACTGACCCCTTGTGGAGAAGCAGGATCTTACCGCTCTCCCTGCCTAATTTACCAAGAAAGAAACCCAACTCTAGAATCACGTTTTGTCGTGCCCTGCGGTTTTCAGCATCGGGTTTAGCAGGATCCACAGCCTTGTCATCGGGCGTAAGTAGGACAAAAACCACCTCGTTTGCTTCAGCTTCTCGCTCAAACTTTTCTATGATCGTTTTGCCAAGACTGGGCGTATCTCGCAGTACAACGGGCTGGCCTAAACCCAGAGTATTTTGCAGGTAGTCCTTTAGCTCATAAAGGCTCTGACTGTCGTGGCCATGCACGATAAATGATCGTACTTCTGGCACCTGGGGTTCTTCGTCACGGGAGGATGCATCTGTCATATACGCTCCGAGACTGTGCCGTATACGTTCAACTTGCACGGCCCAGTCTGCATGCTCCGGGTTGTGGACTCTCGGAAGTCCGACGTTCTCTAGCTCCTTCTCTGCTTTAAGTATGGCGCTTTTTCTCGCATTGAGTTCCGTCGCCATCTTTTCGGCCAGTTCTTTGTTGAACTCAACGATCCTTGCGGCGACTGAGTCGGCATACTGCTCAACCAACAACCAAGCTGGTCCGATACTCCAGCTTACGCTTTAGCGTTCCTTCTTCATCTCCGGGAGATACCATGAGCCTGATAGCTATGCGATCACGCCTTTTATCGAGAAAGGCCAATGGGCGGCCATCGGCGGTTCTCTGAATGTCTACTTCCTCAAGCCATTCTGCTTCTCTCTCGACAGGACTGAAGAAGGAGTAAAGGGCCTCCCCTGTTTTTCGTTCGGATATGATGTCCTCTGCCTCTCTAATCTTTTTATCAGCAACCATCAAGTCCGACCGAAGGATGGGCGGCGCAACTGCAAATTGCCTAACGATCTCCGTGAGACACCCGCTATCACATCGCAACACATCTTCTGGAGAGAGGATGCTGATTGCCCTGAGAGCGTTTACTAACCGTTGCTGTAGCTTATTCTCCAGGTAATCGTAAACGAAAGTAGGTTGTTGATCGCTCATCAGTTACTCACAATGGCTCTTGACACTCTCGCTGGGCTACAAAGGAGTATAATTAGCATATGTATCGCTGTGTGTGGTCGTTGTCCTCTGTGATTTAGGTACTCCCCTTCGAGTAGGGCGAGTCATGATACGAACTCTTCCTTCATTCGCAATGTCGTCTGCTGCACCATCACATTATTCGCGGAAAGTCCTGCCACCCGATTGGCGAGTTGTGGATGCAACCGGCAGACACCGTCAGCTCTCAAAACGAAATCGCTTGCAGCAAAAGTGTGTGAGCGAACAAAATCCAACACTAAACGATCCACCCGCGGCCTAAGCGGCTCCATCAGGTCGTACACCAACGCTACACGCCCGGGCCGGCAAGTGTGCAGATAGCCGATCGTCGGGTCCAAGCCTTGGGCTACGGTCGCGATGCGCACCTGGCTCTCCAGCACCGCGTAGGCGTAGTTGAGCATTGCGTTAACCGGGTGCGTGGCGTGACGATTGTTGCCGCCTAGCAGCGACCGCCGCATCCCCACGTACTCCCACTCGGGCGGGATGGGTTTGCGTCCAGTACCCTTCCACTGCAACGGCAGCAACTGCCAGCAGGTGAAGTACGTGTGCGCCGCCCGGGCCTCCACTAAGAGCAACTCCTCGACGCTTTGCGGAGGCGTAATCTTCAGCTCCTCGAGCATGAGGTCCAGCTTGAACAGCGCTACCTCACGACCGTACGATCTCGGCAAGGTTCGCAGCGCCACCTGCGAGGCCATGATCTTGTCTCGGATGAGCCGAAGGGAGATCTGCAAACCAACCTCGCTTCACTGGGCGATCAACTGAGCTTCGCGCAGCGCCTGCTCATACGCTGTCCCCTCTCCCACCACGCTGACTACTTCGCCCTGCCAGTTAAGCAGGACTAGGGGAACGTGCTGCTTCGAAAGCCACTTGATCACGTCTATTGAGATCGACCCGTCGCTGTCTAACAGCACTATGCGTGAGGGCAGTCTCCGATCTCCTGGGAATAGCCTAAGCTCCTGTCGCTCTTGCGGGTAGTAGGTGAAGCCGTTCTGCACAATCAGGGCGCCTTGGTGGATGCGCAGCCGCACCCCGTGGCCGTTTAGGACCAGCGGCTTGCGTTCGACCTTGCGCTTCCTCAGCGATCGCGGCGGAATCGAGGGTTCAGACGTCGGTCCTTCCCAGTAGCGTCCGCGTTCGGCCCACGCCGCGCCTTCGTCCGTTTCCTTCTCGAGCTCTGCGGTTACATGCTCGTGTACCGCGGACAAAGGTACGTACTTCTTGCGCGGCTTCTTGTCCTTGCTGCCCTTCGGTCTTCCACGCTTGCGGCGTGGCGCCGATCCATCCTTTGCTGCTTCCACCGTGATTGGTGGTGTAGACTCGTTCTGCATGCGGAACCATCCTTTCTGCATGCCATTCCCCCGGACGGTGGCCTCTGTCGCGGGGGTTTACTATTCCTCAACGATGGTTATGGCCTGACCTAGCTGCGCGAGCTGGGCGAGTATTTGCTGCACCTCCTTATGAAGGGAGTCCACCATCTCTCTTACACTAGGTGGACCCCATAAACGCCACATAGTCCACCATAGCAACCCCAAGGCTTGGAGCTGCGGCTGCAGCGCTCGGATATCGTTCTCTGAAACTGGGGATATAAGAGCTTCCGATGTGACCGGTTGGTTAGAGGCCGAGTTGGTTAGCTGCACCGCCACCATCACCGAGCGCATGTGATCACGGCTCTTCGCAAGGTCCTCGTCTGTGGCCGTCGTCAATACCTCACTATAGGAGTGATCCCTGAAGAGCTGGCTCGTTCCCTTCAACCACATTTCCAACCACATTCCCACGTCATCACTCGGCTGCGCCTGAGCCTCTCTAGATCGACCGCCCCCTCCTTGGACAAGGAGGTCAACACCTTTCTCTATAATCCGCCGGTCGCCTTCCGTGGTGCCTTCCCAATGACCCTCTGTGTAATCTACTGGGAGTCCCTCATACCGTCCTGCGCCCACTTCAAACATCGTCTTCACCAACGTAGGAAAGAGATTCTGGCCTGTTCGCCTCCGCACCTGGCTCCAGGGTTTATGCAGTTTCACATCAGGGCTGTCTTCCACGAATTTCCATGCCGACTCGGATAGTTCTCCGGTTTGAGGGTCCACAACGGAACGCCTACCACTATCAACCATGGACGCCACGCGGCTCAGGAGATCCCGGATGGGCTTCGAGGAAACCTCGTAATCTTCCCACCAGAGCCTCCAACCGACGTGAAGAAGGCGCTTCTCCTTGTCGTCGAAGTGAATCTCGCAAAGCCTAAGTAGTTGCCTTCCGGTGCCGGGCGGGTAGACCGTCTGAGTGCCGTGTCCCTTGCCCAAAGAGCGCTGCTTCGGGCGAGGGAGCAATCCCGCGCGGTGCCAGCGCGCTAACTGGTGCTCAGTAACGCTGTAGCCCCGAGCTTTAGCGAGGTCGAGGAGTTCCTCGCGAGTTTCGCCCTGTCTACCGCTCATAATCACATTATACAGCCCTGCGTGAAACTACGCACGAGCCGAAAACTCGCGCGTCTATACTGGACGCGCGACTAACCGTAGTCTGCAACATAAAGGCGTATATGTCCAGAAAGGAGGACATTTATGGAGCATGACCTAGACGTCCGGATAGAGGAGCTAGTGATCGATCCTTCACTGCAACCCCGTGTGGGCGGCCTCGACGCAGACCATGTGCGGGCCCTCGAGGAGACACCCGAAAGCTGGCCTCCGCTCAAGATGGTGCGGCAGGACGACCGATACCTGCTCGTCGATGGTTACCACCGCTTGGAAGCGGCCAATAACCTGGGGCTTGAATCAATCAGGGTTGAGGTGGTAGACGCGCCCTCGGACGGGGATCTACACGCGCTGGCCTTCGCGTTGAATGCCGAGCACGGTCGTCCCCTCTCACTCACCGACAGACGAGCCTTCGCCGAAAGCTTACTTCGCGCTCAGCCATACCTCGCAGATCGGGAGATCGCTAGGCGTTGCGGGCTCGCGGCCAACACCGTGGGAGCCATGCGCGAGCGGCTGGAGGAGAGTGCTCAAATTGAGCAGACCACCGAAAGGGTGGGGCACGGAGGATACGTCTACAGGCCCCGGCGCGAGGCCGGTGAACTGCCAGAGACCGATCCCATGGAAACTCTCGGTGAGTTGTTCGCTCCACGAGAACGCAGGCGTCAGCGGCGCATCGCCCGCTACCTGGAGCGACTCGCCGTGGCCCTAGAGGACCAGTACAAGCTCAAGGCTTGGGAAACCCACGAGGACGCGGCCTCGGCTTGCAGAGCTGCCCTAGATGAGGAGCGGGTGGCCAAACTGGCGCAGGACCTGGGGAGCGGTGCCTACAACGTACTCCAGGTGGCCATCGCCCTTGGCTACGAGGACATAGAGGAGGAGTAGGTAGCGATGGCCAAGAGGAAACGCGACTACAAGGCCGAGTACCGCCGCCGCATCGAGCGAGGCCTCGCCAGGGGGCTCTCCAAGAGCCAGGCTAGGGGACATCCGGGTTCGGGAGAGAAGCACGCCTCCGCACGCACGTCCACACCCCGTTACGACCGCAGACTAGAGACGGGGATCAAGGAGATGCGCAGGGGTAAGTCCCTCAAAGCCGCCGCTAGATCTGCGCATGTGGCTCCGGAGCGTTTGCGCACCTACGCCACCCAGACGGGAGTGGTCCAGAAAGAACGCAGGCGCTGGGTGGTGAAAAACGACCGCCGACCGCGCCAGGTGCAGATCTTCAGCGGAGGCCGGGCGCACGAGATCACCGTGGGGGCTATGCGGAGTTCGAGCTGGTGGGCCGCTACATGGTCGCCGTGAGGGAGTTCCTGCGCACCAACGATCCATCCAACCTGCAGCCGTTCGTCGGCGAGTGGGTGACCGACACGAATGGTACGCCTTATTTGCTAGAGACGCGACCCAACATCCTCTACCGCCTGCACGCCTCGGGCGTGGAGCCCTTCGAGCAAATTTACAGGATCGTCGGTTAAAGAAAGGAACAGTGAGATGAAAGACGAACTCAAGCAGGAACTCCGCAAGCAGAAGGCTCTGGAGCGCCTGGGCAGCAACGTCCCGCGATGCTTCTTCTGCGGCGAAGATGATTGGCGTTGCTTGGAGTTCCATCATTTGTCGGGTCGCGCCTACAGCGATGAAGGCGCTGTGCTGTGTCGCAACTGCCACCGCAAGCTGAGCGACTCGCAGAAAAACCATCTACCCGCCTTGGCTGGCGCACAGCCGCCTCTGCTGGAACAGGTGGCCCACTTCCTCCTGGGGCTCGCCGACCTGCTCGAGATGCTCGTCGAGAAGATGCGCGAGTACGGCCAGCAGCTGATCGAGGCCGCGGCGCATTGCCCACCACCGTACGGCGTGCTGGGGCAGGGCGAAGGAGGCTTGGCATGAGAGCGATACCGGATCCACAACCGCTCCCGGCGGTCGTTCGGGCTTACGCGCAGCCACCGCAGAAACGATCGGGTACCGCCAATACGCGCAAACGTCCTAACCAAGACTCCTCGGAATGGGCCCTGATCTACGACACGGAGACGGCCACCGACGCAGCGCAGCGGCTGAGGTTCGGCGCCTACCAGGTACGCAAGTCCGGCAAGCTACGGGAGGCCGGGTTCTTCTACGGCCCGCAATCCTTGAGCGACCAAGAGCTGGCCACGCTGCTTGCCTATGCCGATGCCCACGGTATTAAGGTGCGCACCGTCGAAGAGTTTGTAGAGGAGGTCTTCTTCCTGTATGCGTACGAGCTGCGCGGTATCTGCGTCGGCTTCAACCTGCCCTTCGACCTCTCGCGTATCGCCCTCGACTACGCTTCGGCGCGAAAGGACATGCGCGGCGGCTTCTCGCTGCTGTTAAGTGAAGACAAACGGCGACCACGGGTACAGGTCAAGCACCTCAACAACCGCTCGGCGCTGATCCGCTTCACCGCACCGGCAAGGCAGAAAACGGTGCGCGGGATGCGCAACCGAGGTCTTAAGGTTCGCATAGGACGCGGCCACTTCGTCGACGGGCGAACCCTCGCAGGAGCTTTGCTGGGAGGGTCTTGGTCTTTGGAGAGATTAGCGAAACACCTGCGAACCAAGCACCAGAAGCTAGGGACGGAGGAGCACGGAGGTCCGCTGACTGAGGAATACCTGCAATACGCTACTCGGGACGTGCAGGTCACCTGGGAGTGCTTCGAGCAGCTGCGAAAGATGTACGAGGGCTACAGGCTCACAGAAACGCCGGTCGACAAAATCTATAGCGAAGCCAGCCTTGGCAAGGCGTACCTAAGGCAGATGGGAATCACTCCGTGGCGAGATCTTCAGTTGAACTTTCCGCTCGAGCTCTTGGGCATCATCATGAGTACCTACAACGGTGGCCGCTCGGAGGTTCACATTCGACGAAAAGTGGTGCAGATTCTCTACTGCGACTTCCTCTCGATGTACCCTACGGTATGCACCCTGATGAAGCTGTGGCCTTTGGTGATAGCCCAAAGAGTCGAATGGCGAGACGCCACCGAGGAGGTGCACCAGTTCCTCGAGGATGTAACCCTGGAAGACCTGCAGAAACCTGAAGTCTGGCCGAAGCTCTGCGCCCTCGTGCGGATACGACCCGACGCCGACATCCTTCCCGTTCGCAGTCGGTACGGGGAGGAGAGCCAGTGCACCATCGGGACGAACTATCTGACGCACGATGAACCGCTCTGGTACACGCTCACCGACTGCGTAGCCGATAAGCTTCTTAGGAGGGGAAAGCCGCCCAAGGTGCTCGAGGCACTACGCTTCGAGCCTGTAAGCGTGCAGGCCGATCTCAAATCCATCAACATCGCGGGCAACTCTGACTACAGCGTCGATCCCTACACCGACGATTTCTACAAGCGGCTAATTGATCTGCGCTCTGAGGTTAAAGCGAGACTCAAAGAAGCTCAGAAAGCTGGCGATACGGCAAAAGCAGCGCGACTTGATGCAGAACAGAATGCGCTAAAGCTTTGCGCCAACGCCACCAGCTACGGCATCTTCGTGGAGCTCAACGTTACCAAGCTGGATAAACCCCAAGAGGTGACGTGCTACGGTCCGAGCGGGAAAGGCTTCGCAACCGGCGTGAGCAACGTCGAGGAGCCTGGTCGCTACTTCCACCCTTTGCTGGCCACCTTCATCACCGGTGGCGCGAGATTGAAGCTGGCGATAGTCGAGCGGCTTGCCGAAGATTCCGAGATAAGTTGGGCCTTCTGTGACACCGACAGCATGGCGCTCGCCATGCCCGAAGGGATGGACGAGGCCGAGTTCCTGGAGCGAGCCGAGCGTGTTCGGGAGTGGTTCACGCCCCTCAACCCTTACGAGCACAAGGGCCCCCTGTTCAAGCTCGAGGACGCCAACTACCGCGTCGAGGATGGCAAGCTGGTGGATCAGCTAGAGCCTTTGTACTGCCTCGCCATCTCGGCAAAGCGCTACGCTTTGTTCAACCTCGACGAGCGGGGTCGTCCTGTGTTGCGCAAGGTCTCGGCGCACGGGTTGGGGCACCTCCTGCCACCCTACAAAGAAGAGCAAGCGCCGCGAAATATTCCCAAGCCGGTCGTGCCGCTGTCAGACCTTGAAGCGGAGAGGTGGCAGCACGACCTCTGGTACCGCATCGTGGAGGCTGCTCTTGGCGATGCACCTGAACAGGTAAGGCTCGACGACTTGCCAGGATTCCAGAAACCTGCGGTCAGCCGATACGCCGCTACCACCCCGAACCTGCTAAGGTGGTTTAAGGGATACAACCACGGCAAGCCTTATCGCGAGCAGGTCAAACCCTTTGGTTTCTTGCTCGCTTACCAGTCGAGCCCGATGGCTATGGGCAAAGCCACACCGAAACCCGTATCTGTCTACGACAAGGATCTGCGTAAGGCTGCGGAAGGTTGTTTCGATCGCGAGACCGGCGAGCCGGTTCAACCGCTAGCCTTGAAGACCTACCAGGAAGCGCTAGCCCAGTACCATCTGCACCCGGAAGCCAAGTTTCACAACGGCGACTACCTGGACTGCGGCGTGACGCTAAGGCGTCACATCCTCGCCACGGCAATAGAGCACATCGGCAAGGAGGCCAACCGCTGGGAGGAGCAACTCTACCTCGGGCTAGTCTTCGAGGCTCAAACCGAGTACGGTACCGCGCCCGATGACCGTGAGCGGATTCTTAAGATCCTGCTGCGGGCAGGCCAGAAGTTCAGTCAGCCTGCGCTGGCGACGGCGGCTGGTGTATCGCTCAGCGAGTTGTCTGCGGTGCTGCTCCGCAAGCGCAGGCCCACACCCGTGACGCTGACGAAATTGTATCGGGCGATCCCTCGGCTGGAAAGGGAAGCCTCCGAAGAAGCGGGACATGTCCGGGAGGTATTAGACGCCGTTAGAGGACGCTGTCGGCTGCTCGGCTTACGAGAATTCGCCAGACGAGCAGGAGTGGACAGCGCGAACCTGGCCAAAGTCCTGAGCGGTCGCCGCGAGCCTAGCTTATTGATGCTGGCGAAGCTCCAGGCGACCCTGGCGCAAGATCGTTAACTTGCTGCGTCTGTCATGAACTTGATGCTTGGGGTCGCTTCTTTAGCTTCTTGACGGCTCCCGCTGCCAATGGGACGATGCGGTAGAGTGCAAAGGATACCAAGACGCCGCTCGCACTGACTAAGTCAATGATCTTACCAAGGAGCGGATAATCCAACCTCGTCCACTCTTGGTAGATCAGCACAGCTGTGGCGATGATTGCAATCGTCGGGAGTACAACTACATAAAATCGCCAGGCCCACCACGAAAAGAGAGGATACTCAGTCTTATATGCTCTGCCTTCGCGGCGGTACAGTTCATCGTCCTTGAGTTCTGCCGAAATCTTATCTTCCAGCGTGTGTAGGTACTTGTACTGCCTCTCTACGTTGGTAGATGCTTGGCAGTACCTTAGCGTGAGAACCAGGACGGTCACCCACGTTGCGGTCAAGAAGGCGGGCAATGGCAGGGCGTCCACGTTCAGCTCGATACCCAGGAAGGTCAACGTGCCCACCGCGCCCCTGAAGTTGATGGGGTACTGGATCTCGAGCGCCAGGAGCGCGAAGAGAGCGATCAGGATCAGGAACAGCCTATCCCGCTCCCTTTCTCGCTCCCGAATGTACGAGAAGCTTTCCTTGTAGTGGTCGTGCAGCACCTCTAGGCGCGATGAGGAGTCTGGCATGCGGTCGTCCTACGCGTCGTCGATGGCCTGCAGCATTATAGGCACGACGCTCAGTATGAGGTACTCGTTCTTCTCTGTCGAATCATCGCGGGCGCATTGCTGAGGTGGTGTGACCTCGCATTCACTTGATTCATCACCGATTCATCGACTTCTGGTACCTTCGAGCTTGTGATGATGAAATGGGACAGCAGGGCGATGTCCGATTTTGTGTCGATTGAGACCTCGTTGCCGTATACTGAGAGCCGCTCGATCAAGTATTGGGGAGAGAAGGATAGCGGAATGGCAACTCGACCGGGGCTTGAGTTCACGAACTGCAAGCCGGAAGTATGACAACAGAAGCCCAAAAGCCGCTAAGAGTATTCTGCAGCTACGCCCGCGAAGACGAGGAGCATCTCAATGTATTGCGGGAGTGGCTGAGCGGGCTCAAGCGGCAAGGGCTCATCGAATGGTGGCACGATCGTGAGATCGTCCCCGGCTGGGAGTGGGAAGAGGCCATCGACAAGCGCCTCAGGACCGCAGACATCATCCTTCTTCTCGTCACCTCAGATTTCCTGGGCTCAGATTATGTTTACGAGAAAGAGATCCGCACAGCGATAGAGCGGTACGAACGGCACGAAGCACTTGTGATTGCCATAATCGTTCGCCCCGCTCTTTGGCAAGATACGCCTCTCAATAAATTCCAACTGCTCCCCAAGGACGCCAAACCGATTACCAGGTGGCCAGATCGGGACGAGGCCTGGCTCAATGTGACAGAAGGGATTCAGAAAGCGGTCGAGGAACTCTTGGTTGAGCGACAGGAGAAAGCCTCTAAGGAGCGGTACCGCGAAGCCCTGGTGGCTCAGGAGGGTGGACGGAGGGTGGGTGTCATCTACGCTGAAGGGCAGCGGCACATGGATGTCGCGGAGTGGGAGCAGGCTCTTGAGTGCTTCGAGGAGGTTCAGCAGCTTGAGGCGGGTTATCAAGATACCGATGAGTTGCTGTCACAGGTGCGTCAGAAGCTTACCACCATCACAGTAGAACTCATCTCATAAATACCCCACCTGCTACCAAAGGACGTACTTTCAGAAAGCATCGGCTCTCGAAAAAGGCGAGAAAACGCCACCTGCAGTGCTTGCGAAGTCGGTGCGATCTCCC
>Ga0126312_10003463_pt1 | contig 10661 bp, 11 predicted proteins | sample Plot104A_FD_92537 | JGI IMG/M metagenome (GOLD analysis project Ga0126312, IMG submission 92537) | Serpentine soil microbial communities from UC McLaughlin Reserve, CA, USA - Plot104A | ecosystem: Environmental > Terrestrial > Soil > Grasslands | place: USA: UC McLaughlin Reserve, Lake County...
ATGGTCCGCCCCGCGCACGTCGCCCATCGCGATCGCTACTTCGAATCCCCGCGAACACGGCCGATGGGAGCCGGACTCGACCTCACCGCCCGCCACAAGGACGGCAGCGAATTCCCCTGCGAGATCTCGCTGTCGACGGTCGCCACCGAGAACGGAATGATGGGCCTGGCAGCGATCCGCGACATCACCGAGCAGCGACGCGACCGGGATGAGCTGCGTAGGGCAGTGCGACGGCTACAAGCCGCCACCGACGTCGCCATCGCCATCGGCGGCGAGACCGATCTCGGGCGGGTGCTGGACGCGATCGTCGAGCGTGGCCGCGCCCTGGTGGGCGCCCGGGCGCTGATCATCCTGCTGCGTGAGGGTGACGAGCTGGTGGTCGCGGCGACCGCCGCAACGGCGGGCGGGCTCGACCCCGACGTCCCCGACCTTCGGATCCCCATCCAGGCCGCCTCCGACCAGGCCCCGCTCGGCATGTTCGCGGGGGCTGATCTGGGCGTCAAGGAGAGCGCCCACGCGCTGCTCGCCCCGTTGCTCTTTCGCGGCGACCCACTTGGGGTGGTCGTCGCCCTCGACCGGGTCGGCGAACCGGGACGCTTTGACGATGAGGCCCAGCGAATGCTCGAGGCGTTCGCCGCGAGCGCCGCGACCGGGGTTGCCACCGCCCGGTCGATGGCGGAGGAGGGTCTGCAGAACACGATCGACGCGGCGGAGCAGGAGCGTAGCCGGTGGGCCCGTGAGCTCCATGACGAGACGCTTCAGGCCCTCGCGGTGCTCCGCATGCGTCTCTCATCCGCCCTGCGAGAGGAGTCAGCCGACGCGCTCGAGCAGGCCGGGGAGGCCGCGGTCGCCCAGATCGACGAGGAGGTCGTCAAGCTGCGCCGGATGATCACCGAGTTGCGCCCGGCTTCCCTCGACACGATCGGGCTGGAGGCCGCGCTTCAGACCCTCGTCGAGCAACACCAGCAGGCTGCCGACTTCGAGGTCGAATGCGACCTCGAGCTTCCCAATGAGGCGGAGTCTCGACCCACGCCTCTCCTCGAGACGGCTGTCTATCGACTGGTCCAGGAGGCGCTCAACAACGTCTCCAAGCACTCCCACGCTCTGCACGCCGGGCTGACAGTGTGCGCCACCAGCGGGTCCATCCAGATCGAGGTGCGCGACGACGGTGTCGGCTTCGACCCGAGCCTCGTGGGGGAGGGATTCGGCCTGGTCGGGATGCGTGAGCGAGCGGCGCTTCTCGGCGGCACCTTCGAAGTGCAGTCGACCCGCGGCGCTGGCACCGTCGTCCGGGCCGAGATCCCGCTGACGACCCGTGGCGAGGACGGGCCGGGCGCCGAAATCTAGACGTCGATCAAGCCGCGCTCGATCGCGTAGCGGACCAGCTCGGAGCGGGTTGTCATCGCCAGCTTCTGCTGGATGTGAGCGCGGTGTGACTCGACGGTGCGGACGCTCAGGTAGAGCTGTCCGGCGATCTCGTTGTTGGTGTGGCCGAGGGCGATCAGCCGCAGGACCTCGATCTCCCGCTCGGAGAGGTCGTCAGGCCTCACCGCATCCGGCTCCGCCGCCAGGCGGGCCCCCAGCTCAGGCTGCAGATAGGTGCGGCCATCGGCCGCCATCCTCACGGCCTTGACCAGCTCCTCGCTCGCGGCCTCCTTGAGGATGTAGCCGAGCACGCCCGCCCGGAGGGCCTCCCGCGCGAACGCCGTCTCGTCCTGCATGGTGAGGATCACGATCTCGGTGTCGGGCGACTGCTCCCGGATTGAGGGGATTGCGGCGAGCCCCGAGCCGCCCGGCATGTTGATGTCGAGGATCAACACCTTCGGCCGATGCCCGGTCACATAGCGGGCCGCGGAGGCGGCGTCGCCGGCCTCGGCGAGCACCTCGATGTCGGGCTCGCGCTCGAGCATCAGGCGGAGCGCGCTTCGGACCACGGCGTGATCGTCGGCGAGGATGACCGTGATCTTGCCGTTGGCCTCCGGCTGCCCGTCCCTCTCTGCCACGGGCGTACATTAGCCCGCGGGCGGGGTATTTGCCCGAATTTTTGGTACGCCGCGCAACTCGTTGCCCGAACGCGGTTTGAACCGGTGTGGGGAAGGGGCGATGCGCGCGGCAGCCAGGATGAAACGGAGGTTGGGCCGGTCCCCACTCGGGGTGGCTCTCCTCCTTGCAGGCCTGCTGGTGGCGACGGTGGTCGTCGCTCCCGGTGGGAGCGCCGCGAAGCCCGGAAAGAAGACCCAGCACCGGCCGAACGTCGTGATGATCAACACCGACGATCAGCACGCCGATTCCGTTCGCTTCATGCCGAACGTCCAGCGGCTGTTGGCGGGTCGAGGGGTGACCTTCACGAACAGCTACGTGAGCTACTCGCTCTGCTGCCCCTCCCGCGCGACCTGGCTCACGGGGCAGTACGCGCACAACCACGGGGTGCGCGGCAATCAGCCCCCGGCGGGCGGATACAGCAAGCTCGCTCCGAGCCTCTCCAACAGCCTCCCCGTGTGGCTTCAACACGCGGGCTACTACACGGGTCACATCGGAAAGTTCCTGAACGGATACGGAAACACGTCCCCGGACACCGAGGTCCCACCGGGTTGGAGCGAGTGGTATGGCGCCCTGGACGATCCCGACGGGTTCACTGGGGGCACCTACACGATGTACGGGTACACGCTCAACGAGAACGGGGCGATCGTCCACTACGGCGGCACCCCGGATGTCGTGGACCCAGCGACCTACCAGACCGACGTGTACTCGGCGAAGGCGGAGGACTTCATCCGGCGCCGGGCTCCGAAGCTCAAGCCGTTCTATCTCTCGGTCGCGCCGCTCGCCTCCCACTCCGAGGCCGGGGTCTGCAACTGCGCTGGCAACAACCCGCGAGCGGCTCCCCGCGACGAGGGCACCCTCGCGGGTGAGCCGCTGCCCAAGCCGCCGAACTATGACGAGGCGGACGTCTCCGACAAGCCGCAGTCGATCCGGGACCTGGTCCCGATCGATCCCGCCGCGGAGCAGGGCGTCACCGATCTCTACCGCGCACGGCTTGAATCGCTCGGCGCCGTCGATGACATGGTCGGCGAGCTAGTCGACGCTCTCAAGGACAAGGGAGAGCTCGAGACCACGGTGTTCATCTTCACCGCCGACAACGGCTTCTTCCACGGGGAGCACCGGGTCCCCCGCGGGAAGGTCAAGCTGTACGAGCCGTCGATCCGCGTTCCCCTGATCATCCGCGGGCCGGACGTGCCGAAGGGGAAGCGCCGCGGTCAGCCGGTCGCCAACGTCGACCTCGCGCCCACGATTCTCGCCTTCGCGCGGGCCAAGGCCGGTCGCAACCTCGACGGCCGCTCGCTGCTGCCGCTGATCCGGGAGAAGCTGGGGGAGAGAGGTCGCGCGATCCTGCTCGAGGCGTTCTTCAACGCGGATCCCGCGGAGGATCCCGAGACGCCGCCGACCAACTACCAGGCGGTTCGCACCGACCGCTACCTGTACGCGCGCTACGGGACCGGCGAGCAGGAGCTCTACGACCTCTTCAGCGATCCCTTCGAGCTTCAGAGCCGCCACGACGACCCGGGGTACGCAGCGGCGAAGGGCGCGCTCGGGAGGCTGCTCGACGGGCTCGCCGGATGCGGAGGGCGCTCCTGTCGCTCGCGACCGGCGCTCAAGCTCCGGCTCGGTCCCGGGGGTGGCGGCTGCGTGCCCTCAGGGCTGAAGGTCAGGCTCGTGGGAGGGAGCCGGGGCGAGGTTCAGTCGGCGACCTTCTTCGCCGGCGGACACAAGGCCGGCAAGGACGGATCCACGCCGTTTGCGATGAGGATCGGCGCCGGGCGACTCAGCGCCACGCACAAGAACGAGATCCTCGCCCGGGCGACGATGCTCGACGGCCGAATCGCCGCGCTGGAGGCGACGGCGCCGCGGCGCTGCTAGCGGTCGCCCCCGGGGGTCCAGGGCCGGAGGCGCGGAATCCAACCCGGAACCGCGCGGCGATAAGCGTCGTACTCGGCGCCGAACTGACTCCGCAGTGTTGGCTCCTCGTACAGCCGGACGAAGCAGAAGACGACTGCGCCGAAGGCGGCCGCATACGCGAGGAGCACCGGTTGCCCCAGCAGTAATGCCTGACCGGCGATCGTCGCGCCGACCGCCAGGTACATCGGGTTGCGGACGTGGCGGTAGATCCCACCGACCACGAGATGTTCCGTGGGCGCCGCCGGTGCTGGCGTGCCGATCCCCTCGATCACGAAGCGAACGAACGAGTGGATCACCATCGTGGCTCCCGCGGCGATCAGCGCGGCCCCGAGCATGCGCGAGCCCCAGAAGAGGGACCCCTCCATTTCCCAGCTCGTGATCGACCAGGGGATCACTCCCGCGACGACGCCCGGCGCGGCGACGAGAAAGAGAGTGCTGCCGAGAGCGGCCCTACGCACGGATCAGCTCGGCGAGCCGCTCCGGCTGGTCCTCCGGGACGAGGGTGTAGGAGTCCTCGACCCGCTCCAGCCTCGCGCCAGGGATGGCGGCGGCCAGCCGCTCGGCGAAGGAGAGCTTGAAGAAGCGGTCCTCGACGGCCCAGGCCAGAAGAGTCGGGCGGTCCTGGCGGCTCAGCTTCTCGGCGGCCTCGAAGGTGTACCGGGAATCGATCCCGCGCAGGACCTTGATCGTGTCCCGGCGGATACCGCGGTTCGAGAGAAACGGCTCGGTCCACTCGGCGAGCGGGGCGCCTTTCAGGTCGCGCTTGATCAGCCACCCGTAGGCGAGCGGCGTCCTTCGCATCGGGGCGAGCCGCATGCTCTGCAGCAGGGCGGTGAGCAGCCCCGGGACGCGCGCCGCGTACTGCAGCGGCCGGAAGGCCGGCGGGAGGAAGTTCTCGAACGCGTCGCAGTTAGTCAGCACCAGCCCGCCGATCCGGTCGGGATGGTTCGCCGCGGTGATTTGCGCAATCGCGCCCCCGGTGTCGTTCGCGACCAGGGTGACCCGATCCAGCTCCAGGGCAGCCAGGAATCCATCGACGACCCGAGCGAGGCCCGGGGGCGAGAGATCCGCGTCCGGGTACATCGGCGTCACGTGCGAGCCGAGGGGAAGGTCGGGGACGATGCATCTGAACCGGTCCTCGAGCAGCGGCGTCACCTTTCGCCACAGGCGGCCGTCGACCAGCAGGCCGTGCATGAAGACAAACGGTTCGCCGGCGCCAGTCTCGCGATAGCGAACGACGCCCTGCGGGAGCGTCACCTCGTTCATCGCCGATCTCCTCTCCGTCGGCTCCGGATCTGCGTCCGGGCAAAGCGCCACCAGTGGCGGGGGCTGCGCAGAACCGCGGTGAGCAGTGGGGTCGCGTCGAGGTACGCGATCCGCTCGATCGCCCTTCCCTCGCGCAGGGTGATCCGGTCGCAGGTCCCCATCTCGAATCGGCGTCGCCCGACCGTTCCCTCGAGCCGGAGCTCGATGTAGATCACGTCACCCGAGGATGACCAGTTCGTCATCGTGCCGCGCAGGTCGGGGACGAGCTCGAAGAGCGGCCTCACGAACTCCTCCCTGAATGCGCGCAGGCCGACCACCGGATTCGTCTGGGGCTGGATCATCCGGACATCGAGGTCCATCCACGGCTCGAAGTGGCGGTAGAAGGTGTCGGCATCGACCGGGTTGGCCCAGCCCTCCGCGAACATCGCAACCCAGTTCGCCGCGGCGGACTCGGCGCGCGTGGTCACGCCGTCGGATTGCGCCGTCGATGTCGTCACGCGGATCTCCTCGGTGGTTGGCATACAGCCTGTATGTATATCCCACCTACAGTTTGTATGTCAACTTGCCGTGCTGCCGCGGGAGTTCGCTCGCTGGCGCACGGCGGCGGCTGGCTAGAATCGTCCGAGATGAAGGCCGACATCCATCCCGAGTATGTCCTCTCGCACGTTCACTGCTCGTGCGGGAACGACTTCTACACGCGCTCCACGAGCCCCGAGCTTCACGTGGAGATCTGCTCGCAGTGCCACCCGTTCTACACGGGCAAGCAGAAGCTGGTCGATACCGGCGGCCGCGTTGAGCGTTTCCGTCGCCGTGCTGCGAAGCGCAATCGGGGAGAGTAGGTCCACCGGTTGGCGGCGGGGGTGAACGGCGCCGGCGACGGCACCGCTTCCCCTGCCTCGAACGTGCCGGCGTCGAACGGCCCGCGCGCACAGGCCGAGCGGATGCCCGACGGAAAGCCCGTAGCCCTGGGCGACGCACCGATCGGCGGCCAAGCCGTCCTAGAGGGCGTGATGATGCGCGGCGTCTCGACCTGGTCGGTCGCCTGCCGCAACCCAGAGGGCGAGATAGAACTCACCTCGGAGCCGATCGTCTCCTGGGCAAAGCGGCATTGGGTCCTGCGCCTGCCGGTGATCCGGGGGGTCGTCGCTCTCGCCGAGTCGCTGAAGATCGGATTCAGGGCGCTCGCGATCTCGGCCAACGCCCAGCTCGAGGCGGACGAGGACGGCGAGCCCGAGGAGATCGGCGGCTGGATGTGGGGCCTGACGATCGCGTTCTCACTGGCGCTCGCGGTCGGTCTGTTCTTCGTGATCCCCGTGGGTGCGACGAGCCTGATCAAGGACCAGCTCGGCTCCGCCCTCCTGTTCTGGTTGGTCGAGGGAGTCCTGAGGACTGCGATCTTCATCGGCTACATCGCCGCGATCAGCCGGCTGCCCGATCTGAGGCGGGTCTTCGAGTACCACGGCGCCGAGCACAAGACGATCTCCTGCTTCGAGGCCGGCGACGAGCTCACCCCGTTGCGGGCGAAGACCTACTCGCGGTTGCATCCGCGATGCGGAACGAGCTTCCTGCTGATCGTGATGGTCCTGGCGATCTTCGTGTTCGCGCCGATCGGGCTTCCGGCTTGGTACTGGCTGCTCGCCTCCCGGATCCTCGGCATCCCGCTGATCGCCGGCCTCTCCTACGAGGTGATCAAGTGGGCGGGCAAGCACCGCAACAAGCGCTGGGTGCGCACGGTGATGTGGCCCGGCCTGATGCTCCAGAACCTCACCACCCGCGAGCCCGACGAGGAGCAACTCGAGGTGGCGATCCGCGCACTCGAGGCGGTCCTGGCCGTCGAGGACCCCTATGAGGCGAAGCGCGAGCAGCCGATCGAGATCGTCGCGTAGGCCCGAACACCGCGGAGTTCTCCCGGGGCGCGTCACACTTAGGGCGTGATCGAGGACCTGGTACAGCAGATCGAGGGCCGCTTCTCGGAGCTCGAGCGGCAGATGTCCGATCCCGCGGTGATCGCCGATCGGGAGCGCTACGCCGAGGTCGGACGCGAGTACCGCGAGCTCGAAGGGGCGCACGAGCTCGCCAAGGAGTGGCTCACGCTCAAGGACGATCTGGAGGGTGCGCGCGAGCTGCTCGCCGAGGACGGTGACGATCCGGAGCTGAAGACCGTGATGGCCGAGGCGCCCGCACGGCTCGACGAGCTCGCCGAGGAGATCCGGCTCGCGATGGTCGAACGAGATCCGAACGACGACAAGAACGTGATCGTCGAGATCCGGGCGGGCACAGGGGGAGACGAGGCGGCCCTGTTCGCGGGCGATCTCTTCAAGATGCTGACCCGCTACGCCGAGCGTCGCGGCTACGCGGTCGAGTCCATCTCCGAGTCGGCGTCCGAGGTCGGCGGGTTCAAGGAGGTCACCTTCGCGATCAAGGGGGACGCCGCCTATTCCGTCTTCAAGTACGAGGGCGGAACCCACCGCGTCCAGCGGGTGCCGAAGACCGAGTCGCAGGGCCGGATCCACACCTCCACCGCCACCGTGGCCGTGCTGCCGGAGGCGGAGGAAGTTGACCTACAGATCGATCCCAACGACATCGACATGACGACATACCGATCGTCCGGTCCCGGCGGCCAGTCCGTCAACACGACTGACTCAGCCGTCCGTCTCGTCCACAAGCCCACAGGTATCACCGTCTCGATGCAGGACGAGAAGTCACAGCTGCAGAACCGCGAGAAGGCGATGCGCGTCCTGCGCGCCCGGCTGCTCGAGCGCGAGATCGCCGAGCAGCAGGCGCAGATCGCCTCCGAGCGCCGGGCCCAGGTGGGCACCGGAGAGCGCTCCGAGAAGATCCGCACCTACAACTTCCCCCAGGACCGGATCACCGACCACCGCGTGAAGCTGACCGCGAGCGGAGTGGATCGTGTTCTCGGCGGCGAGCTGGAGGAGTTCAGCGACGCGCTCGCCTCCGAGGAGAAGCGCCGGCGCCTCGAGGCCCAGACCGCCGAGGCCTGAGTGAGCCGATAGCGATCGCTATCGGACGGCTATCAATGCGATAGCAATGGCTATCACTCCAGTGACGGGCACCAACTCCGTATCGGATGCACTGGGCGCGGCCGTCGATGCAATCGCCGCGGCCGGGGTGGACACGGCCCGCCTCGATGCCGAGCTGCTGCTCGGCGCCGCGACCGGATGGGACCGGGCGCAGATCGCCGCCGGGCCCGACCTGCGGCTGCCGGTCGGCTCCTCTCGGGCCTTCGCCGCAATGGTCCGGCGGCGGGTGCGGCGGGAGCCGGTCGCCTACATCCTCGGTCGGAAGGGTTTCCGGCGGATCGAGCTGCTCGTCGATCGCCGGGTGCTGATCCCGCGGCCCGAGACGGAACTTCTGGTGGATGAGGCACTATCGCTGTCGCGCCAGGCCGAGCCAGAGCCGTTCAACGTCCTCGATGTCGGGACGGGTAGCGGCGCCATCGCCTTGGCGATCGCCGATGAGATTCCGCGGGCGCACGTCGTCGCGATCGACACCTCGATCGATGCACTGGGAGTGACCGTGACGAATGCAGAGCGGCTCGGGCTCTCCACGCGACTCGACGTCGTATCGCGCGGGATCAGCTCACTGCCCCCCGGCGGTCCCGACGGCGAGCCGTTCGATCTGGTGCTCGCGAACCTGCCCTACGTGCGCGATTCGGAATGGCAGGGCCTCGAACCCGAGATCCGGGAGTACGAGCCGCGCGAGGCGCTCGTCGCCGGTCCAACCGGATTCGAGGCGATCGAGGCTCTGCTGGCCGCCCTCCGCGGCCCGGTCGGCTTGCCTGCCGCGATCGCGCTCGAGGTGGCCGCCGGCCAGGCCGAGCGCGTCGCGGAGCTGGCCGGGGCCACTGGCTTCACATCGACCGAGGTCAGGCGCGATCTCGCCGGGATTGAACGCGTCGTGGTCGGCACGCGAGCGATCAACGAGTCGTCGCCGGTTTGACGGAGGTCGTCTCGATCGAACGCGATGGAGCGGACGTGGCTCGCGCCGCGCTGGAGAGCTACGTGGGGGACGGGCGCGTTGCGGTCTTCCCCGCCGACACGCTCTATGGGCTCGCCTGCGATCCGCTCAACCCCGCCGCCGTGGAGCGGATCCACGCGATCAAGGGGCGCGACGAGGGGAAGCCCTCGGCGGTCATGTACCTGTCGCCGCTCGCGATGCGGGAGCTCGTCTCGGGGCTGGGACCGCGGACGCGCGATGCGATCGGCGCCCTGCTTCCGGGTCCGGTCACCCTGGTGATCGCAAACCCGCAGCGGCGCTATCCGCTCGCATGCCGCGAGGACCCCGAGCGCCTAGGGATCAGGCTGATCGAGGGCCCGCTCACCGGAGCGATGACACCGCTCTTCCAGACCAGCGCCAATCGAACCGGCGAACCGGCGCCAACCCGGTTCGACGAGATCGACGATGAGCTTCTCGGGGCGGTGGATCTGGCGATCGACGCGGGCGAGCTGATCGGGGAGCCGTCGACGGTGGTGGACATCGCGGAGATCGAGCGAGATGGAGAGTGGACCGTCCTCAGGGACGGCGCCGTGAGCCGCGACCAGGTAAAGCGCGCACTCGGCTGAGCGTCTAGGTCGGAGGCTCGTTCGGCCCCAGCGCCTCGGCCTCCCGTTCGGCCTCCGCGTGGCTGGTGTACGCCCAGCCGCGCAGGAACATCTCGCGACGCGGCTCGACGACCCAGCCCACCTCGCTGTCCACCTTGGCCCCGCTGGCCCGTCCGATCGCCGTCATCCGGCCGAGCACCAGGAGCCGGCCACGCACCTCGCGAAACTGGCTCAGGGCGACCTGGACCTCCGAGAACATCTCGTCGGTGTCCTCGAACCAGGCGCGAATGCCGTTGTGCCCGTGATAGCCGAGATCGCCTTCGCCTCGGGCGGTCAGGAACGGATGCCATTCGCAATTGGCATCCCACATCGCCGCGAATTGGTCCGAGTCGCGCCGGTTGAAGCTGCTACGCAGCTGCTCCAGCTGATCGCGGTACAGATCCACAGAGTCAGACTACGCTCGCCCGTTCACGCTGTCGAGCGGCCGCGGGCGGATGTATCGTGGGCCCGGCCGTGACCGACCTCCCGGACGACTTCCAAGCCGCCCCGCTGGCCGACGTCGACCCGGACATCGCCCGGGTCCTCGACCGCGAGCTCGCCCGACAGCAGGGGACGCTGGAGATGATCGCCTCGGAGAACTTCGTCCCCCAGGCGGTGCTCGACGCGGCGGGCTCGGTGCTCACCAACAAATACGCCGAGGGCTATCCGGGCAAGCGCTACTACGGCGGGTGCGAGGAGGTGGACGTCGCCGAGCAGCTCGCAATCGACCGGGCGAAGGAGCTGTTCGGCGCCGAGCACGCCAACGTACAACCGCACTCGGGCGCCAACGCCAACATGGCCGCCTACTTCGCCCTGCTCGAGCCCGGCGACACCGTGCTG
>Ga0126312_10003464_pt1 | contig 10661 bp, 13 predicted proteins | sample Plot104A_FD_92537 | JGI IMG/M metagenome (GOLD analysis project Ga0126312, IMG submission 92537) | Serpentine soil microbial communities from UC McLaughlin Reserve, CA, USA - Plot104A | ecosystem: Environmental > Terrestrial > Soil > Grasslands | place: USA: UC McLaughlin Reserve, Lake County...
GGGCGCCCGCGGAGCCATCGGACCCACGGCACAACCACCCCACAACCACTCGCCCCCCGAACCCTTGACGGAGGCCCCGATTCAGATAAGCAGTGGTGGTCCAGGTCGTAGGCGTCCCGCATCGCACCCAGGAGGTCGCCGTTCGAGTCCGGCTAGATCCATCCCGAGGAACCCGCATTCGATGCTGGTTTTCGCGTTCAGCTAACTCCAACCGCGGCTTCGGTCGGCGCGACACCAGGACGCCGCCCGGCCGTCGCCGAACGTGTCCGCCAACTGAATCCGTAGCGTAATCCAAAGAGAACGTCTATATTCGCGAAAGCCCGGGAAAACCGGCTTCTGGTTCGCTCTCAAAGCACAGGGGGATAGCACGATGGGTTGGCCCCTTAGACGACCTCCGCAGGCGTACGCAATGAAAATCGGCTCGGACAGACCCCTCGCGCGGTCTGAGGGTCTCGTCGTAGAGGAAGTACGAGACGACCTACTGGTGTTCGACTCGACCACGAATCGAGTCCACTCCCTTAGCGCGGTGGCCGCGACCGTCTGGCAGGCATGCGACGGCGAAACGAAGGCCGACGATCTGAGCACCCAGCTCGACGTGGACCCCACGCTGGTGGCGCGCGCACTGGAGGAATTGCGCGAGTGCGAGCTGCTCGAGACCGGTCCGGGCGGCAACGGGATCACTCGCCGGGCGCTGACGTCCAGGGCTGTCAGGGTTGGCGCCGCCGTCACCGCCGCCCCTCTGATCGCCTCAATCGTGGCACCGGTGGCCGAGGGTGCGATGACGCCGACGATCGAGGTCTGCAACAGATACAACAACAAGAGTTGCAACGGGTGCTGCCGGATCGCCGGCTGCTGCTGCGGCTGTCACTCGCCGGGCAACTGCAAGGGCTGCTTTCCGACCAACATGTGTCCCAACACGGGCGGCACGCTCAACTGCCCCGGCTCGGAGACGAAGTGCGACTGCTCATGCGAGGGCGGAGATATTCCGGCTGGCACACTGTGCACCGACATACCGGACTCGGAGCAAGGCGGTGGGTGCTTCGAATGCTGCGGCTGCTCGTATCCCAGTAACTGCGACTGCACCCCCTAAGCGGCGCGCCGGGCACGGCTTCCGAAGCGCCACGCCCGGAAGGCCCATGCAGGCGCTCGGGCAAGATGCAAGGCATAAGCGAGCGCGAGCCTCGCACGGCCCGTGCGTGCCCACGCGTATTGCGAGACGATCCACGTGCGCGACGGCAGCAGCGCGCGTCGTAACACGTGGCCCCGCGCGGCGAAGCCGCGTTCCTCAACTAGAGCCTGCAAGTGGAAGGTCCCGCGCGGGCGAAGGTTGCGGTGTCTGATCTCCCAGTCGAGCCGTTCGGTAGCAGGCAGCCTCAGCACGCGGGCTAGCTCGGCGCCTCGGGGAACAAGGCGCAGCCCTGCGGCAAAGCCGTCCGTGGCCCCGATCTTCCCGGCCAGGGCGGCGGCCCCCTGCCAGATGTCCAAATGCCAGCGCTCGAGGCCTAGCGCCAGCTCGCTGAGCCCCTTCCTATACGCAAGCCCATGTTGGGCGGCGTGTGTGGCCAGCAGCAGCCCCAGGCCCTCGCGCTCCAGAACCGGCACACGGCGGCCGTCTAGCTCGATGTAGGAGCGGTGAGCCATGAGCGCGTCCCAGACGACGCGCGGCGGTGACTCGGCTCCGGCCAGCCTCAGGTGGAGCTCGATCAGGATGTGCTCCCGCGGGCTGCCTCCCGTACGCAGCCAACTCTCTTCGTGCACGACTCCGCCGACGTCATCGATGCCCAATGCCGCACTCATATTTTTGTATCCCAGCGCCTCGAGGACCCTTCTGGCCCGGCCGACATCGTCCGGGGCGACGAGCAGATCAACGTCCGCATACTTGCGGCACTCCGCGGCGGTGTACAACTGGCGGGCTAGCGCCGGGCCCTTGAGTAGAAGGCCGTCGACACCTTCGGCGGCGAAAGCGTCAAGGGCGTCGGCGGCCGCGGAGTCCAACGCGTGGGTCGCGTCCGGCAGATCGAAACGCGTAGCCACGCGCGTCGCGAATTCCTCGAGCGCTCGGCGTGACTGCGGACCGTGCACAGCGTCGTCCTCGCGCTAGCTCGTTCCCACGGCCAGTGGGAGCCCTACTACGCGGACGAGCCCTCGGCCAACTGCGCGTCGGCCCCGTCGCGCAACGCCAGCCGGAGCAGCGGCTCTATGCCGAACACACTCTCCGCTGGTTTGCTGCCGACCTTTCCGTCAAGCGTGACTATGACGGCAGACGGCGTTGCCCGGATGCGGAATCTCTCCATTACCTCAGCGCGCTCCTGCAGGAAGATGTTCTGGAGACCGTGCTGCCCCATCCAGGCGTCGTGATCCCCTGCCTTCCCACTGCTGATTAGCGCGATCGTCAGTCGCTCCGTGAGGGTTCGCTGCCAGCGTGCGAGCTTGGGCAGGAGCTCCACGCACGACTGACATCCCGGGCTTACGAAAACGAGGAGCAAGGGCAGTCCGCGCTCGCGCAGGGATGCGAAAGTGACCTTCTCGCCGTCCAGGCCCTTGACGGTGAACTCTGGCGCGCGGGTTCCGACCGGAATCCCAGGCGGAGCTGTGTTTGCGATCACCTGAGCAGAGCCGAGGGCGAGGCCGAGTTCCTTCCGGTCCCGCCACAGGTACAAGGACAGCAAAGCAAGCGCGACCGCTACCGCACCGACTCCGACCGCCGCGAGCTCCGCGGCGGTGCGAGCGCTCACCCAGTCGTCGACCGCAGGCCCAGGACCCTCAACGAGGATGACGAGCGCCAAGACGGCTAGCACCGCATTTCGGGCCAATGTGCCCAAGCCCGCAGGCGCGGAGTGGATCTGGCCGAAGCAGTGGCAGTCGGGCTGCTGACCACGCCGCAGCGCGTTGGCGATGCCCACGCTGAACGCCAGCAGGAGCGCTAGCGCCGCTACTGCGCCCCAGCGGGTAGTAGGACGGAAGATCAGGGCGACGGCAACCGTGAGCTCCGCCAGCGGAAGGAGAAGCCCGATGGCCGCCGCAGCTCGTTCCGGGACGCCGAAGTCCCGAACCGCGCGGAGAGAACCCTCGAGGTCCCGCAGCTTCCCGACGCCCGCGACGGCAAAGACCCCCGCCAGTAGGAACCCCAGGCCGAGCATGGCGACTAGCTTAGCGCGGAAAATCGTTGGCGCCAGCCGGAGGGCCGTCGTAATCTTCGTCGGATGCTCGACTTCACAGACGAGACGGCACCCCATGAAATCGCATTCGAGGCCTACGGGACAAAGGCCCGCGTGTGCACGAATGCCGCGGACCTGCTTACGCGCGTAGAGCAGCTCTTGCCGCCCGGCTGGGAACGCACTTCAGCGACCCCGGAACACTTTCGCCTCGGCATCGTGGCAGAGGACGAAGGCACATATTCCGTCTATCAGGGAATGGCGCCCGTCAGTCAGGATCAGGGGCTTGAAATCTCGCTCACATTGCTCGACGGCCAGATACGCGGATACGTGGCTCTCAACGCGCCGGATCTGACTTTCGTACACGCGGGCGCTGTCGCCCACGAAGGCCGCGCGATGATCTTCCCGGGCCTCAGCTTTGCCGGAAAGACGACACTCGTCGCCGCGCTGGTTCGAGCGGGAGCCGTCTATTACTCGGACGAGTTTGCCGTGCTGGATGCCGACGGGCTCTTGCATCCTTATGCAAAGCCGCTCTCACTCCGGCCCGAGCGCAGAACGGGACAGTCCGAGCACCCTGTCGAGCATTTGGGCGGAACCGCTGGCGAGGAACCACTACGGTTGCAACTGGCTGTAGTGACCTCCTACCGTCCCGGCGCCGAGTGGCGCCCCAAGCGCCTGTCGCCCGGCGAGGCAGCCCTCTCCCTACTGGCCCACACAGTCACCGCGCGGTCGCGGCCCGACGCCGCGATGCGAACCATAAGTCGGGCCTTGGAGCACGCCGTCGCTCTTGAGGGCGACCGGGGCGAGGCCGAGGAGTTGGCCAAGCACTTGCTAAGCGGCGCGTCACCTGGCTACGACGATCGGTCGCCCGACGCCTCGCAGGCATAGACCTCGGCCGATTGACCGGTCGACCGCCAAAGGCGGCTCCTACACTTCCCGGTTGCCTGCCACGAACGCGCCAACGGTCTCACGGCCGACTGAGCAATCCCCTCGACCGTCCGCACCCCGGCTAACCGGCGGGCAGCAGCATCGACGGGTGCCCACCTCGCGATCGGGCACCAATGCCCTGGTCAGTGCCCGGATCGGTCCGAGTCTGCCCCGATCGGCGGCGCGCCGACAGTGGCACCAGCCAGCGCCCTTCCTCTGCTTTCCGCTCTAGGATGCGGGCTCGAGCCCTGTGGGGTAGGTAGGCCAGTGCATTGGCTGCACGTATCGCACCCAGGAGGTCGCCGGTTCGAGTCCGGCTAGCTCCATCAGGCGAGCTCCTGAGCCTACGCGGCGGTGCTCGCAGACCTGCTGGCCGTTCGTCTCGGCAGACTAGAGACATGAGTCCCGCTCGATCCTCACTCCACCGACGAAGGAGGGTTCGAGAATCGTGATCGCGCTTAATCGACGGCAACTTGACGCCCTAGGTCGAGTCGAGGGCTCCAGCCGATTCGCCCAAATCGGTGTGTCAAGGCCGGTTGAAAGGTGGGCCACTTTGGCCGGTTGAAAAGTGGTCCACCCAGATCGAGTAAGGCGCCCGTGGAGCTGAGCCCGTAGGGCGAAGCGGTGCGGGCGCCGGCGGTCAGTCGTGGGGCGGCGGCGCGCCGAGGTCCTTGTCGCGCAGCCGGTAGCTGTCGCCTTTGAGGGCGAGGATTTCGGCGTGGTGGACGAGCCGGTCGATCATCGCGGCGGCGACGACTTCGTCGCCGAAGATTCTCGCCCCAGCCCGAGAAGGGTTTGTTCGAGGTGACGATCATGCTCGCGCGCTCGTAGCGGGCGGAGACGAGCGAGAACATCAGGTTGGCCGCTTCGGCGTCGAAGGGGATGTACCCCGCTTCGTCGACGACGAGCAGCGGGACGAAGCCCAGGCGGCGCAGCTCGGTCTCGAGGTTGCCTTGGCGCTTGGCGTCTGCGAGCCGAGCGACCCACTCGGTCGCGGTGGCGAAGGCGACCCGCTGGCCGGCGAGGCAGGCGCGGACCCCGAGCGCGATTGCCAGGTGCGTCTTGCCGGTGCCGGGCGGGCCGAGCAGCACGACGTTCTCGCGCGCGTGGAGGAAGTCGAGCTGCCCCAGGTGTTCGATCACCTGCTTGCGAACCGATCGCTGGAAGGTGAAGTCGAACTCCTCGAGCGTCTTGCGGGCCGGGAAGCGGGCGGCCTTGATCCTCGACTCGCCGCCGTGACTCTCCCTGGAGGCGACCTCGGTCGAGAGCAGCGCCTCGGCGAAGCGCTCGTAGCCCCACCCCTCTTCGCGGGCCCGCTCGGCGAGCTTCGGTAGTGCGCGGGCGGCCGCCGGCGCTTTCAGCGGGCGGAACAGGTGGGCGAGCTCGGAGGCCTTGGTCATGCCGGGATCAGCCGGTCGTAGCTGGCGAGCGGACGGATCTCGACCTCGGGCCCGCGGCGAGCTCGCTTGCGCTGCCCGCGCAACTGGTCGAGCGCCCGCTGGTGGGCAAGGGTCGGTGAAGGTGAGGCCGCCGGCGAAGACGCCCGGTGTGGCGGGCGGCGAGCTCGCCCCTGTCGAGCGCCACCGCCCGAAGCTCGCGCTGTGAGGCGCGGACCTCGACCCGCCGTCCGGCCCGGCGCGGGTCGAGCGAGTAGTCGTTGCGGTCCAAGCGCAGGTAGGGCTGCGGCGGCACGCGCGCCACCCAGCGCCGGTCGACGTCGGGCAGCTCCGCCGGCAGCGAGCGCATCCGCTCGCGCTCGCGGGCCAAGCGCTCTGCCACGACAGCGCGGGTGGTGCGGTGGCGGCGGGCGTTGATCTTGTCTGACCACTGGTCGAGCTGGAGCTGGAAGTCGAGCGGGTTGGCGAACAGGCGGCCGGCCTCGAAGTTGCCGTGGACGAAGCGGTGTGTGCGCTCGAGCGCACCCTTCGCCTGGCAGTCGCCCGGATCGAGGATCACCCAACCGACCGCGAGCTGGCCGCACCAGCCAGCGAACGCGGCGGTCGGGCGCCCGCCGCCGGCGTGGATCGCGCCCTCCCGGTCCCAGACCACCTTCTGCGGCAGGGCCCCGAGCCGAGCGAGGCAGCGGCTCATGCCCCAGGCGATGTCGGCCCACTCCTTCGAGAAGACGAGCGCCCCGGCGAAGGCGCGCGAGAAGGGCAGCTCGCAGGTGACGATCCAGCCCCGCCGGGTCTGGCCGGAGCCGACCGGGATCTCCCGCCGCGGCTCGCAGAGGTCGAACTGGCACAGCTCGCCCGGGCGGTAGACAGTGCGCTGAAAGGTGCGCGGCGGCAAGAAGCGCGGCCGCAGCTCGCGCAGCAGCTCGTCGAGGATCGTCTTGCCGCCCCGATAGCCGAGCTGCTCGATCTCCTCGCGGACGCGCACACCCGAGAGCGCCGGCTCGTCGCCGAGCAGCCGCTCGATCTCCTGCAAGTAGGGGTCCAGCTTCGACGGCCGCCGCGGCCGCGGGCCATAGCTCGGCGGCCCCGGCCAGGCGAGCGCCCGCCGGATCGTGTCGCGGTGGATCCCCGTGCGGCGATGGATCTCCCGCTGCGAGAACCGCTCGACGTGCCCCAACCGCCCGATCTCCGCCCACAGCTCCACGCCAAGCAACGCCCTCCTCCGGTCTCGATCAACAGATCGAGCCAGATCAAGGGCCCGGCCGGACGGCACCCGACCGCTGCGCCAGGTAGCCCACCTTTAGACCGGCGCAGGTGGGCCAGTATTCAGGCGGCGCCTACATCGGTGGGGCTCCGCCTTAAATACGCCCGTGGAAACACCTCGCGTACCCGCCCCGCGAGGGTGAACCTTCCGCCCTCTCTCAGAGCGTGACTAGGTCGGGCGATCTCAGCGGGAGATCTTCGAGAAGGGCATGACGCTCCTAGACCGCGAAATGGCCAAGCTTGAGGAGCGGTCGCGAGGATGTCCCGCTCGTCGTGGATCTTTGACGGCGGTCCCGGTGTGATGGTCAGGCGGTGACGAGCGTAGCGGCCTCCTCGACGGTCGGGGTCGGGGCGGTCTGACGGTCGAGCTCGCCCTCGATCGCGACGGCGAGCTTGGCGAGATCGCGGTAGCCGATGATCCGCCGGAACTGGCGCTCGGCTTCGAGCATCCCGGCGGCGGTCCAGCGCAGCGCCATCTCGCCGGACTGCCAGTGCTTGACGTTGCGGGCGGTGCGCCGGACGCACTCGATCATCGACTCGATCGGATTCGTGCTGGCGAGCGTCGCCTTCAGCGATCCGCGGATGCCCGAGGCGGCTGAGCGTGAGCGTCTCGGCCATCCCTTCGCGGAGCGAGCTCGCGGCACCGGGGTGGGTGCGCTCGAGCTCCCCGGCGAGCAGCTGGAGCTGGTCGAGGGCACGGTCGTGATCGTCAAGCGCCCACGCCCGCCGCAGCCAGCTGCCCGACCAGGTGGACCACGAGCAGCACGGCGACCTGCTTCAGCAGCACGCATCGATCCAAAGGAAGCGCTGGGCAAGATCGGGCTGTAGAGGCCCAGCGCGCGAATTTTCGGCAATCCGCGAGGAAGGAGAGAGATGGAGGAGTTCGAGCGACAGGACGAGGAGAGCCAGCAGGACGAGGAGAGCCAGCAGTCCGGCGATGAGTCGGGCGGCGGCTTTGAGAGCGAGGAGTCCGGCGCCGGTGAGTCCGGCGGCGGCTTCGGGAGCGAGGAGTCGGGCGGGGGCGAGTCGAGCGGCGGTCTCGGCGGTGAGGAATCCGGCGGCGGCGAGTCGGGCGGCGGCTCCGGCGACGAGGAGTCCGGCGGTCTACGTCAGGAGTCCGAGGGCGAGAGCGGCCTGCGCGAAGAGTCAGGTACCTAGAGCTGGTTGCTGGTGGGGCGCCCTGGGCGCCCGCCGGTAGACGTTTGCGGCGAGCCGTGTCGAGTTGACCCCGAATAGCGGGGGAAACGCGACACGCGCTCCTGCCGAGTACCTTCCTGCAGCTCCCCCTGCCATAGACCCGGCCGACGCCGCCCGTTACGGTTGCCTCGTAGGCACGAGAAAGGGGCAGGAATGGCTGGGATTCGGGAACTCGACTTCGACTCGCCCGACGAGACTCGGACGCCGGATAAGACACGCGTGGACGTGGTCCGTCTCGGCAATGTGAGTGCCGCTCGCTTGACGTTCGAGCCGGGCTGGAAGTGGTCGGACTGCGTGAAGCCCGTCGCGGGCACGGAGAGCTGTCAGGTCCGGCACGTCGGCGTCGTGCAATCGGGAGCGATCGTGGTCCAGCACGAGGATGGGACCGAGGCTCAGTTGAGCCCGGGCATGGCGTACGTGATCGAGCCGGGGCACGACGCCTGGGTGGAGGGCGACGAGCCGTTCGTCGGATTCGAGTTCGAGCCGCGTGCGGCCGAGGACTTCGCCAGCGGCTGACGCGTCAGCTCGACCGCTGAGGCGGAAGCGCGGCTAAAGCTCGGGACCGCTGCCGCGGTCCCGCGCCGCCGCGAGGTAGGCGCTCTCGACCAACACGAGCCGCCGCTCGAGTTCGGTCACACGCGCCTCCAGGCTGCGCAGCTCGGCGTCGGGCGCGTCGGCCTCGGCCGCCTCTCCGGCATCGCTGCGGGCGGCTTCGAGGCGCTGGACGGATTCCGCGGAGATCAACCAACGGCCGCGGATGCAGACCGCGTCGAGCCGTCCGTCCTCGACCAGCGCCCGCACCTCGGCCGGGTGGAGCTCGAGCATCGCTGCAGCTTCAGGGATCGCGAGCCGCCGCACGGCGATTGCTTCGCGCCTCACGGCGGCGCCCCTGCCTCAGCGCAGGCCGCTATGACCCCTGTTCTGCGCTCAACCGATGCCCCCGTTCTGCCGAAAAGCCCTGCATGACCCCGGTGGAAATGCGGCTCGACGTCGCGCGAGCGATCATCGAGTCGCTCCCCAACGGAGATCCGACGCGCGCGGAGCGGATGGTCCACCCCGACGTCGAGCTTCACGACGCCTGGGCGGTCGGAGCGGGGACCTACCAAGGCTTGTCGGGCCTGCGACAGCTCTACCGGGACTTCGCGTCCGCCTGGGAAGACTTCAGCCTCGACTTCGTGGAGCTCGAGCCGATCGCGGACGAGCGCGTGTTCATGACCGCCCGCCAGCGGGCGCGGCGGCGCGGAAATGGCCGCGTGAGCGAGCGGACGATCTACTTCCTGCTCGCCTTCCGCGATCACAAGCTCGTGAGCCTGGACGGCTGGCACGTGTGCTCGGTGGCCCGCGACGTCGCCGGCCTCACGGACTGAGCGGGACCCCGGGGAGGCGGGATGTAACGAGGGAGGCCCGCCTCCCCGGGCTGGCACGGAAGCCGAGCTGCTCGCCGCGGGTCGCCGCTCCACTGCGACAGGATGAGCGTCTGGCCACGGTCACTCTTCCTGCCTCGCTGCTCGTCACCACCGTATGCGCGGGCTCCGCCGCGACCAGCCGCGGCCGCGAAATTGCCCAGCTTCGCCCCCCGGAACCGAACGGATAGCGCGGCCCGCGAGCGGCTACTCTTGCCCCCGGGCGCCCGTAGCTCAGCTGGATAGAGCGTCGGTCTACGGAACCGAAGGTCCCAGGTTCGAATCCTGGCGGGCGCGCTTCAAAAGCCCAGCTACAGCTGGGTTTTCAGCGGACGATGCTGGACGCGGCCTGGCCGCCTACCCTTATGCCGCCCTTGCCCGGCGGCACAACCCTGCGAAGCCCTGCCAACGTATAACCACGCCTAAGCCCGCGACTGCTTGAGCCTGGGGGTTGGCCCAAGTGCGGCCTCGGCGGCTGGCGTACTTGGTGACCGAGTTCCAAGGTTGGGAGAGAGTGGAGGCCGAGGCGAAGCTACTGGAGGACCTCGGCTACCGGGCGTGGCTTGAGCAGAACATGCGCCGGCGTTCGGCTTCCCCTTCCATCTGGCGGCCGGGCAGCAAGTGCTCGCCCGGCAAGCTGACGAGCTAGTGGACCCGTCTGCGCGGAACCCGGCTGGCGCCTCCATTCAGGCGGAGTCGGGTTCCGCCTCGAAAGCTTCAGGGAGACGGTGGTGGGCGGCCGATATGGGGAGTAGTCTCAAGTGAAGAGGCGGAGTGGTTTGACGCCGCTCGCTCGCTAGGGCTTCGCCGGTTCCGGCCTGTAGCGCCCCCAATTGCTCCGCACCCCATGTTCCAGGAGGGCTGATGGAGCAAAATTGGTCACGCGAGCGGTCTCATTCATTGCGCGAGAGGCTGGACCGGCGGCTTGACCAAGTGGACGCTCGACACCGCAATGCCCCGGACCCCAGGCGCGCCAGACAGCTTGGGGAGGACGATGAGTTCGGCGTGCATCCGCCGCATGGCGCGCCGGGGCATCGCCGCTTCGAGGGACCCCCGTAGCCCTTACGCCTGCCCTTGTCCTACCCTTGCGAGCGCGGGCCAATAGGGAGCGGGTCAGGAGCGCATCAGGGTACGAAAGCCCTGCTAAGCGGCCTATTCAGAGCCAATAACGAGCGCATGTAGACCCAGCCGTTTCGGTCTACGGAACCGAAGGTCCCAGGTTCGAATCCTGGCGGGCGCGCTTCGGATGCTCGTGCGCCGCCCTCGGCTCGTCGCTCAGCGCGGCGTTACTGCGCGGGCTATTTCGCGAACAGCCGCGA
>Ga0126312_10003465_pt1 | contig 10659 bp, 11 predicted proteins | sample Plot104A_FD_92537 | JGI IMG/M metagenome (GOLD analysis project Ga0126312, IMG submission 92537) | Serpentine soil microbial communities from UC McLaughlin Reserve, CA, USA - Plot104A | ecosystem: Environmental > Terrestrial > Soil > Grasslands | place: USA: UC McLaughlin Reserve, Lake County...
GCCGCGCTCGTCGAGCATGTCGACGGCGCTGCGCATCACGTGGCGCTCGATGCGGCTACCCAGACGTTGGCGGAAACTCGTGTCGAGGTCGAACATGCGGCCCTGAGACCATCGGCAGGCTGCGCGCGCCGCTTGAGCCTCAGGCAGGCCAGCCGTCCGCCAGCTTGCGCCGCGTCTCCGCGAGGTGCTCCGGCAGCACCTTGACGTCTGCAAGGACGGGCATGAAGTTCGTGTCGCCGAGCCAGCGCGGGACGACGTGGAGGTGGACGTGGTCGATGACGCCGGCGCCCGCCACACGTCCGAGGTTCCAGCCGAGGTTGAATCCTTGCGGCTCGTACAACTGGGCGAGGGCGCCGAGACCGTGTCCGCCGAGACGGTGGATCTCGAGCGCCTCGCCGTCGCCGAGCTCGGCGAACTCCCCGACGTGACGATACGGCGCGACCATCAGATGGCCTGAGGCGTAGGGGAACTTGTTCAGCAGGACGAACGCGTCACGGCCGCGGTGGACGACGAGGCCGGCCTCGTCGTCGCCCTCGGCTGCACGGCAGAAGATGCACCCTTCCTGCTCGCTCGCCTGACCGACGTACTCCAGTCGCCACGGGGCCCACAGCGGTCGGGTCATCGCGCGGAGGTTAGAAGGTCGAACCGCCCGGGAAGAGCCTGACGGGAGATGGTCGCGGCCTCCTCTTGGTCGCTGCAGCGACCACCCTCGCCGCCGGTGTCTCCAGCGCTGGGGCGCAACAGGCGGTCCCCACGTGCCTCGACCAGCGCGCCACGATCGTGGGAACGCCCGGCGACGATCCCTTGACGGGAACGCCGGGGCAGGACGTCATCGTCTCGCTCCAAGGCAATGACACGATCGAGGCCGGCCTCGGCGACGACCTGATCTGCGCGGGCGACGGGGACGACACGCTGCTGGGAGGGAACGGGGACGACGCGCTCATCGGCGGGCTCGGGAACGACCGCCTCGACGGCGGGCTCGGCGAGTTCAACATCGCCGTTTACATCGAAGCCCCCGGTGCGATCGCGGTCGACCTCGCCTCCGGGGCAGCCTCCGGAGCCTCCGGCTCCGACACGCTCGCGAACGTCAGCGCCGTCGTCGGCTCAGGGCGCGGCGACACGATCAGGGGCGGACCCCGCGGCGACATCCTCCTCGGCCTGGGCGGGAACGACGTGCTGGTCGGCCGGGCCGGCGACGATCTCCTGGCGGGCGCCGCGGGCGACGACCAGATCACCGGCGGGGCAGGAGAGGACGTGGCCGACTACAGCTCCGCCGCCAAGCGCGTTCGCGTGAGCCTCACGACCGGAAGAGCGTTCGGCGCCGGCCGCGACCGGCTGCGAGAGATCGAGGGCATCGTCGGGGGCCTGCCCGGCGACAAGCTCATCGGCGACCACCGCCGCAACCTGATCATCGGCGGCCCGGGGGCCGACACGATCGAAGGTAGGGCGGGGCGCGACGACCTGCACGGCGGTCCCGGACGCGACCGCATCGACGGCGGTCCCGGGCGCGACCGCTGCCGCGCCGGCGAGATCAAGAAACGCTGCCCTTGACCCGCTAGAAGAACCGCTTCAGGCGGAAGAACGCAAGCAGGCCGCCCAGAACGCCGACCATGACGCCGAGGAGCACCCAGAACGCCGCTGCCGTCCCGTGTCCCGGGAAGGCGACGTTCATCCCGAAGACGCTCGCGATCAGCGTCAGCGGCAGGAGCAGGACGCTGAAGACGGTCAGCACCCGCAGGACGTCGTTCTGCCGGTGCGACAGCGCCGCTTCGTTCGTCGCCTCGAGCGCCTCGACGACCTCCTTGTAGTTGTCCAGCAGGTCCCAGATCCGCTCTGAGGCATCGACAAGGTCGTCGAAGTAGAGCTCGAGGTCCTCGGGCAGGAAGCGCCCGACATGGCGCTCGAGCACACGCAGCGTCGGCCGCTGCGGCTTGACGATCTTCCGGTAGCTGATGATCTCCTGCTTCGCCCTGGAGATGTCCCGCACGATCTCCTCGAAGCGCGCGTCATCGATGTCGTCCTCGATCCGGTCGAGCTTGTGCCCGATCTTGTCGAGGATCGGGAAGCAGTAGTCGAAGAGGTCGTCGAGGACGTGGTAGAGCAGGTAGCCGGAGCCCTTTGCGAACAGCGTGTCGCGCAGCTCCGGGTCGTCGGCGCAGCGCTGGAACAGCCGCGTGACGGGCAGCAGCTCGACCATCGGCAGCGTGACGAGGTAGTCCGGGCCGAGGAAGACGTCGAGCTCGCCGGCGTTCAGTCGTTGGACGGCCTTGTCGTAGACCGGGAAGTGGAGGACGACGAAGCGGTAGTCGTCGTACTCGTCGACCTTCGGGCGCTGGCGCTTGGAGAGCACGTCCTCGACGTCGAGCGGGTGCCAGCCGAAGCGCTCCGCGAACGTGGTCGCTTCGTCCTTCGTGGGCGAGTCGAGGCGGACCCAGGTAAGACCGTTGGCGCTGAGCTCAGCGGGCTCGCGCGCAGGAGGCGCGACGACCTCGTGCGTGCTGCGCGAGCGCGGCCGGATGCGGGGCAGGCTGGGCATCGGTACTGAGCGGGTCGTCCGTCCTCATGGCTTTCGCCATGGTACCGCGGAGCCTTTCCGAACGTGCTGCGGGTTCAGCGCGCGGACAGCTGGAAGTGCCACACGATCGCTCCTGGTGTTCCGCCGTAGACAGCGTCGGCTGCTTCAGGAACGAACGCGTGCAGCGCCCAGATGTTGGGCGGTTCTCCCGGCACGTGCGTCGGTGGCGAAGCGGATCCGACGAACGGCGAAGGTCGCCTCGGCTCCTCGCAACGGCGAACCTGGAGCCCTAGCGGGAGGGCAGCAGCCAGGTAGTCGCTGGCGAGACGGGCGTGCGTCGGCATATAGCCGACTTCGCCGTCCGGTGCGCGCTTCACCAGCGGCAGGCCGACATTCCTCACGACGCCGCGCGAATCCGAGAGCACCAGATGGCCACGCGGCCGGAGCACGCGGACGAGCTCGATGAACGCGGCTTCGAGGTCGGGAACATGCGTGAGGGCGATCGCGCAGACGACGAGGTCGACCGAATCGTCATCGAACGGGAGCCCGAGCAGGTCCGACTCATGGAACTCCCCTCCGGGCACCTTCGCACGCGCAAGAGCGAGCATCTCCGGCGAGCTGTCCACGCCGATCACCTCGTGGCCGAGAGACGCCAGGTACGCCGCATGGCGGCCGGTGCCGCACGCGGCGTCGAGTGCGACGCCGAGCGGCAGCCCGTCGAGGATCTCGCGCACGATCGGCTGTTCCAGCTCGAGCAGCTGGTTCCCGGGCTCGTCGTACGACGCTGCCCAGGCGGCGTAGGCGTCCCGCGTCGCCAGCGGACGCACCTGAACGCCCTCGCCCAGCTCGTCCATCGAGTCGAGGAGCGCCCGCACCTCGTCGATCCGCGTCAGCGTGAAGTCGCGGTCGTACTGCCCCGAGAACGCGCGGAGCAAAGCGACGCCTTCCAGCCCGAGGAGATACGCGAGCGGGTGCTGGTAGATCACGAAGCGCTGTTTACATAATCCCGCTGTGATCGACGATCTCGCCGTCTACGAGGCTGGCGCGCGTCGTCCGCGCGAGCTGAAGCTCGAGGACGCGTTCGAGGCGTGCGGCGGCAGCGACGACTGCTTCGTCTGGATCGGGCTCGACAAGCCGGCACCGGACGAGCTGGACGCGGTGCGCAGGGAGTTCAACCTGCACGAGCTGGCCGTCGAAGACATGGAGCACGGTCACCAGCGGCCGAAGGCCGAGGTGTACGGCGACTCGGTCTTCGTCGTGCTCAAGCCGGCGTGGTACCAGGACGAGCGCGAAGCCGTCGAGACGGGAGAGGTCCAGGTGCTCATCGGCGAGGGTTACGTGATCACCGTCCGTCATGACGGGACCGATCTCGAACAGGTCCGCAAGGAGCTCGAGCAGCGAGGCGACCTGCTCCGCCTGGGGCCGGCCGCGGTGCTCTACGCCGTGGTCGACAAGATCGTCGACGACTATTACCCGGTGATCGAAGCGCTGGACGCGGACATCGGCCAGGTTGAGGCCGACGTCTTCTCGCCGTCGCGGTCGAATCCCGCCGAGCGGATCTACAAGCTCAAGCGGGAGGTGCTCGAGCTCCACGACGCCGTGGCCCCGCTGGACGAGCCGCTCGCCGCCATCGTCCAAGGCGCCTTTTCACGTATACCCGAAGAGCTCCGACCCTTCTTCCAGGACGTCCACGGGCACGTGGTCAAGGCATTCCGGGCGCTGGACGGCTTTCGCGAGCTCCTGACGAGCGTTCTCAGCGCCAACCTCACGCAGGTGAGCGTCCGCCAGAACGAGGACACACGGAAGATCTCGGCGTGGGCGGCGATCATCGCCGTGCCGACATTGATCACCGGCGTCTACGGGATGAACTTCGAACACATGCCCGAGCTGGGGTGGACCTTCGGCTATCCACTCGCCGTCGCCGCGATGGCGGCGACATGCTTGCTCCTCTACCGCGCGTTCAAGCGCAACGGCTGGCTTTAGGGCGTGGGGGAACCCCTGGTTCCCCCACCCGGCAGTCGTTGAGGCACCGGGAGACGCGCATTGATCGCACCCGCACAGTGCGTCACACTGATGTGCGCATGAAGTCGTTCATTGGCGCGCTGGCCGTTGTGGCGGTACTCACCGCTGTCGGCGCGGCAGCGTCTGCGCCTTCTGGCCTCGTCGCCACTCTGAAAGACGAGCGAGTGCGAGGCCAGGAGGGCGTCGGAATCGCGCTCGTCTTCAAGCTGACGTTCAATGGGAAGCGCGTGAACACGCTGCCTGCCGGGACGTACAAGCTCGTGGTGAATGATCAGTCTCGGTACCTGCAGTTCCATCTCATGGGCCCCGGCGTGAACATCTCGACAGGCGTTGCGTCGAGAGGAACCCGCACGTTCACGCTCCGGCTCCGAGCGGGCCGGTACGTCTACCAATCCGATCCGCACGCGTCGACGACGCGTCGATCGTTCACGGTGACCCGAAGAGCCTGAAGCAGGTCGAGTCGGGCGCAGCCGGCCGCTCGCGGAAGACGACGCGATCATCTGGAGCAGACACTGGTCCGGCTAAGGCGCTTCGCGCCGTTGCTCCATCTCCAACTTCCACTCCGGCGAGACGGCGGAGTGATGCGACTTCGGCACGTACCACCGGAGCGCTCGCCCGAATGCGGTGCGCTGGCACCAGCATTCAGGGAGGCAACCGCACTCGCGCCTGTGCGGATTGTGGAGACGAGAAACGAGGCTACGGGTCATGCCCGCATGGTACGCCGCTTCGCGGTATCGCCACTCCCACCTGGTGCCGTTTCGGTCAGGTCGCTCCAGTTCGGCACTGCACCCTTGGCGTTGGTGCATCGGCCGGCGCTCCGTCCTCGCCCTCGAGCCTGAAGAGAAACTCCATACCGTCTCCCTTCCGTTTCCGGCCGGGACCGAACGGTGATTTCAGCCTAACGCGCGGTGGGCGTGCGGACTGCTCCGGAAGCAACCACGAGTGGAAAACTTCCCCGGAACATGCGACTTTCGATTCTCCTGGTCACCCTTGTTGCTATCGGCTGCGGCGGGAACGAGGACCAGCCCGACAACGTTGTACGGAGGTATCTCCAATCGGAAGATGCTGCCGCTTGCCGGTTCCTAACGGCACCGCAGGCGAAGCTGTGCCGGCTGCCGCGCGTTCCTGATCCGGGAGCGGACAGAGTCATGATTGAGCGTGTACGCATCGACGGGGACAGGGCAAGTGTTCGCGGCTCCTACGACTGGACTGGTTACCGCCGCCACTCGGCTTTCGCGCTCGTCCGCCGCGACGGCAACTGGCTGATCGCGCACGAAACGCCGGAGGAGTAGCAAGCCGGGAAGGTGGAGGCACCGGGGTAGGCACCACACGAGCATTTCCGGCGTCGCCGGCACGCCTGACCCGCCAGTTCAAGCGGTTTCCGCGTAGCCACAAGGGACGAAATGCGCCTGGCAGGAATCGAACCTGCGACCTCGCGCTCCGGAGGCGCGCGCTCTATCCCCTGAGCTACAGGCGCGGGGTCTCCAGTGTAGACGCCTCCGAAGCAGCAGCCAGCTGTATCTGTCGGCGGAAGACCGGGACCGGGACGATGATCCTGGCGCCGGCGTCCGGCCGGCTGACCTCGACGAATGCGTGCGGGCCAGACTTCCCGGCGACGGTTCCGGTGCGGAGCCGGACCTCGTCGCCGGCGGCGCACGCCGTCGCGATCAGCGACGCAAGCACCTCGCGGAGCTGCGCCGGATCCACGTGTGCCGGCGGCGTCTCGATCAGCTGGCAGGTGAAGACGACCCGGTCGGGAATCGTCGGCCCGAGCTGCTCGAGCGACTCGCTGAGGAATGCCTGCAGGTCGATGCGCTCCGTCGCCATCCTTCGGAGTGGATCGTCCGTTCTCCCGTGCAGGGACGTCCCTCAGATGAGGGCTGGCGTTCACTAGAGTCGCGCCCGTGCGAGTTTCCGCGCGGATCGCGGCCCTGCCGCTCGACGAGCCCTTCGTGATCGCGCGGGACACGACGGAGGTGGCGGAGGTCGTGTGGGTCGAGCTCGAGCACGACGGCGTCACCGGGTACGGCGAGGCGGCGCCGACCGAGCGCTACGACGAGTCGCCGGAGTCGGCGCTCGGATACGCCGAGGCGGCGGCGGACTCCCTGGGCGACGACCCCTTCGCGTTCGACGAGATCATGGACCGGCTGCCGGCAAGCGAGTACGCCGCGCGCGCGGCGATCGACGGCGCACTCCACGACCTCTGCGGCAAGCTCACCGGCCTCCCGGTGTGGCGGCTGCTCGGCCTCCGCCGGATCGGTCCGCCGTCGTCGTGGACGATCGGCATCGGCGACCCCGACGAGACGGCAAGGAAGGCGGAGCGCGTCAGCGACTTCAAGGGCTTGAAGCTCAAGCTCGGCGGCGCGGACGGGCTGGACATCGACCGGGTAGCCGCGGTCCGGCGGGTCTGGCCAGGGGCGATCCGCGTCGACGTGAACGAGGGCTGGTCGGGCATCGACGAAGCGCTGGAGGCGCTTCCGCGCCTGGCTGAGCTGGGCGTCGAATACTGCGAGCAACCGCTGCCGGCGGCGGCGATGACTCCCGAGCTGAAGGAGCGCTCCCCGATCCCGATCTACGTCGACGAGAACTGCCACACGCTCGACGACGTCAAAGAGTGCGGGCGAATCGCCGACGGCGTCAATGTGAAGCTCGCGAAGTCCGGCGGGATCCGCGAGGCAGTGCGGATGGTCCACGCGGCACGCGCCCTCGACGTCGGCGCAATGCTCGGCTGCATGGTCGAGTCGGGGCTGGGGATCGCCGCCGGCGCGTCGATCGCCAGCCTCTTCGACCACATCGACCTCGACGGCAACATCCTGCTGCGCGACGATCCGTGGCCCGGCGTCGAGCTCGTGGACGGCGTCCAGCGTCCCTCCGACCATTCAGGCCTTGGCGTCACCCAAGCAGTATCTAGTCCTCGCTGAGGGCCGCTCCGGCGACGAGCACTACGGCAAGACGATGCGCGGCATCGTCCAATATGGGCCGCATCCCGTCGTCGCGATCCTCGACTCGACGAGGGCGGGGGAGAGCTATCAGGGGATCCCGATCGTGGCGACGGTCGAGGAGGCTGTGGCCTACGCGCCCACCACGGCTGCGGTCGGCGTCGCCACGCAGGGCGGGCGCTTCCCGCCTGCCTGGCGGGAGCTCCTGAAGGACTCGATTCGGGCCGGGCTCGACCTCGAGAGCGGCCTGCACGAGCTCATCAGCGAGGACGTCGAGCTCGCGGCGCTCGCCGAAGAGCACGGCGTCGACCTGCGCGACCTGCGCAAGCCGCCTCGCGACCTTAGCGTCCCGACGGGCGAGAACCTCCGCGTGCCCGCGACGATCGTGCTCACCGTCGGCTCCGACTGCGCGATCGGCAAGAAGACGGTCGCGGTCGAGCTTGACCGTGCAGCTCAGCGCCGCGGTCTCCGCTCGGTCTTCGTCCCGACGGGCCAGACGGGGATCTGGATCGCGGGGTGGGGAATCGCGATCGACGCGGTGATCTCCGACTTCCTGGCCGGCGCCGCGGAGCGGCTGGTCGTGGAGGGCGTGGCGCGCGGCGGCGAGCTCCTGTGGGTCGAGGGGCAGGGATCGTTGGTGCATCCGGCGTATTCCGGAGTCACCATGGGCTTGATGCACGGCTCCGCGCCGCATGCCTACGTCCTCGTCCACAAGGCGCGCGCGACGCGTACCGAGGGCTATCCCGACCACCCGCTGCCGCCGCTGCCGGAGCTGATCGACCTGCACGAGCGCGCATCGCTCCCGCGGCGGCCGGCCAAGGTCGTCGCCGTCGCCCTGCACACGGGCGCCCTCGAGCGAGACGATGCCCATGCCGAGATTCAACGTGTTCAGGAGGAAACTGGGCTGCCGACCGACGATCCGGTCCGGTTCGGAGCCGATACTCTCCTCGAGGCAGTCCTGCAACGGACACGGGGTCCCGAATGAAACGCACGCTCACCGTAGTTGCCTGCGTGGTCACGGCGTTGGCTGCTGCGAGCAGCGCCGCAGCGGACCTCACAGTCGGCGTCGCCGACGACGGCGGAAAGCTTGCCGGCGACGGCGGCGTGTGGTTCCTCGGCCAGATGCGGGAGGCGGGGCTTAAGGAGAACCGGATCACGCTCGCCTGGGATCCCGATCGCCCGACGACGATCGTCGAGAAGGAGCAGCTCGACCGCTATCTCGCCAATGCAGTCGCCGCGGGGATCAAGGTGATGATCCTGATCTCGCCGACTCGCGCGCGGGCACTCTCGAGCTCTGTCGGCGCGCGGAACGACTTCGTCCGCTTCGTGGCCCAGGTCGCGCGCACCTATCCCCAGGTCAAGGACATCGGCGTCGGGAACGAGCCCAACCAGCCGCGGTTCTGGCAGCCGCAGTTCTCGAACACCGGCCGCAGCCTCGCGTGCGGCACGTACGAGCGCGTCCTCGCGCAGGCGTACGACGCGCTGAAAGCCGTGGACGCGGGGATCACCGTGATCGGCGTGTCGCTCTCGCCACGCGGGAACGACAACGCTCTCGCCTCGGTGAACGCGTCGACGTCGCCGGTGCGGTGCATCCGCGAGCTCGGCTTGGCCTACCGCGCGAGCGGCAGAACGAAGCCGATCATGGACGAGCTCGCGTTTCACCCACACCCCAACTCCTACACCGACGGCTATCGCGTCGGCTACCGCTGGCCGAACGCGGGCACCGCGAACCTCGGCCGAATCAAGCAGGCCGTCTGGGACGCCTTCAACCGGACGGGTCAGCCGACCTTTGCGGAGGCCGGCAAGCCCGTCTTCAAGGCAGCCCTGCCGCCGTTGCGCGTCCGGCTGAACGAGGTCGGCTGGCAGGTCGCGATCCCCGCCTCGGCGCAGCATGCGTACTACGGCCGGGAGTCCGTCACTCGGCTCGCCGACGAGCGCTCACAGGCGGACATCTACGGAGCGCTCGTGCCGTACTTCGCGTGCGACGCATCCGTCCGGTCGATGCTCTACTACGGCCTGGTCGACGAGCCCGATCTCGACCGCTGGCAGGCGGGGCTGATCCGCGCCGACGCGACGCGGCGACCGTCCTTCTCCGCCGTGCAGTCGGCGCTGTCACGCGGGCTGACGCGCTGCAACCGCCGCCCCGCGAGGTGGCGGCACACGGTGAAGGTCGTGGGCGCGACCGCGCGCTTCGGCGAGCGCCGACGCTCGGGGTCGGACACCACCTGGTCGTTCGTCGCCGGCTCGGAGGAGGCGGCCACGTTCCGGGCCGCGATGTACCGCCTGAAGGGCCGCCGGCTCTCCCCCGCCGGACGCAAGCAACTCCAGCGGGCGGTCGGGAGGCGCCACGCGCCGAAGCCCGTCTTCTCGGCGCGGGGAAAGGTCGGGGCGCATTCCGGTGCCTTCATCCGTTTCCCGCGGAAGCGGCTCGCGCCGGCCACGTATGTGTTCGCGATCAGGCTCACGGCGGAGATGAACCCCGTGAGGCAGTCGGTGCTCGTCTCCAAGCCCTTCGCGGTCGGCTCACGCAAGCGCCGTTAGTGCGCCTCGAGGCGCACCTGAAGGACCATTGATGCGCGACCCCCGCGCGGAGCGGCTCGCCGAGCTGATCACGGGCTACTCCCTCCGTGTGCGGGAGGGGCAGACGATGCGAATCACCGGCGACGGCTCGGCACTGCCGTTCGCCGTCGCCCTCTACCGCGCGGGAATCCGGCGCGGCGCGCTCCCGTATCTCGAGATCAGGCCGCCCGGTCTCGACGAGATCCTCTTCGCCGAGGGCGACGAGGAACAGCTCGTGTTCATCTCCGACGGCGAACGCCTGCAGACGGAAGAGGTCGACACTTGGGCGATGATCTGGAACTCGTCGAACACGCGCGCGTTGACGCGCGTTCCATCCGAACGGCGCCGGATCCACCTCGCCGCCCATTACCGGATGGTGAATAGAAGGTGGCAGCGGGTCGCGGCCGGCGAACTCGAACTCTGCGGCACGGTCTTTCCCACGCAGTCGCATGCGCAGGACGCCGAGATGTCGCTCTCGGAGTACGAGGACTTCGTCTACGGCGCCTGCCACGTCGCGGGCGACGAGGATGCGATCGCGCACTGGGAGTCGGTCTCCGAGGGGCTGACGGCGCGCGCGGCGCAGCTCGAGGGCGTCCGTGAGCTCCGCATCGTCGGAGTCGACAC
>Ga0126312_10003467_pt1 | contig 10658 bp, 13 predicted proteins | sample Plot104A_FD_92537 | JGI IMG/M metagenome (GOLD analysis project Ga0126312, IMG submission 92537) | Serpentine soil microbial communities from UC McLaughlin Reserve, CA, USA - Plot104A | ecosystem: Environmental > Terrestrial > Soil > Grasslands | place: USA: UC McLaughlin Reserve, Lake County...
CAGAGGACCTTGGTGTCCGTCGTCCCCTCAGCCATTCCGCAGAGAATAGGGGTCTTACCGGAAAGTCCGAAAGGCGAGCTCCCCCATCCAGGTCGCGAGCGCCGCGCAACCGACTGCGATCACCCACGCCGTTCCGCCCGCAAAGGCGGCGTAGATGCCGATGGCGAGGAACCCCGCCGTCAGGAGGGCGAAGAGAGCCGCGAGGGGGCGCCGTCGCACGCCGGTATCATGGTCGCCGCCAAGGGCCGTAGCTCAACTGGCAGAGCACCGGTCTCCAAAACCGGGGGTTGCAGGTTCGAGTCCTGCCGGCCCTGTACGAGAAAACCCTGCACAGCGCAGGGTTTCTCGTCAGTCGGTGACAGGCGCAGGTCAGTCGACGCCGGACTTTTGCCCGAACTTTTGGTCAGCGGGCCCGAACATGCGCTCGTCGGCCAGCTCGGCTTCCTCGCGGAAGGTCTCGCCCGCTAGGTCGATGTAGCCCTGCGTGGTCTTGAAGTCCGAGTGACCGGCTCGGGCCATCAGCGCCGCCGGCGAGACGCCTGCCGCCGCCGCGTTCGTGATCGACGTGTGCCGCCCGTCGTGGAAGGGCCGCATCGCCTTCTCGACCTTGGCCCTTTTCAGCGCCAGCTTGAGCGTCTCCGCGTAGCGCTTGTGGTCCATTGGCCCGCCCGTCGTCGGGTGGCAGAAGACGCGCTCGTCGTCGCCCTGGAAGTTGGAACGGCCGCGGTGCTCGAACAACTCCCCGGCTAGGCGCCCGATTGCGATCGTCCGCTCGGACTTCTCCGACTTGGGCGTGTCCGTCTGGTCGCGCACCCAGGTTTCCCGGACACGGAGGGTGGCGCCGGCAGGGTCGGCAAGCGAGACTTCCCGCCAGCGCAGGCCGAGAATCTCGCCGCGGCGCAGGCCGGCGCTGACGACGGTGAGGAAGACGACGCGCGCCTGGTTGATCCACGCGCGCTCCTCGTGGGCTTCGTCGGCCAGCTCCTGGAATGCCCGCTCCACGCTGCCGATCTCGACCGGGGAGAGGATCGTCCAGCGTCGGCGCGGCTCGCGCGGCCGGTCGACGGCGCTGACCGGATTCGAGCGCACGAGATCTCGGCCCTGCGCCGCCTTGAACAGCGCATGCAGAAGGTTCAAGTGCCGGTTGAGGGTTCTCGGCTGGAGGTCCTTGCTCTTTCGCGCCAGGTAGCGGTCGAGTTCCTTGACGCCGATCACTTCGAGCTTGAATGCGCCCAGCTCGGGGATCAGGTGCTTCTCGATGATCGACTGGTACCCCTCCCGGGTCGAGCGCTTGAGCCCCTTCGCGTCGGGATAGGTGTCGAGCCAGTTGCGGGCGAACGCTTCGAACTTGAGCGGTTCGAGCTTGCGGCGGCCCTCCCGTTCGACGTCGACGAGCCGCGCGCGAAGCTCCGCCTTCGCCTTGCTCTCCGTCCAGCCGTCGCGCTCGCGGCCGAGCGTCTCCGACATTCGTCGGCCGTCCGCATCGCGGTAGCGCAGGCGCCAGACCCCCCCACGCTTGCCCGCGTACCTGATGACGCTCCCGTCACGCATTTTTCCTCCTTAGAGATGTGTAGATCGAATCTACACTGAAAGGGTAGAGGACGTCTACCGATCTCGGTAAAGTCTGGGTATGGCTCGCGGCAGTGAGGATTTCGTCGGCGTGACGGAGATCGCGGACGCATACGGAGTCGCCGTGAACTCGGCCTGGCGTTGGACGCGGCGCGATGACTTCCCCGCGCCGGCCGCTCGCCTTGCCCGTGGACCGCTCTGGCGACGGGCTGACGTCGACAAATGGGCGGAGCGTCTGCCCCTTCGTCGGGGCCCGAAGCCGCGCGGCTGAGGATTCCCCCGGTGGCCAAAACCGGTGGCATTCCGCCCAACCACGCCGCTTAGCCGGAACCTTTGCCCCGAACCTTGCCCATACCGATCTTCTGGTCCTCGATCCACTTGTCGAGGTCGGCGCGCACGTAGCGGCGATAGCGACCGAGCCTGACGTGCGGCAGCTCGCCTTGGCGGGTCGCCTCGCGCACCCACGACACCGGTAGGGCCAGCAGCGCGGCGGCTTCGTAGGCGACGAGCAGCCGATCGGCCGAAGACTCAGGCAGAGGTTCGGCTCTCATGGCTTACCTCCCCGCTCCATCTCCTCGGTGATGCGGGCGGAAGCTCGTCCGCCATTCGCGGAGCCAGGTCGGCCTTGGCCGCGACGAGCTGTTCGAGTAGCAACGGATTCACGCGGCTTTGCCCTCGGTGGTTTGTGTTCCCGAAATGTCGTCGAAAACGCGGTTCGGGTTAGAAAAAGGGTCTTCTGACGTTTCGGGAAGACAACTCTCATACGCTTCGCGGGCCCAGTCCATAAGTCGCCAGCGGTCAGCCTGACTACCTTCGCCGCGGACAGTCCGCAGAACGACACCGTGACCTTGAAGCTCTTCGAGAGCGCGTCGAGTCGTCGGTGTCGGATAGCCGATCGCGGTCGCGAGCACGGGCGTTTCGAGGTCGTCAGTCGTCGAGCGAAGGGCGTCCATGACATTGCGCCTCAACACCGGGATGCTGTCGAGCGCCGCCTTCGTCACGACGCGCCAGGCCACCGAGCGCTCGACACCGATGGCGTCCAGGCCGGCAAGAAGCAGGTCAAGAACGACGACGAGGCGCGTGGGTGCCTCCGCCTCCGGGATGAGTTCCACCTCGCGCGTGTAGCCATCCCGCTCGACGGCGCTCCGACAAGTGACGACGAGCGAAGCGAGAGAGACGAGGCTGTGGCGCTCGTCCGTGGACGGCTCGCGCGGGTTCTCGAGCGGCTTGGCAAAGATGGCAGCGACGGCCTCGGCGAGCTCCCGGCGCATTTGACTTTCCTTGCGGGAGTGCGCGAGCGCCTTGCGCGCTTGTTCGGTCCGGTTCACCTTCGGAAGGCGGAAAAGGATGAAGCGCTCGCCATCGCGCTCATGACGGCGTGATGACGGTCGATCGTCGGCGTGCAGCCGGCGACGAGTCCGACCTTACCACGCCAGTGGAGCGTGAGCCCTCCATCCGTACCGACGTGGCGTGTCCAGGAACCATCGTAGACCTCGCGCAGCGCCGCGAGAACGGCAGCGCGCGTATCCCGGTTCATGTTCAAGACACTGCCGAAGTCCTTGCAGAGGACGATGCCGAAGTCGCCGATCTCGCGAAGAAGACCGCCCTTGGCGCCGTTATCGCGCTCCTTCTTTGGCGTGCCCGAGAGCAAGGCCGCCTCGGTCAGCGTGGCCGTGGGATAGACATCCGCAAGCCCGTTGAGCGCGCCGAGCACCTCCGACTTCCCTCCGCCCGGCGGGCCGACGAGGACCAGCCACACGGGATCTGCTTCGAGACGGTTCGCCGCGACCGCGCCCACCGCCGCGAGAAGAGGCGCCGGGTCGGGAAGATGCAACCAGCTCTGAAAGACCGAGACTGCTGTTTCGACCTCCCACTTCATTCCGCTCGCCCCGCCTGGCGCGTGCGCTTCTCGTCGGCGAGATACTCGGCGCGTGAGAGCAGCGAGCGCAGCTGCAGCCAGTCGAGCATCTCGTTGATCGCCTGGTCGACGCTTCGGCAGTAGACCGCCGAACCGCTCCGTGCGCAGACTGCGCAATGCTCGCAATGGCGGAAAACGCCACGCACGAGCGCGTAGACGAGAACATCGAACTCAGCCTGGTCGACGTCGGTCCACCAGCCACCTGCGACCCGCGGATTCCCTCTTACCGAGACGCGCCGAGAGGCCGCAGCGGCAGCGCCGCCCGGCGCGCAGGGCAACGGGACGGCAACCGGCGCCGTCACGCGGCCAAGCGCAGCTCGGGCTTAGGCTCCTCGGGCTCCCTCTCGTCCTCGTCGGGCTCGAGCAGCCTCTCGATCCGGCAGGCGAGGATGCCGGCGAGGAAGTCGAGCTCGCGAACGTCGAGCGGGGCGAGGCTGGCGTGAGCGCATCTGAAATTCACGCCGCCGATGATGACGGCGCCCGGCTCGCGCTAAGGAAGTTTTAGTTTTTTCCGAGCGTTTTGCAGGCCTTTTCGGACCCGTTCTTGAGCGCCGGGGAGGTACAGTGGGTCTAGGTCCTCCGGGTCATGCTTCGACGGTGGCCACTTCGCGCGCGGCCAATCCTCCGGGTGACGCTGCCAGTCCAGCAAAGCGAGTACGCGGTTGCGGATCATGCCGGCGTCGGCGAGCAACTCCTCGAGCTCGGCGTCTTTCCCCTCAGCCATCGCGAGCCAGCGGGCGTAAAGCGCCGTCTTCGGGCGGGCACCACCGCGGCGCCGGCGTAAAGCTGCTTTCAGGTCAGCGGCCGCGCGCCGAGCGTATTCCTTTCCGCGGTGGCCCCAGACGGCCATGCGCCTGTCGAACGCCGATTCGGGATCGTTCCAGCAACTCGGGCGCTCAGGCCGTGGCATCGGCGGTCGCGTCCTGACAAAGGCGAGGTCCGGGCGTCGCAGCCCTGGCGGTGCGACGTCTCGGGTGAAGAGCTTGTCGAAAGAGACGTCGAGCCGCTCCGCGATTCGCTCGGCGCTCGCGATGGTCACGCGGCGCCCGACGTATCCCTCGAGCTCCGAGACAATCTTGGGAGCCAGGTCGCAATCGAGTGAGAGCGCCCGCATCGTCAGGCCGGCTTGTAGCCGAGCTGCGCGTAATGGCTGACCGTCGCCTCGTGCGGCGACGGTTCCTGCCCGCCGGCTGTGTCCGACTTTGTAGAGACGCGGCTTGCCCTTCACGTAGCAGCGCTCACGGTCGCTCTTGTCGGCGGTCGGAGCCGGCTCGCCGCAGCCGCAGTGACAGTCCCCATACGGGACATCGCAGTCCTCGTCGGGACAACCGGGCGTGCCGCAGCCGCCCCATCGAATATCGGCCTCGAGCCCTTCATCTTTCGGGCGGCCGGGCTTCCGGACCTCGACGCCGGAGCGATGAAGCGTCCGCAGAACAGTCGGCTTTGAGACACCGTGCTTGATCGCGACCTTGATCGACGATTTCAGCCGGCGGTAGTCGGTACCGATCGCGGCGTCGTGGTCAGCCATGAAGCGCCTTCCAAAAGGCCGACGGGTCGATGTCGGACGGAACAGCCCGCACGCGCGCGAGCGCCTCGTTGTGTGGGCCCTGCCAGAAGAGGCCGGACCTCGGCGGGCGCTTCAGCAAGACTCGTCCCCCAGATCGAGGACGGCGACATACGCGCCGGCACCGGCCCGCTTGAAGCTGACGCCGATCCGCTCCTCGGCACGGATGGCCACAACGGCCTCCGTCGCGGCTGCTAGGTTCGGCTCCGAGCCCGGAGCCTCGTTCTCCGGGTTCACCATTTCGCGGCAGGCTATCGCCGCGAACGGACGTTCCCTGCGTCGTTGCCGCGGCATTGCCCCGCGCGAGCAAGACGGCACTGCGAGCGGCTTTCAATCGCGGCCCGGTGATCCGTACTTAGGCGGTCACGCCTCCTGCTTTTGAGTCAAGCGGCGACTACTGCGGCGTGGCTCCCCACGGCCATTCTTCCAGCTCGTCGTCGATCTCTTCCATGAGATCGATGGTCTGGCGGAGCGCGGTCACGATCCGAAGGAAAGTCGGTATGTCAGACGTGATCGTGCGACCCCGCCTGGCGGCAACGTCGGGTGTGCGCGGCCGTACCATCTAGGGCACCTTGCTCGAAAACAGAATGTTGGGCGACCGAGCGGAGTTTCAGGGGAAATTCTGGCTACCGTCGGACGCTGAGCATCGCGTTTCAGGAACCCTCGTGTGCCACGCGGGCCGCTTCGAGCTGTCGCTGATCGGGACGTTTGATCGCTCAGGGTTCGTCAACCCGGCGCTCGACCGCGCCGACATCATCCTCGGCGCTACCAACGGTGGAAACTGCACCCTGCTGCGCACCCATCAGACAAATGCCGAGCAAAAGTTCTTCAGCAGAGGCATCCATGTTGCGCGTACCACGTTCGCAGCCACTTACGTCTTCGTCGGAAATCACTTTGAATCCGGATCCGACGTCGAGTTCGCCGAGATGGAGTTCGGATTCGATCTGCTCGAAGCGTGGGTTGGCCACCATCCTTTCTCGTCCGAGCGCGAGGAGACGGAGGCCGGGCGCCGCGTTGCCCTCGCTAGGCATGTGTTCGAGGAGCCGTTCGAGATTCGCCTTGCGGACGCGGCTGCGACGATCCGCCTCAATCACACTCTCAGTGAGCGCGGTGAGCTGTTTCGCTCGTTCACCTGGGAACAACGGGCAGGTCTCAGATTGCAACCAGACACGCCTCAGGCCTGGACCTGGTTTGAGCAGCAACTGTCCGAGCTGCGTCGCCTACTGACTCTTCTCTGCGGCGAGCCGGCTGTGTTGGAAAGAGCCCTTGGCCGGAGTCGGGATGCTGAGCGGCTAGACACAGAGGTTTTCGTCCCCGATGCCACTGAACCTCGCCGGGACCGAGCCCATCCTGTCGAAATGCTTCTTCCGAGGGATGCGCTTGGCGACGACTTGCCTGCCGTGTTCTCCTCGTGGTTCGAGAAGCGCGATCTCTTGCAGACTGCCGCTGGGCTCTATTTCGGGACCCTCTATAACCCGCGTGCACCGCTGGAATTTCAGTTCCTCGCCCTCACACAAGCATTGGAAAGCCTCCATCGACGTCTCGTAGGCGGCCAGTACGTGTCCGACGAAGAGTACGCAGCGGTGGCGGATGCCCTTGTCGCGGCGCTTCCGAGTAGTGCACCGGCTGGTTTGCGAGACTCGCTGAAGGCTCGTTTGCAGTACGGAAACGAACTTTCTCAGCGCCGTCGGTTCAAGGAGCTGGTCGACCTTGTTGGGCGGCAAGCCGCGGTGCTGGTCGACCTGCACGGAGACTTTGTCCAGCGAGTCGTGGCGCAAAGGAACTATCTCACCCATGACGTCCCCGACGGGCGTTATCCACCGATGGACCTCGGCGAGCTTTATCGATATGTGCTCCGGCTCCGCGCCTTCACTGCGGTGCTCCTCCTTAGGGAGATTGGCGTTGACCCAGCGCGCTCGGTAGAAGCAATTAGGAAGCTTCGGTGGTTCCGCAGTTTCGTCGCATGATCGTGCCCTACCGCCGCACGTATTCACCGTTGCGGAAGAAGTACGGTCGCCCGGCGCCAGCCGCCAGGAACGTCAAATCGGCCAGACGGTGCGCAACTTCGGCGGCGCCCTGACCGAGCTGGTCTACCGGACCGCGCCATGGATCCGGTGCAAGGACGTGTTCCTCGATCGGCCGTAGATTTGGGAGGTCAAATCCGGGCCTTACACCGAGCCGGTAGCCCGCGACGTTCTCTAAACGGGCCTCGGCTTCAACCACGCCTCCGTATCCCATGAATCGGTACACCTGCTGAGTGAGGAGCAGGAAATCGTGCGTGTACTCGACGATTGCAGCGGAAGGAACCAGCCTTTGGGGCTCGTCCTCAGGAAACATGGGTTCCAGCAGGTCGCCGTACTCGGAAACGCCGCTACGCCAGAAGCGGACTAGGTAGCGAGGATAAGTGTCATCCCGATCGGGAAGCTGTCCGTAGAACCCGCGCGTTGTTCTCCGTAGGTTGAAATGCGTAAGGGGAGCTTCCTCCGGTCGCCAACGACCATCGACCCGCTCGCTTGCTTCCCAGAGTTCGACGGGTTCAATGCGTAGTGGATCTATGAGTGGGTCTTCCGCATCTAATGGGATCGCAAGAACGGAGAGCCAGCCTGGATCTGCCGTGGCCCCCGTTTCTGCGCGATAGAGTGCGAACTCTCGGCTCAAGCGCTGGCGCTGCTCTCGTCGTGCCTCGTCGGCGGGGCCTGGCTCCGGAACGCCCTCGGGAATACTGAGCGCGGCAGCTTGTCGGATGAATCGGTCCCGGTACGCCTCACCGATTTCGCCCTCGGTCATTTGCCTGACGAGTATGTTTCGACGAACACAGAAGCGGCCGTCGGAAGAACGATGCGGCCTATGGTGGCCGAAGATCTCAACTACGAGATAGGAGCCCTCGGCGGCCGCACCAATCGAGTGGATCTCGAATGGAAGCCGAGGCTCTCCGCGGGAGTCCAATACGTTGTTCAGGCGCTCATACAGCGTTCCGTCCTGGAGTGGCGTGAGGTGGCTGGCAGCCTGAGAACCGTCCTCTAATGCGGCTTCGGCGATCCCATAGATGATGTGACCCCCGCCGGAATTTGCCATGCCCTGAACGTCCCGCTCCGCCTCGAGCTTTTCACGGTCTGTACCTAGGCCAAGTTCACTCTTGAACTCCAGCCGTGCGCTCTCTCTTCGATTCTGGTCGCAAAGCTCAGAGAGGTCTTCCTCAGTCCACTGGGCCGTTGCCTTGTCGTCAATGGCCACGGGAGAATCTTACGAGCGCCACGACCGGGGGAAACGGAGGGAGCAAGGCCCTCACCGCCGATGTCCACGGCCACACGTTAGCTCTAGGATCAGCGCATGTCCTTTGTTGTCGGCACCGTCCTTGGAGCTTCGATCGCTGGGTTCTTTACGGTTCTCCTCGCCGTCCTCCAGAGACACGCACAGAAGACTGACGCGCGCATCGAACGCGAACGCTCGAGACACGATGAGCTCGTCGTGGCATCAGTCGAGTACCTGCAGGCTCTGGACAACTTCATACGGTCGATGCTGCGCACGCCGCCCATGCTCGTTCGCGACCCCGAAAAGTTCTTCCGGACAGGCAACTTTCGTTTCCTCATATTCGTGTTGACCTGGCAGCTCGGACTGGCCGCACGAATGGGCGACTATTCCGGTGCCGAGTTCCAGGGCAACCGGAGGAAGATGTACTCCGCATCCGCACGACTCCTGCTCGTCGCGCCGGCAGAAGTCGTTCAGGCGATTGACGACGTCGAGCGGTTCATAACGCGCTGGCGGAAGACGCCCACGTTCGAGGTCGCAGACGAGTGGCCGACAAGCCTGCGCCCGAAGGTCATCGAGACCTTCCGGAAGGCGTGTTGGGCAGCACCCTCCTAGCACGCCACATGCGTCCAGAGCGGTTCACGCACCATTTTCTGACCGACCCCGCGCCCGGAAGCTGGTGCGGGCCGTGGTCGTCGCACCGAGCGACGCCGGCTGGCAGGTGGTCTACGTAAGGTCAAAAGTGGATTACCTGACCCCGGAAGAAAGCGGGGCTCCCTTCCCCAAGGAGAAAGGGAGCCCTGCGTGAACGCGAAGGGTCGGGCCGGTAGTGGGCTGGCCGTTGCCCGGCCATTGCCACGGATGCCCAAGCCCGCTCTGTGAGTCGGAGACGACTGCGGCCCGGTGATGCGGAATCCGCGGGTCATAGCCGCCGCCCGTAGCCGCGCTCGACCCAAGCGTCGATTCTCTGTTTATCCGTGAGTTCTTCACGCCGGCGCCGCTGCTTCTCAGCCCGCCGCATCCGGCGTGCCGCGTCCTTGGCGAGCCTCTGCTCGATCACCAGTTCCGCTTCACGGTGGAGTCGGATACGCCTTCTGCTCCGCCTGGTTCGTGCCCAAACGCGATGTGGACCGCTGAGGTCGTTGACGTCGAGTTCGGCGACGCCAGCATCACGCTGACCGAGGACGGGGTGGTGTCGGACACGATCACGGTTCCAGTCTCCTAGTTCCCGCAGACTGAGAACAAAGGATGAGAAGCCCCGCCTCCAAGCGGGGCTTCTCATTGGGCGGCCGGGTCAGGCGGCTCGTCGCCGGCGGGACGCTCGCCCCCGTCCGGGGACCATCGCCGAGAGATCCTGTTGTCCCCTAGACAGTGAACGCGAGGCGGTAGAGGATAGGCGCGCCCCGACCGGAGGAGAAAGCCGATGGATGAGCTCGCCATCCGTCGACGCGTCGAGCACACGATCCGAATATGCCGCGCGTTCGACATCGACCCCGACGCTCGCACCGTCGCCGAGATCATGGTCGACGAGGACAGCGGGGGCGCGGTGTACGAGGACCAACCGCTCGCCTACGACGAGTACGAGAGAGTGGCCGCCCGCGTGCTGCGCCGACTCAGGTGCGGATCGCAGATCGGCCTGACGCGCAGCAGTCCTTAGGCACTCGCTAATTACCCCGTTCGCGCTCGCGGGCAGAACCGCAGAGACCAGTGCTTTGGGGGCGGGGCGGTCGGGAGGCTCGCGACGCTCCGCCTCCTCGACCAATCCCACCGAAATCGACGATCTCGGGTCTAAATCAGATTCTGAGGGGTCGTCTGATGAGCCGGGCGAGCCGCGGGAGGCAGTTCGCCGGCGGCGCTGCCGCGGCCCTGTGCGTGAGCGCCGAATGACAAGACGAGGGGAGGCCCTACTGCCCTCGTCGGCTACTCCCACGACAACGCCGGGGCAGGTGGATTTAGAGTCGGACCGTGATTGATGCAGTCGAGAAGGAGGTCGGGATCGTCGCTCAACTTCCGGCCGCGCAACGGGTCTACCAACCGGATACGCCGGTCGGCTTCATTGGCGACAAGAAAACCCTTCCGCCGCCGCCCCAGAGCCCGCAGTAGACGAGGACTAGCGACCGTCTCGCGACGGTTTTGAGGCCGCGGCCCCGTCGATACTCTCCAGTGGGTGACGACCTGGGATCGAGTCGACGAGCCCGTCCTGCGTTGGATCCGGGACGACTGGCCGCTCAAGCTCGGGGAGCGTCACCAGTACACGTTCGAGACCCGGCCGCCCGAGCCCATCCCCGAGCTGGACGACCTCCCCTCGGATGAGCTGCACGAGAGCCTCCGCCGTCTCTACGAGGCCGAACTGATCGA
>Ga0126312_10003468_pt1 | contig 10657 bp, 10 predicted proteins | sample Plot104A_FD_92537 | JGI IMG/M metagenome (GOLD analysis project Ga0126312, IMG submission 92537) | Serpentine soil microbial communities from UC McLaughlin Reserve, CA, USA - Plot104A | ecosystem: Environmental > Terrestrial > Soil > Grasslands | place: USA: UC McLaughlin Reserve, Lake County...
ACTCCGGCTGCTCCGCCAGTCCTCGCCCACCCCGAAGGAACACGGCGTCTCCTCACCAGCCTTTTGCGTGATCGCGCAGGGCTCCAAGGAGGTCCTGCTGGGCGACGATTGCTACCGCTACGATGCTAACCACTACCTCGTCACCGCCGCCGCGCTGCCCACCGCGACCCGTGTCACCGAGGCGTCCGAGGAGTGGCCGTACCTGGGCGTCGTCCTGGGGCTCGACCCCGCCCTCGTCGGCTCGGTCATGGTCGAGGCCTCCCACCCTGGGCCCGGGGAGAAGGCAGCCGTGCGGGCATTCGAGGTGAGTCCGCTGGAAGTGGGCCTCTTGGACGCCGTGGTGCGTCTCGTCGGGCTCCTGGACGCCCCCGCCGATGAGGCCCGCTTCCTCCGGCCGCTGGTAACCCGGGAGATTGTCTTCCGGCTCCTAAAGGGGGAGCAGGGCGGCAGGCTGCGTCAGATCGCGGTCCTCGGCGGCCACAGCCACCGCATCGCTAGAGCCCTGGAGCGGCTCCGCAAGGACTTCGACAGGCCGCTCCGGATCGAAGACATCGCCAGGGAGCTGGGGATGAGCGTCTCGGGCTTTCACCACCACTTCAGAGCGGTCACCGCGATGAGCCCCCTGCAGTTCCAGAAGCGGATGCGCCTGCAGGAGGCCCGTCATCTCATGCTAGCCGAGGATCTCGACGCCGCGAGCGCCGGTTACCGGGTGGGCTACTCCGACGCCTCGCACTTCACCCGCGAGTACAAGAGGCTCTTCGGTGCACCGCCTATGCGCGACGTGGAACGGCTGCGGGAAGCCGCAACGGTAAGCGCTGCCATGTGAGATGCTAGAAGCCGGTAACCTCGTCGCACCCCCGTTCGGCGAGGACCCTAGGTTTATCGACATCAGGCCAGCGGCATACTGGTCGCGTACCGACGAGTTCGAAGATCATCGGGAGGACGCGCCATGCAGATCACCAGAACTCCCTCGAGACCGCTCCCGGCCCCAGCGAGTGGTTCACCGTCACGGTCTACATCGACACCGTCGCCACACCCTCAGAGCCGTCCCGCCTTGCGGCCAGCAGCGTCCACTTCACCCCCGGCGCCCGCACCGCCTAGCACACCCACCCCAACGGCCAGACCATCTACGTCACCGAGGGCGTCGGGCTCTGCCAGCGCCGCGGCGGAGAGATCGAGGTCATCCACCCCGGCGACCGCGTGTTCTTCGAGCCCGGAGAGGATCACTGGCACGGCACAGCTCCCAACCGCTTCATGACCCACATAGCGATGCAACAAGTCGACGAGAGGGGTAGCCCCGTCGAGTGGGGCGAGCACGTAAGCGACGAGGAGTACGGCAAGGCGCCGTCCATCGACCAGTGACGAAGCGCCCCTTCGGTGATGTACGGGTGATGTAGACTGGGCCCCGGCGGCTGCCGCGAGCTTCTCCTTTGAGGCGTAATCGGTTTATCTAAGCCGAAAAAGAAGACCCGACGAGCGGACTCGAACCGCTTACCCCTGCTCCAGCTACGAGTGATCACTCAGGCGTTGCAGGGGTGTGCACAGGTTTGCAAATCCCGCATAAATAAGCGATCTCTTGGTCCCTGCATTGGTCACTATTGTAGGCTGTTGCGTGCGGGTTAGGGCCAAACTAGGGTCAGTACGCCGTGGATTCCGCGTGACCACTTCCTTTGCAAACAGCATCCGCGACTGGAATATTCTCGGCTCGCTCTAGGTAGGATAGGGTGGACGACAGCGAATCGGCAGGCTCTGGGGCGGGGGCCTAGCTGCTAGCCGTGAGGGGGGTGCCTTCTGTGAAGCTCGCCTCTACAGAGTTCTCTGAAGTTCAGCGCAACCCCGGTCTAACCACCTATTAGAGTCCCTAACTATGACCGGCTGCCTTGAAGGGTATTAGCGACCCTTCTGGGCTCGTAAGTCAGCGACGATATACAGTACCGATGAGACGGTACCCCAGCCCAACAAGACCCTAGGTACCATCCTTCACCCCTTTTGGCTTCGGGTCTCCATCATGGTGTGCTACGAGGGGATGATCTGCAATCAACTCGTACCGAGCAATCTACCTAGCTTTGAGAGTCTTGCGCGGCTTCGGGAGGTAGTGTCTTGACGAAATCTTCATAGGGAGACCAACCGTGACGTCCTAACGCTCGCCACGGCGCTGACTAAAGACTACTGGCAAGTCCATTCGCAAGACCATCTGTTTATGGCATAAGACCATCCGTCTGGGGCGCAAGATTACCGAGCATCTCATTGTGCTGGGCTTAGAAATTCACTTTGAGATTCTTAAGGAGAACCGGAAGGAATGCATCTACGGCCGGGGCGGGATTGAATCGCCGAATATGCTAACGAAACGGTCCGCTCATCGTTCGTATGATTTGATACATCTTGGCACCAGCCCTTTTCATCCTCGATACAATAGCTTGAAGAACTGACCAACGCTCACGCCACATGACTATCGGAACTACACCTTCTCCAAGAGCAAAATCGGCATCCAGATTTTGCCCTGCCCAAAGCTTCTTTGAGGTCCAATCTTCCGGCGCAGCCGTCCAGAATTCATCGTCGGGGGGCAGCCCCAAGGGCAAAAGGCCCACGGAACAAAGATACAAGCTACCTGTCGATATGTAATCCTCGCCAATTCTCGGCTGATGACCGCTAAACCCGATTCTTAACCAACCGTCTGCATCAAACGTCCCCGAGGCTTCGGTCATGTTACGGATCACAGCGGTCAAGGCGCAACGCACTTGTGCTGGAGACACTTTTGGCGGTAGTCGGCCCATCAGGGCCATTTGTCCAAGCAGTTGGAAGGTTCCGAACCGGTACGCGAGCGAGCGGCCGATGGGAGGGAAGGTCCCCTCCGGTGAGATCATCCTCTCCTGTACCTCTGCGTACCGGCGGGCCCTAGTCATAACCTTTAGTAGGAACACCTCCCAATCGTGCGACCTCTTCGAAACTGTGCGCAGCACGTCGATCAGCATCGGCTGAATGACGAAGCTGTTATAGTAATCCCAGCGGAAGAGAGGGCCGTCACCGTAAATGCCATCGCCTTTATACCACTGCTCATGCTGGCGAACAGCATAGTCGATACGCATCGCGTCCCACCGCTCGCCAACCGAGCACAGAGCGGCTTCAATCATTGCGCTGAAAAGGAGCCAATTATTGAAAGCGGGCCTGATAACACGCGTAGATTTTAAGGCAGCGATAGTATTTGTCTGTGTCTTGGTGTCAAGTTTTCGCCACAGTTGATTAGGGGCGCGTATTATGGCGTGTGCGAGGAAAGCCGCATCCACTAACGGCTGCCCCCCTTCGGTGAAGTTCATAAAATCAGGTGATTGCGGGTCAGTGGCAGAGTCGAGGGCTTCGCGTGCAAGATCGGCGTGTGTGTCTTTAAGGTCACGCTCCACCCCTGGCCTCAGGTTAAGTTCCAGCCAAGGGGAGATGCCCGCGAGTAGCCTACCGAAAGCCTCGAGGTAAGAGTAGTTGCGCCGCTCATTCGCGGAGCCAGTGAAACACTCAACCGGCATCCTCTCCCTGAAATGTCGCTGAGCCAAGTTGCTAAGCACCGGGCTGGCGAGACGTATAAGCACGCTCAGCCAGAATGCGCGGTCCTCACTGCCTGCGGACTTAACGCCTGTCATGGCTAAGCCACGTAGGCCCTGCCCTCCTGGGCCAACAGCACTTGGATGGGTCCGGCATAACCCTGCTCGACAAATTGGTCGTATATCTCTCTAGCTACAATTATGGCCTCACTTGTTAGGTATGTGAACACACTCTCTATAATCCTTGCTCAGTTGTCTCGTGCGAGGCAAGGCATGATATTTCGTAGCGAGAAGTGTAGCAAGTGAGAGGAAGGTGGTGTAAGTGACGGAAGCCTTCCGTAAGCGCAGGTCCAGCTTCCTCCTTGGAAGCCCGCGGATTTCCACATGCTGGGATGCGGGTAGTCCCGATGCTCGACCCCATATTCTGGGTGTGACAAGAGGTTGCGAAATGCTCGTTTGGGGGGTCGAACCCTTTGTGGTTGGGGACAAGGCACCGAGACGGTGGGTAAGCGCAGGTTCGGAGCAGGGCTTGAGGCGTACGCTCTTGAGGGCGTTGGCCGCCCACCTGATAAGAGCGGGTCTGCGCGCTGTAAATGTTCGACGGGCGTGGCGGGAGCTGGGGGGTGCATCTCACCCTTGACTTGGCCTCAGGGCCCAGTATGGCGGGATGAGCTCTGGCGAGGGCTTAGGCACTGGAAAGAACTAGATAAGGAGAATGATGCGACTCGAACTCTCTACCTCGGCTGCTGGTATCCTCCAACTCCCGTTGTTCCGCGAAAACAACTATTTCTGTCAGCCATGTGGCAATGGCTTACGCACCAAGTGTTTAAGATATTGCCAGTCACGAATCAGCCGTCGGTGCCCATTGCCCCAGGCGGTCACGTAGATCCATGCGGTCTTTGGATGGCGAAAGTAGAGCGTTGCGCCCGCAAGAAAGCCTAGAAACTCGTAGGCGAGGACTCTTACCGCGTTAGGGTTGGCGAGGAGCGCGTCGAACAGATTTACATAGATCTGATCCCCCTGCTCCTCGCCCGTAGAAGTGTTGAGTTGCTCGTCGTGAAAGGCCCGCGCCCGGGACTCGAACATCATGGTCACGCCCTTAGAACGCCAGAGCGCTCCTACAAATATATCATCACGCCAGCGTATACGATCGTTCCAAGGGCACGCCAAAGCCAGGGCCCTTGGGTACAAGAAGAGTGCCGTCACGATAAAATCGGCAGACTCTCCTGGGCATACTCGGCGACCGTAGCCAATAGGCCTCATGACCACCGGCTCGCTCCAGTCGTCTTTAGGCCAGGCCACGCTGCCCGCGACTACCCGCCAGCCTTTCCCCCGCTTATAGGCCTCAAGCAAACGTAGGATAGCATCGGGTTCGACATAAACGTCGTCGTCGACGCTTACCAAGATCTCCCCTGCGGCCACTCGTGTGCAGAAGTTGCGCGCAGCACCTGCGTTCTTCCCACTGTGCCGAAAGTAGGCGACGAACTCGAACCCTTCGCATACCTCTCGTACCGCTTCGCGCACGACGGGCGCGTCGCTCGAGTCACACACATACGCTTCGAACGGCAGCAGGTCTCTTGCCCTCGCCAACGCACTGAGGCAGCGCTTCAGCTGCTCGGGTCGGTTACGGGTCGGGACCACGACTGCAAGACGCGACATCACAGACTCCATCCATGCAGCCAACGTCTGCTCTTGTTGGGCAGGCTAGTGGCACGTTCTATCCTTCTATAGATCACGTATCATTCCGCGTATCAGTTCCAAGGCTTTGGGACGAGAATGCGGGGCGTACAGCCATGCGAGGGCCCGCCTTGCCAGTGGCACGGGTAACAGCCCGACCCAAATAAACAACGCGCTGTGGATGAGCCGCTTTCCACGGTCGAACTCAGAGTGCCACCAGGTAGCGATTAAACCACGATAGACCAGACCCAGCCGGCGGTCTGAGGGAATCGGATGCTTTTGGGGATCCAAGCGCAACGAGCTTAATCGGCTAGCTAGGCCTCCGTAACCCTCCAGGAGCAGGTCGGTGGGCACACTGTAACCCAGCCTGTTAGCCTGGTCAGCTATCACTTTTTGGTGTTTTGAGTAGCGCTGTAAGAGCTTGACGAACCACTCGCCGTTTGGCACACCCTCGTAAGCGAAACTGTTACTCCCATGGACTCGGTAAGCCCCGAGAGCTTTCTCTATGGAACTCACCCGCCCATAAAACGGCACCGAGTTGACTAGGTAACCATCGGCACCGTGTCGCCATTCGGCCTCGGGCATGGGGAAGACTAGCTCCAACACCACCCGGCTGAACGCATAACCACTGGTCGGGGGACGCACATAGGCTCCTCGTTGGAGCAGGAGCCGCCACACTTCCCCGCTACTCAGGGGCATGTTGAGCGGCGGGTCGAAGTCCCCTGTCGGATTTCCCAGGGCGTCAACCTTCTGCAGACGGTACTGTACCTTTGCCACCCCTGGCTCCCAGACTGTGACGACCCGCTCGACCGCCCGGGGGAACAGGTAGTCGTCGGAGTCCAAAAATATCACAACCTCTCCGCTGCTGGCCGAAAAACCAGCGTTGAACGCCGAGCCTTGGCCCCCGTTGTCCTTAAGAACGGGGATGACTTGGTCTCCGTAGCTAGCGATAACTTCCCGGGAGTCGTCGGTGGAGCCGTCGTCGACCACCACAACCTCGAGATAAGGATAGGTCTGACCCAAGGCGCTGTCGACGGCTTCACCCAGGAAGCGTCCGTAGTTGTAATTGTTTATGACGACACTTACCGAGGGAAGCTTGGTCGAAGAACTGTTAGTTAAGGCCTCGCCTCGCCTAGTCTCCATTATGCACTTAATTCCTGCAGGCGACCTGCTCTCTTACGCTGCTGTCTGTGAGAAGGGATATATCTCCTCAGCATGAGGCGGCATTAAGATTCATGGCGAAGTCGGTCGATTCAGTCATCGCGCTCGTTGCCCAACGATTGCGAACTAGATCGCAAAATAGCGCTGTATGATTTCTGGCCAAATATAAGTCAGCAATGCGCCTGCAAAGGTGAGAGTATGATAGCAAAAGCCTATGCCAATAGCGCCAACAATCCCGGCAGGACCGAGCTGGACGTCACGATGGTGTCGTACGATTCGCTTCAGCATACCTCCCACAGTACGAACGTATCTCTTGAGATCGTCAGCAATAGAAGCGGCCCGTCCTACGCTACTCGGGCGGTTAAGCACAATATCGTGGCCCTGGCATAGCGCGTAACTGACAAAGTGGCGACACCCGTTGGGAGGTGGGTGGCTGACCTTCGAACGCTCTCTAATGAAGATATCGATATCGTGCTCCTGAAGGGTACGCCACAACGCTGTGCATTGGCTGCGGAAAGCTTCATTTTCCCTCCGAAACGGGAAGGCCTCAAAGGTTTGGCGTCTGAAGGCCACGTTGTTGGCCCACAACTGATTTGTCCGGCGCAAACCGTCTCCCGTGGCACGCCGTTCGAAGAACCAGAACAAGCCGAAGGACTTGCCGTAGAGCCCCTCCGGAGCTACGTACGTGTTTCCGCCAACCACCTGCATCTGCGGGTCCTGGAACGTTTCGAGCAGAGCGGCTAGCCATCCCGGCTCTGGTATCACATCGCTGTCGAGGAAGACGATCAACTCAGAGTCACTCTGTTGTGCGCCAAAGTTCTTCTGCTCATAGTACTCGAGCCCCCTGGTCGGGATGATCCGCATGTCGGCGGGCCACGCCTCGAGTTCGGCTGCCTCCTCGACAACTTCTTCTATCAGTTGCTGGTCAACAGCTTCTTTGTCATAGAGAATGATAATTTCTGGGTTAGGGTACCTGGCCTCAACGGCTTCGGTGAGCTGCTCGTGAAGCTGTTTGAGCATCTCCCGCGTCCTTCCCAACTCGGACAGGAGTGCGTTTTCCCACTCTATCACTACCGAGAAAGTTAGCGCTCTTGTGTCCGTGATTGTTTCCATAGATTCGATGGTCAGTTACTTACGCTGCATCGAACGTTGCGATAATAGCATTAGCATACTATCGTGAGCAAGGCGCTGTAGAACCCGCGCGCACCTCATGGTCTTTCCTCTCCTCTGTAAAGAATTGCAGCGAGGTCGGCTCGGGTCAGCAAGAGCCGTGGTGCTCGTACCTTCAAAACCAAAGGAAAACATGCAATCGTGATCACAAGCCGTATTATGGACGAAATCAGCAAGGCCAGTCCTGCGCCTTCAAGGCCATAGAGCGGCACCAGTATCAGCAAGAGAAGTACGCTCAGACTCACACCTATGCCTTGTAGCACGCTAACTACCCCCGGCCTGTTCACTGCCATAAAGGCCTGAGACAGCACCCACCGGGTGCCGGAGAGCACTTTCACGAGAAGCAAAAGCCTGAAGATCAGCGTCGCATCCAGGTACTCTTCGCCGTAGACAAGTCGGAGCGCCCAAGGGCTGAAGAGCGCAAGCCCGGCGGCTGTGGGTACGGTTGCGGCGATGGTGACTCGCACGACGCGCCCGGTAACATACACCGCCTCCTCGACGGTTCTCCCGGAGGCCTTGGGGAAAAGGACCGTGACAACGGCGGATGGAAAAGCGGTGAGCATATCCGACACGCTCCACGCCACCACGTAGAGGCCCATCGCCACCGGGTTTACCAGGCCCACCAACAGCACCCGATCGACCTGGCTTGAGAGATACCCTCCGACTTCACCCACACTCGAGCGTGAGGCGTACGAGATCAGATACTTGAAGGCCGGGCTCAAGCCTCGCCAAGTCGGGTGGTAGAGTCGCCACAACCGAACCAGCATCCAAACCAAGACCGGCATCCCAGCCAGCAAATAGGACAGCGCTGCGTTAAAGGGGGTGAGGTCCCAGACCAAGGCCAGCGTGCCTAGAGCGAGAAGAATGAGCAGGGGCACCAAGTAGCGAGCCGCATTATAGAGGGTGAACTCTTCTTGAGCCTGCAACGCGGCAGTACACATTGTCGCGAGCAAGACCGCTGGAGCGGTGATCATGAGCCACTGGGCAGAGCGCACCACCTCCTGTGAATACTCGGGGAGCCAGTGCGGGATAAACAGTACACCTACCAGGGTGGCGAGAAGGCCCATCAGCGTTCCCAGAAGCAGAGCAACCAAAAAGAGCTGGGACCCCCGCTCAGGATGGCGCCTGAGGTTGTAAAGCAGGGCCGATGGTAAACCGAGCGTGAACGTATAGGCGAGAAATGGCGGCCACATCTGCATGGCTGCAAGGACTCCCCGTCCCTCGGGACCGAGAAGGCGGGCGGTTATAATCCCGGTGCCGAAGTTGAGCCCCAGCAACAGGTTGTTAATCACAACGGTCTGTACGGTGGCGGCCACTCCGCCACTCAAGGGTACGACACGTCTCAAGCCGACCAGGACCCTACCCACCATTACGAGTTTCCGAATCAGCGTGTTTTCTATCAGACAAAGGACCGTCCGACACGTACCAACACCACCGAGGATCGCTGCGGATCACCGATGAACGGTGTGAAACGGAGGTGACGGCCCGCCGGCTGCCTAGACATCGAACAAGGACATGTCCTGTAGGTAAGGCATCGTTCTCAGGCGTTGTATCTGGCCTTGGCGTAACGGCAGTTGCGCCAACTTGCGAGCCGATCGGCATTAGCGGTGCCAGGCAGGGAGAAACAGTAGCTTATATTCGACTATCGTAAGCTCCAGAAAAACTGTAGGGCAGACTCTATCCGCCACGCAGCGGGTCAAAGCCGAGCTTCCACGAGGACACAGAAACCAAATCTTCATTCACCCGACCATTTACCAGAAGTTCGTCGAGATAGTAACGTATCGTAGTCGTCCAGTTGGCCCTGATCTGCCGTAGATGGCGGCTCCGGCTTTGCGGACGGGACCAAACGGAGACTGCTTCCTTTAATGCTCAGCAGCACTCGACGAACCTGTTTAAATAGCCCAATTCTGGAACTGTCGCCCATACGACCTCATAACCTAGTCTTGCTGAAGGTTTTTAAGTATAGTCCTTTACGGATACTGTTGGTTTATTCCACAGCGCCACAGCATACTCCTGGATTAGTCTCGACAGTCCAGCCTCCCGGAGAGCAGAGTCATGTCGATGTACCTAGCTGTATACGCCTCCTCGAGGATATTCTCCTCAGCGACTGTTTTCTGTAGCGCCTCGACAGCCAACCCGTGTTCGCCACGCTCTTTGTAGAGGTCAGCCAGTTCGATGAGCAGCGCGAGGTACAGCTGCCTCAGCTCTTCGCACCTACCCTCCGTCCACTCCTCGTAGCGGTCCTCGGGTAACAACTCTCCGGAGTACAGTTCGATCGCCGCCCGGTAAGTCGCCGGCTCCTTCTCGCGGCGGGCTGTCGCTGCAACCTCCTCGAAGCCATCTACGTCCACCCACAGCTGTCGCTGCGGGCGCAGCACGATTCGCTCGCTACGGAGACTCAGGTAGTTAGGAGCGGCGCCCGGAACGAGTCACCACCGCCGTCAAGCTCCACCCGGAGAACGAGACCCGCTTGCTCTCCACGGCACTGCAGAGAGGTAAAGGCACCCTAAAGCGGCTCTTGCCGGGCCATTCTCCGACTTAGAGGTATTGGCAGTACGCAGTATTCCGCTTATCTAAGCCGATTGTGAGGAGCTGACGAGCGGACTCGAACCGCTGACCTAGTCTCTTTACGAGTGATAATTCATGCGTTGCTGGGGTTTGTACAGGGTTGCAAATGCCGCATATCTAAGCGACATTCTCTGCTACGGGTAGCTGCGTGTTGCACCGTATTGCGTTGCGACCTTCGGAGCAACAATCCGCTGACACCTGTTTCTAGGAGTTTCCGCATGTCGCGGAAGCCGCTTAGCTAAGCCGATCTTCTTGCTGGCGGTTGCTCACTGCTTCTGCGTATTACGTCCTGAGTGGTGTCAAAAGGTATCCGCCGCTCCCCCTATCCCGATGAGTCTCAGCACACCCAAGACCCCGCCGTGGCCACCCTGCGACCCGCTAGGTTCGTTAGCGAAGCCTGAGGCCTGAAGGCTCTGGACTTTGTCGCGCTGGTGCCCTACCGTGGCGAGTCGTGAACTTCCGCATTCTCGTCTTGGCTTCTGGCACCTTCGCAATAGGCACCGGCACCTTCGTGGTCACCGGCATCCTCGGCGAAGTGGCGAGGGACC
>Ga0126312_10003469_pt1 | contig 10654 bp, 9 predicted proteins | sample Plot104A_FD_92537 | JGI IMG/M metagenome (GOLD analysis project Ga0126312, IMG submission 92537) | Serpentine soil microbial communities from UC McLaughlin Reserve, CA, USA - Plot104A | ecosystem: Environmental > Terrestrial > Soil > Grasslands | place: USA: UC McLaughlin Reserve, Lake County...
CGCCGCGCGTACACCTCGCGCGCGGGCAGGACTCCGATCGCCGCCGCCCACACCATCAGCGCTCCCGCGACGAAGAAGTCGAAGATCGTCTCGACCACAAGAGTCGGCGCGAGGGTCGCGTAGCTCGCGCCGTCGATCCGATGCTTGATGAGGTAGAGCTTGACGAGGTCGCCGCCGCGCGCGGGCGCGATCGAGTTGATGCCGACGCCCGCCAGGTACGCGCCGAGCACGCTCCGGAACCTCGGCCGCTGCTCCGGGTAGGCGGCCGAGAGGATCGTGCGCCACGCGACCGCGCGGAAGACGAGCTTCAGCAGGTGGAGGGCGAGCGCGATCCCGAGCGGCGCCCACTTCACGGCCGCCAGGTGGTCGAAGAAGACCTCGACCGCATCGAAGAACGCCCTCATGCCGCCAGGCTACTCGCGCCCGCGGCGGGGGTCGCGTGCGGCGGGCGTGCCGCGGCGGAGCACCTGTCAGGCGCTGTAAGGTGCGCCTTACACGGCGCCGACGGTCGGCCCGGGCTGCACATGCACAGGACTTGGACGATCATCGCACTCCTCGCGGCGGCGCTCGTGCTGCCCCTCGCCGGCTGCGGTAGCGACGGCACCGGCGAGGCCGACGAGGGGAGCGTGACGCCGGCGCAGGCGGCGGCGGAGATCGAGACGATCAAGCGGCTGCTCGACCGGGCGCTCGCCCAGTACCGCCTCGGCCAGGTGACGGCGGCCGACCGGACGGCCGGCGACGCGTATCTCGAGCATTTCGAGGACGTCGAGGACCCGCTCGACGAGCGCGACCACGAGCTGATGGAGGAGCTCGAGCACTCGATCTCGACCGAGCTCCGCGACCGGATGAAGGATCGAGCGCCGGTAGGCGAGGTCGCGACATTCGTCGCGGCGACGAAGCGCGACCTCGACCGGGCCGCGTCCGCGCTGCGCGAGTAGAAGCCGTGCGCCTGCGCCTCCTCCTCCCCGTCGGGCTCGTCGCCGCCGCAGCGTTCGGGGCGGCGCCCGCGAGCGCCGCTGACGGACGCGCGGAGGCGCGCGCGCAGGTCGAGGAGGCTCGCGTGCTCGTCGACCGCGCCGTGGAGCTCACGCGCGCGGGCCGGCGCGACGAGGCGTACGACGCTGCGCGCGAGGCGTACCTCGACCACTTCGAGCGGGCGGAGGTGCCGCTCCGCCTGCGCGACGCGAGCCTCGTGCTCGACCTCGAGTTCCGGTTCGCGAAGCTGCGCGACGGCATCCGCGACGGCGACTCCGTCGGGAGCGTGGAGGCGACGGCCGTCACCGTCCGCCAGGGGCTGCGCGACGTCGACCGCACGCTCTCCGACCCGGGATTCGCTGCGCCGCTGATTGCGTTCCTGTTCTCGTTCACGATCCTCTTCCGCGAGGGCGTCGAGGCCGTGCTCCTGATCGCGATCCTGCTCGGCGCGCTCGAGGCGGGCCGGGCGCGGAACTACCGGAAGCCGCTCGCTTTCGGCGTCGGCTCGGCGGTCGCGCTCAGCGTCGTGACGTGGATCGCGGCTGCCGTCTTCATCGACGTCGCACCGGTCGAGCGCGAGCTGCTCGAGGCGGTGACCGCGCTGCTCGCCGTCGTCGTGCTCTTCTTCGTCACCTTCTGGCTCGTGCAGCAGCTCGAGCACCGGCGGCGCATGGAGTTCATGCGCGCGCGGATCGCAGGCGCGGTCGCCGCCGGGAGCGCGGGCGCGTTCGCGGCGCTCGGCTTCACCGCCGTCTACCGCGAGGGCTTCGAGACCGCGCTCTTCTACCAGGCGCTCATCCTCTTCGCGGAGGGGCTCCTGCTCTGGGTCGCGCTCGGGATCGTCGCGGCCGTCGTCGCCCTCGCGGCAGTCGGGTACGCGATCCTGAGGCTCGGCAAGAGGCTGCCGCTGAAGCCGATGCTGATGACGGGCGCCTCGCTGCTGCTCCTCCTCTCGGTCGCCTTCGTCGGGAACGCGGTGCGGTCGCTGCAGGAGGGCGACTTCCTCGACGTGACGCCGGTCGCAGCCGGCTGGGCGAGGCTGCCGGTGTTCCTCGCCGAGCTGACGGGGATCCATCCGACGCGGCAGGGGCTCGCCGTGCAGGCGGCGCTGCTCGCGGTCTACGTCGCCGGCGCGCTGTACGTCTTCGCCTGGAAGCCGGCGCGGCGGCGCGTCGGCGAGGCACGCGCGGCGTGATTTCCGGCATTCGCGTCGGAATCGACGTCGGGGGCACGTTCACGAAGGCCGTCGCGGTCGAGGGCGGGACGCGTTCGCCGCGGGCGACGGCGGTCGTCGCGACGAGCCACCGCAGCCCCGGCGGCGTCGCCGTGGGCGTGGCCGACGCGCTGCGCGCGCTGCTCCGCGAGCTCGCAGGCGACGCCGCGCGCGTGGAGCTCGTGACGTTCTCGACGACACAGGCGATGAACGCGCTGCTCGAGGGCGACGTGGCGCCGGTCGGCGTCGTCGGGATCGGCGCCCAGCCGGACCTCGGGCGCGCGCGCAGACGGACGCGGGTCGGGAACGTCAAGCTTGCGCCCGGGCGCGTCCTCCGGACGGTGCACGAGTTCCTCGACGTCACCGGTGGGCTGGGCGAAGCGGACGTCGAGGCGGCGCTCGACCGGGTCGAGCATGCGGGCTGCCTCTCGGTCGCCGTCAGCGGCGCATTCGCAGTCGACGCGCCGGAGCACGAGGACGCCATCGTGGAGCGCGCGCTCGCGCGCGGCGTGCCGGCGTGCGCGGGGCACGATCTCACCGGCGCCTACGGGCTCGAGACGCGGACGGTCAGCGCCGCGATCAACGCGAGCATCCTGCCCGTGGTCGAGGCGACGGCCACGTTCGTCGGCCGCGCGCTCGACGAAGCGGGGCTGCGCGTGCCGCTGCTCGTGCTGCGCGGAGACGGGGGCGCGATGAGCGTCGAGGCGTTCCTGCACCGGCCGTCGCTCACGATCGGATCCGGCCCGGCGGCAGGCGTGGCGGCGGCGCTGCACCAGCTCGGGATCTCCGACGGCATCGTCGTCGAGTGCGGCGGGACGAGCTCGAACGTCTCGATCGTGCGCCGCGGCCGCGCGGTGCTCCGCACGCTCAAGGTGATGGGCCGGCCGACGTGCATCCGCTCGATCGACAGCTGGGTCGTCGGCGCGGCCGGCGGGTCGATGGCGCGGATCGGGCGGCGGCGCGTGACGGAGGTCGGCCCGCGGAGCGCGCACATCGCAGGCCTCCCCTACGCGTCGTTCGCGGAGCCGGGCGAGCTCGCCGGTGCGCGGCTCGAGCTCGTCGCGCCGCGTGCCGGCGACGCCGAGGACTACGCGGTCGTGGTGGCAGGCGACCGTCGCCATGCGCTGACGGCGACGTGCGCGGCGAACGCGCTGGGACTCGTCGCGCCGGACGCGCACGCTCACGGCTCGCGCGACGCGGCGCTGGCCGCGTTCGCGCCGCTCGCGGAGCGGCTGCGGGTCGAGCCGGAAGCCGCAGCGAGGGCCGTCCTCGACGCAGCGGTGGCGAAGATCGCAGACGCCGTCGGCGACGCGGCCCGCGCGCACGAGCTCGGGCGCGAGGTGCCGCTCGTCGTCCTCGGCGGCGCCGGCGAGGCGCTCGTCCCCGAGGTCGCGCGCGCCCTCGGTCGCGAGGTCGTCCGCCCGGACCACGCGGAGGTGCTGTCGTCGATCGGCGCGGCGCTCTCGCTCGTCCGCGCGGAGGTGGCGCGGACGTCCGGGACGGTGTCGCCGGTCGAACTGACGCGCGAGGCGGAACGCGCGTGCGTTGCCTCGGGCGCGGCGCCGGCGACGGTGTCAGTCGAGACGGCACACGACTCCGCCACCGGCGTCATGCGCGCTGTCGCGACGGGAGCCGTCGCGCTCGAGTCGGGCGCGGCCGAGCGCGTTCCGCTGCCAGACGACGCGAGGCTACGTGCCGCCGCGAGGGCGCTGGAGGTCGAGCCGGGGAGCCTCGGCCTCGTCGCCTCGAACGAGTACTACCGCGTCTACTCGGAGAACGGCTCGGGCCGCGTCGCGGTCGTCGACACGCTCGGCGCGGTGCCGGTCGCGGAGGACGCGACGCGGGTGTTCGCCGCCGACGGTACGGCGTTCCTGGAGCGGCTCGGGCGCGAGGTCGACGAGGGGTCGCTGAAGCTCGGGCTCGCGACGCTCCTGCCGCGCGTCGTGGTCGTGTGCGGGCCGCACGTCCTCGATCTGTCCGAGGCGCGCCGCGCCGACGAGATCGTCGGCGCCGCCGAGCGCGTGCTCGCGGAGCACCGCGACGCGGTCGCCGTCGCCGTGGTCGCGCGCTGATGTCGCTCTACCGCGAGCCGGGCCGCGGTCGCCGCGCGGCCTCGCTCGTGGTCGTCGGGGCACTCCTCGTCGGGGGACTCGCCGGACTCGTGCTCGGCCGAGCGACCGCGTCGTCGCCGTCGCTCGCTGACCAGGTGGGCGATGTGCAGGACGGGGCACAAACGGTGGTCGCGGGCTTCGAGCTCGTGCGCACGCACTATCCGCGCGACCGCGAAGCGGGGCGCGGCCAGGCGCGGCGTGCGCAGGCGGAGTTTGCGGAGGTTAGAGACGACCTCGCCGCGCTCGACCCGGTCGCCGCGGACGACGCAGCCGACGCGGTCGGAGGCGCCGTGCGCGCCGTCGATCGCGACGCAGCGCCCGCGGTCGTCGACGCCGCAGCGCGTCGCGCGATCGCCGCCGTGCGCGCCGCGGCGCGGCTCGGCAACTGACGCCCCCGCACTAGACTGCCGCGATGGCGCAGGGACACTCGTTCGACGAGTACCTCGAGACGATCTACTTCCTCGCCAATCCGATCGGCGAGTACACCCCGAACGCGCCGGGCGCCCCCACCCTCGCCTCGCGCGTCGCCGAGATGCTCGGCGTCTCGCGCGCATCGGCGGGCGAGATGCTGAAGCGCCTCGAGGCCGAGGGTCTCATCGAGCGGGGCGCTCAGAAGGAGGCGCTGCTCACGCCGAGCGGCCGCGCGCGTGCCGAGCGTGTCGTGCGCAAGCACCGCATCATCGAGCGGCTGCTCACGGACTTCATGGGCTACACCGCCGCCGAGGCGCACGTCCACGCGGACGAGCTCGGCGACACGTTCACGGACGACATGGTCGAGCGGATTCGCACACGCCTCGGGGACCCCGAGCGGTGTCCGCACGGGTGGCCGGTGGAGCCCGACGTCGAGCTGGCGGAGAACAGCGAGCTCGAGCCGCTCTCGGCCCTCCCGCCGGGGGCGCGCGCGACGATCGTGAGGCTCGCCGAGCACGACGGGGACCTCCTGCACTGGTTCTACGACGAGGGTCTCGTGCCGGGGACGGCGATCGAGCTTCGCGCAGCCGAGCCTGCTGCCGGTCAGTTCCGTGTCCGGCTCGACGGCGCCGACAAGGCGATCGGCGAGAAGGCGGCCGCCGGCCTGTTCGTTCGCCCTGCCGCGTAGGGCCGTGCCGCGCGTGAGGGCGGCGCGGCGCGCGCTGCCGGAGAACGTCCGCACGCTCTCGTGGGTGTCGTTCGCGAACGACCTGGCGAGCGAGCTTCTGTACCCGATCCTGCCGCTCTTCTTGACGGTCACGCTGGGTGCCCCGGTCGCGGTCGTCGGGCTCGTCGAGGGAATCGCAGAGGGCGCGGCGGTCGGTCTGCGCGGCGCCGCGGGATGGCTCTCCGACCGCTGGGGCGGGCGGCGCGTTGCGTGGATCCGAAGCGGCTACGGGCTGACGGCGGCCTCGCGGCCGATCCTGGCCGCGGCACCCGCGTGGGGATGGGTGCTCGGCGCGCGGCTCGTCGACAAGGCGGGGAAGGCGACACGAACGGCGCCGCGCGACGCGCTGATCCGCGCGTCGACGCCGGGTGCGCTCGTCGGCTCGGCGTTCGGGTACCACCGCGCGTTCGACACCGCCGGCGCGGTCGGCGGCCCGCTCGTCGCCGTCGGGCTTCTCGCCCTCGGCGCGTCGCTCCGGACGGTGCTCTGGGTCGCGGCGGTGGCAGGGGCGCTCACGCTCGTGCTGCTGGTGCGCATCCGCGAGGCACCGGCGGCAGAAGGGCCGACCGAGACCGTCGACCGCGCCGAGCGGCTGCCGCGCGGGTTCTGGGTGGTGCTCTCGGTGTGGGTCGTGTTCTCGCTCGGGAACTCGAGCGACGTGTTCGTTCTCCTGCGCGCGAGCGACCTCGGGTTGTCGGCGACGCTCGTCGTGCTGGCGTACGCCCTCTACAACGTCGTCTACTCGGGGCTTTCCTGGCCGCTCGGGGCGCTGTCGGACCGAGTGCCGAGGACGCGGGTGCTCGGCGCCGGCCTCGCCACGTTCGCGCTCGTGTACGCGGGGCTCGCGGTCGCGTCGGCCTCGTGGGCGGTGTGGCCGCTGCTCGCGATCTACGGGATGTTCGTCGCGGCGACCGAGGGTGTCGCGCGCGCGTGGGTGGCCGACCACGCGCCGCCGCGGGCGCTCGGGACGGCGTTCGGCGTTTTCTCGGCGGCGACGGGGGCGGCGCTGCTCGTCGCAAGCGTGACGGCCGGATTGTTGTGGTCGGCGGTCGGCCCAAGCGCGCCTTTCTGGCTCGGCGCCGGCGCCGCGAGCGCCGCCCTCGCGCTGCTCGCGGTTACGTCTCGCCTGGGCCGAACGTGACGACGACCCTCGTGAAGCCGAGCGCCTGCAGCATCCCCTGAAGCGTCGCGCGCGTGTTCTGCTCGCCGCGGCGGAGGATGCGGGAGTCCTCGACCGCCGCCCGGCGGAGCTTCTCCTCGGAGAGGATGTACAGCTCGCGGTCATGGTTTGCGTCCTCACCCAACGCCGAGCCGACGCGGTCGAGGAGGCCGCGCTTGCGGTCGTAGACGTAGCTCCGCTTCGGGTCGACACGAACCTCGCCAAGACGCGCGTGCGGGAGCGTGATCGTCGCCGATCGCCGGTCGCGCGAGACCTCGATGTCCCCGTCGTCGAGCTGGTCGAAGTCGACGATCGCGTCGACCGAGCCGACGGCTACGAACAGATCACGCTGTCCCTTGAGGAACGACGGGACGAAGCGCGTGTCCTTCTCGAGGTCGACGACCACTTCGTAGTGCCCCGACGCCGCGTGGTACTCGTGCAGGTTCGCGATCGTCTTCAGGACGGCGGGCCGGCTGCGGTCGACGGTGCGCTCGGTGAACGGGTTGCCGAAGTCGGGGAGGAGGCCCTTCGCCCAGCCGAAGACGAAGAACATGACGAGGATGAAGAGGATGCCCGTGACGAAGGGCAAGAACGACCGCCCGCGCTGGACGACGACGACGGGCTCACGTCCGGGATCGCGGCTCACATCGTCACGGTAGCGCCCCTCGCTCGCGCGTCGGCGCCGACGGGCGAGGTACCCGGCGAGGAGGAGGCGCGCGGCACGGGTCTGGAGCGGCATTTCTCTCAAGATGCCCCAGCGGCGAACTTCGAAGCTCGTTCCCAGGGCTTTCCAAGTGCTGGAGGGGCACGCAGCCCGGCCCGTCGCCGAGCACGCCGAGACCGCGCGGCGACGCCCGCCCTCCGACCGCTCTACGCGGCGGTCGGCGTCGCGAGGCCGGCGGCCTCGCGCAGCACGTCGGCCTTGTCGACGCGCTCCCACGAGAAGTCGTGGTCGTCGCGGCCGAAATGGCCGTAGGCGGCCGTCTTGGCATAGATCGGCCGGCGCAGGTCGAGGTCGCGCAGGATCGCGCCCGGGCGAAGGTCGAAGTGCTCCTGGACGAGCTCCGAGATCCGGTCCGGCGTCAGCCCGTCCGCCTCGGTTCCGAAGGTCTCGACGAGGACGGAGAACGGGTGCGCGACGCCGATCGCATACGCCACCTGGATCTGGCAGCGATCCGCGAGACCGGCCGCGACCACGTTCTTCGCCACGTAGCGCGCAGCGTACGCGGCCGAGCGATCGACCTTCGTCGGGTCCTTCCCGGAGAACGCGCCACCGCCGTGGGGGGCGGCCCCCCCGTACGTGTCGACGATGATCTTGCGCCCGGTCAGCCCCGTGTCGCCCATCGGCCCGCCGATCACGAACTTGCCCGTCGGGTTCACGTAGACGAAATCCTTCGCGTTCCAGGCCTGGTCGTCGACCAGCTCGTGCGGGAGGATCGGCCGCAGCACCTGCTCGATCACGTCCGGCTTGATCATCGACTCGGCGTCGAGCCCTTCGCGGTGCTGCGTCGAGACGAGCACGCGCTCGATCTTGACGGGGCGCTGACGCCCGTCCTCGTCCACTTCGTAGCGGACGGAGACCTGCGCCTTCCCGTCGGGCCGCAGGTACGGCAGGACCTCGGCCTTCCGGACCTCCGATAGGCGCTTGCAGATCTTGTGCGCGAGCATGATCGGGAGCGGCATCAGCTCGGCCGTCTCGTTCGTCGCGTAGCCGAACATCATCCCCTGGTCGCCCGCGCCGACCTTGTCGAGCGGATCGTCGTCGCCCGGGTCGTGCTGCACCTCGAACGCGGTGTCGACGCCCTGCGCGATATCCGGCGACTGCTCGTCGAGCGCGACGATGACGCCGCACGTCTCGGCGTCGAACCCGTACTTCGCGCGCGTATAGCCGATCGAGGCGATTCGCTCGCGTACGAGGCGCGGGATGTCGACGTAGGTCGAGGTCGTGATCTCGCCGGCGACGACCACGAGGCCGGTGGTGATGAGCGTCTCGCAGGCGACGCGCCCCGCTGGATCGTCGGTGAGGACCGCGTCGAGGACGGCGTCGGAGACCTGGTCGGCGACCTTGTCGGGGTGGCCCTCGGTGACCGACTCCGACGTGAACAGGAAGCTCCGTGCGGACACGACGGCGGAGGGTACCTGACCTCGCGGCGCCTACGACGTGCCGACGTAGGCCTTGACGGTCTGGACCTCGCCGTCCCGCGAGCTGTACAGAATCGCGCTCCGCAGCGGGCGCAGGTTGTCTGTCACCTCGGCCGGAAGCTGCTCGCCGCTGAGCTCCACGAGCGCCTCGACGAGCGGAACCCCGTCCTTGAAGTCGAGGTACAGCCAGCCGCTCGTCTCGTCGGGAAGGCCGGCGGCGTCGCTCGTGTCCTGGAACGTCTTGTCGTCCGAGAGCGGGTCGCCTCCGTCCTGCACGAACCGAACCGCGTTGGCGCTGTTGGTCACCATCAGCTTGCCGTCGACGACGCCGTAGAGGACGCCGACCGCCCCGAGCGAAAGCCTCTGCATCTCCACGCCGGAGACAGTCGTCGGAGTCGCCTGTGCGCCGGGCGGCGCGAGATGCTGGACGAGCCGGTCGACGGTCGCCAACGCCTGTTGCTCGTCGGCCGGCTTCGTGATCAGCGCGACCTCGGGGATCGGGGTTCCCGGGCGGACGTAGACGACGCCTTCGCCGGAGAGCGCGGCCTGCAGGTCGGCGAGCGAGACGCCGAGCGCCTCCTCGATCATGGGGATGACGAAGGTTCCGGCTGAACCGAGCTGGTCGAACGCCTGGCCCGCGTTGCGGAACGAGAGCGCGAGCACCGACCCCGACGGAATGTGCTCCGTCAACGTCGCGGAGTACGGCGCGACGCCTGCGCCACTGGTCGCCGCGTACCCCTGGATCTCAAATCCCTCGTCGTGCGCGAGCAGCGCGGCGGATGCCCACCTGGTGCCCTTGAGCCCGCCGGGCGCCGCCCCGCCGAGCGCTCCGGCGCCGAGCCCGCCGGCGCCGAGCGTGCGGATCCCGGCGGCGCTCGCGTAGCCCTTCGCGATCGCCTCCTCGGGAAGCTCCGCCGTCGCATCCTTGTACGCCGCGAGATCGGCGAGCTTCTCGTCCGCCTCGCTGACGGCGTCGAGACCGGCCTGCTCGTCCGAGAAGATCGTCCAACCGTCCTTCTCCATGTGCTTCGGCGGCTCGTCGGCCGCATCGAGGATCCTCACGAACTCGTCCTCGTCGTTCGGCTTCGTGAAGCCGACGGCGACATCGCCGCCCGCGCCGAGGAACGCAACGTCCAGCTCGGGCCCTGCCGACTGCGCGAGGACATCCGCGTCGACACCCGACTGCGCGATCGACTTCCGGATCGCCGTCAGCGCGCGGTTCCTGCCGGGGAACTTCTTCAGCACGTCGTCCGCGGCCTTGATCTGATCCGAGTCGAGGTCGGTGTCGATCGCGACGAACGCGCGCGCCGTCGCGGGGACGAGGCTCGCCGCCGACTCGCCGCCGGTCGCCGACCCCTCGGTGTCCCCTCCGCCTCCGCAACCGGCGAGCAGCGCCGTCGCGGCGAGGATCGCTATGGCTCCGAACGTCGCTCGCACTGTCATTCCTCCGTCGGTCGTCGACCCATCAGGTCCGCCACGAGCCCGTCCAAGGGTAGCCCGTCGAGGACCGCACAGACACCTTCCGTGATCGGCAATTCGATTTCAAGGCGCCGCGACAATCGGCGCAGGACGGGCGCCGTCGTCAGCCCCTCGATCACCTGGCCGATCTCGGCAGATGCCTCCTCGGCGCTCGCGCCGCGCGCGATCAGCTCGCCCGCGCGGCGGTTGCGGCCGCTCGGGTGCCAGCAGGTCACGATCAGGTCGCCCATGCCGGCGAGGCCCGCGAAGGTATCCGGGTCGGCGCCCATCGCCTCGCCCAGGCGCGACATCTCGACGAGCCCGCGCGTGATCAGCGCCGCCTTCGCGTTGTCGCCGAGCCCGAGGCCGTCGACGCCGCCCGCGGCAAGCGCGATCACGTTCTTCGCGGCCGCGCACAGCTCGACGCCGATCAGGTCGGTGTTCACGTAGACGCGGAA
>Ga0126312_10003470_pt1 | contig 10653 bp, 10 predicted proteins | sample Plot104A_FD_92537 | JGI IMG/M metagenome (GOLD analysis project Ga0126312, IMG submission 92537) | Serpentine soil microbial communities from UC McLaughlin Reserve, CA, USA - Plot104A | ecosystem: Environmental > Terrestrial > Soil > Grasslands | place: USA: UC McLaughlin Reserve, Lake County...
ACAGAGCCGCATCGAACCGGCGCTAGCCGCCGGCCACGCGGCACCCCCGTGTCCGCACTCGGATCGGCGCGGTCATAGGTGCCGGCAGGCGCCGCGGAAACTGCCGCTCTTATCCGCTAGCGAGCATCTCGGTAACGACTTGCGAGGCGCCCGCTCTGGAGGAAGGGCGGCGGTCCGTACGCTCGCCGACCCGGACCTGCCGCGGCAGCTCGAGGGCGCCGTCACGCGGAAACCGCCGCTTGTCTGGCGGCGGGTCAAACGAGGCCCTGATAGTCGGGGCGACTGGATTTGAACCAGCGACCTTCCGGCCCCCAGCCGGATGCGCTACCAGACTGCGCCACGCCCCGGGGTCGCCCGCGAGTGTACGCCAAGTTCCGTCCGCCCATCATGGGAACATGTGTTCCCATCCGGGAGGGAGCGTCGATCCAGAAGTGCTACCGCTGCGGCGAGCTCGAGCCGGCCGAGGACTTCGCGTGGCGGCGCAAGGAGAGAGGCCAGCGCGGCTCGTTCTGTCGCCCGTGCCGGTCCGAGTACCACCGTGAGCACCACCTCGCCAACCGCCAGCGCTACATCGCGGACGCACACGTACGGAAGCGGCGGCTTGCGCTCGAGCGGACCAGATATCTACTCGAATACTTCCGCAGCCACCCCTGCATCGACTGCGGGCAACGGGACCCAGTAGTCCTCGAGTTCGACCACATCGGTGACGACAAGCTGTTCAACATCGGGCAGGCCGTCCCTTATCGCAGGTGGCAGAGCATCCTCGACGAGATCGAGAAGTGCGAGGTCGTCTGCGCAAACTGCCATCGACGGCGTACAGCGCGGAGGGGCGACTCTCTCCGAGCCAGGTTGCACTGCGAGGGAGGGAGGCGACCGAGAGCGGGCGACCGGACTTGAACCGGCACTCAGACCTTGGAAGGGTCTTGTGCAGCCGTTACACCACGCCCGCGGGACGGCTTCGATTCTAGGCCGTCAGCCAGCGCCTCGGGTTGTCGACCATCATCTGATCGAGCTGCGCGTCGGCCATCCCCTGCTCCTTGAGCGTCGGGATGACCTCCTCGAACAGGAAGGTCATGCTCCACTTCGGGGTGGCGGCGCGGAGCTGCTCCTCGGGGAACCAATCGATGGTCGAGCAGTAGTCCTGGCTCAGCATCATACGGTCGGCGTGGCCGCGCTCGAGCAGCGCGATCACCGTGGCGTTGCGCCGGTCGGTGGGCAGGAACAGGTCGAGCCCGTAGCGGTCCATGCCGATCCAGGGGCCGCGTCCGAGCAGCTCCTCGATGTAGTCGAGATCGTCCGTGTCACCGGTGTGGGCGATCTGGACCTTGGCCGGGTCGACGCCCTCCTCCTCGAAGATCCGCATCTGCTCGAGGCCCGTCCGGTCCGCCGGGCGTGAGTGGGCCATGATGGGCCTGGCGGTCTGGAGGCTGGCGCGCGCCGCCGCCCTGTGCACCTTCTCCACACCCTCGACCATGCCTGGCGCGTCGCAGGCGCACTTGATGAAGCCCGCCTTGAACTCCGTGCCCTGGATGCCCTCCTCGATGTCGTGGACGAAGCAGCTGGCCATGAAGTCCGCGTCTCGGTTGGCGAAGAAGTGCGGCAGGTAGTCGTAGGTGTAGATGCCAGTCGAGATGACGATCTGGAGGCCCGTCTTCTGCGCCACACGCCGGCTGAGCTCGATGTCCCGCCCCCCGAACATCGCGTTCGGGTCGCCGATCGTCCTGACCCCGTGGCTCATGATCGCTCGCGCGTCGGTGAGCGCCTTCTCGAGCTGATCCTCCTGGTCGTACACGTGAGGCCACTGGGCCAGCACAGCCTCGTCGCGGAAGCATGAGTGCTCGTGGATGAGGACCAGCCCCAGCTCGCCCTCGTCGATCGGCCCCGTGACGGTCTCGACTGATGCCACTACGCCGCGGCTTCCCGGCCGGTGCTCCGCTGGTCCAGTAGCTGGCCGAGAACGATCCCCGCCACGGTAACCAGGAGAGCGAGGATCAGCCTGAAGATCAGGGCTCCGTCGAGCCCGCTGCTGGCGACCGCCCCGAGCGCGAGCGCGATCGGGAACAGAAGCGGCAGCCACCTGGCCCATCCCTCGACGGCGTACCCGAAGGTGAGTCCGGCGATGAAGAAGAGCACGTACGCGATGACCATGGCGTTCCTTCCCGTGCCTCTACGACTTAGACGTGCATCGAGCGGGGGACCGAGGAGTCGAACCTCGAGCTGCGGTTTTGGAGACCGCAATGTTCACCGTTACACCAGTCCCCCTCTTGTTACGCAGCGGGGAGTCTAGAGCCGCTCTACCGTCCAATCGGGTTGGGAACATATGTTCGTTAGCATGTGGCCCACAGAAGACTTTCGAGGTGTTCTCGCTTTAGCCGAGAAAGGCCTGTCCGACTATGCGATCGCCAGGATGACGGGGGTTCCCCGCTCGACCGTTCAGTACTGGCGGCGGCATCCGGAACGAGTGCGGGAGCCGCTTCCGCCAGCTTCCCCGGGTTGGCGGCCTCCGGACGACGAAGCCTACAGCTACCTCCTTGGCCTTTATCTGGGCGACGGCCACCTCACACGCCTCGATCGCAGCCCTGCTCTGGTCTTGACCCTTGACGAGCGTTACCCGGGAGTGATCGAGGAGGCCGCCCGCGCGGTCAGTCTCACGGTTCCGGGGGTGCACTTGGGTCGCTACCGATGCTCCACGGGGGCGGGTGTGCGGCTGCAGGCGTGCAGCGGTGCGTGGCGATACGCATTTCCCCAGCATGGGCCCGGGCGAAAGCACTCGAGGGCGATCGAGCTCGTGGATTGGCAGAGAGAGTTGACACGCCGGCACGCGCGACCCCTCATTCGAGGGCTGATCCACTCTGATGGTTGTCGGACGATCAATCGCTTCTCCACGACGCTTCCGAGCGGACGCGTCGCCCAATACGAGTATCCGCGCTACTTCTTCACCAACCTCTCGGCGGACATTCGGCTGATCTTCTGCGATCACTGCGAGTTGCTCGGGGTCCGCTGGACCCAGTCGAACCCTCGGAACATCTCGGTCTCGCACCGCGATAGCGTCTCCATACTCGACTCGTTCATCGGGCCGAAGGCTTAGCCGACCTAAAATCGTCCTGCCCGCGGATGTGGCGGAATGGCAGACGCGCCGGCTTTAGGTGCCGGTGGGCTAGCGCCCGTGGGGGTTCGAGTCCCTCCATCCGCATCAGCTCGCGTAAGCCTCCGCGCCCATGAGGTGCAGCGAGACATATGGCTCGTCGCCCACTACCCAGCTGTCGTGGCCGGCCGGGACGTGGAAGAGGTCGCCGGGCTCCATCACGCTCTCTGTGCCGTCGTCCATTAGCACCGTCGCGCGGCCCGACAGCACCAGGCCGACGTGCTCGACCTGGCAGCGGTCGTCGGGCCCTGAGCCGACGTGGGTGGACCAGCGCCACCCGGGTTGATAGGTGGCCCGGCCAATCGTCATGCCGCCGAGGGAGACCAGCTCGAAGCTCCCGAGCTCGAAGCGGCGCATCTCGTCGGGGTCCTCGAACCGCCTCAGGATGGCGTCGGTCGACATGTCCTGAACTGTCGCACGCCGCTCGACCCCGGTTTAGACTCGCGCACGAAATGGCCGATACGGTGCTCGTCCACCCGAACCGGGACAAGGCGGAGTCGAAGGCGAGCAAGGCGGCGGTGACCTTCCTCCTGCTCGTCTCGGCGGGCCTGATCGCGCTCGTGACGATCGGCGGCTGGTCGGTGTTGCAGGGCGCGCAGATCGTGTCGTTCGGCTACGTCATCGTCTACCTGGTCTTTGCCTGGTACGTCGCTCACTGGAACCGCGGCGTGCTCCCCGTGGCGGCCGCGCTCGCCATCCTGCTGGCGGTGGTTGCCGCCGTGGCGGGGCCGGCGTGGTTCGCGCGCGACAAGACCGGATTCGACGACCCGGCCCTAGACCCGAGCATCCTGGGCCTCTTGACGCTCATCATCATCCCGGTGCAGGTGCTGCTGATCGCCTTCGCGATGCGCGGCTTCTCCCAGCAATGGAACGTCGAGGTCGAGGTGACGCGCGAGGAGGCGGAGCGCTATCGGAGGGGGGGCGGGCCACCACCGGGCGAACCCTCACCGGCCGCGCGGTAGTCGGGGGGCCGCCGCCGCGCCTAGCATTGAAGTCACCCGCCCGGGTGGCGGAACGGCATACGCGATCGACTCAAAATCGATTGTCCGAAAGGACGTGTGGGTTCGAATCCCACCCCGGGCATCGCCAAATGCTCCGCGGCCGGTCGACGGTGCGCGATGGCGCCGCGGTCAGGCAAGGGGCGCAGGTCGCCCTACGGCGCGCCCGGGTCTCGCCCTGGAGGCGGGGCGGTCCGCCTGGTCCGGGGCGCGGGCGCGCCGGCCTCCGTCAGCGCGCGGCTGGCGCCGTAGAGGATCCCGATCGAGGCCGCCAGGGCGAGCCAGATGCCGATCTTGCGCTCGGTGCCCTCGAGCAGGAAGACGACGGTGATCACCACGGCGGTCCAGCCGGCGATCTGGACGATCCGCGCGGTCGGCACTGGGAGGTCGAGGGCCATCTGCGCCATCGTGGCGAGCGCCGCCAGGACCGCGAGCAACGCGATCGCCGCCAGGATGACGTCCACCACGTCGAACGTCTCCCAGGCGCTCAGCGAGTCGAACCAGCTGACGAAGAGGAACACGATCAGCGCGACGCCGCTGATCGCGGCGATCGCCTCGCCCGTCGTGACCCGCGATCTGTCCACCGACACTCCTTCCGTAGCCCCCGAACTTGCGGCGCGACTCTAATCCGCGCCGCCGACGGCGGGCCGTTCGTTCATCGCCGTGAATCCCCCGTAGGCGATCCCCGCGGCCGCGATCAGGCTCAGGAAGATCCCGGGCTTTCGGGAGATGTCGACCTCGAAGCCGGCCTGCCCGATCGTCGGCGGGTCGATCAGTCGGTAGACGACGAGGATCACCGCGACCGCGCCGGCGATCGCCACGATCAGCCCGGGGGGCAGTGCCACATCGACCGGGCCCGCGCCGACCAGCCGGGCGACCGCGACCACGACCGCGAGCAGAGCCGCGGCGAAGAGCACCAGATCGAGGACCGAGAAGGCCTCCCACGCGTCCAGCCCACCGAGCGAGGCCGAACCGAGACGCCCAAGCGTGATCGTCGCCCCGTACCAGGGCAGGAACATGAAGGCGAACAGAGCCAACCCGCTCGTGCCGCCCACGAGCTCACCGGTGCCGCCGCGAGTCGCTGGCATATGGCCCCCCGACTCTAACCTGGCGCGGGTGGAGCTCCGGGAGGAGGTCGACGCGCTTGTCGCCTTCGAGGGACGCCTCGCGGGGACGGACGCGGAACGACGGGCGGCGCGCCATCTGGTCGGCAGGCTCGACGCGCTCGGGCGTGAGGCCGACGTCGAGCCCGTCGAGGCCTGGCCCCGTGTTCACCTGACCCACGCGCTCCACGCGCTGCTGGGCGTCGTGGCCAGCCTGCTGTCGGTGGCGAGCCCCGCGGCGGGAATCGTCATCGCGACCGTGGCGGGCGCGTCCACCTTCGGCGACGCCGGCGGGCTCTTCTTCCTGGTGCGCCGGCTTACCGGCCGACGCGCGTCGCAGAACGTCGTCTCCCGAGAGCACGGCGGCAAGCGCGGCGCGCTCGTGCTCTGCGCCCACGTCGACGCCGGCCGCACGGGGTTGGTCTACTCGACCTGGGTCCAGGAGCGGATGGCGGCCGTTGGCCGCTTTGTCCGCCGACCCCTCGCGCCGCTCGAGCCCCTGCTCTGGTCGCTGATCCTCGTTCTCGCCTGTTGCGTGCTCCGGCTGCTGGGTCTGGAGGGGACGGTTCTGAACGTGATCCAGTTCGTACCCACCGTGGCGCTCGTGCTCGCCGTGCCGCTGCTCCTCGACATCGCCGTGAGCCGCGTGGTCCCCGGCGCGAACGACGACGCCTCCGGGATCGCCACCGCGCTCCGCCTGGCCGAGCGCTTCGGGGGCAGGCTCGAGCACTTCGACGTCTGGGTCCTCCTCACCGGCGCGCAGGAGCCCTTCGCGGTCGGCATGCGGCGCTGGCTCCGGCGGCACCGGGGGCGCCTCCACCGGACGCGCACGGTTTTCGTCAACCTCGACGAGGTGGGCAGCGGGACGGTGCGCTGGACGGAGCGCGAGGGCCTCCTGATGACGATTCGCTCGCACTCACAGCTCATCGAGCTCTGCCGCGAGGTGGCGGAGGACTCCGAGGACGAGGCGCGCGGCATCGTGAACCGGGCCGCGAGCGACGGCTACGCCGCGCGCTCGGCGGGCTTTCCCGCCATCACGATCACCGGCCGCAACGCGCTCGACTACCTCCCCGACCACCACCGCCTGACGGACGTGGCCGAGCGGCTCGACCCCGAGGCGCTCGAGCGAAGCTACGCGTTCGTGGCCGAGCTGATCGAGCGCCTCGACGCCGAGCTCGGCCCCGACCTCAGCGAGCCGCCGGGCTAGCCATCCCGACGAACGCGTCGAGCGCCTCGGGGTTCGCCAGCGAGTCACGGCTGGCCGCGCTCTCCGGCTCGGCGCCCATGAGGATCCTCTTCACGGGCACCTCGAGCTTCTTGCCGCTCAGCGTGCGCGGCACCTCGGCGATCTGCACGATCTCGTCAGGGACGTGACGCGGGGAGCAGTGCTCCCGGACCCGCCTCCGGATCGCGCCCGCCAGCTCGTCGCCAAGCCGGGCGTCCTCCGCGAGCACCACGAACAGGCGCATCGAGTCGACGTCCACGACCAGGCTGTCGAGCACGTCGGGCACGCCCTCTACCGCGCTGTAGATCTCGCTGGTGCCCATGCGCACGCCGCCCCGGTTGATGGTCGAATCGGAGCGCCCGTAGATCACCGCGCCGCCGCGCGAGGTGATCTTGATCCAGTCGCCGTGGCGCCACACTCCGGGGTACGTCTCGAAGTAGCTCTCGCGGTAGCGCTCGCCGCCCGGGTCGTTCCAGAGGAACAGCGGCATCGAGGGCATCGGCTCCGTGATCACGAGCTCGCCTACCCGGTCCACCACCGGCCGTCCGCTCTCGTCCCAGGCCTCCACGCTCGCCCCGAGGCAGCGACACTGGAGCTCGCCTGCGTAGACGGGGTGCAGCGGAGAGCCCCCCACGAAGGCCGTACAGAGGTCGGTGCCGCCGCTCGTGGAGAAGAGCCAGACGTCCGGTCCGAGCTGCTCGTATATCCACTCGAAGCCCTCGACGGGCAGCGGCGACCCGGTCGAGCCCACGCTGCGAAGCGCGGGCAGCTCCCCGGGGTCGACGCCGGCCTTGATGGAAGCGGTGATGAAGCCGGCGCTCGTCCCGAAGCAGTTCACCTCGGCCTCGCGCGCGAACTCCCACATGGCATGCGGATCGGGCTGGCCGTCGTAGAGAACGATCGTCGAGCCGGCGAGCATCCCGCCGACGAGGAAGTTCCACATCATCCAGCCCGTGGTCGTGAACCAGAAGAAGCGGTCCCCGGGGGAGAGGTCGAGGTGCAGGCGCGATTTCTTCAGGTGCTCCAAGAGAATCCCGCCCTGCCCCTGCACGATCGCCTTGGGGAGCCCGGTGGTGCCGGAGGAGTAGAGCACCCACAGCGGGTGGTCGAACGGCACCCGCTCGAACTCGAGCGGCCCGCGCTCAGCCGCGAGCTCGTCCCAGCCCGAGGGCAGCAGCACGGTGTGCTCGAGCGACGGGATTCCCTCCTCGATCTGACGCACCTGCTCGCGGCGGTCGAAGTCCTTGCCTCCGTAGCGATAGCCCTCGATCGCCAGCAGCGCCTTGGGCTCGATCTGCCTGAAGCGGTCGACCACGGTGGGCACGCCGAACTCGGGCGCGCAGCTCGACCAGACCGCGCCGATCGAGGCACAGGCGAGGAAGGCGGCCACCGTCTCGGGGGCGTTCGGAAGGTAGGCGGCGACGCGGTCGCCCTTCTCTACCCCGAGCCCACGCAGCCCCGTTGCCACGCGCGCCACCCGCTCCTCGAGCTCGGCCCAGGTCCAGCCCGAGAGCTCGCGCGACTCCGAGGCGAACACGATGGCCGGCTGGTCCGGCCGCGCCGTGCGAAAGACGTGCTCGGCGTAGCTGAGCTCGGCGCCGGGGAACCATTCCGCACCGGGCATGGCGCGCCGGCCGAGAACCCGCTCGAACTCACTGCCCTGGACGTCGAACCACTTCCACAGCGAGCCCCAGAACCCCTCGAGGTCGGACACCGACCAGCGCCACAGCTCCTCGTAGTCCGTGAATCCCCGCGCGCGCATGTAGCGCGCGAGCTCCGAGCGCTCCCTCGCCTCATCGGAGGGCTCCCAGAGTAGGTCGCCTTCGCGCATCGCCGTCGATTCTATGGAGGCGCCGCGCTACGCCGCGGGCCCCGGAGGGCGGCGCCGCGCGCCGGTCGATCGACTGAAGCATGATCAGCCGCCCGTCGCTCGCCCTGAACACGGACAGGTCGCCCTGGTTCGCGCGGCACTCGGTCGTGCTCAGGACGTTCAGGTTGGACGGGTCGCCAGCCTGTCTCGGCGGGAGGGCGTCTCGTCCGGCCGTCTCCCCCAGACCGGCGCTTTCATCGAGCCACCGGCGCTCCGTTGCGCCACCCGGGTCTAGGAGCGACTAAACAGGTGTGACAGGGTTGCGCTTCGCCGGCCATAGGCGCTCCCGAGAAGCGTAGGCCGCGTAGCGGCGCACGAGCTCCGCGCGCAGGTCCTCCGGCTGGACCACCGCGTCGATCACGAGCTCCGAGGCCAGGTGGAGGACGTCGATCTCCTCCTTGTACTCGGTGCGCAGCTCCGCCGTGCGGCGCTCGCGCTCCTCCGGGTCCTCGATCGCCTGGAGCTGGTTGTAGAAGACCGCGTTGATCGCCGCCTGCGGCCCCATCACGGCGATCTTCGCCGTGGGCAGCGCGATGCAGGCGTCGGGATCGAAGGCCGGGCCCGCCATCGCGTAGAGGCCCGCGCCATAGGCCTTTCGCACGATGACGGACAGCTTCGGCACCGTCGCCTCGGAGACCGCGGAGATCATCTTCGCGCCTGCGCGGATGATCCCCTGGCGCTCCACGTGGGTGCCGATCATGAAGCCGGGCACGTCGGCCAGGAAGAGCAGAGGCACGTTGAAGGCGTTGCAGGTCCAGATGAAGCGCGCCGCCTTGTCCGAGGAGTCGACGAACAGCACCCCGCCGCGCTGCTTTGGCTGGTTGGCCACGACGCCGATCGCTCGCCCGTCGAGCCGGGCGTAGCCCACGATCAGCTCCTTGGCCCAGCGCTTCTGCACCTCGAGAAGCGAGCCCGCGTCCACGACCGCGTCGATCAGCTCGAACATGTCGAACGGCTTGTTCTCGTCCTCGGGGACCTCGAAGCCCTGACGCGCGGGCTCGCGCGGCGGCGCCACCGGGGGCCGCTCGATCCAGCTCGAGGGGAAGTAGGAGAGGTAGCGCTTCGCCAGCTCGATGCCCTCCTCGTCCGACTTCACGAGGAAGTGCCCGCAGCCGGACACGCCAGTGTGCATGCGCGCCCCGCCCATCTCCTCGAGCGTGACCTTCTCGCCGATCACCATCTCCGCCATGCGCGGCGATCCGAGGTACATCGAGGCGTTGCCCTCGCGCATGATCACGACATCGCAGAAGGCGGGGATGTACGCGCCCCCCGCGGCGCTCGGGCCGAACAGCACGCACAGCTGGGGCACCGCGCCGGAGAGCTTCACCTCGGTGAAAAAGATCCGCCCGGCGTGCCGGCGCCCGGGGAACATCTGCACCTGCTCCGTGATCCGCGCTCCCGCCGAGTCGACGAAGTAGACCATGGGAACGCGGTGCTCTAGCGCCTGCTCCTGGATCCGGATGATCTTCTCGACCGTCTTCGGGCCCCACGAGCCCGCCTTCACGGCCGGATCGTTCGCCATCAGCGCAATCGGGCGTCCCGCCACGGCGGCCATCCCGGTCACGACCCCGTCCGCCCCGAAGCCCTCCTGCTCCCAGTTGGCGAGCAGGGCGTCCTCGACGAACGAGCCCGCGTCAACGAGCCGCTCCACGCGCTCCCGCACGGGGAGCTTGCCCTGCCCGGCGGACTTCTCGCGGTGGCGGGCGGGCCCGCCCGCCCGCGCCCGCTCGAGCGCTGCGCGGAGGTCGGTCACACCCGAGCGTTCATCACGGGTCGCTCGCCCGAGTAGTCGTAGAAGCCCAGTCCCGACTTCTTGCCCTGCCAGCCGGCCGCGAGCATCTTGCGCAGTGTGGGAGGTCGCGCGAAGCGCCGCTCTCTGAACTCGTCGAACATCACATCGCAGATCGCGCCGAGCGTGTCGAGCCCGACGAAGTCGGCGAGGGTGAGCGGGCCCATTGGGTGGCCGGCGCCGGCCATCATCGCCTGATCGATCTCCTCGATCGAGCCGACGCCCTCCTCGTGGGCGCGGATCGCGTCGAGCATGTAGGGCACGAGCAGGCGGTTGACGATGAAGCCGGCCCTGTCCCTGGCCGGGACCCCGAGCTTGCCGAGCCGCTCGGCGAACGTCCTCCCGACCTCGAAGGCCTCGTCGGAGGTGGTCACGCAGCGCACGACCTCGACCAGCTCCATCACCTGCGCCGGATTGAAGAAGTGGAGGCCGAGGAAGCGATCCGGCCGGCTGGTGGAAGCGGCCTGGTCGATCACCGGCAGCGAGGACGTGTTCGTGGCGAACACCGCGCCGTCCTTGACCG
>Ga0126312_10003472_pt1 | contig 10648 bp, 5 predicted proteins | sample Plot104A_FD_92537 | JGI IMG/M metagenome (GOLD analysis project Ga0126312, IMG submission 92537) | Serpentine soil microbial communities from UC McLaughlin Reserve, CA, USA - Plot104A | ecosystem: Environmental > Terrestrial > Soil > Grasslands | place: USA: UC McLaughlin Reserve, Lake County...
CCACACCGCGAACATCGCGAAGCGGCCGGGATGCGTGCTCATGATGGCGTCCGCGATCGAGCTGGCCGTCGGGTAGTCGACCCGCGGTGACGAGCGGTACGAGATGAGCTCCCACACCAGGAACGCGCCGAGCAGCCCGCGCCACACCCAGATGCCGCGACGGCTCTCCGGAACCGCCGCGTCACGGGCGCGGCGACCCAAACGAAGCGTGGCGATGCCCGCCACGATGATCGGGATCGCGACCGCGACCGCTTCCGGATGCGTGAACGGGCGCAAGCCGGACGCGATCCACGAGTAAGCGAGCGCGCCGGCGACGACGGCGGCCACGCGCCACGAGACGCGGGGTGCTCGGTGCGTCGCCTCCACGGCCACAGTCTCGCAATCGCACCAAGGGGCTCGGAAGCCCACTGGTAATCTCGGAGCGCACCCCGCCGACGCTGGCGCAGGCAGTCGCGGGGCGCGAGACGTCGAGGGGGAGCTGGTGGACCGCGAGCGGGAAACCCGACGAGCCGGTTGGCGGCTGATGCGGGGCACGCTCGGATCCCAGCGGGCGTGGCTCGTGCTGGGCGTGCTCGCCGGTGTCTCGTGGACGGCAGCCAAGATCGCGGTCCCGCTCCTGGCCGCCGGCGCCATCGACAACGGGATCCTCCCCGGCAACAGCGGGGCCATCCTCGTGTACTCGCTGGTCATCGTGGGTGTCGGGGTGGTGCAGGGTTTGTCGTCGGGGTTCCGGCGGTTCTGCGCCTTCCGCATCGCGTACCGGTCCGAGACCGACCTGCGCCAGCGGCTCTTCGCCCACCTCCAGCGCCTGCACTTCGCGTTCCACGACGAGGCCCAGACCGGCCAGCTCATGGCCCGGGCCAACACCGACATCTTCCAGATCAACCAAGCGGTCATCCTCATCCCGCTCACGATCGCCAGCTCGCTCACGCTCGTCGGCGTCGTCACGGTCATGGCCCTGCAGAGCGTGCCGTTGACGCTGCTCGCGCTGGGTGCGCTGCCGCTGTTGAACATCAGCGCGACCCGTTTCAGCAGGCGCATGCAGCCCGTCACCACACAGCTGCAACAGAAGCTCGGTGACCTCACGGCCGTGGTCGAAGAGAGCGTGGCCGGTGTTCGCGCCGTCAAGGGCTTCGGATCCGAGCGGCTCCAAGAGAAACAGCTCGACCACGAGGCCGACGCGGTGCGCGACCGGTCGCTCGAGTCGGCGCGACTCCGCTCCGGGTTCCTGCCGCTCGTCGACTTCCTCCCGGCGCTCGCGCTCGTGGCCATCCTCTGGTACGGCGGCCACCTCGTGCTCAACGGGGAGCTCGAGCTCGGCTACATCGTCGCCTTCAACTCGTACGTGCTCATGCTCATCTGGCCTCTGCGCATGGCGGGGATGCTCGTCGCCCAGGCGTCGCGCGCGTCAGCGGCGGCGGGCCGGCTGGACGGGATCCTCGTCACCGATCCCCAAGTCGTCGACAAGCCCGGCGCCCACGCGCTCCCGCCCGGTCCGGGTGAGATCCGCTTCGAGAACGTGGCCTTCGGCTACCACGGCGGCCGGCCGATCTTCCGGGACCTCGATCTCCTGATCCGCGGGGGCGAGGCGGTCGCGGTGGTCGGCACCACCGGTTCCGGGAAGACGACCGTCGCCCGGCTCGTCCCGCGCTTCTACGACGTCGACGGTGGTCTCGTGCTGCTCGACGGCACCGACGTGCGCGACGTCAAGATCCATGACCTTCGTCGCAGCATCGGCATCGTCTTCGAGGACACGTTCCTGTTCTCGGACACCGTGCGCGACAACATCGCGTTCGCCGATCCGCAGGCGCCGATGGAGACCGTGCGCGGCGCGGCTCGCCTCGCGGGCGCCGACGAGTTCATCGACGACATGCCCGACGGGTACGAGACGATCGTCGGCGAGTACGGCTACTCGCTGTCAGGCGGGCAGCGCCAAAGGCTCGCCATTGCGCGGGCGGTCCTCGCCGACCCGCGCGTGCTGATCCTCGATGACGCCACCTCGTCGGTCGACCCGACCAAGGAGCACGAGATCCGCGCCGCGCTGCGCGAAGTCATGGCGGGACGGACCACGTTGATCATCGCTCACCGGCCGGCGACCATCGCCCTCGCCGATCGTGTCGTCCTCCTCGACGGCGGGCGCGTCGTGGCCGAAGGGACCCACGACGAGCTGCTCGAAGTCTCCGAGCGCTACCGCGAGGTGCTCGCGCAGGCGGCCGCCGTCGAGGCGGCGTCCACCGTGGAGCGGGTGCCATGAGGGGCGGAGGCGGCGGCCCGTTCGGTCAGCACGCGATCGAGGAGACGCTGACCCGCCACGACGCCACGCAGGTGCTCCGCCGGCTGCGGCCCTACCTCCGGCCGTACCGCGGCCGCATCGTGCTGTCGATCCTGCTGCTCATCGGGCAGACGTCGTGCCTGCTGGCCGGCCCGGCCCTGGTCCGGCACGGCATCGACGCCGGACTGCGCGCGCACGACTCCGGCGCGCTCAACCTCTCCGCGCTCATCTATCTCTTTGCCGCCATCGCCGGTCTCTTCTTCGGCCGGGCCGTGATCAGGATGGTCGCCAAGGTCGGCGAGGCGTTCCTGCGCGATCTCCGTTCGCGGGTGTTCCGGCACCTGATGTCGCTCGGCATGGACTTCTTCGAGCGCGAGAAGACCGGCAAGCTCGTCGCCCGCATGACCTCCGACATGGACGCCTTGCAGGAGCTCGTGCAGATGGGGCTGGTCATGTTCGTGCAGAACGGCTTGCTGTTCGTCGGCGCCATCCTCGTGATCTTCCTGATGAGCTGGAAGCTCGCGCTCTGCACGCTCGTCGTCGTGCCGCCGGTCGTGATCGCGAGCCGTTGGTTCCGCAAGGCGTCGAACAAGGCGTACCTGCTCGTGCGTGATCGCATCGGCCAGAACCTCTCCACGCTCCAGGAGGGCCTGGCGGGCGTTCGGGTGGTGCAGGCATTCGCTCGCGAGCGGGCGTTCACGCGCCGCTTCCAGGAGACGAACGAGGCGCAGTACGACGCCAACATCGAGACGGTGCGCATCTCGGCGAAGTACTTCCCGATCGTCGAGTTCGCCGGCGTCACCGGTATCGCGCTGATCGTCGGCATCGGCGGTGCGTTCGTGTCCGCCGAGATCGTCACGGTCGGGACCGTCGCCGCCTTCGTGCTGTACCTGAACAACCTGTTCGAGCCGATCCAGCAGCTGAGCCAGCTGTACAACACGCTCCAGCAGGCCGGCGCCGCGCTCCAGAAGCTGTTCGAGCTCCTCGACGAGCCCCCGTCGATCGCCGAGCGGCCGGGCGCGGTGGACCTGCCGGAGGAGGGCGGGCTCGAGCTCGAGCACGTGTCGTTCGGCTACGGCGGCGAAGACGTCCTGCACGACATCTCGCTGCGGGTCCCGCTGGGCGAGCGCCTGGCGCTGGTCGGGCCGACGGGCGCCGGGAAGTCGACGCTCGCCAAGCTCATCGCCCGCTTCTACGACCCGCGCCAAGGAAACGTTGAGTACGCCGACGTCGACCTGCGCGACGCGACGCTGCGGTCATTGCGCGAGCGAATCGTCGTCGTGCCCCAGGAGGGGTTCCTGTTCGCGGGGAGCGTGCGCGACAACGTGATCGTCGGCAAGCCCGACGCCACCGACGACGAGGTGCATGACGCGATCGCCGCCCTCGGGCTCGGGGACCGGTTCGACGCCTTCCCCGACGGGCTCGAGACCGAAGTGCGCGAGCGCGGCTCGCGTCTATCGGCGGGTGAGAAGCAGCTTGTCTCGTTGGTGCGCGCCGCGCTCGCCGACCCGGCGCTGCTCGTCCTCGACGAGGCGACGTCGAGCCTCGACCCGGGGACCGAGCGCACCGTCGAGCGTGCCCTCGGCCGTCTGACGGAGGGACGGACCGTGGTCGTGGTCGCGCACCGGCTGTCGACCGCGGCCCGGGCCGACCGCATCGCCGTGGTCGACGACGGCCACGTCGCCGAGCTCGGCACGCACGACGAGCTGATCGCCCACGAAGGCCGCTACGCGAGCTTGTACGCGGCGTGGGACTCCCGCGCCGCCATGGGCCGCGCGTCCTGAACGCGCCACGATGCGCATCTGAAGGACGCTGAGCGCCCTGAAATACCCATCACCCTTCGGCGCCGCGCTTGATGTCGCGGAGCATGACGCGCCGGATGAGGGCGCTGAAGGGGCCGACGAGACGCCAGTACCAGCCGAACTTGCGGCGGGCGTCGTCGTCGGTGCACGCGACTCTGGTCTCGGTCTCGACTCGGGAGCCGCCGCCGGGCCTTTCGGAGACGACGAAGTTCCACGCTCCCTTGGCGAATCCGGGGGTGTCGAAGCCGCCGAACTCGCCGGCCTCGACGCGGTGGACGCCGCTGGTCGGGAGCCAGAACTTGCCGACCACGCCGAGGACGAGCTCGCGGTCCGGCTCCTCGCCGAGCACGACGAACCCGGACTCGACGATCTCGTCGAGGCCGAGCCGGTGCTTGGGCTTCACCGCTCCGGTGAACATGGTCGGCAGCCCACGGGCGAACAGCAACGCGAGCACGACGGGTGACCGCGCGAGGTCGAGCTCCTTCACGGCGCGGTACGCCCGATCGACCGGAGCGTCGACGTCGATCGCGTGATGCTCGACGACGTCGTACTCCGGCAGGAACCGGTCGATCAGCACGCGCTCAGTCTGGCTTGTCAGTCACCCCTGCGGCGTCGAACGTCGCCATCTCGCCGAGGATGCGCGCCGCCGCTTCTAACACGGGGAGTGCCAAGCACGCGCCGCTGCCTTCGCCGAGGCGCAGCTCCAGGTCGAGGATGGGCTCGACGCCGAGCGTGTCGAGGACCACGCGCGCCGCGGGCTCCGTGGACCGGTGTCCCGCGAAGCAGAAGGGCACGGCACCCGGTACGAGCTGCGCCGCCGTCAGGAGCGCGGCGTTTGCGATGACCCCGTCGACGAGGACGGGGACGCGAGCGGCCGCGCCGGCCACGATGAAGCCCGTCAGCGCCGCGATCTCCAGACCTCCCAGTGAGGCGAGCACCGCGACGGGATCGTCCCGTTGCACTGTGCGGGCGAGGGCCGCATCGACCGCCGCGACCTTGCGCACCAGGGTCGGGTCGTCGATGCCGGTGCCGCGGCCCGTCACCTCTTTGGCGGCGCGCCCGGTGAAGGCGGCGACCAGCGCGGCGGAGGGCGTGGTGTTGCCGATGCCCATGTCGCCCGTCACCAGGCAAGCGGCCCCGTCGTCGATCAGGCCCGCCGCGACGGCGGCGCCGACGTCGAGCGCTTGCCGAGCCTCGGCGACGGTCATAGCCGGCTCCCGGGCGATGTTCCCGGTGCCGGCGCGCACCCTCTCGCGCACCAGGCCGGGCGCGGCATCGAGGTCGGTGGCCACGCCGACATCGACCACGATCACGCGGGTGCCCGTCTGGCGCGCCAGCACGTTGATCGCCGCGCCACCGGCGAGGAAGTTCTGGACCATCTGGGCGGTGACGTCCTGCGGCCACGGCGTCACGCCTTCGTCCAGCACGCCGTGGTCGCCGGCGAAGACCGCCACCGCCGCCGGCGCGGGGACCGGTGGTGGCGACGCGCCGGTGATGGCCGCGAGCCGGACGCCGAGACTCTCGACTCGTCCCAGTGAGCCCCGTGGCTTCGTGAGCCGGTCGTGGTGCTCGGCCGCAGCGTCGCCGGCGCCGTCGTCGAGGCTGCCGACGGCCGCTGCCGCGGCCTCGAACGCGTTTGCGGTTGCTGTCATGAGATGACCTCCCTGAGGGCGTGCTCCAGCGCGCCGGCCGACAGCTCGGCCAGCCGGAGGTAGCGCGCGCCCATCTCCTCGGCGATCTCGGCGGCGAGGCCGAGGCGGCCCGCCCCGTCTTCGGCGTCGACGACGACCGCGTCGACGCGACTCGTGCGGACCGTTGCCGCAGCGCGTCGCGCTGCCACGACCGGGTCGCCGTCGAGTGCAGCCGTCGCCCGGCCGTCGCTCACCAACACCAACAGCGGACGGTGCCCCGAGCCGCAGTTGGCGGGGCTCGTCGCGACGGCCAGTGCGGCGTCGATCCCGGCGGCCAGCGGAGTGCGCCCGCCGGTGGGAAGCTCGGCGAGGCGGGCGCGAGCGACCTCGACACTGCCGGTCGCGCGTAGGAGGACCTCGGCGCCCTCTCCGCGAAACGCGACCAGCGCGACGCGATCGCGCCGCTGGTAGGCGTCGACGAGCAGACCGAGCACGGCGCCCTTCACCGCCTCCATCCGCCGCCGCGCACCCATCGACCCGGACGCGTCCACTGCCAGCACGAGCAGGTTCCCGGTCCGCTGCTCGCGTCTTGCCTCGCGCAGATCCTCGGGAAGAACGGCCGGGCCGTCGGGATCCAGGGCCCGGCGTTCGGCGACGGCGCGGGCGGTGGCGGCGACGGCGACCGCGCCGACCGGCCCGTCCGGCACCCGGTCGCCGATCAGGCGGCCCCGGCTGCCGTCGCCCGGGGAGCGGCGCCCGGCGACCTCGGCCGGGGCCCGGGTCGCGCGCAGGGCGACGATCCGGTGCGGCGGCGCATCTGGCTCGGCGACCTGTTCCGTGTCGGTGTCGCCTGCGCGCGGGTCGTTGCCGTCATCGTCGTCGTCAAGCGAGGCGAGCGCGTCGTCGATCGCGTTCTCGTGCGGTTCGTCGAACGGGCTGTGGCGCTGCCGGTGGGCGAGCGCGAGCAGCGCGACGCGCCGGACGTCGTCGACGGTGGTCTCGGCGCGACCCTCCCACCCGGCGAGGGCGGCCGCGGCCCGGCTGATGACGAGGTCGGCGCGCAGCCCGTCGACACCGGCGGCCGCGCATAGCGCCCCGATCCGCACCATGAGCGCGTCGGCCACGGGCGCGGGGGCGGTGCACGCAAGGCGTGTACCGAGCTCCTGTTCGGCGGGCGCGTGCCGCCGCGCGACGGCGGCGGAGTCGGCGTCGAAGTCGAGGCGGCGCCGCACTGCCTCGGCGCGGTCGCGCGGTTCGAGGGTCGTCGTGACGTCGACGGCGAGGCCGAAGCGGTCGAGGAGCTGGGGGCGCAGCTCGCCCTCCTCGGGGTTCATCGAGCCGATGAGCACGAAGCGGGCCGGATGCTCGTGGGAGATGCCTTCCCGCTCGACGCGGTTCACGCCCGACGCGGCGACGTCGAGGAGCACGTCGACGAGGTGATCGGGGAGCAAGTTGACCTCGTCGACGTACAGGACGCCGCCGTGCGCCGCCGCGAGCAGGCCGGGCACGAAGCGCTGGCCCTCGCCGGTGAGGACGGCGCCGAGGTCGAGCGTGCCGATGAGACGGTCCTCGGTGGCCCCCAGCGGCAGGTCGACGAACGGCGCGTCGCCGGGTAACAGCGCGGCGAGACCGCGCGCCAACGTCGTCTTCGCCGACCCCTTCTGGCCCCGGAGCAGCACGCCGCCGATGGCAGGGTCGATGGCGGCGAGGAGCAGGGCGAGCTTGGCGTCGTCGTTCCCGACGACGGCGGTGAACGGGAACCCCGCCCGCGTCGACGCGCTCATCGAGACTCCTCCCAGCCCTCGGCCTCGAGCAGCGCCGAACGGAGCGTGTCGAGCGCGCCGGCGCTGGCCTGCCACAAGCCACGCTCGTGCGCCTCGAGAAGGCGCTCGGCGATCGCGCGCAGCGCCCACGGATTCGATCGTTCGAAGAACTTCCGGACGTCGGGATCGGCCACGTACGCGTCGGTGACGCGCTCGTACATCCAGTCCTCGACGACGTGCGTCGTGGCGTCGTAGCCGTAGAGGTAGTCGACGGTGGCGGCGAGCTCGAAGGCGCCCTTGTAGCCGTGGCGCTGCATCGCTGCGATCCACTTCGGGTTCACCACCCGGCTGCGCACGACGCGCGCCGCCTCCTCCGCCAGGGAACGGACCCGGGGCCGGGCGGGATCGGCCGAGTCGCCGAACCACGCCTTGGGGGAGTCACCGGTCAGCGCACGCACGGTGGCGACCATGCCGCCGTGGTCCTGGAGGTAGTCGTCGGAGTCGAAGATGTCGTGCTCGCGGTTGTCCTGGTTCTTCACGGCGACGTTGATCGCCGCGAACCGGCGGCGCATCGCGTCACCGGCTGTGACCCCGAACCCCCGACGGCCGTACGAGTAGCCGCCCCACGCGAGATAGACGGCGGCGAGATCGTCGTCGGTCGCCCAGTCGCCCGATTCGAGCAACGGCAGGATGCCCGACCCGTAGCCACCGGGCGCGGGGCCGAAGACGCGGGGATCCTCGCCGGCGTGGGCGCGCACGTGGTTCGATTCCGGCGGCTCGTCGAGGCCGGCGACGAGCGCGGCGGCGTCGTCGAGCAGCTGCACGAGGTTCGGGAACGCGTCGCGGAAGAACCCGGAGATGCGCACGACGACGTCGATCCGCGGCCGTCCGAGCTCGGCGAGCGGGATGGGCTCGATGCCGGCGACGCGGCGCGACTCGTCGTGCCAGCGCGGGCGCACGCCGAGGAGCGCGAGCGCCTCCGCCACGTCGTCGCCTTGCGTCCGCATCGCGGCCGTGCCCCAGATCACGAGACCGACGGTCTCGGGCGCCGCGCCGTCCTCGGCGACGTGACGGGCGACGAGCTCGTCGGCGAGCCGGCATCCCACGTCCCACGCCAGTGGCGACGGCAGGGACTTCGGGTCGACCGAATAGAAGTTGCGACCCGTCGGCAGGACGTGCGCCATCCCCCGGCTCGGCGCGCCGCTGGGCCCGGCGGGCACATAGCCGCCGTCGAGTCCGTGCAGGAGGTTGGCGATCTCGTCGGGCGTGCGGCGCAGCGCGGGCACCAGCCGTTCGCCGACCCAGCGCAGCGTCGGGTCATCGCCGCCGTCACGCCAGCCGTCGCGCTGGAGGGCGGCGAGCCGATTGCGACAATGTCGCTCGACGGCGTCGACGTCGGTCCGCCGTTCGAGGCCGACACCCAGCTCGCGGGCCACGGTCTCCCGCAGCGACGGCACACGGCCGTTCCGCGCGCGCGTGATCGCCAGTACGAGATCGAGCTCGGCCTCACCATCCGGCGCCCGGCCCAACGTGTGCAGGCCGCCGCGGATTTGCGCGTCCTTGAGCTCGCACAGGTAGCCGTCGACGTGCAACAGGAAGTCGTCGAACTCGTCGTCGGCGGGCGCATCGGCGCGTCCGAGGTCGCGGTGGATCTCGGCGTCGACGAGCAGATTCCAAACCTTCTCCCGCACGGCGGGGACCTTCGTCGGGTCGAGCCCCTGGACCTGCGCGTGCTCGTCGAGGAGCTGCTCCAGGCGGGCGAGCTCGTCGTAGACGTCGGCGCGGGTGAGCGGGGGCACGAGGTGGTCGACGATCACCGCGTGGGCGCGGCGCTTGGCCTGTGTGCCCTCGCCGGGGTCGTTGACGACGAACGGATAGAAGAGCGGCAGGTCGCCGAGGGCGGCGTCGGGCGCGCATGCGGCGGAGAGCCCGACACCCTTGCCCGGGAGCCACTCGAGCGTGCCGTGCTTGCCCGCGTGCACCACTGCATGCGCGCCGAAGCCCGTCTCGATCCACCGGTAGAAGCCGAGGTAGTGATGCGTGGGCGGGATCCGGGGCGAGTGGTACGCCGCGATCGGGTCGGGGCCGAACGCGCGAGGCGGCTGCACGGCGACGAGCGCGCCGCCGAGGTCGAGGCCCGCGAACGCGAGCTCGTCGCCGTCGCGCAGCACCGCACCGGGTGGTTCGCCCCACGCGTCGACGACCTCGTCGCGCAACCCGTCCGGGAGGCCAGCGAACCACTCCGTGTACTCGCCGGCGCCGAGACGGCCGGGCGCCCGCGTGAGTTGCGCGGTGTTGAGCGTGTCGGCGTCGTAGGTGAAGCCGTCCGCGAGCTCGGCCATGAGCGCGTCGCCGTCGGCCGGGATGCGCTCGACGCGGTAGCCCGCGCGGCGGAGCGCGTGCAGCAGCTCGATGACGCTCGCGGGCGTGTCGAGCCCGACGGCGTTGCCGAGACGGCTGCGCTTCGTCGGGTACGCGGACATCACGATCGCAACGCGCTTCTCGGCGTTCGGGACGCGACCGAGCCGCGCGAGCCTGACGGCCACTCCCGCGACACGGGCGACGCGGTCCGCAACGGTTCGGTACGCGACGACTGGCGCGCCGAGCTCGTCGCCGTCGTCGACCACCTCCTTGAACGAGAACGGGACGGTGATGACGCGGCCGTCGAACTCGGGGATGGCGACGCTCATCGCCGCGTCCATCGGCGTCAGCCCGGCATCCGACGCCGCCCACTCGGCGCCGGGACGAGTGGAGGCGACCGCCTGGACGACGGGCACGTCCAGTGCCGCCAGTTGCGGCGCCGCCCACTCGTCGCCGTCGGCGCCACCCATCGCGAGCACAGTCGTGATCACCGCATCGACGCCGTGCTCTGCCAGCGCCGCGAGCGCGGGCACCGCTCCGTGTTCGTCCGGGCGCAGCGAATAGCAGAACACCGGCAGCGCGTTGGCGCCGGCCTGATCGAGCGCCGCGCACAGGTCGTCGACGAACTGGGTGTTCCCCGACAGGACGTGTGCACGGTAGAACACGACGCCGACCGTGGGACGGGCCGGGTTGAATACCGGCTCGCCCCAGATCCCCCACGCCGGGACGTCCTCGGGCGGCGCGCAACCGAACGCGGTGCCCAGCAGGCGGTCGGCCACGAAGCGCAGCAGGTGCTCGAGGTTGGCGAGTCCGCCGCGC
>Ga0126312_10003473_pt1 | contig 10644 bp, 12 predicted proteins | sample Plot104A_FD_92537 | JGI IMG/M metagenome (GOLD analysis project Ga0126312, IMG submission 92537) | Serpentine soil microbial communities from UC McLaughlin Reserve, CA, USA - Plot104A | ecosystem: Environmental > Terrestrial > Soil > Grasslands | place: USA: UC McLaughlin Reserve, Lake County...
GCAAACTCATAATGTCGTACATAGCGCTTGAAATCGCGCAGAATCTTGGCATTGACTATCACGCTGCCACCGAAGAGCTGTATTACTATATGAGAAAGCGCGACGAGGAGACGCGCGCCGCGCTGCTAAAGCTGGTCATGTCCATCGTTGATAGGAGCAAGTACCGGAGCTGATGCTATAATGGGCGAAGAGAGGGTCTTTGAATTGTCCGGCCTGCTGTCAGAGCTCGATAAGGAAGGCGGCTACTTTATCGACTTTTTGAAAATACGCGATCTTGAAGCCGGGGTCCTCCGCTTGCACTCCGGCGAAAAGGACACACAGGAGCCGCACTCGGCCGACGAATTGTATTACGTCATAGAAGGAAGCGGATTTATCGAGCTCGGCAAAACAACTAGGCCTGTGAAAAAAGGCTCGATAATATTTGTGCCTGCCAAGATGCACCACAGGTTCTACGGCAACAAGGACGAGCTGGTAGTCCTCTACATGTTTGCAGAATGATATGACAATAGAAAGGTAGAAAAGAGACTTTGCCAGCATCAAAGAAGAGCAACAAATATGCCAATTACGGACGCCACCAAGAAACAGATAGCGCAGCAGCGCAGGCTGTTCTTCAAGATATGCTTCAAGTGCGGGGGCAAGAACCCGATCTCTGCCACAAGGTGCAGGAAGTGCGGCGGCAGCCAGATGAGGTTAAAGAACAGGACGCTGGGAGCCAAGAAGTAATAATTTTCTCTCCAGCGCCTTTTTCTAATCTTATGTAAAAGTGGATGGGGAGAGATTCGAACTCTCGACCACCTGTGTGTGAGACAGGTATCATAACCAGGCTAGACTACCCATCCATCTTCTGCCTTTCTTCTGTGTTTTCGGCACCACGATAATTAATACTATTACTTGACTACCTATGTCCCTTCGCTAAAGCCATCGAGGTACGCTTTCTGCGCCGGCGTCAGCGCGTCGATCTCGACTCCCATCGATTGGAGCTTGGCTAGTGCGATTTCCTGATCCTGCGCCCTGTCGATGTTGTAGACGAGCGGCTTCATGGTCTGACCCTGCTGCGCCAGCTTCAGGACTGCAAGAAACTGGTTGGCAAAGCTCATGTCCATGACCTCGGATGGGTGGCCCTCTGCTGCAGCAAGGTTGACGAGTCTGCCTTCGCCAAGAAGGTATACCCGCCTGCCGCTCTTCAGCGTGTACTGCATCGTGCTGTCGGTGACCTTCTTTTTGCCAGTAGACTGCTTTTCAATTCCCGGTATCGATATCTCGACGTTAAAGTGGCCGGCGTTCGCCAAAATCGCGCCATCCTTCATCTTGGCAATGTCATTGTCGACAATCACGTCCTTGCACCCGGTGGTGGTGATGAACACATCGCCCACCTCGGCGGCCTTGTTCATCTTGGCCACGTTGTAGCCATCCATCTTGGCCTTTAGCGCCGCAATGGGGTCGACTTCGGTGACCATCACGTTTGCGCCAAGGCCGGCAGCTCTTCTGGCAATGCCTTTGCCGACGTGGCCATAGCCTGCAACGACTACATTCTTGCCTGACAGCAGGATGTTTGTTGCGCGTATGATGCCGTCAAGCGCAGACTGGCCAGTGCCATAGACGTTGTCAAAGTCGTGCTTTGTCTCCGCGTCGTTGACTGAGATAATGGGGTAAATCAGCTTACCTGCCTTTTGCATGGCTCGAAGCCTCACGATGCCTGTAGTCGTTTCTTCAGTGCCGCCCCTTATCGACTTGGGCCTGCGCTTATGCATCTCCACCGTCAGGTCCGCGCCGTCATCAATGGTGATGTGCGGGTCTATCTTCATCGAGGAGCGGATGTCTTCATAGTATTCCTGAGAAGTCAGGCCCCTTCTTGCAAATACCGAAATGCCCTCGTCTTTGGCCAAGGACGCGGCGACATCGTCCTGCGTGCTCAATGGGTTGCAGCCGCACCACGACAGCTCAGCGCCAGCAGACTTTAGCGTCCTTACCAAAACGCCTGTTTCCTTTGTCACGTGCAGGCACCCAGCGACCCTGAAGCCCTTTAGCGGCTTGCTCTTTTCGTATTTCTGGCGCAGCGCAACCAGAACGGGCATGTGGGCCTCTGCCCAGTCGATGCGCCTCTTGCCTTCTCTGGCAAGGGTGGTGTCTTTGACGCGGAACTCCATTTTATATAATCGAGACAGCAGGCATGCCACATATAATATATTAGCTTTCTACAGCAGGTTCCTTGCGCGCATGATGTCTGCCACTTGATCGTCAGTGACGTGTCCAAACTCTTCATAAAATTGCCCGACTGACGAAAAGTCTCGGGGAGTCGCCATCACTATCACCGAGTCGGACTCCTGCTCGAGCAGCTCGACTGACTGGTGGGGCGCGACCGGCACTGCTATTGTGACGCTTGCAGGCCTGTGCTTTTTGAGCCACCTCGCAGAGGCAATTACCGTGGCGCCGGTGGCAATGCCGTCGTCTACCAAGATTGCGATCCTGCCACTGATGCTGTAGGGAGCGCTCGGCTTCCTGTAAGCCGCCGACCTGCGCCTGATCTCTGCGGCCTGGCGTGCTTTTTCGCTTTCGACGTAATTAGGCGGTATACGCAGCGCGTCGACGATGTATCTATTGATGTAAGACGTGCCGTCCTCCGTCACCGCGCCGATGGCGAGCTCCTCATTTTCCGGCGCGCCCAGCTTCCTCGGTATCACGATATCAAAGTCCGCACCCAGCTTTTTGGCGACAATGTCAGCAAGTATCACGCCCCCGCGCGGGATGCCGAGCACTATGGTAGAAGAGTTGCCGTACCCTTCCCGGGCCAGCCTTTCTGCAAGAATTTCGCCCGCGTCGATTCTGTTACGAAACTTCACAATGCTACTATTTCTCAGTCAGTCTTTTTAAAGTGTTGTACGGTATGGTTGCAAAAGCTCTATAATTCCGATCACAGACAGCTCGCCTGTGCGCAAGCTACAGATCGCGGTCATTGGCTACAACAAGGACAGGTGCACAGACAAAGCAAGAAGGATAGCGTATGAAATTGGCAAAGAGATCGCATGCGCCGGCGCAATTTTGATGTGCGGCGGGCTTGGTGGCGTCATGGAGTCTGCCTGCAAGGGCGCAAAGGAGAACGGCGGCACGACGGTTGGGATAATACCACAGGAAGAGTTCTCGTACGCAAACGAGTTCTGTGACATCGTCATTTGCACTGGTATCGGCCATGCAAGGGACTTTGTAGTCGGCTCTTCGGCAGATGGGATAATCGCGATAGGAGGAGGAGTCGGTACCCTTATTGAAATGGGAGTGGGCTACATGACGAATAAGACCATAGTGGCAATAGCTGGCAGCGGCGGGGTCGCAGACATGTACGGAGGCAAGTACCTGGACGAGCGAAACCGCGTGCCCATAATAGTGGCCAAGGATGCAAAGGCGGCAGTGCAGGCAATTCTGGACGCCGTCACAAATAAGGAGAAGTGAAAGCCGGACTGGCGCTCGAATACATGCGGCTTTCCCGTCAAGGTCGCCATCACAGGTTCCGTGGCAACTCCGTGGTTAGCCCTTGCCATTCCAGGTTTAGACTCGCTCACGTGTTCCTTGGAACACGCGGTTTACCTGTGCGCCTAAGAGAGATGGCAACTGCTCGCGTCTTTGGACGCAGCGAGCCTTTACCCGCTGCACAGATTCTGCGTGGCAGATCGTTCCTCTCTTTTGGCCAGTCGAGACCCCGTCATACGCATATAATAGATTAAAGATTTTCTGTAAATGCTTCTGCTTCTAGCATTGCAGCTAATGATCCCGATAGTTGACGAGATACGAGTCAGGCTCGTAGAATGACCCGTGCTTTGCTGCGAGCTCTTTCAGCGTCTGGACAACGTTTCCTGCGCCAAATTCTTCGACCGTTGCAAACAGCTCCTTCTTCAGTCCCATGCCCAGCTTTAATGCCTTCTCTAGGTCCTCCCTGCTGCATACGCCGTTTGAAATGAGCCATGCGGCGTTGTTGGCCGCAACTGCAAGCAGCTTGATAGGGTCATATTTCGCGGCCTCTTGCTCTGTCACGTTTACGCGCTCATACTTGTCGCCCTTGTACTCGTAAAAACCCTTGCCGGTCTTTTGGCCGAGGTTCTTTTCGTCAAACAGCTGCTTTACCTTGGGATGGGGGTTGATGACCTTGCTGTCACGGGAGTGCATCTCTACAGTCGCCTTGTGTATCACATCAAGGCCGGTATAGTCGGCAAGCTCGAATATCCCCATGGGAAAAGACATCTTGAATTTGACTGCCGAGTCGATAGTGCTCATTGGCACATTATCCCCCTCTTGGCAGTAGACTGCCTCGTGCACAAGCGGGATAAAGACGCGGTTGACGATAAAGCCTGCGACGTCCTTTTTGCAGAGCACCGGCTGCTTGCCCACCTTTTTCACAAACTCCATCGCCATTGCGACCATGCTGTCGTTTGTCCTGCCACCAGGTATGACCTCGACAAGCGGCATTAGCTGGGGCGGGTTGAAAAAGTGCAGGCCGACAAAGCGATCTGGCCTATTGGTGAGCGCCGCCATTTCTGTTATGGGAAGCGTGCTAGTGTTTGACGCGTAAAGCATCTTGCTATCTGCCGCGCTGTCTACCTCTGCGTACACCTTCTTTTTCACGTTCATATCCTCTGGCACGGCTTCAATCAGCAGGTCTGCGCCACTGAGCGCCTGCTTCAGGTCAATTACCGGAGTAATTCGCGCAAATATCCTGTCGGCGTCAGCCTGAGTCAGCTTTTCTTTTTCGACGAGCTTGTTGAGCGACCACTTTATCTTTTCCATCGCCTTGTCAAGGAATGATTGCTCAATGTCGCGGAGGACCACGCTGTAGCCAGCCATCGCCGAGACCTGCGCGATCCCGTGACCCATGATGCCTGAGCCAAGGACGGCTATCCTGTTAATGGTAGTTGAGATCGACATGTTGCTATGAGGCGATCTGGCGACGGGGAATTTTTAATGTTACTATTAATAATCATCATCAAACATCACCTTTAAAACTAGACCTGGGCTATATTTTCTGGTTGGATCTGGAGCGTTTCACGGCGGATGTGACGTCGCTCTCTGACAGGATGTCTGCCGGCGAGCCCAAGGACATTGTGGAGAGGATGAACTTTGTCAAGAACAGGCTCATAGACCTGTACCGGCGAAACCTTGTCAAGATAAACCACTCAGCGATGGAGCTTGTCTGTGCAAAGCACTTGGTGCGCTACGGCTACTATGTCGATGTGGAAAAGCAACTCACTGATATTTTGATATGCGACGTCTATGCTGAAAAAGGCGATGGCGCAGCGATAGTTGAAATTGAAACTGGCTTTATCCCGCCCGAGCACGCGCTAGACCCACTGTCGTATTATTCTGCAAGGATTGCAAGCAAGGTAGCGCGCTATAGCAAACACGCGAACCAGTTCGTCCTTGCGAGCCCGCCAGTGAGCGTCCTTCCCATACCGGAGCTGTTCCGCCGGCCACCGCGCGACAGGCGCCCAATGGAGATAAAAGAAGTCAAGGCCCTCTGCGACAAGTATTACAGGAACCCGCCTGTAACAGAAGACGAGATCCTAAACGGCCGGCTCCATATCATTTACCTCATAAACATCGACGCCGGCAAGGTGGTCGAGATGGACGTCGACTCGTACTTTGAGCAAGTCGGCGGTATGCTTTCGACAGGCATGTTATGAAAATTTTGTAATCGTCTTTTGTCCCTGCGTCGGCCTTTTGTTGCCTCTTGACAGGGCATGTGCAGCCCTTTCGCTTTCCTTTTCGACTGCAGCCTTGACGACCCTTAGCACGTTGTCATCCTTGGTCTTGCCGACATAGACGATGTAGACAAGCGCCTGCTCCTTTCCTTCTGCCTTCCTGACGACACGGCCTATTCTCTGCGCGACTTGGTTGATGTTAGATGTGCTTGCGATAATGATGGCAATTCCTACCTGCGGCACGTCATACCCCAGCTCAAGTGTGTGCACCGACAGTAATGGAAAGTAGCTATCGCCCCAGCTGTCGAGGATTTCCTTTCGCTCCCTTGGCTTGACGCCGTTATGTATCGTCTGCGCCGGCACCCCGTCAGCTTCAAGCACGTCCCTTAATTGCTGAATAGAGTCGATGGTCTCGCTAAATATCATTATCCGCTCGCCGGGGTGCCTCTTGACAATCTCGACTGCCTTGAGCAGCTTTTGCTTCGTTGCGCTCAGCAGTTCCTTGCGCTTGCGCACCTGCGCAAACCACATCTTGGCAAGCGACGCCCGCAGGCCTCCGCGCATCAGTATCTTGGTCATCTTGGCCGGGTCATATGTCTGGAGCTTTCTTGAAATATCCTTTATCGCCTTGCTTGCCTCGTCGTAGCTCTTTTGCTCCTCGGGCGTAAAGGCGACCTCGACCGGCATCACGACGGGCTTGGCAAGCCGGCCGTCAGTCACAGCGTCCTTTATCATGTACCTCTTTACCGGCGGGGCGACAGTCAGGATGGTCTGGTACTTAGGGTCCTTTTCGTTGATGGTTGCGGTGAGACCGAGTATCGCCTTTTCCGAGTCCTCGACAATGATGTCGAAAATCCTGTCGTATTCAACCGCGGTCTCGCTTACTAGGTGGACCTCGTCGAGCACCACCATATCTGCCCTGCGTATAAGCTCAAAGTTGTTGATTGCGCTCTGGTAGGTGCTTATCGTAATTTCCCTGACGTCCTTGCGCTCGCCGTAATAGACGCCGACATGGTCTTCAGAGATTCCATAGTTCTGCAGCCGGGCTACGTTCTGCCCAATAAGCACTATCCTTGGCACGAGGAACAGTATCATAAAGCACTCCTTGCCAGATAGCCCAGCCGCCCTCCTTGCGCACTCGAACGCAATCTCTGTCTTGCCGGTCCCCGTGCTAAAGATGACAGAGCCGCGGCAGCTGTTCTGTATCCACGCCTCGGCTGCTTCAATTTGGTCTTTTTTCAGCTCAAAAGGGAACCTGAGGCTCGATATAATCGGTGCCATGTGTCGCATGAACTGGATACAAAGCGAATAAAAACTTTAATGATCTCTTGCGGTAAGCTATTGCGTTGTTGAAACCTCTGGTATACATGCTCAGGCAGGACGACCCATTCAAGTGCACGGCAGCTAAACTGGCGAAATTCCATCTTGCAGAGCCTGTCAAGTTCATACTCAAGACAAGCATAGTGCTCAACCCGTTTTCCGCAGAGCCTGTCTTGAAAAAGGATACAGAAATTGCTGATTCGGTGTGCGCAATCGACTGCTCCTGGGAGCGTGCAGACGAGGTGTTGAAGCACCAGCGGCTGGCCTCGCACGGGATCGGCAGAAGGCTTCCAGCGATGCTCGCGGCCAATCCTACCAGCTATGCCAAGCTGGGCAAGCTGTCAAGCGCAGAAGCACTGGCAGGCGCTCTCCATATTCTCGGCGAAAAGGCGCTTGCGGCAGAAATGATGGAAAAGTTCAAGTGGGGACACACGTTTCTAGAGCTGAACAGCAACTTGCTGGACGACTATGCAAAAGCCGAGACTGAGGAGCAGGTCGTGCAGCTAGAAAAGGAATACTTTCCGCAATTGGGCTAAACTCCAAATATCTTTGGCGAGATGCATAAAATGAACTAATTTGATAGTTTTGGTAACTTTGGGAGAGAGCTGTGGATTGTACAAAGGAATTGTGTATCATGATATCTCCCTCTCTTCAAATTACCAGTGTCGTTAATGGATTCTAAAACAAAAGAAATTGCTTGCTAATTTTGTGGTTCAGTCCGACATGGTGATTTTTGAAGTGCGAGTCTGATACCTTACAAAGTTAATGAACCTAGTCCGATTGCAAGCTATAGCCTAAATACAACGTAATTGCATATATATTCTGCAAGGTGATCTCATCTGTCTAAAGAAGGAAAAGAAGAAAAAACGATGCATGAACTAAAGGAAATGGCAAAATGGTCACGCAGCCAGCAGGAAATGAAGACAGCCATCAATGAATTAGCTGCTCGTGGCGAAATAGCGCTTCCTGTACTAGAGGAAATCTTGAATGTTACTGCTCATGAAGACATAAAGGCGACTTGCATTGAAGCGATAAAAGCTGTCAAAGGAAAGAAAGAGAGGGAGGAAGAAAAAGAAGATGATGAAGAAGAAAAAGGCACGGTAAAAAAAACGGAAAGCGAAGCACAGGTAGTGGTAGAAGAAGAAGGAGAAAAGGGAGCCACCACCACCGCCGGCAAGACTGAAACTGTAACAACGACTAGCTGACCTTCAATCCTCCTATTTTTTTTACTGTTATGATATCTTTTTGCTTTATCTACTGCAGTCTTAGCTTTATCGTTAAACATCGATACTTCTGCCATGGTTTTACATGCTTCGATTATTATCTTCTGTGCTGATTCCTTAGAGTGCATTCCACGCATTACTTTTCCCAGTATGCGCATTGTGCCATCGAGCCTTTCAACCCCTAAGACCTTCATTTCTAAGTGACATGCTACGAATGTCATTGAATTGCTACATATCTTAAGCAGGTTTTAATACTAATTCTGCAAATAAATGCCGCGAGCCAGTGGGCGGGTTACTCTAAAACAAAAGAGAGGAAACTCCTCCCTCGCTGCAGGCACCCGAATTAGCGATAATTAGCCGGAGACGGCTGGCGACGGAACAGACAAGAAATCCAGTCAGGTCAATAATACGGTGATGGCGAATAGCCTGAGGTTCCTGATACTGGAATGAAACTGCCGACCCGGGTGGAGCAAGGCCAAATGGAGCGCAAGGTCCTGCACTAGCTCAGGTTGGCTGCTCAGCGGAATCCCGCCTAGAACAGAAGGAGGGTTACTGCTGGCACGCACTATTATTATTAATGACAATGACAATCAGGACGCCGATCGAGAAGATGAGTTAAGGTTATCTTTTGGCTGCGAAATGCCCAGCTCCGTCCTGACCGTCCCAACCAGCAGATTCTTCATCGAAATTGGTTTTTGATTGATAAAGCAGCGAGTGGGAACATGCGGAAGCCTTTCCTTGAATTTTTCAAAATAGTCCATATCATACGCCGTCAAAAAGCAAACCTTGACCGTGTCATCTATGCGGGACAATTTTTCATACAACTCAAAGCCGTCCATCTGGCGGATTTTGACGTCCAGAAGCACCATGTCGTGCACGCCAGCCTCGAAGCCCGCAAGCGCATCGGCAGGATTGCATTTCGCGTCTATCTCGAAACCGGCCATCTCGAAGCCTTTTCGCATCACTTCCATAACGTCGTCTTCATCGTCCATTATCAGGATGCTAGCCAAAGGTACTGGTGATCTGAATTTTGCTTCCGGTAGTTAAAAGAAACCGATAATTATACTAGAAAATATCATTATAAGCTACCTATAGCTGTTGCCTATCCAATGCGGCAAATATAATTGGCTTATTACGGCTTTGCAATTTAGGCTAACTGTCTCTTATATGCTCAAGGCGCTTTTTATTCTAGGTCGCGTATGTTCTTGTACTCGCCAGAGCCTGTGGCCGTCCTTTCCTCGGTAACACGTATGTTCTGGTCAAAGTCCGGCAGATAGACCGCCTTTTTCCCGTACGGCGTTGATTTGAATGTTTCAAAGTCGCTGGTGTACTGCTGGGCTTCCGGTTGGGTTCCGTGCACGTAGCTCTTTATGATATCGTCGCTATTGGCCAAAAGCCAGAGCACCTTGCCGTCGTACGCATCGGCGACGTACTTAGGGATCCAGAACTTGTCCTTGTTTACAATGCCTTTTTCTAGGCGGAGGTAGTTCTGCGATATCTCTTTTATCTCGCCAAGCTCCTTGCCATCGTTTGCCTTTACCTTCTTGCCCTTAAGTTGCTCCCACAGAATCCTCGGGCCTTCGCTGCTGCCTGACATGCTGTACCGCTGCAAAATATCTGCCTTAAAGATTAAAGAAAAGAGTTCTACTTTTCAAAGTTGCGCACTAGGAGCTCGCTGTAGCCGGTGCGCAAAGACCCCTTGCAGCTGATGGCGCGGTTGACCGTGACTGAGCGCTTCGGAAACCCCAAGTAGAGGTCCCTTGTCAGGTTTGTGTCTGAATTGCTAAGCAGCATCCTGCACTTTTTCCTATCAAGGTCCTTGAACACTCTTGCAAGCTCGGCCTGGTCTTTTTCACCAAAGCCGTTCCGGGTATAGTCTACAAAGCTGGCAGTCGGATTCAGTGGATGGAACGGCGGGTCAAGGTAGATAACGTCTCCCTCCCGCGCCTTTCTCAGCGCCTGCTTGTAGTCGCATGCAATGATTTGCGCGTTTGTGTAATTGAGCGCGGCGCTAGAGCTTTTTAGCTGCTCAATGTCGCATATCTTCGGGTTTCTGTACCTGCCCATCGGCACATTGAACTCGCCGCTCCTATTCACCCTGTAGAGGCCGTTGTAGCAGGTCTTGTTGAGCGCAATGAGCCTGGCTGCCCTTTCCACACTGCCGCCGGGCCTAGAAGACCTGAGCCCGTAATAGAACGAGGTTGGGTCCTTTCTGTATCCTCGCTCGTGCTTTTCGAGGATGCCTATCAGCCCTCCAACGTCGGACTTGACGACTCTGTACGCGTTGACAAGCTCGGGATTTGCGTCAGAAAGGTAGGCGGAGAATCTGCGCGTTGAAGCAAGGCGAAAGAAAAACGCGCCTCCGCCAAGGAACGGCTCAAAATACCTTTCAAACTGCTCAGGGACGTGCGCGTCGA